>Ga0335073_10003350_pt1 | contig 22280 bp, 20 predicted proteins | sample Lox_Sample_22_FD_207093 | JGI IMG/M metagenome (GOLD analysis project Ga0335073, IMG submission 207093) | Soil microbial communities from Loxahatchee National Wildlife Refuge, Florida, United States - Lox_Sample_2.2 | ecosystem: Environmental > Terrestrial > Soil > Wetlands | place: USA... | reverse complement strand
GTTCGACGCCGCGAGGTCTTCCGAGAAGTCCGGCGGAATGACGATCGCCATCTTGCAGCGTCCGCGGTCGATTGCGCGCTTGACCGCGTCGTAGTCATGCTCCGTTTCGACGATGTCGAAATAGGGCGAGGCCTGGAAAGCCTTCATCAGCGCTTCGCTCTCCTGGCTGCCCTCGCGGTCGAAGGTGCAGATCGTCACGTGCTTGATGTCGAGATTGACGCCGTAGCCGAGCAGCGCCATCTGCATGAGCGGCATCAGCAAGACGACCATCAGGCTGCGCGGGTCGCGCCAGACCTGGATGATCTCCTTCCAGGCGATCGCCTTGACGCGGCGCCGGTTCATGAGCCCGTCCTGCGCGCCTTGTCGGCGCCGACAAGCTGGACGAACACGTCCTCGAGCGTCGGCTTGATCGGTTCGATCCGCGCAGAGCCAAGCCCGCGCGCGTTGAGAAGCGTCTGGATCGCGGGCAGGTCGCGAGCCGCGTCGTCGACGACGATGTGGAGCGAAGAGCCGAACGGCGCGACGTCGCGCACGCCGGGCGCGCCTTCGAGCGCGTCCAGCATGGCCCCGGGATTGTCGCCTTCGACGCGCAGGATCTCGCCGTGGATTGCGCTGCGCTTGAGTTCGCTAGGACTGCCTTGCGCTGCGAGCTTGCCGGCGTCGATGAGCGCGATGCGGTTGCAATATTCGGCTTCGTCCATGTAGTGCGTGGTGATGACGACGCAGACCCCGTCCCCGGCGAGCGAATAGATGAGGTCCCAGAACCGGCGCCGCGACGCGGGATCGACGCCCGAGGTCGGTTCGTCGAGAAACAGGATCGCCGGTTCGTGCAGGACCGCGCAGCCGAGCGCGAGCCGCTGCTTCCAGCCCCCCGAGAGGTCGGCGACCAGCGCGTCGGTGCGGTCCTTGAGGCCCGCCATGCCGATGGCGAACCTGAGCCGCTCGTCGAGCCGCGCGCCCCTGACCCCATAGACGCCGCCGAAAAAGCGAAGGTTCTCCATCACCGAGAGATCGCTGTAGAGCGAGAATTTCTGCGACATGTAGCCGATGTGCTCGCGCACTCGCTCGGGGAAGCGGGCGACGTCGAAGCCCGCGACCTCCGCCCGCCCGCCGCTCGGGCGCAGAAGTCCGCACAGGATTCGAATCGTGGTCGACTTGCCCGCGCCGTTGGGGCCGAGGAAGCCGATGATCTCGCCCGCCCTCGCCTCGAAGCTGACGGCGTCGACCGCGACGAAATCGCCAAAACGCTTGGTCAGGCGATCGGCGACGATCCTGATCTCGCTTGCCGGCGCTGCGCCCGTCACCCGTCGCCCCCCTCGGTGAGGAGCGAGACGAACAGATCCTCGATCGACGGCGCGATGCGCTCGATGTCGTCTGCGGCGACGCCGGCGCGATCGAGCGCGGCGCCGATCTCGCCCGATCTCAAGCCGGTGTCGTCGACCACGGCGTGCACGCTGTCGCCCATCAGGATCGCGCCCTTGACGCCCTCGAGTCCGGCGACGACGTCGCGCGCCTCGCGCGCCTGGCGGGTGGTGATCGCGACGATCTCTCCCGGCATCAGCGCCTTCAGCGCAGCGGGCGTGTCGCAATAGGCCATGCGCCCGCGCTTGAGGAGCCCGAGCCGGGTGCAGCGCTCGGCCTCGTCGAGATAGGAGGTGGCGATGACGATGGCGACGCCTTCGCCCCTCAATCCATAGAGGATGCGCCAGAAATCACGGCGCGACACCGGATCGACGCCGGCGGTCGGTTCGTCGAGCAGGAGAACCTTGGGCGTATGGATGAGCGAGCAGGCGAGCCCGAGCTTCTGTTTCATTCCGCCCGACAATCGCCCAGCGCGCCGGGTGCGGAACGGCGTCATGCCCGAGGCGGCGAGCAGGCGCGCCGCGCGCTCGTCACGAACGCTGCCGGCGATGCCGAACAGGTCGGCGAAAAAATTGATGTTCTCGTCGACCGTCAGATCTTCGTAGAGCCCGAAGCGCTGCGGCATATAGCTGATGTGAGAGCGGGCGATCTCGGGGTCGGCGACGACATCGACGCCGTCGATCGCAATCGAGCCCTCGTCCGGCGTCATCACCGCGGCAAGCAGGCGCATGATCGTCGTCTTTCCGGCGCCGTCCGGGCCGACAAAGCCGAAGACCTCCCCCCTAGCGCATTCGAGATTCAATCCGCCGACTGCCGCGACGCCGCGGAAGCGCTTGGTCAGGTTGCGGACCTCGATTGCCGCTTTCGGCGGTTCGCTCATGGCTGACCGGGCGCCCGCACCGGAATTCTGGCGTCGGCCGGCAGGCCCGGAACCAGTTCGTGCGAGGGATTGTCGATGTCGATGCGGATCCGGTAGACGAGCGTCACCCGCTCGGCGTGGGTCTCGACGCTTTTGGGGGTGAACTCGGCCTGTTCGGAAATGAACGAGATTCGGCCCGGATATTCCTTCCCGGGATAGGAGTCGGTGGTGACGGTCGCCGCTTCGCCGAGCCGGATCTTGCCGATATCCGGCTCGTTGACATAGGCCCTCAGCCACACGTGGTCGATGTCGGCGAGGGTGACGATGGCGGCGCCGGGCGACACGACTTCGCCGAGCTCCGCCTGCCGCACCAGGATGACGCCGTCGAAGGGCGCCTTCAGCGTCGTATAGCCAAGGACGATCCTGGTCATTTCGAGCGCCGCGCGGGCGTTGTCGATATTGGCGATAGCCAGCGCGACCCTTCTGTCGGCCGAAGCCTCGAGCGCCTTGTCGCGGTCGAGCGCCGCCCTCGACTGTTTGAGCGCGGTCTCGGCGACATCGCGGGCGTCGACGGTGCCCGCGCCCTTGGTGAGCAGAGTCTGCGCGCGGTCGAATTCGAGCTGCTTGAGGGCGACATCCGCTTCGTCGCTCACGACGGTCTTTCGCGTCGCCTCGACGTCCTGTTCGGCGACGTCGAGCTGGCGTGACTGCGCGTCGAGCGTCGCCTCAGCGATCGCGACCTGCTGCTTGTAGTCGGAATCGTCGACCCGGGCGAGCAGGGTTCCCGCCTTCACCTGCGCGCCCTCGTCGAACGGAAGCTCGACGATGCGAGACTGCACGGTCTTGAAACTGACGACGCTCTCGTGCGCCTCGATGTTGCCGGAGACGATGATGAATTCGGCGCTTGCCCCTCCTCCCATCCAGGCCGGCAGGCGCGCTTCGATCCAGGGCCGGGCGTCGTCTTGATAACGGAAGGCGGCGAGAGCGCCTGCCGCCAGGATCAACGCTCCGGCCGAGATGGCGATTCGCCTCATTGCTGCCACGAAAGCTCAACGCCGCCTTTCGGGCGCACAACGTCGACTGTTATGAAGCGAGCCTGACCCGGCGTTTGATGCAGGTCAAGCCGGTAGCGATCGTCGGCCCGATTGCGGCGAAGGCGAAGGTCGGGCAGTGTGGCCGGACCGGCGGGGGAACGAGGGCCAGGAAAGCATAGCGATGTTCGCGCTGACCGCAGACAATCTCGCCGTCCGCGACATGGCGAAATCCTTCGCCGACGAACGCATCGCCCCGAACGCGCTTCGCTGGGACGAGACCGAGCATTTTCCGGTCGACGTCCTGCGCGAGGCCGCGGGCCTTGGCATGGCGGCGATCTATGTCAGCGACAAGCATGGCGGCAGCGGCATGACCCGCCTCGACGCCGCGCTCATCTTCGAGGCGCTGTCGACCGGCTGCCCGTCCGTCGCCTCGTTCCTGTCGATCCACAACATGGTCGCCTGGGTCGTCGACCGCTTCGGCTCGGCGGACGTGAAGGGCCGATATCTGCCCCGCCTCGCCAGCATGGAGCTGATCGCCAGCTACTGCCTGACCGAGCCCGGCGCCGGCTCCGACGCCGCGGCGCTGACCACGCGCGCCCGCCGCGACGGGGCGGACTACGTGCTCGACGGGGTCAAGCAGTTCATCTCCGGGGCGGGCGCAAGCGACCTCTACCTGGTCATGGCGCGCACCAGCGAGGGGGGCGCGGCCGGCGTCTCCGCCTTCCTGATCGAGAAAGGCTCAGCCGGCTTAAGCTTCGGCGCGAAAGAGAAAAAGATGGGGTGGCGGAACCAGCCGACCCGCCAGGTGATCCTGGAGGGCGTGCGGGTTCCGGCGGCCAATCTGGTCGGCCACGAGGGCGGCGGGTTCAAGATCGCGATGGCCGGGCTTGACGGCGGGCGGCTTAACATCGGCGCCTGCTCGATCGGCGGCGGGCAGGCGGCGCTCGACAAGGCGATCGCCTACATGCGCGAACGCAAGGCGTTCGGCCGCCGCATCGCCGATTTCCAGGCGCTCCAGTTCCGCGTCGCCGACATCGCCACCTCGCTCGAGACCGCCCGCTCGATCCTGTGGCGGGCGGCGAGCGCGCTCGACGAGCATTCGCCGGAGGCCACGCGGCTCTGTGCGCAAGCGAAGCGGGTTGCGACCGACGCCGGCTTCGCCGCCGCCAACGATGCGCTGCAGCTGTTCGGCGGCTACGGCTATCTCGCCGACTACGGCGTCGAGAAACTGGTGCGCGATCTGCGCGTGCACCAGATCCTCGAGGGAACGAACGAGATCATGCGGGTCATCGTCGCGCGCGGCCTGATCGAGAATTGAGTCCCGGTTGGTAGGCCAAGGGCCTCATCCTGAGGAGCCGCGCGGAAGCGCGGCGTCTCGAAGGATGCTATGAGGGCGCAGCGGCGCCGGCGTCGCGTCCTGGAGCATCCTTCGAGATGCGCCTTCGGCGCTCCTCAGGATGAGGCGGGAACGGCGGCTGGAGGTTGCGCCGCGTCTGTTGGAACCGCCCCATTGCCAGCTTTCGATCTCCCCGCCTACCTCGCCCGGATCGGCTACGCGGGCCCGACAAAGCCCGACCTCGCCAGCCTTAGCGGCCTGCTCGCGGCGCACATGAACGCGATTCCGTTCGAGAACATCGACGTCCTGCTTGGCCGACCGATCCGGCTCGATCTCGAGGCCTTGCAAAAGAAGATCGTGGCCGACAAGCGCGGCGGCTATTGCTTCGAGCAGGGCGCGCTTTTCCTCGCCGCCCTGCGCGCGCTCGGCTTCGATGCGACGCCACGAACCGGGAGGGTCATTCTCGTCCTCAAGCCGGACGCCGCGCCGCGTGGACACATGTACGTCTCGGTCCGGCTCCCCGAGGGCGAATTCGTCGCCGATCCCGGCCTTGGCGGCTTGGGCTGCCGCGCGCCGATCGCGCTCGACGGAACGCCCGCGCGAGAGGGCGACGAGCTCTGGTCAATCCGGACAGAGGAAAAGAGGCGGGTGCTCCAGGTCGAAAGTCCCGAGCGCCGCGTCGATGCATGGATCGCCGGATTCGACGAGGACAACTGGGCTGATTTCGAGGTGGCGAACCATTGGTACTCGACCCATCCGGCTTCCCCGATGGTCAACCGCGCGATGTTTCGGGCGATGATCCCCGGCGGGCGGCTCACCGTCATGAACAAGGACGCGACCCTTCGCGCCAATGGCGCGACGGAACGGTTCGAGCTCAAGGACCGCGCCGCCCTTCGCAATCTCGTGCGCGAACATTGCGGCTTCGATTGCCCGGAGATCGAGTCGATGCGGGTTCCCTCGGCGCCGGACTGGGCGTGAAGGGTTTTCCGGCTCGCCGCCCCGGGCGCGCTCACTGGCAATTAAGCCATTCAGATGAGCGCGCGCGAAGCGAGGTTGGCGCCGAGCGCCAGCAATCCGAAGAAGAAGATCCGCCGGAACGCCCGCTCGCTGAAGCGGCCGCGCGCCGCGCCGCCAGCCGCCACGCCGAGGAGCGCGGGCGCGAGCGCGGCGGTCGAGACAGCGAAAGGCGAGCGTCGGGACGGCGAAGGTCGAAGGCTCCATCGAAAGCATCGGGCTTTGGACCATGAGCGGCTTTGGGCGGCTTTGCGGAGGTTCCCGCAATACTTCATAAGATTGAGGCGTGCGCCCCGCTTGGCGCGGGCGTCGGCCGCGCACTACAATTGTCCGCCGCTCGCGGCCTTTGGGAGGAGACATGTCGAACATCGCCTTTCTCGGCCTGGGCAATATGGGCGCGCCGATGGCCGCCAATCTGGTCAGGGCCGGGCATGCGGTCCAGGGCTTCGACCTCGTCGAGGCGGCGAAGACCGCGGCCGCCGCATCCGGCGTGTCTATCGCCCCTTCCGCGCGCGATGCGGTCGCCTCCGCCGAGGCGGTCATCACTATGCTGCCGGCCGGCAAGCACGTTCTTCAGGCCTGGGCTGACCTCCTTCCGGCGGCAAAGCGCGGCGCGCTGGTCATCGACTGCTCGACCATCGACGTCGAGAGCGCCAAGCGCGCGCACGAGGCGGGCGCCGGCGCGGGAGTGGCGACACTTGACGCTCCGGTCTCCGGCGGCGTCGGCGGCGCGACCGGCGGTACGCTCACCTTCATGTGCGGCGGGTCGCCCGAGGCGTTCGCCCGGGCGAAGCCGATCCTCGAGAACATGGGCAAGCGCATCGTCCATTGCGGCGGCGCGGGCGCCGGGCAAGCGGCCAAGATCTGCAACAACATGATTCTCGGCGCGACCATGATCGTGACCTGCGAAGCCTTCGCGCTCGCCGAGAAGCTCGGCCTTTCGGCCGGGGCGCTGTTCGAGGTCGCCTCGAGCTCGTCCGGCCAGTCGTGGTCGCTCACCAGCTACTGCCCGGTTCCGGGGCCGGTGCCGGCTTCGCCCGCCAATCGCGGCTATAAGCCGGGCTTCGCCGCGAGCCTCATGCTCAAGGACCTCAAGCTCGCGCAGGAAGCGGCGGCCAGCGCCGGCGCTGTAACCCCGCTCGGGGCCGAGGCTGCGCAGCTCTATGCCCTCTACGTTGCGGCCGGCCACGGCGGCGACGATTTCTCCGGCGTGATCAATTTTCTGCGAGGGGCGGGCGCCTAACTTCAATAAGCGGCTGCGACGACGTGGGCTTTGTGCAAAATCGACATTGGGCTAAGGTCGGATTGTTCGCCGGACGCTTTCGCTGCTTGGCTTGCCTGCCGGGCGGCCCGGCGAACGCGCAGGAGCCGATGTATGACAAAGTTCAAGTCCCTGGCGGCCGGCCTGACGCTGATGGCGTTGTCGGCGGTCATCGCTTCGGCGCCGACCCCGGCGGCCGCTGCTTTCCGGATGGGCGGCGGCGGGTTCGGCGGCGGCTGGCATGGCGGCGGCGGCTTTGGCGGCGGCTGGCATGGCGGGTATGGCGGTTGGCGGGGTTACGGGGGCTGGCGCGGAGGCTATGGCTACCGCGGCTACGGCTACCGCGGCTACGGGTACGGCGGATGGGGTTATCCGGGCTGGGGTTACGCGGGCTGGGGCTGGGGCCTTCCGTGGTGGGGCTTGGGCTATGGCGCGGGATGGGGCTATGCCGGCTATCCGGGCGACTATTACGGCGGCGATTATGGCTACGGATACGGCGGCCCCTATGGCTACGGCCAGGCGGGATACGGCGGCGGCTCGTGCTGGGCTTATCGCCGGGTCTGGACCCAGCCGCACGGGCGAGGCCATTACCTCGGCCGGCGTCTTGTGAACGTCTGCGCGTAGAACCGGCTCGCGACCGTCGCCCCGAGGCGGCCCCGCGCAGCTTGGCCCTCGAGGGACGGCAGCCCAGTCGCGCCGCCTCGCGCGCCCCTTGTCTCATTCGCGCCTCGAACCGCTCGCAGTGAAAGCCTGCGTCTGTGATCTGCCACCTGCGCGGGGCGGGCGCTTCTTCTTGGTAAGATGAACGTCTATTCACACAACTGCAAGAATCGTCAAGCAAATGTGAAGGAAAGCGCCGTTTGGCGCCCCGCCGCCGCTATTTTATCAAACTGTGATCGAAGTGCGGAACGAGTATATAAATCGAGCGTCAGACGGTCTGGCGATTGGCGACGCAGTTGTGGTCCGGTCCCGCAAAGGCCGGATTTCGGAGGTGGAACATGCGCAATTCGATTTCGAAGACCATTGTCGGCGGGCTCGCGGCGCTGGCGATGTCGGCGGCCGTCATCCTTCCGGAGAGCCCCGCGTCGGCGGCCGGCTATAGGGTCGGCGGCTGGCACGGCGGCGGCTGGCGCGGCGGCGGCTGGCGCGGCGGTTGGGGCGGCGGCTATGGCCGCGGCGTCTGGCATCCGGGCTACTGGCGCGGCGGCTACTCGTACAACGGCTGGTGGGGCCCGGCGGTCGCCGCGGGCGTACTCGCCGGCGCGGCTCTCGCCACCTATCCGGCCTGGGGTTACGGCGGTTATGGCGGCTACGGCGGTTATGGCGGCTACGGATACGGCGGCGGAGGCGGCTGCTGGCAGTATCGGCCGACCTACGACGGCTACGGCAACCCGATCGGCCAAAGCTGGGTCAATCTCTGCTGAGGGCTGCGTCACCGCGCCTTCAGCCAGGGCCTCGCGCAAGCGGGGCCCTTTTCATGTCAGGCCTCGGCCAGAAGACGCCGCCCGTCATCGGCTTCAGCACCCCGGTCGTCGTCGGCAGTGAAAGGGGCAGCTCGCGCCGCGAACGTAAAGCCAGATAGGCGAAGCATTGCGCTTCGATGCCGTCGCCGTCGAAGCCGATCGCCTCGACCGCCTCGACCCGGACCTGCAGCCGGTCGCTGAGCCGACGCATGAGATTCGGGTTCCGACGCCCGCCGCCGCCGACCAGCCAGCGTCCCGGCGCTTGCGGGACGTGGGCGAGCGCCGCGGCGGTTGATTCGACCGTGAACGCGCTCAAGGTCGCCGCGCCGTCCGCGTCGCTCAGGCTCCGGACACAGGCCGCCCGGGCGCTGAAATGATTGCGGTCGAGCGATTTGGGCGCCGGCCGCTCGAAATAGGGATCGTCCATCAGGATCGCGAGCGCCGCCTCGTCGACGCGCCCGCTCGCCGCGAGGGCGCCGTTCTCGTCGAACGCCAGTCCTCGCCTCGAGGCGAGGAAATCATCGATCAGCGCGTTGGCTGGGCCGGTGTCGAAGGCGATGATCTCGCCGTTCGCGCCGAGATAAGTGACGTTGCCGACCCCGCCCCAGTTGAGGATCATGAGCGGACGCTCGAGGCTCGCGGCCATAGCCGCGTGGTAGAGGGGCGCGAGCGGCGCGCCCTCGCCGCCGGCCCTGACGTCGGCCGAACGGAAATCGGAGACGACGTCGATTCCGAGCGCGGCCGCCGCGCGCGCGCCATCGCAGAGCTGGCGTGTCAGTCCGGCGCGCGGCCGGTGCAGGATGGTCTGGCCGTGCAGGCCGACGAGCGCGACGCGCTCGCGCGCAAGCGAGAACCGCTCGAGAAACGCCTCGACCGCCGCGACATGGGCGTCGGTCACGTCGCGCTCGAGTTCGAGCTGGGGCGCCTGAGCTTCGTTCAAGTCGGCGACGACCGCGCGCAGGCGGCTCGCCACGTCTCGGGGATAGGGGAATGTCGCCGCGGGCCCGGTTTCAAGTTGCGCCTCGCCGTCGCTTTCGATCAGCGCGACGTCGATCCCGTCCATCGATGTGCCGCTGATGACGCCGATCGCGCGGGAAACCCCCTCGCCCCGCTTGCGGGGGGAGGGTTGGGGTGAGGGGCCGGGCAATCCGCCGGCCAGGCCCCGCTCGTTCACTCTTTCTCATCCTGATTCGCGCCGGGCGCCCACAATACGTCGGCCATGCCGAAATCGTTGGCCGCGCGCGCCGCGACGAACAGGTAATCGCTGAGCCGGTTGACATAGGCGAGCGCGGCCTCGGTCACTTCCTCGCCCTCGATCGAAGCGAGCGCCACCATGGCTCGCTCGGCCCGCCGGCAGACCGCGCGCGCCTGATGCAGGGCGGCGGCCGCCGCCGTCCCGCCCGGCAGGACGAACGAGCGCAGCGGATGCAGCTGTGCGTTAAGGGCGTCGATGGCATGCTCGAGCGCCTCGACTTGCGTGGCTGCGACCCGCAGGACCGCCCCGGGCTTTTCCTCCGCCTGGCGGGGCAGACAGAGATCGGCGCCGAGATCGAAGAGGTCGTTCTGGATTCGCTTCAGCATCGGCTCGATCGCGACATCGGCGGCGTCGTTCCAGTCGCTGACGGCGATGAGGGCAAGCCCGATCGCTGAGTTCGTCTCGTCGACGTCGCCCATCGCCGCGACCCGCGCGTCGCTCTTTGGCCGCCGCGACCCGTCGCCAAGGCCCGTCTCGCCCTTGTCGCCGGTGCGCGTATAGATGACGTTCAGCTTGACCATGGTGTCCCGCCTGGCGCGCGCGTTCGAACCTGCGCGGCTACCGCGTAGCGCGGCGAGCGGGAGGCGTCTACCGAGGTCTTCGCCCGGGCATGGCGCTGCCGCGCCTCAGTCGCGCTTCATCAGCCGTTCGAGATAGTCGCGCTCGTCGACCGGACGGGTGGGGTCGGCGAGGCGGCGGCGGAGCTCTTCCATGACCCGGCGCGCGCGCTCGGCGGCGCCCGCCGTCTCCTTGAGCGGGCCGTCCTCGCGGCCCTTGTCGCCTTCGGGACCGCGGCCGAGCGGATCGTCGCCGAGCTGTTCGCCCGGTCGGCCCCGGCGCGCGACGTAATTGCCCCTGCCGTTGCGTCCCTTGCCCTTGCCCTGGCCCTGCCCCTGCATCTGCTTCTCGAGCCCCTGCGCGCCTTCTCTCAGCGCCTCGAGCGCGCGTCCCTGCGCGTCGACCGCCGCGCCCTTGCCGGTCTTGCCGTCCTGCCCGCCCTTGCCCGGCTTGCCCTGATCGCCGGAAAGGTCGCCTTCGGCCTCCTTCATGTCGCCCTGGGCGTCGTCGAAGCCTTTCTCGCTCTTCATGCCCAGGCTCTTGAGCTTGCGCTGCAATTCGGCCAGCCGGTCGCGCAGAGCGCCCTGGCGCTCATCGAGCGGCAGAGCGTCCTCGTCCGCCTGGTCCTGGTCGGGCTTCGCCGACGAGCCGGCGTCGTCGTCGCCTTCATCGGGGGAATTCTGGGCGCCATCCTCGTTCGGCTGCGCCTGCTGGTCGCCCTGCCCCGGGGCCGCGCGGTTATGCGAGCGCCTGTGCGCGCGGTCGCGCTGGTCGCTGCGGAAAGTATCGTCGCGCAGCGCCTGCTGATCGCGCAGCAGCTTCTCGAGCTCGCCAATCTGCTTGCGCATCTCGCGCTCGCCTGGGCTCTCCTCGCCGTCGCGGGCGCTGCGCATGTTCTCGAACATCTCCTGCATCTGGTCGAGCATCGCCTGGGCGTCCTCGCGCGAGCCGTTGCGCGCGGTCTCCTCCATCTGGTCGAGCAGCTTGTCGAGATCCTGCGCCTGAAGGTTCTGGTCCTCGGCGTTCGAGTCCGGCGCGTTTTCGCGGGCCATCTGGCTCATGAAGCGCCTGGCGGCCTCGCGCAAATTCTCCATCAGCTTGCGGATTTCCTCGTCGCTCGCGCCGCGCTGGAGCGCGTCGCGCAGCGCCTGCTCGGCGGCCCTGAGATCGCGCTCGGCCTGAGTGGCGTCGCCGTCCTCGATCTGCAGCGCCATCGCCCACAGCATGGCGGCGACGTCGAGCAGGTCGGCGTCGCTCTTGGCGCCGTGCAACGAGGCGTCGGCCTGCTTCAGGCCGAGATAAATATTGGCCGGCGTGTCGAACAGTTCCGGCGCGATCGCAAGCGCGGTGAGCGCCGTCTCGACCTGTTTGGGCGCATGGTCAGGGTCGAGGATGAGGTCGCGGCGCTGTTCGACCAGCGCCCGCGCCAGCGGATTGTGGAAGGCGCGCTCAGGCAGCGTCACCTCGATCGGGCCGCTCTGGCCGGTCTTGCCGGAAATGCTGACCGCGCTGAGCCGCATCGTCACCTTTGCGCCCGCCCATGGGTGCTCGGAGAGGTCGACGGTCGTGTGAGCGTCGCCGACGCCGTTGGCGGTCGGCGGCAGCACGAGGGCGGCCTGCGGCGGCGGCGCCAGCGTGCGCGGGGCGGGGGCGGCCCCGTCGTGCGGACGGGCGAAGTCCGCCCGGGCGCTCGCCAGCCCGAAGCGATCCTCGACATGGTAGGCGAGCGTGAGCGTACCGCTGATATTGGCGCGCGGCTCCTCGGTCGAGACAATCGTCGGCGCGCCGGCCGGCGTGACCGACAGGATCGCGACCGCCGCGGGCGCGCCGCTGCGCAGGATTGTCGCCTTGCCGCCGCCGTGAATGGTCCAACGCTTCTCGGTCAGGGTCTTGTCCGCTGCTTCGCCCTTCTGATCCGATGGACTGATCGCCCCCTCGATCCGCGTTTCGACGAGGGTCGGATCGCCGCGCACCACCAGGATCGAATCCTCGGGCACATTGAGCGTTTGCAGATCTGCGCTTCTGAAGTCGATCACCGCCGGCGGCCGGCCGGCGTAGGGCGGCGGGTCGATCCAGGCGTCGATCCGGCTCGACGCCGCGGCGGCGATCGCCTGGTCGCTGCGCCAGTCGAAGGCGGCGGCGAGGCGGCCATACATCTCCGGGCCGGCCGCGACCGCCGCCGCAAACGCAAGCAGCGCTACGCCGAAACGGATCGCATAGGGGTCGCGCTCGGCCATCCGCGGAGAGGGCGGAGCGACGCGGATCGCCTCGACCGCCCGCTCGAGGCGCGCCCGATGCGCCGCCCACATCGCCTTTGTGCCCGGATCGCCATCGTCGTTGGCGAGGCTGTCGGCGAGCGAGGAGGCTGGACGGTGGTTCGCTCCCGCGTCGCGGTCGAGCCGGGCGAGGACGTCCCGCGCCGCCGGACGGCGCATCCACGCGAGCGGCGCGAGCGCAATCCCGCCGGCGACCGCAAACAGCACGACCCCGGCGATGCGGAACGACCGCGGCGCGAACTGCCACAGTCCGAGCCAGGAGGCGGCCAGGAAGAAAATGGCGACCGCGAGCGCAAAGACGAGCGGCGGCCAGGCGCGCTCGACGACGAGGACGCGCCGCGCCAATGTCGCGAGCGCGGCGAGCCGCCCCCCCTGTGCGGGACCGATTGATGGTTGGTCAGGTTTCTTCACCGCGACGCCATGTTCCGCTGTTGCCGAATCGGACCTAGTCTAGAGCAGATCGGATTTAGTTTAGAGCAATTTCCAGGCCACAATGAGCGGCCAGCCGCCCGCCGCGGTTCCTGCCCGCCTCAACCCTCACCGCAACCACGGCGGAAGTGTGTCGAGGCCGATCAATTCCTCGTAGCTCGGCCGCGGCCGGACGACCGCATATTCGGAGCCCTTGACCAGAACTTCCGGGATCAGGAGGCGGGTGTTGTAGGTCCCGGCCTGCACCGCTCCGTAAGCCCCGGCGCTCATCACCGCGATCAGGTCGCCGGCGGCGACTTCCGGCAGGTCGCGGTCGAGCGCCAGATAGTCGCCGCTTTCGCACACCGGTCCGACGACGTCGCCTTTCACGAAATGCGCCGCGCGCGGGGCCGGCGCCGTAACCGGCAGAATGTCGTGGTGCGCGTCATAGAGGGTCGGCCGCACGAGATCGTTCATCGCCGCATCGACAATGACGAAGCGCTTGTTTTCGCCCTTCTTGAGGTAGATGACCGAAGCCACCAGAACTCCGGCGTTGCCGACGATGACCCGGCCGGGCTCCAGCATCACCTTGCAGTCCAGCGCGGCGGTGTGGCGGGCGACGATCTTGGCGTATTGCTCCGGGAAGGGCGGGGGATTGTTGTCGGTCCGGTAGGGAATGCCCAATCCGCCGCCGAGATCGACATGCTCGATCCGGTGTCCGTCGGCTCTCAGCGCGCGGACGAAATCGGCGAGAAGGGCAAACGCGTCATCGAACGGCTCGAGATCGGTGATCTGGGAGCCGATATGCATGTCGACGCCGCGGACGCTTAGGCCCGGCAGCGTCGCGGCGTAAGCATAGACGTCGCGGGCGCGGGAAATCGGCACGCCGAACTTGTTCTCCGACTTGCCGGTGGCGATCTTGGCGTGGGTGCGGGCGTCGACATCGGGATTGACGCGGATGGCGATCGGCGCGACCGCGCCGCGGCTTTTGGCCGCACGCGACAGCGCCTCGAGCTCCGGCTCCGATTCGACGTTGAAGCACAAGATGTTTTCCTCGAGCCCGAGGTTCATCTCGCCCAAGGTCTTGCCGACGCCAGAGAAAATGATCCGGTTCCCCGGCACGCCCGCCGCCCGCGCCCGTCTCAATTCCCCCTCGCTGACGACGTCCATGCCGGCGCCGAGCCTCGCCAGCGTCGTCAGCACCGCCTGGTTCGAATTGGCTTTCATCGCGTAGAAGACCTGCGCGTTCTGGCCGGCGAACGCGCCCCGGAACGCCTCGAAATGCTGTTCGATCGAAGCGCTCGAATAGCAATAGAACGGCGTTCCGACGGCTGCGGCGATGGTCGCCAAGGCGACCTCCTCGGCATGGAGAGCGCCGTCGCGATAGGAGAAAAAAGCCATGCGGTTGGTCGGCTATTTCAGCAGGAAATCGAGGAAAAACGGCTGATTTGGCGCCTTGATCGGCGGGATCGACGGTTTGGCGAACACGCTCCCTGGACTTGCAGGGTTCGAGTTCGCCGGCTTCGGCGGCGCATTGGGGTCGGGCGGGGGCTCGAGCGGGCCGTACCTGCCGCAGGCCGCAGTCAGGAGCGCGAGCATGGCGGCAAGCCCGAGCAGGCGCCTGCGCCCGGCGAAAAGATGCGAAAATTGAATGGCCACGAACGACTCCGGCTGATCGCCGGCACTATACAGAAACCGCTAGCGGAGGCGAGGCTGCGCCTGGCCGCCGTTCTTGCGGCTGCGCCTCCCTCTGATGTCATCGCTGCTCCCGAACCCTGATCCGGAGGTCTAAGAACCGGCATGAGGCCGGGCGGAGTTCGCTAGGTCTCGAGCATGAACTGCAGGAGGTCGGCGTTGAGTTCATCCATGTGAGTGAACATGAGACCGTGCGGCGCGCCTGGATAGACGAGGAGCCGGGCGCCGGGAATGAGCGCGGCCGAAGGTTTGCCGGTAAGCTCGAGCGGGGCCGAGCGGTCGTGGTCGCCATGGATGATGAGGGTCGGAACCTCGATCCGCCGCATCTCGGTGCGGAAGTCTGCTTGCACCATTGCCCGGGCGCAGGCGAGCGCGATCGGAACGGGCGTTTGTATGAGATTTGCCGCCCAGCGCATCATCGCCGGCGACGTCTCCGGAATGAAGAACGGCGCGACATTGTCGGCGATCCATTTCGGATAGTCGCGCCGCCACTGAGCCCACAGCGCCTCGAAGCTTTCCTTCGGCGCGCCGTTCGGATTGTCGGTCGTCTTGAGCAGCATCGGCGTCGTCGGCGCGAGGAGGACGAGGCGCGCCACGCGGCCCTTTCCGTGCCGGCTCAGATAGCGCACCGCCTCGCCGCCCGCGATCGAATGGGCGATGAGGGTGAGGCGCTCAAGGTCGAGTTCATCGACGAGCGCGGCGACGTCGTCGGCGAAGGCGTCGAAATCGTAGCCGCGGGCGGGTTGATCGGAACGGCCGTGGCCGCGGCGGTCGAAACCGATACAGCGGAATCCTTCATCCGCGAACGCGGTCATCTGATAGTCCCACATCTGGCTGCCGCAGCCCAGACTGTTGAGGAACAGAGTGGCGGCGCCCGCGCCCCACTCGCGCCAATAAAGCTGGGTTCCGTCGCTCGCTGAAATGAAGGGCATGGGCGTCGTCCTCGACGAAAAGGCGGTCAGGAAAGAGAGCTTTGCCGCGCTAGGCGGGCGCAAACGGATGGTCGGCGACGATTCGGCCCTCGTCGTCGACGATGAGAAACTCGATTCCGCTCGCAAGCACGGTCTCGCTCCCGGCCAGGACCATCTCCCACCGGAAGGTCAAGACGTCGCCGCGCAAGCGGGCGGTCGCCGCGGCGCGATAATGAATGCCGCTCTCAGCGCCGTTCTTTTCCGAGCCTCCAGCGATCAGCCTGCCGAGCGCGCCGTACCCGGGCGGGTCGCGCTCGCCCAGGCGCCAGCGGGCGTCCCGCGCCCACATTGCGGCGATCGCGTCCCTGCGCCTCGCCGCATCCGGCTCGCTCCATGCGGCGACATAGCGGTCGGCGAGGATCTGAGCGTCGAGCATTGTTTCTCTCCAATCCGGCGGGGATCGCGCGAGGCTGCGCGCCCTCTGGAGGGCTGTCATCGAACCGAGACTCGGCGCGCTATCCGCGCCAGCACGGCTTGTTGATTTCCGCCCATCGTTCGGCTGGCGTGACGCCAATATCGTGGAGCTCGGCTTCGGACATTTGGGCCAGCCGGCTCCGTTCCCGATCCCGTCGACGCCACAACCGCATCGCGCCTCGCCAGCCCTCGAAACTTGGCGACGATCGCCCGAGCGCGACATGGGGCGACGCGATTCGCAGCATTTCATCCTCCTGCTGGATCCGGGCGCAGGATCCTGCTCGCGAGAGCCGAAATCCATGACCCGGCAGGTCAAAATGCGACGGCGCAGGAGTTCCGTACTTGACCTCGGAAGTCATGGCTTCACGAAACTTGCGGCGCTATTGTTCCACGCATGACGGCTCATCAGCTTCCTTTCGGCGTGCTATTGCGGCGCTGGCGCGAACGCCGACGCATGACGCAGGGCGATCTCGCATATGCCGCGGAAAGCTCGACCCGGCACTTGTCGTGCCTCGAGACCGGCAAGGCGCAACCCAGCCGCGAGATGATCGCGCGTCTCGCCGACTATCTCGAGATTCCGCTCCGGGATCAGAACACGCTGCTTCTGGCGGCTGGGTTCGCCCCGGCGTTCCAGGAGCGCTCGCTCGCGGCGCTTGAGGGCGCGAAAGCCGCGATCGACGCGGTCCTCAAGGCGCATAATCCCTATCCGGCCTTCGCGGTCGACCGGCATTGGAATATCGTCGCCTCGAACTCCGCCCTGCCGCAGCTGTACGAAGGCTGTTCGCCGGACCTCATGCGCCCGCCGGTCAACGCCGTGCGCCTCACCCTGCATCCGGCTGGCATGGCGCCGAGGATCGTGAACTACGCTGCCTGGCGCGCACATACGTTGACCGTCCTTCGCCAGCAGATTGACGCCCGCGCCGATCCGGTCATCCAGGCGCTGTTCGCCGAGGTTTCGTCCTATCCGACGCCGTCCGGCTCCGAGCCGGCAACGAGCTTCGAGGCCCGCGACCGCCTCGCCACCCCGCTTAAGATCGCCACCCGATTCGGGATTCTGTCATTCCTCAGCACGGTCACCGTCTTCGGCACGCCGAACGACGTGACGCTCGCCGAACTCGCGCTCGAAATGCTGTTCCCCGCCGACGAGAAGACGGTCGAGATCGCCAGAGTGATGGTCGCAGAGCAGGGGGCGGTTGGTTGATGCGTCGCTTCGCCCCTTGCGCCCTGCCGCGTCATGGTCCACATAAGCCGCGGGAGGTTGGCGAAGGACGTACCGCTCGCCAACCGGGTCAGGTCCGGAAGGAAGCAGCCCTAACGAGACAGGGCGGGTCTTTGTCCAACCTCCCACTCATGCGCGGTTGCGGTCCGGCGCAAGCGGGGGCGTGAGCCCGAAGCGGCTAGACTTCGCACGCAAGACGGCCTTCGAGCGAAACTGAAGATGGTCAGAGTTCGACCCTTTCCCGGTGAGAGAGGCGGCCGTTGAGCGATTCGCTTTTCCCGCTCGCCGATACGCCGGCGCCGCCGGCGACCGCCCCCTATCGGGTGCTGGCGCGAAAATATCGGCCGATCCGGTTCGAGGATCTCGTCGGCCAGGAGCCGATGGTGCGCACGCTCGCCAATTCCTTCGCCGCCGGCCGCATCCACCAAGCCTATATCCTGACCGGCGTGCGCGGCGTCGGCAAGACGACGACGGCCCGCATTCTCGCCCGCGCGTTCAACTATTCGCTGCCGGGCAAGATCGATGCGCCCAGCATCGACATGCCCGAACTTGGGCTCCACTGCCAGGCGATCATGGAGTCGCGCCACGTCGACGTGATCGAGATGGACGCGGCCTCGCATACCGGCATCGACGACGTGCGCGAGATCATCGAGAACGCGAGATATCGCCCGGTTTCGGCGCGGACCAAAGTCTACATCATCGACGAAGTGCACATGCTGTCGAAGCAGGCCTTCAACGGCCTCCTGAAGACGCTCGAAGAACCGCCCGAGCACGTCAAGTTCCTGTTCGCGACGACCGAGGTCGAAAAGGTGCCGATCACCGTGCGCTCGCGCTGCATCCGCTTCGATCTGCGGCGCATCGAGTCGGGGCCGATGATCGCGCATTTGCGCAAGATCTGCGCCGCAGAAGGCGTCGCCGCCGAGCCGGAGGCGCTGGCGCTGATCGCGCGCGTCGCCGAAGGCTCGGTGCGCGACGCGCTGTCGCTGCTCGACCAGGCCATCGCGCATGGCGGGGACGCGGGCGTCGCCGCGCGACCGGTTCGCGACATGCTCGGCCTCTCGGATAAGGGCGAAATCATCGTGCTGTTCGAGCGGGTGATGAAGGGAAAGATCGCCGAGGCGCTCGACCTAGCTCGCGCGCTCCATCAGGCCGGCGCCGACGCCGCCGACATCCTGATCGAGCTCGCCGAGTTCTGCCATTTCGTCACCCGCGCCAAGATCGCGGGCGCCGCCGCCGACGACCCAGCGGTGAGCGAGATCGAGCGCGAGCGTGGCCGCGAATTTGCCGATCGGCTCACGTTGGGCGTCCTGACCCGCGCCTGGCAGATCCTGCTCAAGGGCGTGGAGGATGTGAGGGATTCGCCCCGCCCTCTCGCCTCGGCGGAGATGACGCTGATCCGTCTCGCCTATGCGTCCGACTTGCCTGCGCCCGAAGAGGCGCTGCGCAGGCTGAGTCAGGCGTCCGACGGCCCCCGGCATGCGCCGCCGCTCCCGCCGGTCGGCGGAGGTCCGCGCGCGTCTGTGCGGCTCGCCGCGGCGGAGCCCGCTCCGGCCGAGGCCGCGCCCTCCCCCGCGCCGCCGGCCGCGGGGCCGCGGCTCGCGTCTTTCGAGGCCGTCGTTGCGCTGGCGCGCGCCAAGCGCGACATTCAGCTCGTCGATTCGCTCGAGCGCGAGGTTCGGCTCGCTCGCTTCGAACAGGGCAGCATCGCCTTCACCCCGGTCGAAGGCGCCGGGTCCGGGCTCGCGCAGACCTTGGCGCGACGGCTCCAGGAATGGACCGGCGAGCGCTGGATGGTGGCGCTGGTCGCCGGATCGACTGCGCCCACGCTGCGCGAGGCCGCCGAGGCGCGCGAGGCCGAGCGGGCGAGCGGGGCGGCTGCGCATCCACTGGTGCGCAAGGTGCTTGACCGGTTCAAGGGCGCGCGCATCGTCGACGTGCGGCGTCCCGAGCCTGAGGCGCCGCCGCCGGCGCGTCAGGCCGACGACGAGGTCGGCTACGCCGATTCCGCCGTCAGCGCCGCTGATGACGGCTGAGAAGGAGATCGCCGCCATGGATATCATGGGCATGATGAAGAAGGCGCAAGCCGTTCAGGCCAAGCTTCAGGAGGCGCAGGAGGAGCTGGGCCGCCTCGAAGTCGAGGGCCAGGCCGGCGGCGGCATGGTCAGCCTCACCCTCAACGCCAAGGGCGAATTGCGGGGCGTTCGCATCGACGCCTCGCTGCTGACGCCCGCCGACAAGGAGATGGTCGAGGATCTGATCGTCGCCGCGTTCGCCGACGGCAAGGCCAAGGCCGATCGGGCGGCGGCCGAGAAGATGCAGTCGTTGACCGCCGGCCTGCCCTTGCCGCCCGGCATGAAGCTGCCGTTCTAGAGGCCGGATGCCGACCAACGTCGCCGGACCGGAAATCGAGCGTCTCGTCCAGCTTCTCGCGCGCCTGCCGGGATTGGGGCCGCGTTCGGCGCGCCGCGCCGCCCTCCACCTCATCCGCAAGCGCGAGACGCTGCTCGCCCCGCTCGCCGAGGCGTTGCGCGTCGCGCAGGAGCGGATCGTGACCTGCTCGATCTGCGGCAATGTCGACACGCGTGATCCCTGCACGATCTGCGCCGACGATGGGCGCGATGCGAAGACGCTGGTGGTGGTCGAGTCGGTCGGCGATCTTTGGGCGCTGGAGCGGGCCTCGGCCACGCGGGCGCGCTATCACGTGCTCGGCGGGGCGCTGTCGCCCCTCGACGGCGTCGGGCCAGCCGATCTCAATCTCGCCCCGCTGGTGGCGCGGGTCGCTCAGGGCGAGGTCGGCGAACTGATCCTCGCCGTGAACGCCACGGTCGAGGGCCAGACGACAGCGCATTATATCATCGATCTGCTTGCCGATCACCCGGTCAAGGTGACGCGGCTCGCCCATGGCGTGCCGGTCGGCGGCGAGCTTGACTATCTCGATGACGGCACGCTGGCGGCGGCGATCCGCCAGCGCACGGCGTTTTGAAGCCTCTTTGACGCACGGCGATGCAGATTCTCGTCGCCGCCTCTATCGCGCCGTCTCGGCCCACATTAAGTTTTGCGGACATCATCGTTCCAGGGCGTGCCCCATGCCGGTCGCTTCCAAAGCCTCTAGGCCCTTTGTCCCCCCGTTTCCGCCCCGGCCGAATAGGCCTCGCGGCGCCCTGTCGATCATCTTGGCCCTCCGGCGCAATCCGATCGAAATCTGGTGCGAAGCGGACTTCGAACGGCCCGTCTCGCTCGGGCGGTCCATATTGGGCCTGCGCGGCGCCGCGCATGATCCTGTCGCGGTCCGGCGCATCTTTCTCGACAACGCCGCCAATTACCGCAAGGACGACCTCCAGCTTCGGGTCTTGAGGCCCGGTCTCGGCAGTGGGCTCCTGACCAGCGAGGGCGAGGTTTGGCGCATGCAGCGGCGCGCGCTTTCTCCTTTGTTTTCGCCTCGGCAGGTCGCCGACTTCGCCCCGGCCATGCAAAAGGTCGCGCAAGCGACGATCGAGCGCCTGCACCTTAGGCGCGACGGCGCGGTGACGGAAGTCGGCGCATTGATGTCGCGGATGACGCTCGAGGTGCTGGAGCAGACGCTATTTTCGCAAGGCCTCGGCCGCGAGCCGAGCGCATTCCAGCACTCGGTCACGAACTATTTCGACACCATTGGCAGACTCGACCCGCTCGATCTCGTCGGCGCGCCCAGCTTTCTGCCCCGGTTTGGACGCCGTCGCGGCCGTCCTGCCCTGATGTTCTTCGCCCAGGCGGTCGACGACATCATCGACAATCGCCGGGCGTTGATTGACAGCGGCGCAGAACCGCCGCGCGATTTGTTGACCCTGCTTCTGTCGGCGAGGGATCCCGAAAGCGGCCGCGGCATGTCCGACGAGGATATGCGCGCCAACATCCTCACCTTCATCCTTGCCGGGCATGAAACGACGGCTAATGCGTTGACGTGGACGCTCTATCTGCTGTCCCAGTCGCCCGAGTGGCGCGAACGGGCGGAGGTCGAGGCCGAAGAGGCGTTCGATCTGCAACGGCCGGCCGCGACCGAGGGATGCCAGACGCTGCGCGCCGTGTTCGAGGAGGCGATGCGCCTTTACCCGCCGGCGGCGATGCTCAGCCGTCAGGCGATCGCCGACGACGAACTCGCAGGCGTGCATATTCCCGCTGGCGCGGTGATCTCGGTCTCGCCGTATGTTCTGCACCGGCGGCGCGGTCTGTGGGACAATCCGGACGCGTTTGATCCGTCGCGTTTCCTGGGCGAGCGGCGAGACCGCATCGACCGCTTTGCCTACATTCCTTTCGGCGCCGGTCCGAGGGTGTGCATTGGCATGGCGTTCGCAATGCAGGAGGGGATTATTCTCCTGGCAAATCTCCTGCGCGCCTTCCGCTTCGATCTCGCCGGCGGGCAGGCGGTCATGCCTCAGCAGCGTGTGACGCTGCGTCCGCGGGGGGGCTTGAAAATGCACGTCAAACGGCGCGACGGGATGAAGAAATCCACAACCGAGGATTTCTTTGTGAAAGTCCGTTGACAGAGACGACGCAGGGGCCTATATGCGCCTCTCCCAACGGCTTGGCGCCCTTTTCAGAGCGGCCGGGCGGCGGGTTTCGGGACTTTCCGAGCGCACTCCTCCCTGCTGAGAGGCGGGGGCGGAGGATTTTCGGTCGTTCCAGTTGTGCGTGAAGCACGGCGGGATTGGAAATTCGGGCTCAGGCTGAGCTTTGGCGGCGATCCGCCGTAAAGTCTGGTTTGGGCTCGTGGGGCTTGTTGGCTCCTTGCTGTTTGACAATTGCATCGGAAGGAAGAGAGACGTGGGCGGCGGGGTCCTTGCGGGACTTTGATCGCTGGGCCGGGTCTTGGGCGAAAGCTTGAGCAACTCGACTTGGTGGTTTTAAGTCCGAAGAGACAACTGACGGTCACGTTTCAAAATTCATCGCGCTTGGAGCAGGGCGGGCTGGAACGTCGTGAGACGGTCTGGCGCGATCTTGGCTTTGAGCGGATGTGTTTGGAACTCGTCAAGAGTACAATGTCCTTCATGGACATTGAAGTGACCAGTCGGGACCAAGATCTCAGTTCAACTTGAGAGTTTGATCCTGGCTCAGAACGAACGCTGGCGGCAGGCTTAACACATGCAAGTCGAACGCTCGTAGCAATACGGGAGTGGCA
>Ga0335073_10003349_pt1 | contig 22284 bp, 18 predicted proteins | sample Lox_Sample_22_FD_207093 | JGI IMG/M metagenome (GOLD analysis project Ga0335073, IMG submission 207093) | Soil microbial communities from Loxahatchee National Wildlife Refuge, Florida, United States - Lox_Sample_2.2 | ecosystem: Environmental > Terrestrial > Soil > Wetlands | place: USA... | reverse complement strand
CAGCGGCGCGGCCGCCGAGGATGAGCAGGCCCGCGAAGGCGATCGCATATCCGGTGATCACCCACTGCACGGCCGAGGCAGTCATGCCAAGTTCGCGTTCGATTGACGGGAGTGCAACATTGACGATGCTGAAGTCGAGGACGACCATGAAGGCCGCCAGGAGGATGAGCGCGAGCCGCAGGCCATGATGCTGGTCGAGCCGGGGCTGTCCGAGCTGGGGCTGTCCGAGGTGGGCGCTGGTGAATTGGGAGTGCTGTGCGGTGGCTGGGGGCGCGGCGCGCTTCCCGGATGCCATGAGCTCCTCTTTTCGATACGTTACGACTCGTATTTGACACTAGCTTGGGTGCCTCCAGGCGCGGCCAGGGCAACAGAGTGAGCTAGCACACATCTAGATCCGATACGATACGTCGCGTTTCGTTTACCTGGGTATAGGCTGCAGCGCCATGGGGAACGCGGATATTCCGGCAGCGGCCAAAACTGCGCCGGTTGCCGGCCACGGGCCGCCAAGGCGGGGGAGGCCGCGCAGCGAGCAAGCCGACCGCGCCATCCTGGCAGCCGCGGCTGACCTGCTGGCCGAGCGCGGGCTGGCCGGAATGTCGATCGAGGAAGTAGCCTCCAGGGCCGGCGTCGGCAAGGCCACCATCTACCGGCGGTGGCCGTCGCGCGGAACGCTTGCCCTCGACGCATTCCTGGCCGAGTTCCAGAGCCAGCTGCCGCTGCCGGATACCGGCTCGCTACATGACGATCTGCTGGCGGCGCTGCGCAACTGGATCCGGTCGGTCACCCGGACCAGCGCCGGGCCCGCGCTGGCTGGGCTAGTAGCCGAGGCTCAGCTGGATCCGGGTTTGGCCGCAGCGTGGCGCGAGCGCGTTTTCGAGCGACTGCGGGCCCAGCAGAGGATCATGCTCGACCGGGCCGTGGCGCGCGGCGAGATCTCCGCCAAGACCGACTACGACGTGGTCCTGGACCTCGTGTATGGCGCGGCCTACCACCGGCTGCTGAACGGGCATCGTCCGCTGTCAGACCAGTTCGCAAGGCGTGTGGTCGACCTGGTCATGGCCGGCCTGCGCGACACTGAGGGCGCCGCGGGCTGACCCGGGAGTATCCCCGGCCGGCAGGCGATTAGAGCGGGCCGACGCTCGTCACCGTGATCACCGCGACGCCCGCCTCATCCGACGCCGCTAGGTCGACGGTGGCAGAAAAGCCCCAGTCATGATCGCCCTCGGGATCGTCAAAGATCTGCCGCGCTGACCACAAGCCAGGCGACTCCTCGATTATCAGCATGGCCGGCCCGCGCGCATTGGCGCCGGTCCCGATCTCGTCGTGCTCGGCGTAATATGGCCCGAGCGCCTCGGCCCAGGCTTCGCCGTCCCAGCCATCCTCGCCGTCCAGGTCGCCCAGCTCTTCCCACCTTCGCAGCGCCGCAAGCTCGACGCGGCGGAAAAGCGCGTTGCGCACGAGCACCCGGAAAGCCCGCTTGTTGCCGGTGACAGCAGGCGGACGGTCGGCCGCGAGATGGGCGGCCTCTTCGACCGGATTGCGCAGCCGTTCCCACTCATCGATGAGGCTGGAGTCCACCTGCCGCACGAGCTCGCCCAGCCACTCGATCAGGTCGGTGAGCTCCTCGGTCTTTGCTTCTTCCGGCACGGTCTGCCGCATCGCTTTGTAGGCGTCGGCAAGATAGCGAAGCACCAGGCCCTCGGAGCGGGCCAGCCCGTAGAAGCTGATGTACTCGGCGAATGTCATTGCGCGCTCGTACATGTCCCGCGCCACTGACTTCGGTGCCAGCTCGTGATCGGCGACCCAGGGGTGGCCTTGCTTGTAGATGTTGTAGGCGGCCTCCAGCAGGTCGGCCTGCGGGCGCGGATAGGTCACCGCCTCCAGCAGGTCCATGCGTTCGTCGTACTCGATGCCCTCGGCCTTCATGGCCGCGACGGCCTCGCCACGCGCCTTGAACAGCTGCGCGGACAGCACCTGCCGCGGGTCGTCGAGGGTGGACTCGATCACGGACAGCACATCGAGCGGGTAGTCGGCCGAGGACCGGTCCAGCAGCTCGATGGCAGCCAGGGCCAGGGGCGACAGCGGCTGGTTGAGGGCGAAGTCGTCCTGCAGGTCCACGGTCAGGCGCACAAAGCGCCCTTCCGTGTCCGGCTCAGGCAGCCGTTCGACCACGCCGCCGGCCAGCAGCGCACGGTAGATCGCGATCGCCCGGCTGATGTGCTTGCGCTGGGCGGGCCGTTCCTCATGGTTGTCCGTCAGCAGATGCTTCATGGCGATGAACGCGTCGCCAGGCCGGCTGATCACGTTCAGCAGCATCGCGTGGCTGACGGCGAAGCTGGACTTCAGTGGCTCAGGCTCGGCAGCGACAAGCCGGTCGAACGTCGGCTCCCCCCAGGAAACCATGCCGTCCGGCGGCTTGCGTCGCACGACCTTGCGGCGCTTCTTCGGGTCATCGCCTGCTTTGGCAAGCGCCCGCTCGTTCTCGATCACGTGCTCAGGCGCCTGGACCACAACCCGGCCCATGGTGTCGAAACCGGCTCGCCCGGCTCGCCCGGCGATCTGGTGGAACTCGCGTGCCATCAGCAGGCGGGTCCTGGTTCCGTCGTACTTCGACAGCGCGGTGAAGAGCACCGTCCGGATCGGCACGTTGATGCCGACGCCGAGCGTGTCGGTGCCGCAGATGACTTTCAGCAGTCCGGCCTGCGCGAGCGTCTCGACCAGCCGCCGGTACTTCGGCAGCATTCCGGCATGGTGCACCCCGATGCCGTGCCGGACCAGCCGGGACAGCGTCTTGCCGAAGCCAGGGGCGAACCGGAAGTTGCCGATCAGGTCGGCGATCGCATCCTTCTCCGCCCGGCTGCAGACGTTGACGCTCATCAGTGCCTGCGCCTGCTCAATCGCCGCCGCCTGGGTGAAATGCACGATGTAGATCGGTGCCTCGTGCGTCGCGAGCAGCTCGGACACGGTCTCGTGCAGTGGCGTCATGGCGAAGGAGAACGACAACGGGACCGGCCGGTCGGCCGAGGTAACCACGGCAGTAGGCCGACCGGTCCGGCGCGTCAGGTCCCGCTCGAACCGGCTGACATCGCCGAGCGTCGCCGACATCAGCACGAACTGCGCCTGCGGCAGCTCGATCAGCGGTACTTGCCAGGCCCAGCCCCGGTCCGGATCGGCGTAGAAATGGAACTCGTCCATGACCACCTGGCCGGCGTCGGCGTCCGCGCCGTCCCGGAGCGCGATATTGGCCAGCACCTCGGCGGTGCAGCAGATGATCGGCGCGTCCGGGTTCACGCTCCCGTCGCCGGTCATCATGCCGACTTCGTCCGGCCCGAAAATGTCGCAGAGCGCGAAGAACTTCTCCGATACCAGCGCCTTGATCGGGGCGGTATAGAACGTCCGCTCGTCCCTGGCCAGGGCGGTGAAGTGCGCGCCGGTCGCGACCAGGCTCTTACCCGAGCCGGTCGGCGCTGACAAGATGACGTTCGCGCCGGAGACGATCTCGATCAGCGCCTCCTCCTGGTGCGGGTAGAGGCTGAAGCCTTGCCCTGCGGTCCAGTCGGCAAATGCGGCGAATACCTCGTCTGGTTCGGCGCCGTCTGGCAGCTGATCGGTGAGTGTCATGTCGTGTCCATGGTGCCAGCCGACCCGGACTGGTCGCGCCGCGGCGCCGAGCCGGAGGCCAAAGGGCGTGACTTAACTACTGTGGCCCTAAGAGGGGGCGTCGCTAGTTAAGTCACGCCCTATCCATCAGCTCGCGAGGTGCTGGCCGAAGAAGGCGAAGATCTTCTCCCAGCCATCCATGGTCGCCTCAGGCCGGTACATCGGCGCGAAGTAGTAGAAGAACCCGTGCGAGGCCCCGTCGTACCGGTGGAATTCGTGCTCCTTGCCGTGCCGCACGAGCTCAGCCTCGAGCTGGTCGACTTGCTCAGGCGTCGGGTACTTGTCCTCGTTGCCGAACAGGCCGAGCACGGGCGCGGACAGGCTGGATATGTAGTCGATCGGCGCGACCGGGCGCGCTGGGCTCAGCTCCTCGGCGCTCATGATGACACCGCCGCCCCACAGGTCGCCGACTGCGTTCCAGCCAGTCGTCCGGCATGCCGTCAGCAGCGAGTGGCGGCCGCCCGAGCAGGTTCCGATGATGCCTGTCTTCCCGTTGCTGGTCGGCTGCGCCAGCAGCCATTCCCTGGCCGCCGCGCAGTCGGCGACCACGCTGTCGTCAGGCACGCCGCCTTCACCGCGCACCTTCGCCGCGATGTCATCGGGGCTGCCCTGGCCGAACCGGTCGTACAGGTTGGGGCAGATGACGGTATAGCCGTGCCGGGCCAGCCGGTCGGAAAACTCGCGGAAGAACTCATCCCATCCGGGCATGTGGTGCACCGCTACGACGCCCGGCGTGACTCCAGCGCCGGTCGGCCGGCTGACGTAGGCGTGGATCTGATCGCCGTTGCCGCCGGGGTAGGTGATCAACTCGCTGGTAACGGCGCCCTCGGGCGAGTCTGTTCTGAACGAGTTCCACTCCGTCATGACATTCCCCTTTGAGTGACAGCTGCGCGTGTCCCACGATCCCGCGGCTCATCGGTAATGCTGCGGCTTCCGCAGCCTTTCTTATCGCATCGCGGTGCGGTGGCTGTCGGCGGGCGGTCGATAGGCTGCTCACCAAGCAGGGGGGTGAGGAGCACGATGATCAAGGTAGGCGTGCTGGGCGCCAAGGGGCGCATGGGTTCGCAGGTGTGCAGCACCGTCGAGTCGGCCGGTGACCTGGAGCTTGCCGGTCAGGTGGATATCGGCGACTCGCGGGAATCGCTGGCAGATGTCGACGTAGTCGTCGACTTCACCCATCCCGGCGCGGTAATGGACAACCTGCGCTGGTGCATCGGCCGTGGTCTGGCCACGGTCGTGGGGACATCGGGATTCGGCGACGACCGGCTGGCGCAGGTGAGCGAGTGGCTCGAGGCTCAGCCGGGCAGCCGCGCCCTGGTCGTGCCGAACTTCTCCGTAGGAGCGGTGCTGATGATGCGGTTCGCCGCGATAGCTGCGCCGTTCTTCGAGTCCGCCGAGGTGATCGAGCTGCACCATGCCGGCAAGGCGGACGCGCCGTCGGGGACCGCGGGCCGCACCGCGGCGATGATCAGCTCGGCCAGGGCCGCGTCCGGAGTCGGCCCGATGCCGGACGCGACTGCGACCGCGGCAGAGGGCGCTCGCGGTGCCGAGGTTGCCGGGGTACATGTCCACTCGGTACGGCTGGCCGGCCTGGTCGCCCACCAGGAGGTACTGCTCGGCGGGCATGGCGAGGTCCTGACCATCAGGCACGACTCGCTGGACCGCGCGTCGTTCATGCCGGGCGTGCTGCTCGCTATTCGCGGAATCGGCAGCCTGCCGCCCGGCCTGACTGTTGGCCTGGACGGCCTGCTCGGCCTTACCTGAGCGAGGCCGGACCTGGCTGACGCCAGATCTGACTGGCACCAGACCTGATTGACACCAGTCAAATGAGTTGCCCGGTCGGCCGCGTTCCCGGTCATAATTCTCGGATGCGCAGGCAGCCGACGTATGACGAGCTGATCGCCGAAGGCGATGCCGTGCCCGTAGCGGGCTGGGACTTTTCCTGGTTTGACGGGCGAGCGACCGAAGAGCGGCCGGCCTGGGGGTACTCCCGGTTGCTCAGTGAGCGACTGCAGCGGGCGCACGCTGTGCTCGACATCCAGACCGGTGGTGGCGAGGTGCTTGCGGGAGCGCTGCGGGCTGCCGGGGCGAGCGGGCCAGCGGTGATCGCCGCTACCGAGTCGTGGCCGCCAAACGTAGCGCTGGCTCGCGCCAGCCTCGCACCGTTCGGCGGCGAAGTGGCGGAGGTGCCCGACGACGCCAGGCTGCCGTTCCCGTCCGGAAGCTTCGACCTGGTCGTCAGCAGGCATCCCGCCGAGGTCGTCTGGCCGGAGATCGCGCGAGTGGTCAAGCCGGGCGGTGCGTACTTCTCCCAGCACGTGGGGGCCGGGACGAACCGGGAGCTGACCGATTTCATGATGGGCCCGCAGCCAGTGGACCCGAGCCGAAGCCCGCAGCTCGCCGTCACCGAAGCGACCGCGGCCGGGCTCGAGGTCGTCGACCTGCGTGAGCAGACGCTGCGGGTGGAGTTCTTTGATGTGGCCGCCGTCGTGTATTTCCTGAGGAAGGTGCTGTGGACGGTGCCCGGCTTCACCGTAGCCGGTTACCGCGAGCCAATCGCGCGGATGCATGAGCACATCCAGGCCAATGGCTCGTTTGTATGCCACTCGCAGCGGTTCCTTATCGAAGCGCGACCACGCTGAGCGGATCGGGATGATCGAGCACGCAGCGCGTGCCGGAGTAGATGCTGGGGATGCACTTGTTGCAGTGCACGCACGTACCCGTGCTGGCGGAGCCAGCGGCCATCCGGGCGACCAGGTCGGGCTCGCGTAGCAGCGCCCTGCCCATCGCCACGAAGTCGAAGCCCTCCGCCATCGCTAGCTCGATCGAGGCGACGGAGGTGATGCCGCCGAGCAGGATCAGCGGTAGCGATAGCGCGGCACGGAACTGGCGGGCCAGGGGCAGCAGGTAGGCATCCTGGTAGGGATAGCTGCGGAAGAGCATCCGGCTCGCCAGCCGGAAGCCGATCCCTTGAACGCCCGGCAGCGCGAGCGCGGCCGCCATCTCTCTGCGCGGCGGATCGCCGCGGAACATGAACATCTGATTAGCCTGCGATCCGCCCGCGCTGAGCTCGATCGCGTCTAGGATGCCCTCGGCCTCAAGGAGCCGTGCAATCTCGACGCCGTCGTCGACCTGCAGGCCACCGCGGATGCCATCGGCCATATTGAGCTTGGCCGTCACTGCCATCGCAGTGCCGGCCTGGTCCCGGACGGCATGCAGGATGCGGATCGGCAGCCGGGCCCGGTTGGCCACCGAGCCGCCATACTCATCGGTTCGCCGGTTCCACTTGGGACTGAGGAACGCCGAGACCAGGTAGTGGTGGCCGAAGTGCAGCTCGACTGCGTCGAATCCGGCGTCGGCGAGCATCTGGGCGCCCCGGCCGAAGTCGCCGACGACCGCGTCGATGCCGGCGGGCGAGATCTCGTGCACCCTCGTTCCCGCGATAGTCCGGGTCGCCGACGGCCCGAGGTATCGCTTGCGGATCGTGCCGACGGCGCCAGCGTGACCGAGCTGGGCTGAGATAGCCGCGCCCTCGGCGTGCACGGCGTCGGCGATCTGGGCTAGCCCGTCGGCCGCGGCCTCGTGAATGTAGATTTCGTTCGGCGCGCCCCGGCCGTCTGGCGAGACCGCGACATAGGAGACAGTGGTCATCGCGGCGCCGCCGGCCGCGAACCGGCGATGGAAGTCGATCAGACTGCCGGACACGACATTGGCCGGGCTCATACCCTCGAAGGTGGCCGCCTTGAGCACGCGATTGCGCAGCTGAATCGAGCCGAGCCGGGCTGGCCCGAACGGGTCAGCCGGCACAGTACCGCGCTCCGCAGCAGTGCCAGCAGGTCATAGTCATCCCACCTCGGGCGAGCGGGGTGCGGCTTGAGTAAGCGGCCGCGCCGGAAGCAATTCCGGGGCTGCGATTGTTTCGCACTTTCGTGCCGGGCAACAGGCCCGGTACGGCCCGATCCGAAGGAGAACGGCAATGCCGACCCGCAGCGCGCATACCACCTGGACCGGCGGTCTTCAGGATGGCACCGGGACCGTGACGCTAGTGAGCTCTGGCCTTGGCAGTTATGAGATCAACTTCCCCAAGCGCGCTGCGGACGACGCGGGCGGCACGACCAGCCCGGAGGAGCTCATCGCGGCGGCGCATGCGGGTTGCTTCGCGATGCAGTTCTCCGCGTTGCTCGGCGCGGCCGGCGGCAGCGACCAGTCGCTCGACGTGACCGCGGACGTGACGCTCGGGCCAGATCCGGCGGGCGGGTTTCGCATTAGCGGCATCAAGCTGGAGGTCGGCGGGTCGGCCCATGGCGTCAGCGCTGAGGACTTCGCCAAGATCGCGAACGATGCCAAGGCAGCGTGCCCGGTGAGCAAGGCACTGGCTGGCACGACGATCACCCTGGAGGTAGCCGGCCGCTGAGGGGGGACCTAGCCGGCCGCGGGCGGGACCTGGCCGGCCGCTGAGCGGGGACCTAGCCGGCCGGCTGACTAAGGTCCGGCCGGCTGACTAGGATCCCTGCTGCGCACGGGCTTCCTCGACGGTCAGCTCGGCGGCCGGGTCCGCCTCAAGGCGCCCGTCAGGGATCGGATCGCCGGATAGCACGGACATGCCGTAGGTGCCCTTGTCCAGCCGTCCCAGCGCCCGGTCGATCGCAGCCAGGCGGTCGCGCAAGCCCTCGGCAATCGAATCGTCGATGCCCTGCGCAGTCAGTGGCTGTGCGGAATCGGCGTAGTTGCCGGTCTCGTCGACTTCGACCTCGCGGTCCGACTCGGCGGCCGACTCGGTGCCCTTGAGCAGGTGCATTACCTCGGCGCGCTCGGCGGTCAGCCGTTCGCGTGCCACGCGCTCATCCATCTGGCCCCCTCGGCCTCGGTGACCGGGCCAGCTGGTCGGCCCGGCTTCTGCCACATTACGTACCTGCACATTACTGACCGGCGCCGGGACGCGACCGGCGACCCTGGCAGGTGCCAGGCTCGATCTAGAGGAGTTGCAGTGATCTTCGACGTACCGCCGGCGATCGTCGGGCATCGCGGCTTTGGCGCCGGCCTGGCGGGCGGCTACCGGGAGAACTCCGTCGAGTCTTTCCTGGCCGCCGCCCGACGGGGCGTGCCGTGGGTAGAGCTGGACGCCCGCCGCAGCAGCGACGGCGAGCTGGTGCTGTGGCACGACCCGGTCAGTCCGGACGGCCTTCTCATCGTGACCCAAACCGCAGCCGAGCTGGCCGTCGCCGGCATCGTGCTGCTGGCCGACGTGCTAGCCGTGCTCCCGGCCGGCGTCGGCGTCAACATCGACGTCAAGACGACTATCGAGGATGCCACCGATCCCCCGGAGCAGCGAACGCATGCGCTCGTGGCCGGCGCGCTGCATGACTTCCAGGGAACGAGGAGCTTCCTCGTCTCCTCGTTCGACGCGTCGGTGCCGACATACCTGAAGGACCGTAGCGCGCTGATCGGCGACGTGGCGCTCGGCCTCATAACCGAACAGCAGTATCCCGCGGCGCAGGCCATCTCGGCCGCGGCCAACCTCGGGCTCGATGCGGTCTGCCTGCACACCGGCGCCCTGCTGCATGCGCCGCGCGAGAGCGGGCGGCCCGAGCCGGGCGATCTCCGCATCAGCGCCAGGCAGGTCCTCGGGTACGCCCATGCGGGCAGGCTGGAGGTCATGACGTGGTCGCCGGATCCGGACGAGGCGCTGTTGCTGGCTCAGGCTGGAGTAGACGCAGTGTGCGTCAATGACATCCCCGGCGTCCAGGCCGCGCTAGCAGCATTCCGGCCTGAGTAAGCCAGAAATCCGTCCGGTTTATGGTAAATGCCGGGCTGCCCTGCTCACCCGCACTCCATGGATGTGGAGTCAGTGCTGCCAGGGCGACACCTCTGTCACATCCATCGACGAAGATCGTCAGGCAGTGTGGGCTTGACTGCCGTCCTCGAGGCCGAGTTCCTCGACTGACGTTGCGCGCATCTTGAACTTCTGCACCTTGCCGGTGACAGTCATCGGGAACTGATCGGTGAATCGGACATACCGCGGGACCTTGTAATGCGCGATCTTGCCAATGCAGAACTCGCGGACCTGCTCGGCAGTCAGCGCATTGCCCGCGCGAGGCTTCACCCAGGCGCATAGTTCCTCGCCGTACTTCAGGTCGGGAACCCCGACGACCTGAACATCCTCGATATCGGGGTGCGTGTAAAGGAACTCCTCGACCTCGCGCGGGTAGATGTTCTCGCCGCCCCGGATGACCATGTCCTTAATCCGCCCGACGATGTTCAGGTAGCCGGCCTCGTCCATCACTGCCAGGTCACCGGTGTGCATCCAGCGGGCGGCGTCGATGGCCTCGGCCGTCTTGGCTGGCTCGTTCCAGTAGCCGAGCATTACCGAGTAGCCGCGGGTGCAGAGCTCGCCAGTGCGGCCGCGCGGCACTACCAGGCCGGTCTCCGGGTCGATCACCTTGATCTCGAGATGCGGATGGACCCGGCCGACGGTGGAGACGCGCCGTTCCACTTCGTCATCGGCCGTGGTCTGGGTCGAGACCGGCGAGGTCTCCGTCATTCCGTAGCAGATCGTCACATCGGTCATGTGCATTTCGCTGATAACGCGCTTCATCACCTCGACCGGGCAGGGCGAGCCGGCCATGATCCCGGTGCGCAGGCTCGACAGGTCGTAGCTGGCGAAGTCGGCAAGCGCCAGCTCAGCGATGAACATGGTGGGCACACCGTAGAGCGATGTGCACTTCTCTGCCTGCACGGCCGCGAGAGTCGCGGCCGGGTCGAATCCGGGAGCCGGGATCACGATGCAGGCGCCATGGGTGGTGCAGCCTAGGTTGCCCATCACCATGCCGAAGCAGTGGTAGAAGGGCACTGGCACGCAGACGCGGTCGTGCTCGGTGTAGTTGCAGCCCTCGCCCACGAAGTACGCGTTATTCAGGATGTTGTGGTGCGACAGTGTCGCGCCCTTCGGGAATCCCGTTGTGCCGCTGGTGTACTGGATGTTGATCGGGTCATCGAAGGCGAGCGTGGCCGTCCGCGCCGCCAGCGCTTCCCGGTTGGCCGCGGCGCCGGCGTCCAGCAGCGTGTCCCAGTCCGGGGTGCCCAGGTAGATCACTCGCTCGAGCGAGTCGAGGCTGCTGCGCACTTCCTCGATCATGTCGCGGTAGTCGCTGGTCTTGAAGCTCTCTGCGCTGACCAGGAGCTTGGTTCCCGACTGCCGGAGCACGTAAGCCAGTTCGTGACTCCGGTAAGCCGGATTGATGTTCACCAGGATCGCGCCGATCTTCGCGGTCGCGTACTGAAGCACAACCCACTCGGCGCAGTTTGGTGCCCAGATGCCGACCCGGTCGCCCACGTTGATGCCGAGCGCCAGCAGGCCGACGCCAACCGTGTCGGTGTCAGCGTCCAGCTGGGCGTAGGTCCACCGTCTACCAGTCGGGACGTCCACCAGCGCCTCGCGGGTCGGATAGGTCACCGCGATCCGGCGCAGGTTGTCGCCGATAGTCTCGCCAAGCAGCGGGTTTGGTGACGCTCCGTTGCTGTACGACGGCTGGGCTAGGAGAGTTACCTCAGACATGAGCCGGCCTTCCGGGTGACGGGTAGGTCAATACTCCATGTTCTGGCTCATGGTGTGAAGCCGGCCGCACGCTGTCTTCGGGCCGCGGGGCGCTGCTGGGTACGCCCAGCTGCAGGCAGATGCGCTGCGCGCGCGACAGGGCTAATCTCCAAGGTGAGGCTCTTTACGCTTTCGGAGCGGCGCGATGGATAGTTGGATTATCTGGCTGATCGTCGCGGCTGTGCTCGGGGCCGCCGAGATCATGACCACCACGCTGGCTTTCGGGCTGGTGGGCATCGCGGCGCTCATCGCGGCGGGCGCCGGGTTCCTTGGCGCGCCGGCGGCTTTGCAGTTTGGCGCCTTCGTGGCCGCCTCGGCGATCGGGCTGGGAGCGGCCCGCCCGTTCGCCCTCCGCCACATCAGGCATCCGCCGCTGCTGCGCACCGGTACGGCGGCGCTCGTCGGCCGGCCGGCCATCGTGCTCGAGGAAGTCGGCCCGCACGCAGGCCGGGTCCGGATCGGCGGCGAGGTCTGGTCCGCGCGTTCCTATGACGAGACCCAGATCATTCCGGTCGGGAAGACCGTGGACGTCATGCATATCGAGGGCGCAACAGCGCTCGTTTACCCCCGGGAGTAGTCATGGGCGATCTTATTGGAATCGTGTTCGCTGCGATCGCGGTCGTTGTCGTGCTGACGCTTCTCCGATCGATCCGCATCGTCCCGCAGGCCCGCGCCCGCAACGTGGAGCGGTTCGGCCGGTACACCAAGACACTCGAGCCGGGGATGAACGTCATCGTTCCGTTCATCGACCGGGTCAAGCCGCTGATCGACCTCCGCGAGCAGGTGGTCTCGTTCACCGGCCAGCGGGTCATCACCGAGGACAACCTCGTGGTGAGTATCGACACCGTGCTGTTCTTCCAGGTAACTGACCCGCGCGCGGCGGACTACGAGATCGTCAACTACATCCAGGCGATCGAGCAGATCACCGCGACGATGCTGCGCAGCGTCATCGGTTCTATGGACCTGGAGGAGACGCTGACCTCGCGCGAGAACATCAACGCTCAGCTTCGAGGCGTGCTCGACGACGCATCCGGCAAGTGGGGCATCAGGGTGACCCGGGTGGAGATCAAGACCATCGACCCGCCGCAGTCGGTCAAGGACGCGATGGAGAAGCAGATGCGCGCCGAGCGGGAGAAGCGGGCCGCGATCCTCACCGCCGAGGGCGTCCGGCAGTCGCAGATCCTGACCGCCGACGGGGATAAGCAGAGCAGCATCCTGCGGGCCGAGGGCGCGAAGCAGAGCGCCATTCTCAAGGCCGAAGGGCAGGCGCAGGCCATAACCTCGGTGTTCCAGTCGATCCACCACAACAATCCGGACGAGAAGCTGCTCGCCTACCAGTACCTGCAGGTCTTGCCGCAGCTTGCTCAGGGTCAGGGCAACACCGTCTGGATGGTGCCGAGCGAGCTGACCAGCGCGCTGAAGACGTTCAGCAATGCGTTCGGGGGAGCAGGCAACGGGTCTGACAGCGCCGTCGGCGCCGCTGACCGGGTCGCCGCAGTCGCCGATGGGGTAGCCGGTTCCGCTGACGGGGCGGTGGGCAACGCAGCCAGCGCCGCGGTCGGCCTGGGATCCGATCAGGCGGTGCCGGCCGTGACCGCAGGGCCGGCTGTGACTGCGGTGCCGGACGTGACCGCAGGGGCGGTGGTGGCTGAAGAGCCGACGCTCACTACGGCGATGCCAGCGGTCGAGGTGGTGCCCGGAGCAGACCCGGCGGACGCGGGATCAGCCAACGGAACGGTGAATCCGGCCTGACTGCCGTCGGCCAGAGTCGCGGTCTCGATGTAAGAAGTCCGTCGCGGGCGGCGAAAATGCTTCGCGATCATGGCTGACAGCGCGGCGACGGCTCGAGCGCGGTCGGCTAGAGCTTGATGGCCAGGCCGAGCGTGAGCAGGGCGCCGTATGCGAGTTCAAGGCGGCCGGTCTGGCCTAGCGCGTAGATGAGGCTGCGCCCGGTGGCCCCGTCCCGCACCTGGCGGACCGGGGCGAACGCGAGCGGCAGCGCGGCGAGCGCGAGCAGGCTCAGCGGGCGGGCGACAGCCAGCACGACGGCCACGCAGAACGGTACGAGCACGCAGCCGACGTACAGGATCCGCGTCCGCTGGTCGCCGAGGACGACTGCCAGCGTGCGCTTGCCGGTCTGGCTGTCGGTCGGGATGTCCCGCAGGTTGTTGATCACCAGCAGGGCGCAGGCCAGCAGGCCAATCGCGGCGGCAGCAGCCCACGGTAGCCAGGTCAGGGTACGCATCTGCACGTAAGCCGTTCCGGCCACCGCGGCTAGTCCGAAGAACACGAACACTGCCAGCTCGCCGAGCCCGCGGTACCCGTAGGGCCGGCTGCCGCCGGTGTAGAACCAGGCCGCTGCCACCGCCGCGACACCCAGTAGCACGAGCCACCATGAGCTGACGGCAGCCAGGACCAGACCGGCTGCGCAGGCGACGGCGAAGGATGCGCCTGCCGCTGCCAGCACTTGTTTCGGCGGGACGAGGCCAGAGCCGACCAGGCGGACGGGGCCGACCCGGTCAGCATCGGTACCGCGGACGCCGTCGCTGTAATCGTTGGCGTAGTTGACCCCGATCTGCAGGGCCAGCGCGACGATCAGCGCGAGTACGGCACGCCATAGGGAGAACTTGCCGTAGCCGAAGGCGACGCCGGAGCCGACGACGACCGGCACGACGGCAGCAGGCAGGGTCCGGGGTCGGGCTCCCGCCACCCAGGTACGCAGATCGGCCACTTTATAGTCAATCCTTACCGTCTCGAGGACGGTCACAGACTAGTCGGCAAGCCGCGCTGACCCGCGCCTGGCCGGCCGGGCCGGGTTCAGAGCCGGCTCGCCAAGGCGTACGACAGGCCCGCCGGGTATCGCCCGGTCGGGCGGACGGACGGCGTGGGCTGCCGGGATGGCGACGTCGGCGATGCCTAAGGCAACGGCAGCACGCGCTGCGCCGCGGCGAAGATTTCGCCCGCCTCCTCCCAGCCGAGCGGGCCGGTTGGGCGCTTTCGCTTCCGGCTGGAGAAGTAGCGAATCAGAGCGCGGCCTGCGAAGACGTCGACGCCGCGCATGGTTGCCACTGCCCACGGGATGGTCGGGCCGTAGATCACCATCGCGGGCCGGACCGTGACCTCACGGCCGACCTCCATACTGAGCAGCCGGGACGCCTGGGCGGCCTCCCATCGTGCGTGGGCCAGCCGGTCTTTCTGGCTGAACGGGCCGTGGTAGAGCACTGGCCCGGCAGCCGAGTCGCTAGCGACTGTCCGCACCGGCAGGCGCCGGTCCCATCGCTCCGAGTCGAGCGCGTAGACGCCGCCCGGACCGATCACGAGGTGATCAATGACTGACTCAGTGCCGGGAATGCTGCGGGTATGCAGCGCGAGGTAGCCGAACACCCGGGCCGCCAGCAGCCGTCGCTTCGTCCGCCGCTGGGCCGAGGAGACCCTGGCCGCTGCCGGGATCAGCGCCATAGTCCTGGCGTGGTAGACCGTGTCGACGATCGCCACCAGGGCGGCGAACGTCAGGCCGAGCCGCCAGCCTTGCCAGAACATGACCGGCAGGAAGACGACGAGCGAGATGATTGCCCGCCGAGTCCAGATGGGCACGCGCGGATCGGCGGCAAGTCCGGCCAGGATCGCACGCGCAGGAACAGTAAAACTCTGCCCCTCGACCGGGGCCGCTGGCCCGGTCGGTGTCGGCTCAGGCCCGGTCTCCCGGTCCATGTGCACAGCGTAACGAAGTGCTTACTGAATGGCCACAGCAGTAGGCTTCCCAGCGGCGCCACGCGCTGTGAGCGTGAAATGACGGTTCAATACAACCGGCCGACAACGCTTGGCCGAACCGAACCGGTGGTCTACTGTTCGGTACCGTGACCCAGATTCATGACCTCACGGTGACCGAGCAGGCAGCTGCGATCCGGACGGGCGAGATCTCCGCCACCGAGATCACCGAGCACTACCTGGACCGCATCGACAAGCTGAATGACCAGGTCGGCGCTTTCTATACGGTGACGGACGAGCTGGCGCGCGAGCAAGCCGCGGTCGCGGATAAGGCGGTCTCGGCTAGCCGCGAGGACGGCGCTGAGCTGCCGCCACTGACCGGCGTGCCGATCCCGATCAAGGACCTGAACATGGTCGCGGGCGTCAGGCTGACCTACGGCAGCGCCATCCTCGCTGACAACGTGGCGACCGAAGACGACTACGTTGTCGAGCACCTGCGCTCGGCCGGAATCGTCATCACGGGCAAGACCGCGACGCCGGAGTTCGGGCTGCCGTGTTACACCGAGACCAGGATCGGACCGCCGGCCCGCACCCCGTGGGACCTCAGCCGGTCGGCCGGCGGGTCCAGCGGTGGTGCGGCCGCCGCGGTCGCTGCAGGGCTCGCCCCCGCCGCCCAGGGGAGTGATGGCGGCGGCTCGATCCGGATCCCGGCGAGCGTGTGCGGCTTGTTCGGGATCAAGCCGACCCGCGGCCGGATCTCGCAGGGTCCGATGATGCCGGACCTGACCGGCCTGTCAACCGATGGTCCGCTCGCCCGCACCGTCGCGGATGCCGCTCTGCTGCTGGACGCGATGACCGGGAACCACCCTGGCGACATGTACACACTCCCGCCGCTGCCGGCCGGAGAGTCGTTCCTCGGCTATGCCTCGAGGGAGCCGGGCAAGCTGCGCATCGCGCGGTCACTCACGACCGTGGTGCCGGGCGCTGAGGTTCATCCGGACTGCGTGGCTGCCTACGAGGATGCGAGCGCCCTGCTCTCGGCGCTCGGGCACGACGTCGAGGACGTGGACCTGCCGTTCAGCGCGGACGCAGTGCCGTCCTTCCTGGCGCTGTGGTTCGCGATGGCGACGCTGGCGCCCATCCCGCCGGAGGTCGAGGGCCAGCTGCTGCCGCTGACCCGCTACCTGCGCGCCAAGGGGATGGAGCTGTCCGCCGCCGACCTGCTCTTTCACCAGGCTGTGCTGCAGGGCGCCGTCCGTCCGGCGATGACGGCACTGGGCGCCTACGACGCGATACTTACCCCCACCGTGGCGCTGCCGCCGCGGCCGGTGGGCTGGTTCGACGAGGTCGAGCCGGCTGAGAACTTCACCCGTCAGACGGTCTTCACGCCGTGGACGGCCCTGTACAACCTCTCTGGCCAGCCGGCCGTGAACGTGCCGCTGCACTGGAACGCCGAGGGACTGCCGATCGGCATCATGCTGGCCGGCCGGATGGGCGACGAGGCCACGCTGATCTCGCTGTCGGCTCAGCTCGAGGCTGCCAGGCCCTGGACGGACAAGCACCCGCCCATCTGGTGAGTCAGCGCCGCAGCCGCCGACCATCATGATCACGAAGGATCGTTGCCGCCGCCCGCGATAGGTCTTCAAGATCATGAGGGGTCCACGCGCCTCAGCTCCCCTGGGCAAAGGTCGCCAGCCGACAGGCCGATAGAACTCGCGGGCTGCGGCCTGTCGGCAGGCCAGCGGGGGACCTTCAGCCCTGGATCCCTCTCGCCGCCGGGACAGGCTGGTAGCGAGAGAAGGAGGCGCGTCATGCGTGTTCTCGTTACCTACGGATCCAAGCGCGGCGGCACCGAGGGCCTTGCCCATATGGTCGCGGACGGGCTGCGCGAATGCGGACTGACCGTCGACGTGCTCCGGCCGGAAAAGGCCCGCGACATCTCTGGCTATGACGCCGTCGTGGTTGGCGGCGCTCTGTATGCGTTTCGCTGGCACAAGGCCGCCAGCAGATTCGTGCGGAAGCACATCACTGCGCTCCGCCAGCGCCCGACGTACTTCTTCTCCAGCGGCCCGCTCGACGACTCGGCGGCCACTGACGAGATACCGCCGGTGGCCGGCGTTAGGTCGCTGATGGACCGGACTGGTGCCCGCAGCCACGCGACATTCGGAGGGTGCTTGTCGGTGCACGCCAGGGGAGTGCCTGCCAGCGCAATGGCGAAGAAGATGGCAGGCGACTGGCGCGACCCGGTTCAGGTTCGAACGTGGGCGCTGCAGATCGGCCGGCAGCTGCAAGGGGAAACGGCGGCATCCAGCGCCGCCTAGCTCGCCTGGCGCAATTCCTGCTCGGGCCGGCCGGTCGTCAGCCATAGCGCGTAGGGTCATCGGCATGGGGGTGCGCACACGCACAGCCAGACCGGCTGTGTCGGGCGCGACGCTGGTCGCACTGCTGGTACCGGCAGCGCTGCTCGCCGCATGCTCTAGCGGACAGAGCCCGCAAGACGTCGCTCAGGCGTATCTGACTGCCTGGGGCCACCGGGACTGGTCCGCAATGCGGGCGCTGGTAGCCAGCCCGCCGGCCGACTTCACCTCGGTCAACGCTGCAGCCCTGACGGACCTCGGCACCAAGCAGGCCAGCTTCGATCCCGGCCGGATCGCGACGAACGGCGGCTCGGCCAGCGAGCCAGTGACCGAGCACATCACGATCCCCGGCGTCGGCACCCTTGACTGGAGAACCCGGCTTCACCTCACGAACGCGTCAGGGAACTGGCTGGTCGACTGGTCACCGGCCACGATCGCGCCGCGGCTCACCAAGCCAGGCGACCGGCTGTCGCTGCAGATCACCTGGGCGCCGCGGGCACAGATTCTCGGAGCAGGCGGCGCGCCGCTGACCACCCAGGCTCCGATGGTGACCGTCGGCGTTGAGGGGCAGCGGATCAAGAAGCAGGCCGTGGTGCGCTCCGCGCTCGTGGCCGCCGGCGCGACCAAGCAGGCCGTCGACTCGGCGCTGACCGCCGCAAAGACCGAGCCGACCTGGTTCGAGCCGGTCTTCACGATCAGCTGGCGGAGGTACCAGCAGCTCGCACCGAAGATCTACCCGATCCCTGGCACGGTGTTCCAGACCATTCACGAGCGCGCGCCGGTTTCGCCGGGCCTGGCGTACGTCGTCGGCGCGATCGGGCCCGTGACGGCCCAGCAGTTGCAGGCACTCGGGCCGCCCTACACCGCGCAGAGCGTCGTCGGCCAGACCGGGCTGGAGCTGGCCTATCAGAAGCAGCTCGCCGGCCAGGCCGGCGCGACGGTCACGGTGGTGAACGCGGCTGGCGGGACCGTCGGCTCCGTCGCCACTCTCCGCCCCAGGGCCGGGATGGCGGTACGCACGAGCATTAACCCGGTCGTTCAGGCGGCGGCCGAGAAGGCCCTGGACGGCGTGCACAAAGACGCCGGGCTCATCGCGGTCAACGCGGCCACTGGCCAGGTCCTGGCGTCGGTGAGCGTACCGGGATCGAGCGGATTCAACCTCGCCCTGGACGGCGCGTTCCCGCCGGGGTCGTCTTTTAAGGTGCTCACCAGCACCGCGCTGCTCCAGCACGGACTGACGCCATCGTCGGCCGCGAGCTGCCCGCCGCAGATAACCGTCGACGGGGAGGTGTTCCACAACGCAGAGGGCACCGCGCCAGTCAGCGACCTGCTGCGGGCGTTCGCCGAGTCGTGCAACACCGCGTTCATCGGGCTGGCGACACGGCACCTCACCGCGACAGACTTCACCAGGACCGCCGCACTCTACCGGATCGGCACCACGCCACAGCTCGGCCTGCCCGCCTATGCCGGCTCGGTGCCCGCGCCTACCGACGAGGCTGACCTGGCAGCAACCGCGATCGGGCAAGCCCAGGTACTTGTATCGCCCCTGGACATGGCGATGGTCGCTGCCGCGGTCGACACGGGCCAGGTGCACGCGGCCCGCCTGGTGGCCGGCGCTGCCGACGATTCCGTCAAACCGACAGCGCTACCTGCGAACGTCGTTACCAGCCTGCACACCATGATGTCGGAGGTCGTCGCGTCCGGAACCGCAGCTAACAAGGGCCTGCCCGCCGGCACCTACGCCAAGACCGGCACCGCGCAGTACGGCCATGGCAATCCGCTGCCGACCGATGCCTGGCTGATCGGCTTCAACAACCAGGTCTACGCCAGCGACATCGCGTTCGCGATGGTGACCGTCGACGGCGGCGAGGGTGGCCCGACCGACGGGCCAATCGTGGCTAAGTTCCTCAACCTGCTGCACCAGTCCGGAGCCTGATCAGGCGCGTGTCCTAGCATTCCGGTGTACCGGCGGGCCACTGCCGGGAGGTCACCTCAGACGCGGGGGCACGGGATGACCAGATGTTTATTGATGCGCAGCGCGCCCGGAAGATCATTCGTACCGGGAACGGGGTAGTCGCGCTGGCAGTTTCAGCCTGCCTGCTCGGCGCGCTCGGGGCTGGCTTCGGCACGGTACCGGCGCTCGGCCGCGCGCTGCTGCCCGGTCACGGCGCCTGGGGATCGGCGGTCGGCGCCCGGCTGCCGCAGCCTGCGACGCTCACGGTGGCCGGCCTGACCCGGCCAGTGCAGGTGTCGTTCAGCCCGCAGGGCGTGCCATCGATCAGTGCGCAGTCGCAAGACGATGCCTACCTCGCGCTCGGGTACGTGCAGGCGGAGTACCGGCTCGCCGAGATGGACCGTGCCCGACGTGTCGCGGAGGGACAGCTGGCCCAGCTCATCGGTGCGCAGGGCGTGCCCTCGGACGAGTTCGAGCTGCGGCTCGGGCTGCTGCGCACCGCACAGCAAGAGTGGGCGCAGCTGCCGAAGTCGAGCCCGGCCGCGCGCGTTCTGGTCGCGTACTCCCGCGGGATCAACGACTATCTGGCGCAGCTGAGGGTCAGTGGCCAATGGCCCGCCGTGTTCTCGCTCGACGGCGTCTACCCGCGGAACTGGACGCCGGTGGACAGCCTGGCCGTGCAAGGCGAGCTGACGCAGGAGCTCGACTTCACCACCACGCCGCTGGATTACGCCTTGCTGGAGCGGTCGCTCGGCGTAGCGCGGACGATGAGCTGGTTCCCGGTCCTGCCGCCCAACGGCCAGAACCCGTACGATCTGGGCCCGTACCGGAAGCTGCCGCTGGTGCCGATCGCGCCTGGCCAGACGGGGGTACAGCCGGGCCCGGCCGTGGGCGCCGGCGGTGCCGGGCAGACGGCCGCGACCGTGCAGGCTGACTCGGCTGGGCTCCGTCGTTCCCGCTCAGATGCTCGGCCTGCCCGGTCGGCTGCCATCTCTGCCGGGCTCGCCGAGGCCGCTTCGGCGATTCTGCGTCAGACGGGCGCACTGCCGGCGGGCCAGCTCTACAGCGCCCCAGCGAGCAATGCGTGGGCGGCGAACGGCCCGAAGGTCTCCGGCGGCGGCGCGATGCTCGCCGGGGATCCGCATCTTCCGCAAACGCTGCCGTCCATCTGGTTCGAGGCCGCCCTGAGTGCGCCGGGGCTGGCTGTGTCCGGAGTCAGCGTGCCCGGCCTGCCCGCGATCCTGATCGGGCACAACTCCGCTATCGCCTGGTCGCTGACGGACACTCAGAGCCAGGCGACGATGTTCTACACCGAGCAGACCAGCTCGGCGTTGCCGCGCGAGTATTTCTGGGACGGGCAGTGGCGGCACATGCGAGTGCTGCACTACACGATCCCGGTTCGCGGCGGCTCAGCGCGCCAGATCTACGTGCCGCTGACGGTGCACGGGCCGGTGCTCACGCAAGCGGGCCAGACGGTCTCGGTCAGCTGGATGGGCGCGCTCGGCTCGCCAGATGTGTCAGCGATGCTCGCGGTCGATCGCGCGACCGATTTCGGCCAGTTCCGGGCCGCGCTAGCGGACTGGCGATCGCCCGCCCTCACGTTCGTCTACGCCGACGACAGCGGCAACATCGGCGCGATCTCGGCGGGATATTACCCGCAGGTCCGTAACGGTGACCCGTGGCTGCCGCTGCCGGGAACCGGGCTCGACGACGTGGCGGGCGTCATCCCGTACGCGGCCGTCCCGCAGGTGTACGACCCGCGGTCACACGTGATCGCGACAGCGAACCAGCGCCCTGTCGGCCCGTCGTACCCGTATTACCTCGGGACGACGGCGAGCTTCTTCGATACCGGTTACCGGGCCGATGCCGAGTATGCCTACCTGCGGGCGCACTGGTCGATGCGACCGTCCAGCTTCGCCGCGCTGCAGGACAGTACCGGTGACCAGCTAGCGGCCGCGATCGTGCCGAAGCTGCTTGCGGTGCTTCATCAGTCGCAGCGGGCTGGTCACCGCCTGACCCAGATCCAGCAGGTGGCGCAGCAAACGCTCGCCTCGTGGAACAAGGAGATGGATGTCGGGTCCGGCGCCGCGTCGATCTGGTGGACGTTCTGGAGCGACTACCTGTCGGATGTGTTCGGGCCCTGGTGGACCGCGGGCAACGTGCCGGTAACGGCGGATACCGCTGGACTCGCCGTCGGCCCTGCGCTGCCCAGCCTCGATGAGGATCTTCAGGCATGGACCCTGACTGACCAGGGCAATCCTGCGTTCACGTCGCCGCCTGCGCCCCGTGTCCCTGAGGCGGCGGCATCGGTAGCCCATGCTGTCAAGCCAGTGGTCTGGCCGGGCGCGACGCCGGCTGCGATCAGGATGCGCGGCGCGTTCGTTGCCGCAGTGAGCCAGCTCTACGGGCTGCTGGGCGAGGGACCCGGCCGGTGGCAGTGGGGCAAGCTGCACACCCGCGAGTTCCCCTCGCTGCTACAGGCGGCCGCCGCCGGCGGCAGCGCTAACCCGGCGGTCAGTAACTCGGTCGGTTACGGCCCGACCCCGAATCAGGCGAGCCCGGACTCGCTCGGCTACGGCCCGAGGTCGGCGGGCGGTGACCTGTGGACCATCGATGCCGCCGAGGGCGGAATGGATTCTGAGATCGGGCCGAGCTGGCGCATGATCGCCGCCTGGTCACGCGGCGGACAGCTGGTCGCTGAGGGCATCTATCCCGGTGGCCAGAGCGAGAATCCGGCCTCGCCCTGGTACACCGACCTGGTCGCCGACTGGTGGTCAGGGAGTTACCTGCCGATGCCGTCGGCCGCTGCTCCGACGGCGTCAACGGGGCCGCCAGGTTCGGTCCGCTGGGAGCTCCGGCCATGAGCGCGGATCTCAAGCGGCTGGGGAAGCGGGGGGCTTATCGCCTGGGTCAGCTGGGCACGCAGGGGATGGCCGGCGCACAGCGGCCCGTTCCCTTCCAGCCTCGGTTCATCAGGCCCTATCACCGCTGGCCGACATCGGTCTGGCTGC
>Ga0335073_10003348_pt1 | contig 22292 bp, 15 predicted proteins | sample Lox_Sample_22_FD_207093 | JGI IMG/M metagenome (GOLD analysis project Ga0335073, IMG submission 207093) | Soil microbial communities from Loxahatchee National Wildlife Refuge, Florida, United States - Lox_Sample_2.2 | ecosystem: Environmental > Terrestrial > Soil > Wetlands | place: USA... | reverse complement strand
CGGCAACTCGCGCTGCCGGGATTCGAAGAGAATCCGTCCGCGAGCGAAAGAGCCGTCCGCGAGAGCTTCGCCGCGAAGCGCCCCCTGGCCGTCCGCGAGAGCTTCGCCCCGCGCTGCGCCGAGCCGCAGCCAACCATTCGCCGCAGGAGCAGGGAAGTCATCTCCCTCGAACCTGTCGACGCCTGCCGGGTGCCCCACATCTGCCCGGTGTTGGCAGATGTGGGAGCGCACGAAATTCGACCGAGCTCTGCGCTCTGTGCTCTGAGCCCTGATTCCGCGCCGCGTCTTCTTCGTCTCCGCAAGCCGTACTCGCGCCTGGATCAGGCGCTGCGCGTTGCCGATCTCCTGCTCCAGGCCGGCGGCTTCAGCGCCATCGTCCTCGATATGGCCTCCGTCGTGCCGGAATTCGCCCTGCGCGTGCCTCTCGCCACCTGGTTCCGCTACCGCGCCGCCGCGGAGCGCACCCAGGCCAGCGTGCTCCTGCTCACCCAGCAGGCCTGCACCAAAAGCAGCGCCGGAGTGGTGCTGCACTGCGAAGCCGGTCCCGTTCTCTCAGAAGGCGGCGCGGTTTTCACCGGCGCCGAGTATTGCGTGGAGATTGCCCGGGAGCGCTTCGCCCGGGAATTCTCCCGCAAACCGCCCCAAAGCAATTACGGGCCCGAGCGCAGCGTTCGCTGGCAGAGCCGCACTGCCTGGGGAGGCCGCTGATGCAGCCCCAGCTCTATGCCTGCCTCTACGCGCGCGAATTTCCCGCCCAGGCCATGCTGCGCCTGCGTCCCACGCTGCGCCAAAGCGCCGTTGCCGTCCTCGAAGGCGAGCCGCCGCGTCAGCTGGTCTGCTCGATCAACGCGCGAGCGCGCGCCCAGGGTGTTGCCGCCGGCATGACGCGCGCCGAGCTGGACGTTTTCCCCGAGGTGGTTCTGTTGCCGCGTTCGGCGGCCGAAGAAGCCGGCGCCCGTTCCGCCCTGCTGCAGGCCGCCGCGCAATTTTCGCCGCGCGTGGAAGATTGCAGCAGCGGCACCTCTTTCTGCGCCATTCTCGATATCGCGGGCACAGAAAAACTCTTTGGACCGCCTGAGAAGCTGGGGCAGAAGCTGTTGCACGCTGCCCGCATTCTCGGCATCCAGGCCTCGGTTGTCATCAGTGCCAATGTTCATGCGGCCATCTGCATGGCGCGCAGCCTTCCCGTCCGCATCGCGGTCATTCCCGCCGGTGAGGAAGCCGCTGCACTGGCCCGTCTGCCGCTGGAGGTCCTCGACCTCACGCCGGAGCACGCGGAGACCTTCTCGCGCTGGGGCATCGCCACGCTGGGCGCTCTGGGCGAACTGCCCGAGAAGGAGCTGACCGCGCGCCTGGGCCAGGAGGGCCGGCGCCTGCGCCAACTGGCTCGCGGAGAAGCCCCGCGCCTCTTGGTCCCCGCCGATCCGCCTTTCGCTTTGGAAGAGCGGATGGATCTGGATTCCCCAGTCGAGCTGCTCGACTCGCTGCTCTTCGTGCTCGGCGTTCTGCTGGACCACCTCATCGCCCGCGCCACGGCGCACATTCTGGCGCTGGCCTCGGTCACTGTGGAGCTGGCCCTCGAAGGCGGCGGCACGCACAGCCGCACCGTGCGCCCGGCGCTGCCCGGCAACGACCGCCGCCTCTGGCTGAAGCTCCTGCATCTCGACCTGCAGGCGCATCCGCCTCCGGCCGCCATTGTTGCCGTCACGCTGAGCGCGGAGCCGGGCAGCACCAGCCGGGTCCAGATGGGCCTCTTCACTCCGCAGTTGCCGGAGCCCTCGCGCCTCGACGTGACCATGGCCCGCATCCGTTCCGTGGTCGGCGAAAGCCGCGCCGGGCGAGCCGTTCTCGAGGACACGCATCAGTCCGATGCATTTACCATTGCCCCGTTCTCCGTGCCGCAACCCTCCGCCATGCGCGCTCCACGGGGCCGTTCGCGCACCGCGGTTCGCCGCCTGCGCCCGCCCGAGCCGGTCTCCGTCACCCTGCGCCAGCGCCGGCTCGTCTCGTTTGTCTTCCGCGAAAAGCGCTACACCGTGGAGCAGGCCTTCGGCCCATGGTTTTCTTCCGGCAACTGGTGGGGCGCGGAGCTGTGGTCCATCGAGAAGTGGGATCTCATCGCCCGTTCCGGGCAAGAGACCCTCTGCTGCTGCGTCGCGCGTCATCCCATGCGGGACGACTGGCGCATCGAGGCGCTCTATGACTAGCTACGTCGAGCTGCATGCCGCCAGCGCCTTCAGTTTTCTTGAAGGCGCTTCGCTCCCCGATGATCTGATCGAGCGCGCCGTGGAGCTGGAAATGCCTTCCCTGGCGCTGCTCGATCGCAACGGCGTCTACGGCTCCGCGCGCATGCATTCGAGCGCGCAGCGCAACAGCCTCCGCGCCCATGTTGGAGCGGAAGTCGCTGCCGCAGCCTTCGGCGCGCGCCTCACCCCGGCTGCATGGCTCCCGCATCAGCACCCGCCGGAGCCGGCTCGTTTGCCGCTGCTCTGTACCTCGCGCGCCGGCTATCAGAATCTCTGCCGGCTCATCACGCAGTTCAAGATGCGCGAGAAAAGCAAGGCGGAAGGCGCGGCCACGCGCGACGATCTGGAGCAGTACGCCGGCGGTCTCATCTGTCTCACCGGCGGCGATGAAGGTCCGCTGGCTTCGGCACTCTCGAGCGGTGGCGAAGTTGCGGGGCGCGCGGTCGTCGAGGACCTCATCCGCCTCTTCGGCCGCGAGAATGTCTATGTCGAGCTGCAGCGCCACCAGGAGCGCGAAGAGGAAGCCCGCAACCAGGCCGCGCTGCGCATCGCGCGCTCGCTGCGTTTGCCCGTGGTCGCCACCAACGGCGTGCGCTATGCCCGCGCTGCCGATCGCGAGGTCCTCGACCTCTTCACCGCCATCCGTCACCACGTCGATCTGGACCATGCCGGCCGCCTGCTCGCCCTCAATTCCCAGCGCGCCCTGCGCAGCGCCGCGGAGATGCAGGGGCTCTTCCGCGACCTTCCCGGCGCCATCGCTGCCACCACGGAAATCTCCCAGCGTCTCCAGTTCCAGCTCGCCGACCTCGGCTACGAATTCCCCCGCTACCCCGTGCCCGACGGCGAAACCATGGACAGCTTTCTGCGCAAGCGCGTCGACGAAGGCGTTCGTCTCCGTTATGGAGCGAAATCCGACCGCAATCTCCTCGCCCGCGCCCGCAAACAGGTCGACCACGAACTGGCCCTGATCGCCAAACTCGGCTTTGCCGGATACTTCCTCATCGTCTGGGACATCGTGCAGTACTGCAAGCGCAACGGCGTCCTCATCCAGGGACGCGGCAGCGCCGCCAACTCCGCCGTCTGCTACGCGCTCGAAATCACCGCCATCGATCCCGTCGGCATGGAGCTGCTCTTCGAGCGCTTCCTCAGCGAGAACCGCGGCGAGTGGCCCGACATCGATCTCGATCTGCCCTCCGAGGACATGCGCGAGCAGGCCATCCAGTATGTCTACCAGCGCTACGGCGAGCTGGGCGCGGCCATGACCGCCAACGTCATCACCTATCGCGGCAAGTCCGCTGCCCGCGAAACCGGCAAGGCCCTCGGCTTCGACGCGGAATCGCTCGGCCGCCTCACCAGCCTGGTCAGCCAATGGGAGTGGCGGGGGGAAAACGACACCATGGCCAACTCCTTCCGCAATGCCGGCTTCGACGTGCAGCATCCGCGCATCGCCAGGTATCTCGACCTCTGCGTGCGCCTGCAGGATCTCCCGCGCCATCTGGGCCAGCACTCCGGCGGCATGGTCATCTGCCAGGGCCAGCTCAATCAGGTCGTTCCTCTGGAGCGCGCCTCCATGCCTGGCCGCACCGTCGTGCAGTGGGACAAGGAAGATTGCGCCGACCTCGGCATCGTCAAGGTCGATCTGCTCGGCCTCGGCATGATGGCCGTGCTCAAGGACTGCCTCACGCTGATCCCCCAGCATTACGGCGAGCCGGTCGACCTCGCGCAGCTCCCCGAAGATCCCGATGTCTACAAGGTTCTTCAGCAGGCCGACACCGTCGGCATGTTCCAGATCGAGAGCCGCGCGCAGATGGCCTCGCTGCCGCGCAATTATCCCGAGCGTTTCTACGATCTCGTCGTGCAGGTGGCTATCATCCGCCCTGGCCCCATCGTCGGCAAAATGATGCATCCCTACATGCGCCGCAGGCAGAAGAAGGAAGCCATCACCTATCCGCACCCATCGCTCGAGCCGGTACTAAAGCGCACCCTCGGCGTCCCGCTCTTTCAGGAGCAGCTGCTGCGCATGGCCATGACCGTCGCCAACTTCACCGGCGCCGAAGCCGAAGAGCTGCGCCGCGCCGTGGGCATGCGCCGATCCTGGCAGCGCATGAAAGATCTCGAGGGCAAGCTGCGCCGCGGCATGACCGAAAACGGCCTCGCCCCCGCCACGCAGGACGAAATCGTCCAGGCCATCAGTTCCTTCGCGCTTTACGGATTTCCCGAGTCGCACGCGGCCAGCTTCGCCCTCATCGCTTACGCTTCGGCGTACTTCAAAGTGAAATACCTGGCTGCTTTTACCGCCGCGATCCTCAACAACCAGCCGATGGGTTTTTATTCGCCCGCAGTGCTGGTCAAGGATGCCCAGCGCCACGGTCTCAAGGTCCGCCCCATCGACATCCAGGTCTCCGATTGGCCCTGCACCCTCGAGCACGAAGAGAGCATTGAAGGGGCACGGCTTCAGTCGTGCCGTAATAGTCGCGAAAATGAAGCGGCTTTAGCCGCTGAGGGACGGTCTTTGTCCCGGGTGCCCCACATCGGCCCGGTTCCGGCAGATGTGGGATCGTGCGAAGCACGACTGAGCTCTGAGCTCTGTGCTCTGCGCTCTGAGAAAGCCCTCCGCCTCGGCCTCGGCTACGCGCGCGGCCTGCGTAAGCACGTCGGTGAAGCCATCGCGGCGGAGCGCCGCGTCCGAGGCCCCTTCCGCTCCGCCGACGATCTCGCCCTGCGCGTGCCTGCCCTCAATCGCAAAGAGATGACCCTCCTCGCGAACATCGGTGCGCTGAATCACGTCGCCGGCATTGGACATCGCCGCGATGCGCTCTGGCAGGTGGAGCGCGCCGGCAAACCCGAAGGCCCGCTCCTCGCCCACTCCGGAGCCCTCCTCGCCGACCCGCCCGAGCTCTCACCCCTCGCGCAAATGACGCCCGAAGAAAGATTAGTCGCCGACTACGCAGGCACCGGCCTCACCACCGGCAAACATCCCATGTGCTACCGCCGCGCCGCCCTGCGCCGCCAGAATGTTCTTACCGCCGAGGAACTGCGCACCCGCCGCGACGGCGAATATGTCCGCGCTGCCGGCTGCATCATCGCCCGCCAGCGCCCAGGCACCGCCAAAGGCTTCGTCTTTCTCTCCATGGAAGACGAAACCGGCATCGCCAACGTGATCGTCACCCCCGATATGTACGAGCGCAACCAGATCGTGGTCACGCGCTCCCGCTTCCTGCTGGTCGAAGGCCCGCTCCAGAACCAGGACAGCGTCGTTCACGTCAAAGCCGTGCGCCTCACACCCCTCTCCAGCCAGGCCGTCGACGTCCGCTCCCACGATTTTCACTGAGTTGCAGGCGTCCCCTTCAGGTACCGGTTGAAGAATTCCGATCCCAGCGTGTACGCCGTGATCCAGTCACGATGCAGCAGAAAATCGTGAATCTCGTCGGGAAACACGTGCTCCTCAAACGGCGTGCCCTGCGCGCGCAGCGCTGCCGCCAGCCGCACCGTGTTGGAGAACTGCACGTTGCGATCGTCGTCGCCCTGGATCAGCAGCACCGGCGACTTCCACGTCTTCACCGACGCCAGCGGCGACGACTCCCACGCAATCCGCGCCGCGTTCGGATCGGCATTCGGATTGTAAGAGCCCCAGTTCTGCAGCTCCAGGTTCCAGTCGTGGACGCCGTGCAGATCCACGCCCGCCGCAAACAAATCCGACGCCCGCGCCAGCGCCATCGCCGTCAGATATCCGCCGTAGCTCCCGCCCCACACGCCGATGTGCGCGCCGTCCACGTCGCTGCGCCCGCGCAGATACACACCCGCGCCCTCCACATCGTTAAACTCGCTGGCGCCCGCCGCGCCGTAGTTCAGCGCCTCGCGAAAATCCAGCCCGTAGCCGATGCCGCTGCGGTAATTCACGCTGAGCACCACGTAGCCAAGGCTCGCCAGATACTCGTTCATCGCGTAAGCGTTCGAGTAGTACTCCATGTAGTGGAAGCCCAGCAGCATCTGCCGCCGCGATCCGCCATGGAAAAACACCACCGCCGGATGCTTCCCGCTCTCGTCCCCGGCCGGCAGAAAAAGCTGCCCGTGGATCTGCATCCCGTCCGCTGCCGAGAAAATCACCTGCTTCGGCGTCACCAGCTTGTCTGCCGGGAAATCCTTCGGCATCATCTGCGGTGCCATGTCGCGCATCTGCCCATCGCTCTCCACGATCGCCGGACGCAGCGGCCGCTGCGCATCCGCCCGCAGCACCGCAAGCGTCCCATTCGGCGCCAGCACCGGAATCACTTCCAGGCCCTCCCCGTGCGTCAGTTCGCGCGGCGCCCCGCCGCCATCCGCCGCAACCCGCCACAGATGCCGCCGGTCGATGTCGTCCTGATTCGAGGAATAAACCAGGCTGCGCCGATCGCCGCTGAACGCCACATAATCGACCTCAAAATCCCCCGGCGTCAGCTCCGTCGCGGTCCCGCCGCTCGTCGATACCGAATACAGATGCAGCCAGCCCGTGCCCTCCCACGGGAAAACGATGTGATCGCCCGCCGTCCAGTACAGCTGCTCCTCCGATTCCGTGCCGTGAAAGACGCTCCCCGGCCCATCGTGCGCGCGCCAGATCTCGTGTCCCTCGCCGGTTGACACATCGGCAATCCGGATCGACCACGGCTGCGCCGTTCGCTCCGGCTTGAACGTTACGCCCGACGTATCCGGCGGAATGCGCACAAACGCAACCTGCCTGCTGTCCGGCGACCACACCGGCTCGCGGTCGATCTCCGTCGATGGATCCAGATAGCTCAGGCTCTGATTGGCAAACGAAAAGACCCCGATAAAACCGTGATCGCCCCGCCCGCTGCTGAATGCCAGATACTTGCCGTCTGGCGACCACGTGAGCGAGCCTGGCCGTCCGCGCCCATGAAAAAGCTGCGCCGGTTTCGCTGCTGGATCGCGCACATCCATCGTCCAGATCTGATCGTCGTCGATGTACGCGATCGTCGCCCCGTCCGGCGATACCGCCGGCTCCCGCCCCGCCGCCAGCTTCCGCGTATCGCCGCCCTGCGCGGAAACAATATAGATGTCCTGCTCCACGCCCTGCGGCAGAAGATCCGGATTCGGCGAAGGCCGCTCCGGAAATTCGAAATCGCCGCCGCGTACATACACGATGTGCTCCCCGTCCGGCGTCCACGAAATGTCGCCGATCTCGATGCCATCGTCGGCGTCGTCGCTGGTCACGCGGTGCACGGCCCAGGCAGAGCCGGTTTTCTCCGCAACCCAGATGTTGCGTTTGCCTTCCTCGTCGGCGACCCACAGAAAGCGATCGCCGTGCGGTGCGGCTTTCATGTCCGACGGGAACGGCGCGCTCAGCACCTGCTGCAGCGTGAAGCTCTGTGCATGAGACCGCGGGGCGGCAATCGCAAAGAGGGTGAGTGCAAGGAGCGGTACCGCAAAATGCCGGAACAAACGCTGGATCACGGGCAAACCTCGGGCAGCGAAGATTGGCCCATTATCACGATCCTTCCGGCGAATGACAACTCCGCACGGTTCTATACTCAGCAGGAGTGGGCACCTCAGCCAACCCGCAGCGCAGCCGCGATCCGCAGCTCGGCTTCACCTTCGACGCGCCCATCGCGCGCCGCATCTGGAAAGTCGGCGACCTCGTCGCTGAGGTCCGCGTGCATATCGAGCGCGAGTATGGCGACCTGTGGGTCGAGGGTGAAATCTCGAATCTGCGCTCGGCCCCTTCCGGCCACATCTACTTCACGCTCAAGGATGGCGACGCGCAGTTGCCCGTGGTGCTCTTCCGGCGCCAGGCGTCGCTGCTGCGCTTTCGCCCCGCCGACGGTCTGCACGTTCTGCTGCGCGGCAAAGTCTCCGTCTACGAGCAGCGCGGACAGATGCAGCTCGTCGCCGAAGTTCTGGAGCCGGTCGGCGCTGGTTCTCTGCAAATCGCCTTCGAGCAGCTCAAGGCGCGGCTGGAGGCGCGCGGCCTCTTCGATCCCGCCCGCAAGAAGCCTCTGCCCGCCTTTCCCCGCTGCGTGGGCATCGTCACCTCGCCCACCGGCGCCGTCATCCGCGACTTCGTCAACATCGTGAATCGCCGCCACGCCGGCCTGCATGTGCTGCTCTATCCGGTCGTGGTGCAGGGCGACTCGGCCGCTGCCGAAGTTGCTGCCGGCATCGCGTATTTCAACCGCACGCGCGAAGTCGACGTCATTGTCATCGCCCGCGGCGGCGGCTCACTCGAAGACCTGGCCCCGTTCAACACCGAGCTGCTGGCCGAAGCCATCGCGGCATCGCAGCTGCCCGTCATCTCGGCCGTCGGCCACGAAACCGATTTCACCATCGCCGACTTTGCCGCGGATCTGCGCGCGCCCACGCCTTCCGCCGCCGCCGAGCTTGTCACCGCTGCGCTGCATAACGTAGCCGAGCGCGTTCAGATTCTCGAACAGCGCCTGGTGCGCGGCTGTCGCTATCGCCTCATGATTGCATCCAATGCCGTCGCTCGCGTACGCGTGGAAGCGATCCTGATGCGCGAAAGAGACCAGCTTCGCCGCCGCGAGCAACGCATCGACGAGCTCTGCCTGCGCATGGCATCGCTTTGCCGCGAGCACCGGCGCTCGCTGGCCATCAGGCTGCAAAACGCCTCCACGCGGTTGCTGCGCCAGGACGTCACCTGGCGCGCACGCGCTGCCGTGGAGCGCCTGCACTCGCTCGACGCGCGCCTGGTTCGTGCCCAGCGTGAGCGCATCGGCAGTTACCGTGCGCGGCAGCAGGCATTCGCCCGCGAACTCGACGCCTTATCTCCCCTCGCCGTTCTCAGCCGCGGATATGCGCTGGTGTATGACGAGAAAGGCGTTCTCATCAGAGACACCGAAGACGTTTCCGAAGGACAATTGCTGACGACACGGCTGGCCCGAGGTCGCATCCGCAGCCGTATCAGCCAAATCGAGAAAGACAGTCAGGGATCATGAGAAAGCTTTTTGGGACCGATGGTATCCGAGCCGTTGCCGGCGAAGCTCCGCTGGACGCGAGAACGATCTACGCAACCGGGCTGGCGCTGGCGCACCAGATCAGCGGATCGCACCAGCAGCCGGAGGTCTGCCTCGGCATGGACACGCGTGAGTCCAGCGAGTGGATTGCGGCGGCCATCGCTGCCGGTCTGGCGGCCGGCGGCGCCCGCGTGGAAAACGCCGGCGTCATCACCACGCCCGGCATTGCATGGCTGGCGCGTCAACATGGATTCTCTGCCGGTGTGGTCATCTCCGCCTCTCACAATCCCTGGCAGGACAATGGCATCAAGGTTTTCGGCAGCGACGGCTACAAATTGCCCGACGAAACCGAGCTCCGCATCGAGGATGAGATCTTCCGCCGTCTCGCGAATCTCGATCTGCCCTCTGTCGGCGCCGCTCCCGCGCTCAACCCAGAATATCGTCACGATTACGAGCAGTACCTGCGTTCTGCTGTTTCCGGCCTCCGCCTCAACGGCCTTCGCGTCGTCCTCGACTGCGCCAATGGCGCCGCATCGGCCATCGCCCCCGAGCTCTTCGGCCATCTCGGCGGCACGATTCACCTCACCCATACCTCTCCCGATGGGCACAACATCAACGCCAACTGCGGCGCCCTGCATCCCGAGGTGGTCGCCGCGGAAACGAAATCGCTGGGCGCGGATCTGGGTGTGACCTTCGATGGCGACGCAGACCGCGCGCTCTTCGCCGACGCGAACGGCAAAGTCGTGAATGGCGACGCCATTATGCTGCTGGCGGCGCGCGATCTGAAGCAGCGCGGTCTGCTGCGCAACGACACCGTTGTCGCCACCACCATGTCGAACATGGGCCTCGAAGCGGCGCTGCATCGCGACGGCATCCGCATGCTGCGCGCTCCGGTGGGCGACAAGTACGTGCTGGAGCGCATGCAGCAGGAGCAGGCTGCTCTCGGCGGCGAGCAGTCCGGCCACATCCTTTTTCCCCATCTCGCCACCACCGGCGACGGGCTGCTGACCGCCTTGGTCGTTCTCGACGTCATCCGCCGCTCCGGCCGCGCTCTGTATGAGCTGATCGCCGACCTCAAGGTCTTTCCGCAGGTGATCGTCAACGTGCGCGTGCGCGAGAAAAAGCCGCTCGATCAAATTGCCACCGTCGCCGATACAATTCGCGCGGCCGAGCAGGAACTGGCCGCCAGCGGCCGCGTCGTCGTCCGCTACTCCGGCACCGAGGCCCTCGCCCGCGTCATGATCGAAGCCGAATCGGAAGAAGCCATGCGCCGCCACGCCGACCGCATCGCCGAAGCCATCCGCGGCGAACTCGGCGCTTAGATGTCGTCCCATTTTTGGACGGTCCGGCGCCGCACCTCACCAAATCCATTGCCGCCGTTCCGGCCGGCGCTATACTAGTCGCGAAGTAGCTCCCGGAAGGGGTGCGCCCTCCCGGGAGGTTGGTGCTACTTCATCAGCAGCAAAAAGACCACGAGGATCACGATCGCCATAACAAAGCGCCAGTCAATGGCCAATGTTATGGCGATTCGTGTCCACGACGGTTTTCCGTCCATGGGCCTGCCTCCTGCATTGGAACGGCCCGTCGGTCGTTCGCGCGGCCAACGGGTCGCTCGGCCCGCTCTTCCGAGCCGATCTCCGGCATTGCCGCATTGCACCCTTTGTCAGGAAGCCTGTTCAGTCCAGGCCGCGGATCCAGCTAAGCCGCGTGGAGCCCCTTCATTTTTCAGCGGAAAGTAACCTGCTCCGACGGCCGCTCAGCTAACCGCTCCTCAGCTAACTGCCCTACCGCTAACCGCTTTTCAGCTAACCGTTTCTTAGCTGACCGCTGCTTCACTCCAGATCCCGCCAGTTCCCCCCCACCCCCACATCCGCCACCAGCGGCACGCTCAATTCAATCACGTGCTCCATCTCGTGCTGCACCATCTCCCGCACGTGCTCCACTTCGTTCTCCGGCACGTCGAACACCAGTTCGTCGTGCACCTGCAGCGTCATCCGCGTCTTCAGCTTCTCTTCGGCCAATCGCTCATCGATGCGAATCATCGCCAGCTTGATCAAATCCGCCGCCGTTCCCTGCAGCGGCGTGTTGATCGCCGTCCGCTCCGCGAATCCCCGCTGATTCGCATTGCGGCTCTGGATATCCGGAATCGGCCGGATCCGCCCGAACAGCGTCCGCACCTTCTGCTTCCGCCGCGTCTCCTCCAGCATCCGGTCGATATACTGCCGCACGCCCTGGTACCGCGCAAAATAGTTCTCGATGTACAGCCGCGCCTCGTTCTGTTCGATGCCCAGCTGCGCCGCCAGCCCGAACGGCGAAATCCCGTACACGATCCCGAAGTTCACCGCCTTGGCGCGATTCCGCGTCGTCGGGTCCATCGTCTCCGCCGCCACGCCGAACACCTCCGCCGCCGTCAGCGTGTGAATATCCTCGCCCGTCTGATACGCCCGCATCAGCAGCGGATCGGCCGAAAAGTGCGCCAACAGCCGCAGCTCGATCTGCGAATAATCCGCCGAAAGCAGCACGCAACCCGGCGGCGCCACAAACGCAGCGCGAATCTCCCGCCCCAGCTCGGTCTTGATCGGAATATTCTGCAGATTCGGATTTGTCGACGACAGCCGCCCCGTCGCCGTGCCCACCTGGTTGAACGTCGTGTGCACGCGCCCTTCGGCATCGCACAGCAGGGGCAGGGAATCGGCGTAGTTCGACTTCAGCTTCGCCAGTTGCCGGAACTCCAGCACCAGCCGCGGCGCTGCATGATGCTCCGCCAGCTCCTCCAGCACATCCTGCGCCGTCGAAATCACCTTGCCCTTGCCGTACTTTAGCGGCCGCGGCAGTCCCATCTTGTTGAACAGCACATCGCCTAGTTGTTTCGGCGAGTTGATATTGAATCGCTGCCCCGCCAGCGCATAAATCTCCTCGCCGATGCGCTGCATCTCCGCGGCCAGCCGCTCCGCCATCTGCTGCAGCACCCGCGCGTCCACCCGGATGCCCGCTTTCTCCATCCGCAGCAGCACCGGAACCAGCGGCAGGTCGATCTGCTCATACACGCGCTGCTCGCCCAGTCCCTCCACATCTTTCCGCATTGCCGGTGCCAGTTCGTACACCGCGTGCGCTGCCTCCGCCGCCTGCGCCTCGCCCGTCTCCCGCAGCGGAGAATTGCTGAACCGCGCCGCCACATCCGCCAGCCGATGCGTCGCGTGCGTCGGATTCACGAGGTACGAGTACAGCATCACGTCGTCGGTCACGCCGCGCAGCGTCGCCCCATGCGCCTCCAGCGCCCGCAGCGTGCCCTTCAGATCGTGCACGCGCTTCGCAACCGCCGCATCCTCGATGAGTTCCTGCACTGCCTCCAGCGGAACCACCAGCGCGCGTCCAGTAACCGCCGCCACCCCCAGCCGGCATCCGCGCTCCGCCGCCTCCGGCTCGCTCGCCGCCTCCGCCAGATCCAGCAGCGACATCGTCTTCATCTCCGGTTCTTTCTCCTCCAGAGCCTCCTGCTCCCCTTCGCTCACCTGCTCGCTCGCGGCCTCCAGTTCCGATGCCGGCAGCGCCAGCGCAAACCCATCCCTCCGCGCCTGCGCCATAAACTCCGCAATCTGCTCCGCCGTCGGCTCCAGCACGTACTCCGCGCTCGCCGGAACATCCGCTGCTCCCAGCTCCCGCAGCAGCGTCGTAAACTCCAGTTCCGTAAACAGCGACCGGCACGCCGTCGCATCCGGCTCCTGCGTCCGCATCGTCTCCGGCTCAAATGCAACCGGAACCTCGCAGTGAATGGTCACCAGCTCCTTGCTCAGCAGCACCGCCTCGCGGTTATTTTGTAACGATTCCCGATACGTTTTCCTTTTGATCTCCTCCGCCCGGTCCAGCGCCGCCTCCACGGTCCCAAACTGCTGGATCAGCTCCACCGATCCCTTGTCGCCGATCCCCGGCGCCCCCGGAATGTTGTCGATCGTGTCCCCGCGCAGCGCCATCACGTCGATCACCCGCTCCGGCGGTACGCCCAGCGTCTCCTCCACCTTCGCGCGGTCCAGCACCAGGTTGTCCTTCACCGGATTCAGGATCTTCACCCGCTCGTTCACCAGCTGCATCATGTCCTTGTCGTTCGAGACCACATACACCTCGTGCCCGGCCCGCGCCGCCTTCGACGCCAGCGTCCCAATCACGTCGTCCGCCTCAAACCCCTCCGCCTGCAACACCGGAATCCGAAACGCCTCCAGCGCCCTCCGAATGTACGGAATCTGCTGCGCCAGGTCCGGCGGCATCGCCTCCCGCTGCGCCTTATACCCGCCGTACTCTACGCGCTCAAACGCCTGCGTCTCGGCAGAAAACTTGCGCACCACCATCTCTTTCGCCCGCTCGTCGCGAAACACCGGTCCCGCCGGATCGAAGACCGCCGCCACGTACTCCGGCGCAAAATCCTTGCGCAGCTTGTTCAGCATGTTGATGAACACATACGTCGCAGCCGTGGGCACCCCCGTCCGCGTCGACATCGGCCGCGACCGCTGCATCGCGTGATACGCGCGAAAGATGAACGACATCGCGTCCAGCAGATAAATTGGTGGTTTGTTCTCTTCCTGGGCCATCAAGAGCGAGTGTATCGCCTGCGCGGGTGCCCCACCCTGGTCGCCTGCGAGAGCCTGCTCTGAGCGAAGCCGCGCGAGCGACCGACCTAAATCGGGCAACAAGCTCGGCAGGATCCTCCGTCCCCCGGCGAGACCTCGTGGACGAGCGAATCGGCGCTTGCCCCGCAAGGCCGGCCGGGTGGCGAGAAGCAGGCTGCAACTGAGCCTCCGCTGCCACCCTGAACCGGGCCCTCCGCGATAGCTGCTTTTACTTCCCGTTCAGTAGCTCGCGCAGGACGATCGTCGCAGCGTCAGCTTCCTATTTCGCCTGCGCCAGCCCCGCAACAACTTCGGCAACTTTATCGAGTATCTGGTTCCAACCCTCGAGTTGCCCGCTATTTTTCGCGCTCTCCATGGGTTCGTTTCCAATGAAGGTGAGTTTCGTCCGGCCGTTTTCCAGATCCTCAAAGAGGGTCACGTCGTACGCGCCGTCGATGGCCTCATGTTCTATTCCTAACTGCGCAGGATCGATCTTGTTTCCCTTCGAGTCCGAAAAGTACATCAAGGAAACGATTTTCTCGTGCGGAACAATCTCGTGGTATTCAACCGCATTCCAGAACTCCTGGCCATCCGGTGCCTTCATGCAGCAGAGAAGTTTCCCCCCAACGCGAAAATCCATCTGGCAAACGGGCGCAGTAAAACCCTTCGGCCCCCACCACTGCATGATGTACTTCGGGTCTGTCCACGCCTTCCAAACTAACTCGCGTGGGGCATCGAAAACTCTTGTAACGACCATCCGCTCAATTTCGCTGACCGTGTTTTCTGTCATCTCTGACCTCCTCTTTCTTCATTTGCTTTACAACTACATCCAGTTTGTCGAAACTCTCTTCCCAGAACTGGCGATAGCTGATCGCCCAGTCGCTGACCGTCTTGATCGCCTCCGGCCTGAGCGTGCAGATACTCTCTCGTCCACGCTTCCTCTTGATCACAATCCGCGCCCGCACCAGGCAGGCAATATGTTTTGAAATCATCTGCTGCGAGAGTGCAAATGGTTCCGTCAGGCCATGCACCGAGGCAGGCCCGCGCGTGAGCCTCTCGACCATCGCCCGCCGGGTTGGATCAGACAAAGCCGCAAAGGTTGTATCCAGGCAATCCACAACCATATGGTAGTGGATATGCGCTGGATGTCAATGGCCATTCTCGCGATCCCGGTTCTCTGTTCCCTTGTCTCCCAACCCTGACACCCGTGCGAGGAGCGCAAAATTGCCAGTGCACTCTTTGAGGGGGGATACAGACTGAAAAGCCGGCTGGGGTGCAAAGACATGCAGGCATCTCAAATCTCAACAGAGAGGCGCCCCAGCCTCGCCGCCCGCCAGAGCCTGCCCTGAGCGAGGTCGCGCGAGCAACCGAGTCGAACAGGATGGGAAGGAAGTACCTGGGGACTGGCAACCGGGGTCTCGTTCCCCGGGTGCCCCACCCTTGTCACCTGCTGTTGGCGAAAGCGTGGGGAAGATCCCCCAACCCGCCGCAGTGGTTTTGTATCAGGGCGCGACCTCAGAACCGGGATCCCCGGCGAGCTTGCTCACTGGGGTGGTCAGTCGTGCCGTGCTCGGCCGCTGGTGAACCGGGCTTTAGCCCCTGAGGGCCGCGCACTCCACGAGATTTCAATCTGAGTTCACGTGCTCACTCGCCGTCTTCAAGGCGTTTCAGCCGGCGCTCGTGGCTTTCCGCGACGTTGGCCAGCTTCTCGATGCCGCCCAGAATCTGCACCACAATCCCGCGCATCTCGTGCAGGTCCGACGTCAGCATCTCCACGCTCTGCGTTAGCGCCTCGTGCCGCTCCGTCAGCCGGTCCAGCCTCTCGTCGATGCTCATAGGACGCATTATAGCGACGCCGCCGCGATCTTTCCCTGCAGCGTGGCCATCATCCCGGCGAGGGATATTCAACTGGCCGCCCCATTCCCTGCGCCTCTCGCATCACCCGTGCCGCAAACACGCCTCAACCGTCTCATCGAAAAACGCTCGATTCTCCGGCTTCGGCCTCACCGCCCGAGTCATGGCTGCCTTCCTTTCGCTGTTCTCTGTCAACAATCGGTTCGACTCATTCTGCTCGTAAGGCGTGGACAGGATCGATCCTGCAGGCGCGCGTCCCGGGCAGCCAGACGGCCAGCAGCGCCACAACGGAGAGGATCGCCGACGCGGAGACAAACGCGACCGGATCCCACGGGTGCACACCGAAGAGGAAGCTCGCCAGCACGCGCGTGAGCCCCAGGGCCACCGCAAGGCCGAGAGCCATTCCGGTGAGCGCCAGCTTCATCCCCGACCAGACCACCAGCCTGCGAATCGCGGCACGGTCCGCGCCCAGGGCCATGCGGATGCTCATTTCCTGATTGCGCTGGGCGACGGTGTACGCCATCAGGCCGAAGATGCCGATCGCCGCAAGCAGCAGGGCCACCGCGCCGAAGATGGTGAGCAGCAGCATATTGAATCGTTGCAGAGCCGTTGAGGCTCCCATGACCTCTTCCATGCTTCGAACATGCGCCACCGGAAAGCCGCCGCTCGCCAGACGCAGTTGCTCGGCTACGGCAGGCAGAATGCTGTACGGCTCTCCCCGCGTGCGCACCATCCAAAGCAGCGGCTGCACGTTGGTGTACGACGCCGTGTAGGCATCGGTCACCTGAGTAATGGGCACGATCAGCACCGGGTCAGCGGGGCGGCCCAGCCCGGCGTTGTGCGTGTCGGCGATGATGCCAACGATCGTCTGCGTCGATTCATCCAGCCCCGCGCCCAGCCCCCGGCTGATGAAGACCTGCTGCCCGATGGGGTCCTTGCCCGGCCAATAGCGCCGCGCCATAGCTTCGTTGATCAGAGCTACGGGAGGCGAGTCGGCGGTATCGTTTTCGTTGAAATCGCGGCCGCGCAATAGGGGAATTCTGAATACGCTCAGATAGCCGGGGGAAATGCTCATCCACCGGCTGCCATACTGATGATTCCTGTCGAGCGGCTGCCCGGCAATCTGGAAAGGCAGGGCGTCGCCCACGCTGATCGGCAGCCAGTAGGCGGCCGCCGCGGCCACCACGCCCGGAATGGCGTTGAGGCGCTCCCGGCCTTTCCGGGAAAGGTCAGCCACCCCCGCCGTCTCTTCGTAGCGATCTCCGGTCAGCGACATCTCCATGGTGAGAACATGGCGCGCATCGAATCCGGGTTCTACCGCATGCAGCGCGATGAGGGTTCGAATGAGGAGACCTGAGCCCACGAGCAGCACCAGGGCCAGAGAAACCTGGGCGACCACAAGGAACGAGCGAATCCTCCCCTGGCGAAATCCGGTGCCCGAGCGGCTGCTGCCCTCTTTCAATGTTGCGTTCAGGTCGACGCGGGCGGCAGAAAAGGCCGGAGCGAGTCCAAAAAGGATGCCGGTGACCACAGAGACAGCAAGGGTGAACACCATCACTCGCCAGTCGATGTATACCGCGGAGCCGTTCTCGCCCACGCGCGGCAGATCGGCGGGACTGATGGCCAGCAGCGCGCGCACCCCCGCGAATCCCACGCACAAACCAACCACCCCGCCCGTGACCGAAAGCAGCACACTTTCTGTGAGCAGTTGCCGCAGAATGCGCGAGCGCCCGGCTCCAAGCGCGGTGCGGATGGCAAACTCCCGTTTTCGCGCCGTAGCGCGCACCAGCAGCAGATTGGCGACGTTCGAGCACGCGATCAGCAGCACCAGGCCTACCGCCCCGAGCAGGATCAGGAGGGATCTGCCTGCGTCGCCGACAATGCTGTCGCGCAACGGCTCGATGTGGAACTCCTCGTGAGGATTCGTCGTGGGATATTCGCGATGAAACTCAGCCGCCGCCACCCTGAGTTGCGCCCTTGCCTTCGCGAGGCTCACGCCTGGCCGAAGCAGCCCCGCCACCCTGAAGTAGTTGTTCATATCGCTGCTCACCGGCGGAAACTGAAAGGGCAGCCAGATATCCGCCTGCGGGTCGGAGAGAAACTCCTTCCCGATCACGCCGATGATGGTATACGGCTCATTGCCCAGAAGCAGCGTCTTTCCCACGATTGCCGGATCGCCACCGAATCTTCGCTGCCACAGACCGTAGCTCAGCACCACAACCCTGCCGCCGTTGGGGCTGTCTTCTTCTCGCGTGAAGGTGCGCCCCAGAATCACCGGAGCGCCGAAGAGCCGGAAGTAGTCCTCGGTGACGTGAATGCCCTGGATCTGCTCGGGACGGTCGCCGGTGAGATTGAAGCCGGGACCAGCCATGTCGTAGGCCGCTACCTCCTGAAAGACCTGCGTCTGCCGCTGGTACAGGTGAAACTCCGGCACCGCGGAGAGGAAACTCGCAATCGTCGTTGAGCGAGACCCAAACTGAACGATGCGGTCGGCGTCCGGGTAGCTGAGCGGCTTCAGCAGCACCGCGTCCACGACAGAAAAGATGGCAGTGTTGGCGCCGATCCCCAGCGCCAGCGCGGCGACGGCAGCAAACGTGAATCCCGGGGCTTTGAGCAGCACCCGCAGCGCGTGCTTCACATCGTTTGCAAGGCGGTTCATCGTTCATCTCCGTCCCGCCCATCCATGACGCACGACTCTCGTCCGCGCGGGGAGCTGAATGCCGTTGTCGAGAAGTATCGCATCGCTCGCCCTTCAGGCGCGCACTCCCCGCGAATGCCCCACCATCGCCGCCGGCCATCGCCAACCTGAGCGAGATCGCGTGAGCGACCGAGTTGAATGAAACGCCAGGGCGAAGAGGAAGCACCCGGGGACTGGCAACCGGCAACTGGGGACTTGCGTCTGCCCCACCTCTTGTCGCCTGCCGTGAACGGCAGGAGGGATCCTTCCCAATTTCTTGTCAAGAGCAGGCCCTCCACACCAAAGTAACTCGCCTTGATAACATGCTACTTACACGTCGCTAACTCACAACAGATTTGGCAGGCCAGCTCTCCGGATCTGATATTCTAAACTTATAGAGTGAAATTCAAAAAAGGCCGCCCGCGCGCGGCCTTTTTCCGTTTGCCGTCGCTTTTGCTTTTCCTGATCGCTGACCGCTAAACGCTGACCGCTACCCGCGAGCCCTGCGCTCTCGACCCGGATCACGACGAACCGGGGCCTTGGGACCGGGGCCTTGGGACCGAGGCCTGGCGACCGTGACTGGCTCCGCGTTCTTCCTAACCGCTAAACGCTAACCGCTTTTTCTGAGCTCTGCGCTCTGAGTCCTGAGCTCTGAGTCCTGAGCTCTGAGTTGGAGATCCCATGCCTCGCTTCTGCACCGCCGCCGAAAACAGCCTTCCCTGCGGCCGCCGCGCCCTCCCTGGCCGCCCCTTTTGCGCCGGACACGATCCTGCCTGGACCCTCTCCGCGCGCTGTCAGTACTACAACCGCTTCGCCGAGCCCTGCCGCAGCGACGCCATCCGCGGACACGACTACTGCTTCACCCACAGCCCGCGCAACCGACTTGCCCGTTCAAAGCCCTTACCCCTGGTACCTCGTACGGCACGTCAACGTCGAATTGTCCAACATCCGGCCTTTAACTTTCCTTTTGTGAAGCCTTTGCCGGTGTCCCAAAACGGCCTCCCGTAACCCTAATCTGTCCTGTTACTTGCCGTGTCCCGGAGTTATGGGGGGTAGGGTTAATCACTCACAAACATGCAGTCTCCATAGGAGAAGAACCGGTATCTCGCCTCCACCGCGTGCCGATACGCATTCAGCACCCGCTCCCGTCCGCCAAACGCGCTCACCAGCATCAGCAGCGTCGATTGCGGCAGGTGAAAATTCGTCAGCATTGCGTCCACCACGCGAAACTCGAATCCCGGAGAGATAAAGATGCTCGTCGTCCCGGAGTGCGGAGTAAGTTCCTCCTCAGTCCGCGCACAGTGTTCCAGCGTCCGCACCGTGGTCGTTCCTGCCGCCACGATCCGCCGCCCATCGCGCCGCGCCCTATTGATTGCCGCCGCCGTCTCCGGCGATATCGTGTACCGCTCCGCGTGCAGCCGAACGTCTTCCACGCGATCCACGCGCACCGGCTGGAACGTTCCCAGCCCCACGTGCAGCGTCACCGTCGCAATTTCCACTCCGCGCGCCCGCACCGCCGCAAGAATCTCGGGCGTAAAGTGCAGCCCCGCCGTCGGCGCCGCCACCGATCCGCGCTCCCGTGCGTACACCGTCTGGTACCGCTCCCTATCCTCCGGTTCGTCCTCGCGATGGATGTACGGCGGCAGCGGCATGTGTCCCAGCCGCTCCACAGCTCCGAAGAAATCAGCCACCGGCTCGAAGCGCAGCGTCCGCTCGCCAAACTCCCCGTGTGCGATCACCGCCGCACGCAGCTCGCCCGAGCCGGTATCGGGGTCTCCGGCACGCCTGTCGCTGGCGTGCTGGTGCAGAAATTCAAGCGTCTCCCCCGTCAGCACTTTCCGCCCCGGCCGCACCAGCGCCTTCCACTCCCATTCGGAGAGCTGCTCGGCCAGCAGCACCTGCACGCGCCCCGTGGTCCGGTGGCCCTCCTGCGTGTGCAGTCCGGCCCGCTGCGCAAATAATCGCGCCGGGATTACGCGGCTGTCGTTCAGCACCAGCAGATCGCCCGGTCGCAGCAGAGAAGGGAAGTCGCGAAACCTACGATCCTCCCACGCTCCTGACCCGCGATCCAGAGCGAGCATCCGCGCCCCCGCGCGCTCCGCCAGCGGCTCCTGCGCGATCAGCTCGGGAGGCAATGCGAAATCAAAATCCGAAACCAGCACACAGCCGATTCTATGCGGGTGCCCCAGCTCTGCCCGATTTCGCCAGATGGGCGACCAACTCACCGGCCCTCGGAAAAGTACTCCTCGGCCCGCGCCCGCGCCCGCTCCAGCGCATCGTTCAGCTGCCGCCGTTTTTCTTCCAGCATCTCCGCATCGGCAGTCGGCAAAGGCGGCAGCACCAGCCGCGCCCAGCTCACCACCACGCGCGAAAACGGCTTCGGCACCAGGAACCGGTCCCACGAGCGCATCGTCCAGGCGCGCTGCGGCAGCAGATAAAAGCTCCCCATTGGCTCGCCCGTCATCTGCGCCAGCTTCACCGGCCCGATTTTCGTCTCATAGATCGGCCCCCGCGGCCCGTCCGCCGCAAATACCACCGGCTCACCCCGCGCCAGCACATCGCGCAGTGCGATCAGCCCCGCCGCGCCGCCCCGCGAGCTCGATCCGCGCACGCTCCCGTATCCCAGCAGAGCGAGGGTCCGAGCAATCAGCTCGCCGTCAAAACTCTGGCTGATCAGAATCGAGCAGCGGAATTTTCTGAAATACCACCCCGCGGGCAGCGTGCACCGATGCCAGAAGCAGAAGATGCCCCGTGCCGGCGGCGTGGCCGGCACGGCGCCCTCTTCCGCGATGACTTCAAATCGCAGGGTGATGCCGATGACCGCCAGGACCAGCGCGGTGGCCTTTGGAACTACCCACAACGCGATCCGTTGCCCAATGCTGAAGCGTGAAGTCACGCCTCCGATTGTAGCCATTGGCCTCGCGCCGCAAGCTCGGGAAATGAATCAGGTGCGCCACCATCACCGCGTCTCGTTGTGGAGCTGATCAGTTGCCCGCTGTCGTCACCGGTACCGGCGCATTCTTCGGCGTCGCGATATAACCCTGGACTTCGTTCTTGCTGATGCTGTTCACCACCAGCTCATACAGCAGGTGATCTTTGCCGGTGTAGAACTGAATCGGCTCATCCAGGCTGCGATCCTTCTTGGGAATCTCCTTATCGTCGGCGTAAACCACCAGGGTGAAGCGGCTGTGTTTCTCATCGGCCTTCTTCAGTTCCAGCGCCACGGTGGCCACCGCCAGCTTATGCCCCTTGTGCAGCGTGAACTCGTAGTAGTTCCGGTCTCCCATGTGCTTCAGAATGTCCAGCTCGCGCCCATTGGTCGCGATCAGTCCGCTCTGGATGCCCATGTCGCCCTTCATGGACTGCAGTTGGGCTTCGGTGCTCTGCAGTTCGGTTTTGGTCGCCGTCAGGTCTGTCTTTACCCCGCCGACGTCGGTTTTCACGCCCGAGACGTCGGTGGAAACCGAGCTGATCTGCTTCTGGTCGGCGGCGTGCTCGCTTTCAAAGTGCTGCGCCTCCGCCTGCTGCCGTCGCAGCAGATCCTGCGCGCGCTGCTCCAGTTGCTTCTGCGTCAACCCGAGGGACTGGCCCAGCGTTTCGCTGGTGACCCGAAGGCGCGCATTCGTCTCCTCCAGAGCCGCGGCCAGTTTCTGATTCTGCTGCTGTGCTGAGGCCACCTGTGCTTCGGCATGAGTCAGCCTTCCGGCGAGCGAGTAGCTCCACACCAGTCCCGCGAGCGCCGCAATCACGGCAACCGCCAGCAGCCCGATCAGCAGCCCCGAGTAACTCCTCTGCTCCTCCGTTGTCTCGCTCATGCGTGTCCTCTTTCCTGACGAAGCAGAAGCCTACGCTGTTTTCGATCGGCCTGCAAATACCGAAAGTAAGGGCTGCAGCGCCGGTTTTACCAGCGTGTTCGCATCCCATGACAGCGGAAGATAATCTAGAACAT
>Ga0335073_10003347_pt1 | contig 22298 bp, 21 predicted proteins | sample Lox_Sample_22_FD_207093 | JGI IMG/M metagenome (GOLD analysis project Ga0335073, IMG submission 207093) | Soil microbial communities from Loxahatchee National Wildlife Refuge, Florida, United States - Lox_Sample_2.2 | ecosystem: Environmental > Terrestrial > Soil > Wetlands | place: USA... | reverse complement strand
CGAGCTTTGACGACCGCCTCGATGGATACTCCGGGAGCCTACGAGACCAAAGCCACGGAAGCGATGTTCAACGTGACTCTGCCGGAGCCGAATTGGCCGCGGGAAAAAACGCAGAAATGGATGGAAGGCTTCAACCGCGGCACGCTCACCAGCACAGCCATTCATGAAGTTTTTCCCGGGCACTACGTGCAGTTTCTCTGGGTCAAGCAGGCGCCCACCAAAACCCGCAAGCTGCTCGATTCAGCCAGCAACGCGGAGGGCTGGGCCCATTACTGTGAGCAGATGATGCTGGATGAGGGTTATGGCAACGGCAGCTCGCAACTTCGCATCGGGCAGCTTCAGGATGCTCTATTGCGTGACGCGCGCTTTATAGTCGGCATCCAAATGCACACCGGAAATATGACGATCGATCAGGCCAAGAGTTTTTTTATCAAAGAAGGTTATCAGCTTCCGCCGATGGCGGAAGTGGAAGCGAAACGCGGTACCTCGGACCCAACGTATCTGGTTTACACCCTGGGCAAATTGCAAATCATGAAATTGCGCGAAGATTACCGCAAACTTAAGGGGGACAAATTCAGCTTGCTCGAATTTCACGACCGCTTCATGCAGCAAGGAGCGGTTCCGCTCAAAATTATCCGCAAAGCGATGCTTGGAGATGACAGTCCAACGTTGTGACTATCTTGACCGGTTAAAGCATTAAAATCGAGTTCATCATGAAGACGAAAGTGCGCAAAGCAGTATTTCCCGCCGCCGGATTGGGCACGCGCTTTCTTCCCGCGACCAAGGCGCAACCCAAAGAGATGCTGCCGCTGGTCGACAAACCGATTATTCAATATGGCGTGGAAGAAGCACTGGCGGCGGGCTGTGATCAAATCATCATCATTACGGGCCGCGGCAAGCAGGCGATTGAAGATCATTTCGACGTCAGCTACGAACTCGAAAAGATGCTTGAGGAGCGCGGGAAGACCGAGCTGCTCAAGATCGTCCGCGGCATTTCTGACATGATTCACGTCTCCTACGTTCGTCAAAAAGAGGCGCTCGGGTTGGGACACGCGGTGCTCATGGCGAAGGAATTAATCGGTGACGAGCCGTTCGCCGTTCTGCTCGCCGACGACGTGATTGATTCTCAGGTTCCCTGCTTAAAGCAGCTGATTGATGTCTTCGAAACCACGCACTGCTCTGTGCTGGCGACGCAAGTGGTGGAAGGCCCGGCCATTTCCGCTTACGGCGTGATGCAAGCCAAAGCTGTTGCGGGATCGCGCGGCGGCCTGCACGAAGTGCTGGATTTGGTTGAAAAGCCACGCGCAGAAGAAGCGCCGTCAAACCTCGCCGTGATCGGACGCTACATCTTGACCCCCGCGATTTTCGAATCGCTGCAGGAAATTCAAGCCGGCGCTGGGGGCGAGTTGCAGCTCACAGACGGCTTGCGGCGACTTCTGAAACGGGAAAAAATTTATGGTTACGTCTTCGAAGGCAAGCGTCACGATACCGGAGATAAGCTGGGATTCCTAAAAGCCACGGTGGAATTCGCACTCAAGCGCCCCGACCTGGGCGGACCGCTGCGGGAATATTTGAAGACTCTGAAATTTTGATGACTAGGAAAGCGCGGCCTTGAGTTTCTTCGACTTCTCTTGTACTCCTTGCGCAAGCTTTTCTTTGTGAACTTCAAGCTTCTTTGCTACCAAAGCATCGGCCAGCGCGATCATCTGTGCCGCAAGAATTCCCGCGTTCGTGGCGCCAGGCTTTCCAATCGCGACCGTTGCGACGGGAATCCCTGCCGGCATTTGCACGGTGGACAGCAAAGAATCCATTCCGTTCAACGATGTTGAAGGAATCGGTACTCCAATCACCGGCAGCGTCGTATGCGCTGCGATCACGCCCGCCAGATGCGCCGCGCCGCCGGCGCCCGCGATGATCACGCGAATTCCGCGCCCGCTGGCATTTTTCGCGAATTCCGCGGTGCGCTCCGGCGATCGATGCGCCGAAGTCACATCGATCTCGTAGGCGATGCCGAATTCCTCCAGGGCCTTGCCCGCCTCGCGCATAATCTCGAGATCAGAATCACTGCCCATCACAATCGAAACCAACGGTTTTGCAGTCATTGTTTCCCTTTTTTTTAATTCTTGGAGCTGTCATTGTGAGCGAAGCGAAGAGCCTATGCATTTTGCAGCAATATTCTCCGAATGCGAGTTGACGATCACTTCTTCAGCGTCCTCGCCGCAATATCCTTGCGATAGTGCTCGCCATCGAAGCCGATCTTGCCCACCGCCTCATAAGCTCGATCGACTGCGCCCTTCAAATCCGCAGCTCTCGCGGTCACGCCTAGAACTCGCCCACCAGCCGTGTAGTAAGTACCGTCATGATTGCTCGTACCCGCGTGAAAGACTTTTACCCCAGGAACCTTCCCGGCATCATCCAGCCCAACAATTTTCTTCCCTACCTCAAACGTTCCCGGATATCCGCCCGACGAAATTACCACGCAGACAGAAGCATCCGGCGACCAGCGAAAATCGCCGTCGCTGACCCGGCCTTCAATCGAGGCCTCTAACGCTTCAAGCAAATCGCTTTCCAGACGCATGAGAATCGGCTGCGTCTCAGGGTCTCCAAAGCGGCAGTTGAATTCGAGCACCATCGGCCCGCGCGCCGTCATCATCAGACCGCAATAGAGCACGCCCTTATATTCGGCGCCTTCCGCCTTCATTCCCGCAACAACCGGACGCGCCACGTGATTGACCAGCCAGTCGCGCATCTTGTCATCCAGAATCGCGGGGGTCGAATACGCGCCCATGCCGCCAGTGTTCGGGCCATGATCGCCATCGTCGACACGCTTGTGGTCCTGCGCCGCGACCAGCGGAGCCACGCGTTCGCCATCACTCAGCACCAGAAATGAAAGCTCGTCGCCTTTCAGGCACTCCTCGAGCACGACTTTCTGTCCAGCCTCGCCCAGCATTTTCCCGCTCAGCATTTCCGCCGCGACCGACGCGGCCTCTTCTTTGTTGTTGGCGATGACCACTCCCTTGCCCGCGGCCAATCCGTCCGCCTTCACAACGATCGGCGTATGGAAATGCGGCAAAGCGCCGCGGACCTCCTCAACCGAATTGCAGATGGCGTAGTGTGCGGTTGGGATGTGGTAGCGCTGTAGAAACTCTTTAGCGAAACTCTTGCTTGATTCCAGCCGGGCCGCTGCCCTCGTTGGACCGAAGATTGGCCAGCCACGTTTCGAAAACTCATCGACCACACCGAGCGTAAGCGGCAATTCCGGGCCGACCACGGTGAGATCAGGTTGCAGCTGATTCGCCAACGCAACCAGGGAATCCAGGCTCTTAAGGTCTGCGGGGAGGCATTCGGCCTCCTGCGCAATGCCGCCGTTTCCCGGCGCGCAATAAATTTTCGTGACTCGCGGTGACTGGGCCAGCTTCCACACCAATGCGTGCTCGCGCCCGCCGCTTCCAATGACCAGAACTTTCATAGCCGAAGACATTCAAGGTTAGGGGCAGAGAAAGCTGAAGTCAAACGAGATTGCCATCATTGAATCATTGAAGAGTTGGATGAATGACTCAATTGCTCAATGCCTCAATCTATTAACCATGCTTAAACCCTGCCGTATAATTCACTCGTGATCACCGTTTCCAAAGAGGATTACCTCAAAGCCATTCTGCAGGCCGAGAGCGAAGGCGAGACAGTCATCTCCGCGACGCTAGCGCATTGGCTTTCGGTTTCACCTCCCGCCGTCACCATGGCGTTGCGACGCCTCAAGCGCGACGGGCTGGTGCGGGTTTCGGCCGAGGGCGAGGTCTCGCTCACCGCCGAGGGCCGCAACATCGCACGCAAACTCACGTTGCGTCATCATCTGATCGAACGCATGCTTTCCGAGATGTTTGGCATGGAGTGGTACAAAGTGCATGACGAAGCCGAGCGCCTGGAGCATGCCGTTTCGCCTGACTTTGAAGCCAAGCTGCTGGCCCGCCTGGGCCGCGACGGGGCCTGCCCCCATGGCAATCTCAGCGAAATGGAAGCACCGGACAGCCGCCGCCGCCGCGGACTCTTGCTTCTTTCCGAAGCGGAAGCCGGGAAGCGCTATCGCGTGAGCGGAATTTACGAACGTGACCGCCAGCTTCTGGAGTTTCTGGAAGCGCGGGGCATTCGGCCGGGAGCGGAGTTGGCTATGGTGGAAAGCAACTACGACAAGACTCTCGCCCTCAAGACTTCTTCAGGTACGATCGTCCTTGGCCGTCCGGCAGCGGACAGAATTTGGGTCTCCCCGCTATAATTACTCTTCAGAATAATTAACCATAGTTAACCCGGCGGCGTGTATACTAGTTGATATCGCGCGGCCTGCTTCCTCCCTTTTTGCCATGAACGGTTCAGAAGACATCAACGCCAGAGTGCCCTCGGGCGGACATGTGTCGCTCGAAGGCGTGCACGGCTCGATCGATGTGCCGCACCATAGGGCAGGGTTTTGGGAGCAATGGCGCGCCTTTGTCGGCCCGGCGATTCTGGTCAGCGTCGGTTATATGGACCCCGGCAACTGGGGGACTGATCTCCAGGGCGGAGCGCAGTTCAAATACGGACTGTTGTGGGTGGTCGGCCTTGCCAGCCTGATGGCGATTTTCATGCAAGTCATCTCGGCGCGACTGGGGGTGGTGACGGGAAAGGACCTTGCCCAGTGTTGCCGCGACTGGTATCCCAGATGGACGCGCTGGCCTAACTGGCTGATGAGCGAAGTCGCGATTGGCGCGTGCGACCTGGCAGAAGTGCTGGGCAGCGCAGTCGCTCTGAATTTACTCTTTCACATCCCACTTCTCTGGGCCGTCATCATCACCGGGCTGGACGTCCTGCTGCTCCTGGCTTTGCAACGCTTCGGCATGCGCACGATTGAAGCCGTCGTCCTGCTGCTGATTGCGACCATCGCCGTGTGTTACTTTATCGAAATTTTCATTCTTCCGGAAACTCAACCCAGCTTCTTGGAAATGGGACGGGCCTTGATCAGCCCGAATTTTCGCCATCCGGGAATGTTATATGTCGCCATCGGCATGATCGGCGCGACGGTCATGCCGCACAACTTGTATTTGCATTCCGCGCTGGTGCAGAGCCGCAAGCTGCAAAAAGACGAGCCTTCCATTCGCAGCGCGCTCCGCTTCAACACGATCGACTCTGTGGTCGCCCTTACTGTCGCGTTCTTCGTCAATGCGGCCATTCTTGTTCTGGCGGCCATGGTTTTCTTCGGCAAGGCAAGCGTGACTGTACCGGGTGGGCAAGTGGTCCACTTCAGCGCCAGCAGCGACTGGATTCGGGTTGCCTATCTAACCCTTGCGCCGCTGTTGGGGACGGCCGTCGCGAGCACGCTGTTTGCCATAGCGCTTTTGGCCAGCGGCCAGAGCAGTACCATCACGGGTACGTTGGCCGGGCAAGTGGTGATGGAAGGTTTCATGCGTTGGAGGATCAAACCGTGGGTGCGGCGGCTGATCACGCGCACGATGGCGATTCTGCCGGCGGTTTTCATCATCGGCCTGCGCGGCGAGAGCAGCGTCACCGACCTGCTGACGTTGAGCCAAGTGGTGCTCGCTCTGCAACTGCCGTTCGCAATGTTTCCGCTGCTGCACTTTACAAGTTCGGGCAAACGGATGGGCAATTGGCGAAACGGCTGGTTCCTGCTGGCTGCCGGATGGTCGAGTGCTATCCTGATCACCGCCATGGACATCTGGGGCTTGCCGGACTCGCTGCGAGCGGCATGGCAGGTCATCGCCGGCGGATGAAGCTGAATCCGTGTGGGGCAGACACTCCTTGTCCGCCCGATGTAAAAAAAGTCCCACAAAATTGGGACGGGATGCGCGAAGCGACACCATGTACGGCACAATCCTTCTAACTCTCGATGGCACGCCGACCGACCGGGCGATCATCGAACACATAAAGCAACTGGCGAAGCTGGCCCACAGCCGCCTGGTGCTGTTGCACGTGGCTGACGGATGGGCCGCCAGAACGTACGGCCGTGACGCTGTCAGTCCGGAAATCGCTGAAGACACTGCCTACCTGCAGAAAATCCGGGGCGAATTTGAGGCCCTCGGCATCCCGACGCAGGCCGAGTTGGCCTACGGCGAGCCCGCTGATGAGATCATTAAGTGGGTCAAAGAAAAAGGGTGCGACCTGGTGGCCATGAGCACGCACGGACACCGTTTCCTGGCCGACGTTTTTCTCGGCACGACTGCCACTCGGGTCCGGCATAGCATCGGCGTGCCCATCTTGCTGCTACGGGCGAAATAAATTCGCGCCGCGCTCTGCCGACCTAGTTCAATCCTGTCCTCGAAAAGCAAAGTGTTACGCGAACCCCATCCCGGACCACCTCAATGCGCATGAGTTCGGAATACGGTTCTCTTGACGCTGGGCCAAAGTTCCGCGAAGGCGTTCTTGCCCATAAGGCCGGCAAATCCCAGCACAGTGCGAGTGAGCGCAGCCTTGGTGGTGGCTTCGCTATCTGCTCGCCAGGTGTTGGAGAGAAAATTGTTTCCCGGCGTAGAGATGTAGCGCGCGTAAGCGGGCATGACGTGGCCTTCGCGATCATGGGCCACGAAGGTCATGATCACTACATGCAGCAAGCGTCCCTTGAAGGGCTGGCCGTAGGAGGGAAAGTAGCGCGGATCTTCTCCCCATATCGCGCCTAAAGATGCTTCCATGGCGTTGCCAGTGGAGATGCCGGTCAAGCGCACGCCATAACGTTGGGCGAAACCTTTCCATGTGGAACCATACTCTTTGGGCGCATCGCGAGCCGTGCCGAAGCCGGCGGTGAAGACTCCTGCGGCCAGAGTTTCGGGACCGACCGTGCTCTCGGCAAACCAGCGCAGCCGTTGCTTCGCGGAAATGGGATGATAGGGCCTTGACGCGGACGAGACCGCCGGTGGGGGGTCGTTCGAGTAGCGCGCAGAGGGAAGTGTTTGCGCGCTGGTTACCGATGCGAACGCGACCGAGAGTGCGACACTTGCGAAAAGACGAAAACGCATTCCGGTCTTGGATGCCAGAATGTCGCGGTGAGTGTTTTGAAGATTACTTTTTATTCCCTCGGGCTTCGAACTTCGATTCGCTCAGTCCCTGGTTGTATTTAACTTCGTTGAGAAATCTCTGGCCCGCCATGTCACCGTTGTAGAAACGCGTCAGCGTGTAAGGGGTCCAAATTCCCTGCACCAGACGGTAGTTATCGTAAACTTCGTCTTCTTCATTGCGTTGCTGGTCCGTCGGGTCCCGCCATGAGTAGGACTTTTTGACCGGCAAATGATCGTCCGTGCTGATGTAGAGCGTCACGCCTTCATTTTTTGCGTTCATGATGGAAACTTGTTCTACCGGCTTGCGCTCGGCCACCGTGGGTCCTTCGTAGAACAGGGCAATTCCCGGTTCATGGAGCCACTTGCGGAGCACCCAATCCAGCGAGTAATGACGCCGGCGCAGGATATCGGCAATGTCTTTTGCCGGCAAAGTGGCTGTGCCCTTATAGGTGATTTCGTAACCCTTATCCCCATTGATGATGTCGACCACGTCTCGCTGTTTGGTCTGTTCGATACGTTCCTTATCAGGAAATTTGTAGAATCGCCAGAACAGAACCCCGAAGCTGCTGGGCTGGCCGTGATGAAAGCTGTAGGCGCGACCTTCCTGGCTGATGTCTTGGATATCGAGATAAGCCTGCCCGCCGAGAGCCTGGATCGTCTGGTCGAGCACTGCTTTGGCCTTGCGGGTGTTTTCCTGATCTACCGGGATGGGAGGCGAGGAAGGCTCGGATGTCTGCGCGTGGAGGGCCACGGCCAGCAAAATCGCTGCGAGGAAAGACTTCATCTGCCTCTCATTTAGACGCCGGGCGGGCCAGATAGGCTGCCCGACTTCGCAAGTGGAATTTCGACGTTTACGTCTGAACCTAACCGATCAGCACGGCTCCGCCATTCACATTGAAAACCTCGCCGTTGATAAAGCCGGCGTGTTCGGTGCAAAGGAACAGGATCGGTGCGGCGATCTCCTCCGGCTTGGCGACGCGACCCAGTGGGATCGTCGCAAAAATGCGGGACCGGGTTGCCGGATCGTTCAGTGCCGAAGCCGACATATCGGTATCGACCCAGCCGGGAGCAACGCAATTCACGTAAATGTGCTCGCGAGCAAGTTCAGTGGAGAGGCCCTTGACCATGCTGATGAGGGCACCCTTGGTGGCGGCGTAATCGCAATGGAACGACTCTCCGCGCTGGCCTGCAGTTGAACTGACCAACACGAGGTGTCCGGCTGCCGGGCCCTGCTTTGGTTGTTTCTTCATCTGTGCCACCGAGTGCTTAACCAGAGCGAAAACGCTGTCCAGATTGATTGCCATGGTGCTTCGCCATTGTGCCTCGGACATTTTGTCGATGGGCGCGTCTTCGGGCGGCCACACCCCGTGGTTCGCGACCAGAATATCGAGCCGGCCAAACCGCTTGACCGTTGCGTCGATTAACTGGGCCGCGGACTCCGTGCCGGAAAGGTTGCTTGCGACCGCGGCACAATTTGTGGAGCCTAGTTCACGCACCAGAGCTTCGGCTTTAGCGTGTGACTTTTCATAACTGAAGACCGTGCGCGCCCCGGCCGCGACAAACATCCGCACCGCCGCCGCGCCAATGCCCCGAGAACCTCCTGTGATCAGGGCCACCTGGTTGTCGAGTGAGATAGAAAAGGCCATGAAGGATTCTAGTGGGTTCACCCGGAACTGAACAACTCTGGTTCGCGAAGCGGAGGAAGCAGCCGGTCCCGGAGTTAATCGCCTACGGCCGGCGAAGCCTTCTCGGCTTTGAGTTCACGAATCAACATGCGCACGAGCATTCCGTCATAGCGCGTGCCGCTGAGCCTTTCAAGTTCGGCCAGGGCTTGAGAACTGCTTTTTGCGCTGGCAAAGGGGCGGTCTGTGGTCATGTTCACGTAAGCGTCGGCGATGCCCAGAATGCGCGCCCACAAAGGAATCTGCTCACCACGCAGCCCGGCCGGATACCCCGAACCATCAAATGCCTCGTGATGATGCTCAACCGCCTTCTGCAACCTGTCACTGTCCGGGATGGTTGCGAGGATCTCCGCACCCCAGGGCGCGTGCAGTTTCATGGACTCGTATTCGTTCTCCGTCAAAGGTCCGGATTTGTTCAGGATCCGCTCCGGAACGAAGATTTTGCCGACGTCGTGTACCCTGGCCGCGTAGGCCAGATCGTTCATTTCTTCTTCTGAAAAACCCAGCGCTCGAGCCACGCAAATGGCATAGCGCGCTGCCATATCGCCGTGGCCGGAAGCGTTAGTTTCCCGCGCCTCGGCGGCGCGGTTCAGCACTTCAATGGCTTCGCGCAGTACCGCAGCGTTGCAGTTTTCCTCCCCACCGGACATTTTGCGCAGCATGTCGATCAGATCATTGTGGTCCGCCTCAGCGGTGTGATCGCGCTGCAGAAAACCCTCGAGGTAGCGGGACATCGACTGGCGCCGCTCGACCACCGCCTCGCCACTGGCAAATTCTTCCGCTGTTCTGACGCGGTCGCCACCTGCGCGCTTGGAGGCGTACATGCCGGCGTCGGCGACATGGATGATATCTTCGCTGGTAAAGCCGTGGACAGGAAACGTAGCAACCCCGAAACTGCCCGTAATGTGGTGTTCCTGCAGAGTGGGATCGCTGCCAATCCAAAGCCGCAGACGTTCTGCCAGTACTTGCGCTTGTTCCACTCCGGTTTCCGGCATGAGGATGATGAATTCATCTCCGCCATAACGCGCTACCACATTTGACTGGCGGGATTTCTGCTCCAACAGACGTCCCACACGGGCCAGGACCAAATCACCCTCCAGGTGGCCCTTGGTATCGTTCACGTGCTTGAACTTGTCCAGATCCATGAGAACGACCGAGAACGGCCGCCCGGAGCGGGAAGCGCGCTTCAGTTCCGAGTTCAAAGCTTCAAAGAAAAACCGGCGGGTTTTGATGCCGGTGAGCCCGTCGGTGATCGACTGCTGTTGCAGTTGCTTGAAGACGAAGGAATTGTGCAGCGCAGTGGCCAGCAGGTCGCCCAGCGTGTTCATGACCAGCACATCTTGTGGCGTAAATGCATCTTCCTGCTGGCTCTCGACATTCAATACACCCAACAGGGTCTCGCCGTAGGTGATCGGGATACAAAGAACCGCGCGCGCGCCCGGCAAAACACCCTGAAGATTTTCGCCGCTGGTAGTTTGCACCAGGGCCCACTCGCCGGTGCGGGCCACGCGGCCAAGAATCCCAACCCCAAGCGGGATGCGCTTGCCCAAGGCCTGCGTCGTGGCTCCGGCTTCCGCCTTGATCTCAATGTCCTTGGTGAAATAATCGAGGATGCCGATGCCAATGTGGTCAAAGCGAAAATTGCGCTGGATGTGACCTACGATCTCGGCCAGCATTTGCTCCGAGTCTTCGCTGGAGATCGCCGTTTTGGAAATGTTATTGAGGAATGCGAACTGGCGGGCGCGGCGCTGCTCTTCGGCGAACAAGCGAGCGTTTTCGACCGCGACCGAGACCTGCCCTGCCGCAGTCTGGAGCATTTCCAGGTCTCGCTGCTCAAAGACATACTCGCGCTCCACGTTCATCGCGGCCATCACGCCGGTTGGCTTGCCGCCCAGGAGAATTGGTACGCCACAAAAGCATTTGGCCGGACGCGGCGGCACAAACGTTACTCCCAGCCGCTCTTTGGTTTTTGCTACGTCGGAGCGGATCAGCAGCGGCTGCCCGGTGCGAATGATGTACTCGGTCAGGCCGTTGTCCGCTTTGCGCGAGCGCTTGGGACGAATTTGGCCCTCCTCCACTTCAAGCTCGAAGCGGATGTCTTCGTTGTCTTGAAAGGCGATGTAAAAATCGCTGGTGTCGAAGATCCGCCCCAGTTCCTGATGCAGGGTGCGCAAAATTTCATCCTGATCGAGGCGGGAGCTGATGGCCTGCCCGATCTGCGTGAGCAGCTCGAATTCCCTGGTTCGCCGCTGAGCATCGTGCATGACCACGTAATTTTCGAGGGTCAGTCCGATCTGCAGGGCCAGGCCAATCAGCAAGCGTAAATTGGAGGAACCGAAAGCATTGCGGGCGGCATGCGGAAAGAGAATGACGCCAAAATTGCGCTCGCGAGTCTGCAGGCTCACAGCCGTCACATCGATGATGCCCTCTTCCGTCATGGCCTGGCGAAACTGGGCGAAGCGTCCGCCGGGAAAGGTCGGCAGCGGCTCGAGCATCTCCGGCACGTTCTGCAAGGGCACGAAGCCACCCCGCCGGTAAGCCAGTTCGCAGATGTATTCGCCGGCCCCGCTCTTTTCCAGCCTGCCCGGAAATTCTGGCGAAAAGCCGTGCTGCACCGAAGGCAGGACGCTGCGCCAGCGATCGGAAATGTAGATGAGCGCCCGGCTGGTGGGCAGCGGCGCGATCAAGCGGTCCAGAATATTCTGCATGCTCGGCGCCAGGTCTTCCGCCGCGAGCAGCCGCATCGGGTCCACTCCGAGGGTTGAGAAGGCCAGAGCGTTCTCCTGCACCGCATTGCGCTCGTTCTCCGCCAGCACCATCACCATGGCAATGCCCAATAGCATCTGGGGAATTGGTCCGAGCTTTTCAAAAACTTCGGCATACGAATTACTCAGCCGGCCGAAGCCCATCAGCACCGCCCAGAGCGCCAACGATGCGGCCAGTGCTTTGAATGCCAGCGAATTCCGGCGATGACCGTAGATGTAATAGAAGTAGGCGGAGCAATAGAGGAGCACCGCGGCTACGCCAACTTCAGGCCGAAGGATTCCACCGAAGTTAACCTGGCGGAAATTCAGCGCGCACAGTGCGACGCCAGCGACTGCCACCGCAATGTCATACCAGCGCAGGTGGAACTTCTCCCGCATCAGCCGGGTGGAGACAAAAATGCACAGCGCCATCGCCACCAACGCCAAGGAAGAGAGGAGCGAAACCCAATGTATCCGCGGGTAAAGAGAATTCAGGGAAGTAAGTGCATAATGGACGGCGTACGCTGCCCACCCCAATTGCCAGGCGCGAAAATACTCCTGCCGCGTCTGCTCATACAGGTAAGTAAAAACCAGGAAGAGCAGCAGGGTGACTATGCCGGGCACAATCAGCATGCTTAAAGTGGCGCTGGTCATGGCACAAATCGTGAAAATTTAGCTACGGTCGCTTTCTGCTCAAAACCTCTGGCCTTACATTTAAATGGTTTCATATTGCGCCCTGCCAAAACAATAGTTTTGAGACCCCCGAAAGTACCGCCGGAACGGTGTTGCCCATATGGAAATCAAAGACTTACGTCTTTTGCACCCAGGGCGCCTGCTTGACGCTGGTTTTCCACCGCCCGTAACATCGAACCGGGTTACCTGAATGGACTCACCAGCTTCGCTTCCTCGCGTTCGCTTCGCCCCTTCGCCCACTGGGTTTCTGCATGTAGGAAGCGCCCGAACCTTCATATTTAATTGGCTTTATGCCCGCCATACCGGCGGGACGATGATTTTGCGTCTGGATGATACCGACGTTGAGCGCAATACCGAAGCTTCGCTGCAATCCATTTTCGACGGACTGCGTTGGCTGGGGCTCGATTGGGACGAAGAGTACAAGCAATCGGAGCGGCTGGCGCTTCATCATAGTGTCGCTGACGCAATCTTTGAGAAAGGGCTGGCTTACCGGGACTTTACACCCGCTCACGCCGGAGACGAAGAGAAGTCGAGGGCGGGAGGCCCGTGGCTGTTCAATCCGGGAATGCGGGAGCTTTCGCGCGAAGAAAGCGACCGCCGTGCCGCTGCCGGCGAGCCTTTCGCTCTGCGCTTCCGGATTCCGCGGGATACTGAGTCTGCGTGGGGACAGCCGCCCTCGGCTGTCCGATTTGCCGAAGGCAAATTTGTGGTCGGCTTCGACGACGCGGTTTATGGCGAGCAGGAAAAATCAACCGCCGATATCGAAGACTTCGCTCTGCTGCGCAGCGACGGAATGCCGACTTATCATCTCGCTTCCTGTGCGGATGACGCCGATCTGCGCACCAGCCACATTATTCGCGGCCAGGACCATCTCACCAACACCTTCAAGCATATTCTGATTTTCGAAGCGGCAGGCGTCGCACCGCCGCAATTCGCGCATTTGCCGTTGCTGGTTGCGCCGGACGGTACCAAGCTCTCCAAACGCCGCCACGGGCCGGTGGTCAGCGTTACAACCTACCGTGACGCCGGATTTCTTCCCGAAGCATTCATCAACTTCCTTTGTTTGCTGGGCTGGTCTCCCAAAGACAACCGCGAAAAAATGTCGGTGCAGGAGCTGACCGAGGTCTTTTCGCTCGAAGGCATCAACCGAGCGAACGCTGTCGTGAACTTCAAAGAGAGCGATGTCAGTGTGGGGGCGGGCGGCTCGCCCGCCAATCTTTACCCTGAAGAGACTTTCGACCCCAAAGCCATCTGGCTTAACGCCGAGCACATCCGGGGGCTGGCGGTGGAAGATCTCAGTGCCCGACTGTTGCCGATCGTCCGCGGAGCCGGCTTCGACATCACGCCCGAAAAGATGCTGCAAATCACTCCGCTCATCCGCGAGCGCATCAAGCTATTACGCGACGTGCTCACGGCCGCAGACTTTTTCTTTGTCGATGAACTCCCGCCCTACGATACCGCCGAACTCATCCCGCAAAAGGGAGACGCGGCGATGGCAAAGAAAGTCCTGCTGAAAGCGAAAGAAGTGCTGAATCACACGGAATTCAAACACGATCCGCTGGATCACGCGCTCCGCGCCGCCGCTCAGGAACTCGGCGTGAAAGCAGGGCAGATGTTCCAGCCCATCCGAGTTGCGGTCTGCGGGCGGAAAAATGCTCCACCATTATTTGAAACGCTGGAAGTGCTGGGGAAGGAAAAGACACAGAAACGGATCGAGCAGGCGATTTTGAAGCTTTAAGCGGACTGGCTCGATAATACAAAAGCGAACCGGGCCGTTTCTGGCGCGGCACACGCCCAACCTGCCTTTTGCCGAAGCAGTAAGCCGGAAATTTGACAAAGGTAACGTTTGTGTTACCGTGTAGCGATGGTCGATGTTCTTGAATACCTCGACCCGAGCGGCCGTAGTCGTTATGCGGAATGGTTCGACGACCTGGACGCACAAGCTGCCGCCAAAGTAGCCGTGGCTATTACCCGTTTAGCACAAGGCAACTTCTCCAGGGTAAAGGGCGTTGGCGGCGGTGTTTCCGAGTGCAGGCTCGATTTCGGCCCTGGTTACCGGATTTATTTCGGCAAAGACGGGGAGGGGCTTGTCATTCTGCTCGGCGGCGGTACCAAGAAGCGGCAACAGAAAGACATTAACGACGCGATTGCCAGATGGCATGACTACAAAAAGCGAAAGCAATAGGAGAAGCAACCAATGGCCTTAACGCGCGATTTTAAAGAAACTATCCAGGCGCGAGTCCGGCGCGATCCTGCATTCCGCAAGGAACTACTGCGCGAGGGCATTGAAAGCTTTCTGGCTGGAGATGTGGAAACGGGTAAAACGGTCCTGCGCGACTATATCAATGCCACCGTCGGATTTCGGCAACTGGCAGAAGTCACCCACCGCTCTCCCAAGAGCCTGATGCGGATGTTCGGCCCGACGGGAAACCCACAGGCGCGAAATCTGTTCGAGATCATGCGGTATCTACAGAAAAGAGAGAGAGTTCGTTTCAAAGTGCGGACAGCAACGGCCTAAGCCGCGCTCTGCTTCTGCACTTTGGTCGGGCGGCTACCCGCTTGTTTTGCATCCTCGCAGTTTGCCTCTCCATCTATAGCAGCGATCTGTCTCATTAGCCCGGACAGTACACGCTGAACAATTGCAACCTTAAAGGACGGAACTCATGCCCACCATGAAAGCCATGCAAATCAGCAAGCCCAAAGGAAATTTCGAACTGGTCGAGCGGCCGATTCCGGAGCCGGGCCGCATGCAGGTCCGCATTAAAGTTGACGCTTGCGGCGTTTGCCACAGCGACATCCTGGTGAAAGAAGGGCTTTGGCCGGGGCTGCCGTATCCACGCATTCCTGGTCATGAAGTGGCGGGACGAATCGATTCTGCCGGCGCTGACGTGACGCAATGGAAGCCGGGCCAGCGCGTGGGCGTGGGCTGGCATGGCGGCCACGACTTCACTTGTGACGCTTGCCGCCGCGGCGATTTCATTCTTTGCGCGAATGAAAAAATCACTTCGCTCAGCTTCGACGGCGGCTACGCCGAATATATGATCGCTCCTGCTGAGGCAGTTGCCGCGATACCGGATGATTTGTCACCTGCGGACGCCGCTCCGTTGATGTGCGCGGGGATTACGACTTACAACTCTCTGCGTAACGCGGGCGGGCGGGCCGGCGACACGGTTGCGATTCAGGGTATTGGCGGACTGGGCCATCTCGGCATTCAATACGCCCGGCAAATGGGGTTCCGCACCGTTGCCATCGGCCGTGGCGCAGACAAAGAGGCTCTGGCAAAGAAACTCGGTGCGCACATATACCTTGATACTGACACCGTAAATCCGGTGGAAGCTTTGCAGAAACTTGGTGGCGCACAGATCATCCTGGCGACCGCGCCGGACGCGAGATCTATTTCCACGCTCGTGGATGGAGTCGCGCGAGGCGGCAAAATGCTGATCGTGGGCTTCCCCAACGATCCGTTCAGCATTTCCGCATCGCAGATCATCATGCCTCGCCGGAACGTTCAGGGCTGGCCCTCAGGTACGGCGAAGGATTCCGAAGACACGCTGCAATTCAGCGTGCTGACCGGAGTGCGGCCCATGATTGAAAAATTCCCGCTGGAAAAAGCCGCAGAAGCCTGGGAGCAAATGATCACGGGCAAAGTGCGGTTCCGCGCCGTGCTGACCATGGGCAAGTGAGCGAGACGGTGCGGTGGTAAGCTGAGAGGCCTTACTTCCGGAACTTTGCTTTCGGCGAGGTGCCGCAATGGAGGTTTCCGCTCGTCTCGGCGCAGTTATTCTGTTTTTCTTTCTACTTTCATCTCTGCCCGCATCCGCGGGCGACGCCACTCTTGCCCCAACGCCGCCCATGGGCTGGAACGGTTGGGATTCTTACGGCCGCCGCATAAACGAAACTCAATTCCGCGCGACCGCCGACTGGATGGCCAAGCATCTCAGGAAATACGGATGGCGATACGTGGTGATCGACGATGGCTGGTACGTGTTCAACGTCGAAGAGGATTCCAAAGACTCGAAATTCCTGCTCGATGAGCACGGGCGCTTCATTCCCGTGCCTACTCGCTTTCCGTCGTCCGCGAATGGAGCGGGGTTCAAGGCTATTGCCGATTACTTTCACTCCCGCGGGCTGAAGCTGGGCATTCACATCATTCGCGGCATTCCGCGCGAAGCCGTGGCCAAAAATCTGTCCATCGCCGATTCGCCTTACCACGCGGCCGATGCGGCGGACCAATCCGATGCATGCCCGTGGAACACTTACAACTGGGGTATTAAGAACAACGAAGCTGGCCAGGCTTATTACGATTCCATCGTCAAGCTGTATGCAAGCTGGGGCGTGGATTTCATCAAAACCGATTGCATCGCGTCGCATCCCTACAAGCCCGATGAAATTCGCATGCTCGCAAGCGCGATCAAGAAATCAGGAAGGCCGATCGTGTTGAGCCTTTCGCCCGGGCCCGCTGCAATCGAGAATGCAGGCGAGATCGCGAAATACGCGGAAATGTGGCGCATCTGCGATGACTTCTGGGACCACTGGGGCCCCTGGCCGGGTCAGGAGTGGTCGACAGGGCTTTATCAGGAGTTCGCGATTACTGCGAAGTGGGCGCGATATGTGCGTCCCGGAAGCTGGCCGGATGCGGATATGCTGCCGCTCGGACATCTCGGCCCGAGCCCTGGCGCCGGCGATCCGCGCGACACCAAGCTCACCAAAGACGAACAACGCACGATGATGACGTTGTGGTCGATTTTCCGCTCGCCGCTGATCATGGGCGGAGATTTGCTTTCGATGGATAAGTGGACAACTTCGCTGCTGACGAATCCGGAAGTGATTGCGGTCGATCAGCATTCGGCGGAGAACCGGGGGGTTGTGAATACCGAGAATACTGCTGTCTGGATTGCACGCACCGGCATGTTCAATGACATTCCTCCCGAAGATTACTATCTGGCTGTTTTCAACATTGGCGATAGTGAACAGACTGTTCATTACGAATGGAAAGATCTCGGACTGAGCGGAGCGAGTTACAAACTGCGCGATCTTTGGCGGCGCAAGAATTCAGGAAAAGCGGCGGCACTTTCCGTCAAGCTGGCGCCGCACGCTTCGGTGTTGTATCGCCTGGAAGGCAAGCGCTAGATTCGGATTACTTCATTTTGATCGCGGTGGGATGCGTCGGCTGATACAAGCCAATTTCGCCTCCGCTGGGCAAACGGAGACTCGTGAACATTCCCCAGGGCGCTTCTTGAATCGCAGCGCATTTCACCTTTTTCGCTTTGAGCGATTTCACTTCGGCCTTCACGTCGTCGCACATGAGATAAAGCACGGCCCCAAGCAGTTCATGCTCGGCATGCCGCTGCACGAAGTTGCCATCGGCTGGGTGAACAGCGATCTCGGCTGGAGGCAAGCCAAAGATCAACCATCCATGGCCGGCGTCAACCGATCGAAGGCCGAGCTTCTGCTTTAGAAACTTCCGGTCGGCCTCTGGTTTCTTGCTGTAAAGAAGGAAGTGCGCGCCGCGAATCATGCCGAGAGTTTACGTTGCGCGGGACGGATTGTCATCGCCGGACTACGTCATGATTTTACAAGCCTTCGCGTTCTTTGCGGCTTCGTTCGGCGAACTTTGCGGTTTAAGATTTTGGCGGAGAGCCTTTAACCGCAGAGAACGCCAAGATTACGCAAAGATCGCAAAGGAATCCAGCGCAAGCATCCGTGCTAGCATGTTGCCATACCAGTTAGCTGACTATGAATCCAGCCAATCGCACCGCCGAAGCGCCGACGCAAGCCGTCCCGGAGACACCGGCCAAGCCCTCTAACTTCATCCGCGACATCATTCTCGAAGATCTGAAAACCAATAAATATCAAGGCCGCGTGCAAACGCGTTTTCCTCCCGAGCCCAACGGATATCTGCACATCGGCCATGCCAAGGCTATCTGTCTGGACTTCGGCCTCGCCGATGAATTCCAGGGCCACACCAATCTTCGTTTCGATGACACGAATCCCTCGAAAGAAGAAACGGAGTACGTCGACTCGATCATGGAAGACGTGAAATGGCTCGGCTTCCACTGGGATGGCTTGTTTTACGCCTCGGATTATTTCGATCAGCTCTATCAATGGGCGATCCAACTGATTAAAGACGGCAAGGCATACGTCGATGATCTTTCCGCCGACGAAATTCGCGAGTATCGCGGCACGCTGACCAAGCCCGGCAAGGAAAGTCCGCACCGCAATCGGTCAGCAGAAGAAAATCTAAATCTCTTCGAGCGCATGAAAGCGGGTGAGTTTCCTGACGGCTCCCGCGTGCTGCGGGCCAAGATTGATATGGCTTCGCCCAACCTGAACCTGCGCGATCCCGTGATGTACCGCATTCTGCATGCTTCGCACCATCGCACCGGCGACAAGTGGTGCATCTATCCGATGTACGACTATGCGCACGGCCAATCCGACTCGCTCGAAAAAGTCACGCACTCCATGTGCACGCTCGAGTTCGAAGATCATCGCCCGCTCTACAACTGGTTTATTCAGCAGTTGGGCATTTTCCCTTCGCAGCAGATCGAGTTCGACCGGCTCAACCTCACGTACACACTGCTCAGCAAGCGCAAGCTGCTGCAACTGGTGGAGCAAGGCAAGGTCAACGGATGGGACGATCCGCGCATGCCGACGATCTGCGGCATTCGGCGCCGCGGCTACACGCCTGAGGCGATCCGCAATTTCTGCGGCGCCATCGGCGTTTCCAAAACCAACGGCTCAATCGAGCTGGCCATGCTCGAGCATTTCGTCCGCGAAGACTTGAACAAACGCGCGCCCCGCGTGATGGCCGTGCTCCGCCCGCTCAAACTCGTGATCGACAACTATCCGGAGAATCAGATCGAAGAAATGGAAGCGGTGAACAATCCCGAAGATGCCGCCGCGGGAACGCGCAAAGTTCCGTTCTCGCGCATACTCTACATCGAGCAGGATGATTTTCGAGAAGACCCGCCCAAGCAATATTTCCGGCTTTCGCCCGGACGAGAAGTGCGGCTGCGCTACGGATATTTCGTCAAGTGCACGGGTGTCGTGAAAAACGAGCAAGGCGAAGTGGTGGAAGTGCATTGCACGTACGATCCCGCGACGCGCGGCGGCAATTCGCCTCCGGATGGACGCAAGGTGAAAGCCACCATCCACTGGGTTTCGGCGGCGCATGCCATCGACGCTGAAGTGCGGATTTACGAGAATCTTTTCACCAAGGAAGATCCGAATCAAACCGCAGAAGGACAGGACTTCACCGCCAACCTGAATCCCAGTTCGCTGGAAATTTTGCCGCATTGCAAGCTGGAGCTCTCGCTAGGATCGGCTTCCGTCGGCGATCGCTTTCAATTCGAACGCCTGGGATATTTCTGCGTCGACCGCGACTCCACGCCGGCAAAGCGCATTTTCAACCGTACGGTCGCGCTGAAGGATACCTGGGCAAAGATCGAAAAGAAGGGTCAAGCAGGGAAAAGCTGATCAATCTCAACCGGAGGGGATCATGGCGCGACGGCAATTTCTGGCCCGGCTCGCAGCTTTGCCGTTCCTGGCGGCAGGCAGTCTGGAATCTCAAATCAGTCACAAGTCACTTAAGATCATGATGAAAAGCGCCTGGGGATCGGATGATCCCACCAAGGCGGCTTTTCCCTTTTTGCATGGCCTGGCGCTCGCAGAAGCCGGACATGAGGCACAGATCTTCGTCCTGGCGAGGCGGTTTCCCTGATGCGAAAGTCGCTTGCCAGTTCCGTTACGCCGGTGGGGTGGCCGCCTCTCGGAGAAACGCTCGATAACGTTGCCGCGCGGCACATTCCGATCTATGCCTGCGGTGCGTGCTCCCGGGCTCGTGGGGTCACGGAAGCCGATTTTAGCAACTACGGGGCCAAGTTCGGAAATCCCACAATATTTGTTTCTTTGGTGGAGTGGGCGGACCGAATCATCGCCGAGTGACTCGACCGTGGTTCTCACCCGATGTGCCGTAAACCCTGCACAATGTTCATGTGGGACATCCGGAAAGCAGGAAGCAGCGCGCTCAGCAAGCCTACGACGACCGCTACCGGCAAAGACACCGCCAGCGTAAGCACCTTTATCTTCAAGAGCGCGGCCAGTGGTCCCCCGGAATGCGTTGCGCTGTACATCAGGCCATAAGCGGCCAGCGAAGCCAGCAGCCAGCCTGCCACACAGAGAAGCACCGACTCGGCTACAAATAAGGCAAGAATCGTGCGCGGCATAAAGCCCAACGAGCGCAGTACCGCGACTTCGCGTGTTCTCTCGCGGATCGACATGGCAATGGAAGTCGCGGAAACGAGAAGCGAGGCAAACACGACGGCCAGGCTGATGCTCAGTATGAACGCTTTCACGTTGCCAAACTCCGCCACCAAATCAAGATCGAAAGCCTTCTCAGCTTCAGTTCTGGTGGGCGCAGGGGAGTTGCGGAAGAGGTCGTCGACTGCGGCGGCGATCTGTCCCACGTGCTCGGGCGAATCCGCTTGCACCAGGAAAATTTCGTTCTTTCCGCGCCGGATCTTGGTTTCCACATAATTCCAGTTGAAAAACATGACGGGTATCGAAGTGGGACTTTTGAAAATCCCTCTGAGATTTAATTCGATATCGAGCGGGAACTTCACTCCTTGAATGACAATGCGGTCTCCCAGCTTCCAACCGAGGCCCTTAGCTAGTTCGCTATTTACGATAGCGCCCGCCGGATCTTGCCGCCAGGCTGCAACTTGCTCCGGGGAAATCTCATATTCCTCGTGATAGACGTCGAGAAATTCCCCGGGATCAGTACCGATCTGAGGAAAGCGATTTTTCGACTTCTGGTCTTTGTAGAGGCCGTCGAAGCGGTCCAACGGAACAACGTGCACCACGCCTGGAACCGAACGGATCTTCTCCCGGTAGTAACTCGGCATGGGCTCGAAAAAGGAAATCCGGTGCCTGGTAACCAGGCGCAGAGCACCGCCGGCAGTCCACTGGTCAATGTAGAAACTGCGCCAGATGATCACCATTAGCGCGAGCAACAAGAAGGGAAAAGCCAGGCTGAGAACGGTCAGAATGCTGCGCCGCTTGTTGCGCCAGAGGTTCCGCGTAACGAAACGGGCGAGAGTCACGGCCCTCCCTGGGCAGTTAAGTTCGGACGCACATGGTAGCGTTCTAGAGACCTAATTGATAGACATCATACGCGGATGCGGAGTTCCCCAATCTCCCACCTTTACCCGTGCACGTGCGGGCTTTGGGCCGGATTCTTTCTGGCCGGCGGCGGGGCTTTTACAACCTTGACCTCAAACTCTACCGGCAATTTCTTTGGCGGATAGCATGCAGCATTGTCGCAAGCCTGATACTTGAGTTCGCCCCGCAGCATATATTTGCCGGGAACGACGATGGAAAGCGGCCGCACAACTACTTGCAGTGGAAATTCTCCGGTGTAAACGCTCAGTTTGTCGTTTGGAGAAAAAGGAAAGCTCATCTCTTCGCCGTCGGGATAGGTGATTTTGCCGACGACTATATCGGTGGGCGCTTCAAGGTTCAGAGCCGTGGGAATGAGAAATTCTGACTTGGGCGTGTTGGAGTTCACGTGAAAGCCCGAGCTGACGCGAAAGCGCAGTTCGACTGTGCCGGGCTTGCCGCGAGTCACAGTCGTCACACCCGGCGGCGTCAGCGTGATGGACGGAGCTTTGCGGCCGGAGATGTCCTGATCGAGATTTTGGGCAAAGGCTGCCGCGCAGAGAAGAACGCAGACAAGTGCGGCGCCGTTGCGCTCAGGCAGACCTCGCCGTTCAACTCGGACGGGCGAGTCGCCCGTCTCCACGCAGCCACGGACATAGTTGTGCTTCTGCTTCATTCTTTTTTTGCCACAGAGCTCTCGGCCAGGAGCCCCTTGACCTCATCTTCGATTTCGCCGCGACTCTTCAGGCCAAAAATCTTGTCTCGCACCTTGCCGTCGCGGCTGATATAGAAGGTTGCGGGAAGGAACTGCACGCCGCCGTACTCGTCGCCAACCGACTCCTTGCCGATGAGCACGGGATAGTTGACGCCCATATCTTTGGCGAATTTACCGATGTCTTCCGCACTCGCGTCGTCCATCGCTACCCCCAGCACTTGCAGCCCCTGCGAGGCATATTGCTTTTGCAATTCTACGAACCAGGGCATTTCGA
>Ga0335073_10003346_pt1 | contig 22298 bp, 10 predicted proteins | sample Lox_Sample_22_FD_207093 | JGI IMG/M metagenome (GOLD analysis project Ga0335073, IMG submission 207093) | Soil microbial communities from Loxahatchee National Wildlife Refuge, Florida, United States - Lox_Sample_2.2 | ecosystem: Environmental > Terrestrial > Soil > Wetlands | place: USA... | reverse complement strand
GTGCGCGTCCACGCAAGGAGTGGGCGTCAACCGCCCCGGCGCCTTCGCGGAGCTGATCTCACTGCCGATGACCAACATCTGGCGGCATAACCATGGCATCGACCAGGAAGTAGCCGCCATCTTCGATCCCTTCGGCAACGCCGTGCACACCGCGCTCTCGTTTCCCGTGCTCGGCGAGGACGTGCTGATCACCGGCGCCGGACCCATCGGCATCATGGCCATTCCGGTGGTGCGGCACGCTGGCGCGCGGCACGTGGTGATCACCGATCTGAATCCGTTTCGTCTCGATCTGGCGCGCAAGATGGGCGCGACGCTGGCGGTCAATCCAACCGAGACGGCGCTCGGCGATGTACAGAAGCGGCTCGGCATGGCGGAGGGGTTCGACGTGGGTTTGGAGATGTCGGGCAATCCCCAGGCCCTGCGCGACATGGTCGCCAACATGAGCCATGGGGGCAAGATCGCGCTGCTCGGCATTCCCGCCAGAGCCATGGAGATGGACTGGCGGCAGGTGATCTTCAACATGATCACCATCAAGGGCATCTACGGGCGCGAGATGTACGAGACCTGGTACAAGATGAGCGTGATGCTCGATTCCGGCGTGGACATCAAGCCGGTGATCACGCACCGGTTTGCGTACCGGGACTACGAGGAGGGTTTCAAAGCGATGACCGGCGGCGAGACCGGCAAGGTGGTGCTGGACTGGACGAGGATCTGAGCCAAGATTTACGCGCCGCGCCGTCAGTGCTGCAGCGCGTAATCCGCCTTGGTGGTCTTCGCGCCGGCCTGCTTCGGCGTGGGCAGCTGGGTGCGATCCCATCCGCCCCCCAGTGCCTGCACGAGCTCGACCGAGGAGAGCATCTCGTCCACCTGGAGGGAGTTGAGCGTGGTCTGGTCGCCGAGCAGCGTGGTCTGGGCGATGGTCACGTCCACGTAGGGATCGAGGCCCGTGTTGTAGCGCTGCATCTCCATGTCGAGATACTGCTGCGCGGCGGCTACGGCTTCCTGCTGGCGCAAGATCTGCTGCGAGTAGATGCGCGTGGACGAAAGCGAATCCTCCACCTGCTGGAAGGCGGTGAGCACTGTCTCGCGGTAGTTGGCGAGATCGGCGTTGTAGATGGCGACGTACTGGTGCAGCTCGGCGCGGTACAGTCCGCCGTCGAAGATGACCTCGGAGACCGAAGGCCCCACGGACCAGAAGCGGCTGGGCCAGTCGACGATGTGCCGGAGCTCGGATGTCTCGTATCCGCCCGTGGCGGAGATGGTGACATTCGGGAAGAACGCGCCGTAGCCGATGCCGATGGTGGCGTTGGCCTCGGCCAGGGTGCGCTCCGCGGCGGCCACGTCCGGCCGGCGCTCGGCCAGTTCCGAGGGAACGCCGGTGGGAATCGGAGGCGGCGTATAGATCATCGGCTTCACCGGGATGGAAAAGTCCGTAGCCACCTTGCCCAGCAGCACCGCGATGGCGTTCGCGTACTGCGCGCGCAGCAGCCCCACGTTGATCTGCGCCGACTGCGCGGACGCGAGCGTGGCTTTGGCCTCGACCACCGCGATCTGGTCGCCGGTGCCCGCGTCGTACGCGCCCTGTGCCGAGTCCAGCGCCTGCTGGTCCGCCTTCACCGTCTGGTCCAGAATCTGCTGCAGCATGTCCTGGCCGCGAATCTCGAAGTAGAATTCGGCCAGGTCGGCCTGTTCGGTGAGCTTCTCCACCTCAAGATCGGCGGCGCTTACCTGCGCGGCGTACTCCGCGGAGTGCACTTCGTTGCGGATCTTGCCCCAGAAATCGGGCGTCCAGGAGACGTCGAGCGGGAGCGACCAGAGCGTGGAAGTGTGCCCCGTGTTGGCCAGCGACGAGTTCTGCAAGTTGCCAGAGGTTCGCGACCGGCTCCAGGCGGGACTGGTAGTGATCGTCGGCCAGTACTGCGCGCGCGCCTCGGCAATCATGGCGCGGGCCGCCATGAAGTTCTGGAAATCGGCTTTGATGGTCTCGTTATTGATGTTGAGCTGATCTTCGAGCGTGTTCAGCTCGGGCTCGTGAAAGATCTCCCACCAGTTGCCGCGGATCATGGCGGCCTGCGGGCTGGCCACCTTCCAGCCTTCGGTCGACTGGAAGTTGACGGTCGACTCCTTATAGTTGGGCGCGGCGACAGCCGGAGGCGTGGGCGGCTGGTAGCGCGGTCCCACGCGGCAGCCGGCGGCGAGCGTCAGCACCCCCAGAGCCGCCAGTCCGGAGCCCCGGAACGCACGGCGCAGCGGGGCGCGGCGGGTTGAAGTTCGCAATGCGGGTTCGAGCATAGTCATCGTCCCTCTCGTGTTACAGCGCCGGCCCCTCCGCCGGAGCGGGTAGTGCGCCGTGGGCGCCGTTCAACGCGCGCACGCGCAGCCGGTCCATATACAGATAGACCACCGGAGTGGTGTAGAGCGTAAGCAACTGGCTCAGCAAGAGGCCGCCCACGATGGTGATGCCCAGCGGCTGGCGCAGCTCCGCGCCCATGCCGGTTCCGAAGGCCAGGGGCAGCGCGCCGAAGATCGCGGACATGGTGGTCATCATGATGGGCCGGAAGCGCAGCAGGCAGGCCTCGAAGATGGCGTCGCGCGTATTCTTGCCCTCCTGCCGCTCGGCCTGCAGCGCGAAGTCGATCATCATGATGGCATTTTTCTTGACGATGCCGATGAGCAGAATGATGCCGATGATGGAGATCACGTTGAGATCGATGTGGAAGAGCATGAGCGCCATCATGGCGCCCACGCTGGCCGAGGGCAGCGTGGAGATGATGGTCAGCGGATGCACCAGGCTCTCGTAGAGGATGCCCAGCACGATGAACACCGCCAGCAGCGCCGTGATCACCAGAATCGGCTCCGTGGAAAGCGACTGCTGATAGGCCAGCATGGTCCCGGAGAACAAGCCGTGCACCGTCGACGGGAGGCCCAGGCGTTCTTCCATCTGATCGATCTCGCGCGTAGCGTCGCTGAGCGCAAGCCCGTTGCCCAGGTTGAACGAAACCGTCACCGAAGGAAACAGCCCCGTGTGATCGACCTCGAGCGGTGTGGTGCCGGAATGGGCCTTCATCACGCCCAGCAGCGGGGAGACGGAGTTGAGCCCTGCGCCCGAAGAGCTGCCGGGGGGCGTGAAGTAGATGTCGTTCAGGCCGGAAGGATCCTGCCAGTACTGCGGTGCCGCTTCCATCACCACGTAGTACTGGTTCAGCTCCGTGTAGATGACCGAGACCTCGGACTGGCCGAACGCGCTGTAGAGCGATTCGTCCAGAGACGATGGGGTCTGGCCCAACCGCGCCGCCGTGGTGCGGTCGTAGGTCAGCATTTCCTGCAATCCGCCGTTCTGCTGGTCCATGTTTGCGTCCGTAATCCCCGGCAGCTTTTGCATGTTTTTGAGCAGAACCGGTCCCCAGTAGGCCAGGTCCGAAATATTGTCCGCCTGAATCGTGTACTGGTAGAGCGCGTTGCTGGAGCGGCCGCCGATGTGCAGTTCCTGCCCGGGCTGCATGAAGGCCGAGGCCACCGGCAAGCGGTTCAGCTTGGGCCTCAGCCGGTTCACAACCTGCATCGCCGAAGCCGTCCGCTCGTCCTTGCCATGCCCGAGCGGCTTGAGCGAGACGAAGAGAAAGCCCCCGTTGCTCGAGCCTCTGCCGCCCGTAAACGCCATCACGTGCGCCACCGCAGGGTCCGCCTTGATCACGTTCACCAGCTGCAAAAGCGAGAACCGCATAATCGGGAACGACGCATCCTGCGGCCCCTGGACGCCGCCCATCATCAGCCCGTCGTCCTGCTGCGGAAAGAAGCCCTTGGGAATCTTGACAATCACCACCACGTTGAGCGCGATGGTGAGCAGGAGCACGATCAGGGTGAGGCCGGGATTGTCGAGCACCCAGAGCAGCGAGTGCCGGTAGACCGAGAGCATGCCATTGAAAAATTTCTCGCTGGCGCGGTAAAACCAGTTGTGTTTCTCGCCCTCTTTGCGGGTTTTGAGCAGGTGCGCGCACATGCAGGGCGTGGTAGTCAGCGAGATCACCAGCGACACCGCGATGGCCGTCGAAAGCACCACCGCGAACTCGCGGAAGAGACGGCCGACGATGCCGCCCATGAGGAGGATGGGGATAAAAACGGCCACCAGCGACGTGCTCATGGACAAGACCGTGAATCCGATCTCCTTGGCGCCCTTCATCGCCGCGGCAAACGGCTCCATGCCCGCTTCCAAATGGCGGGTGATGTTTTCCATGACCACGATGGCGTCGTCCACCACGAATCCCGTGGCGATGGTGAGCGCCATCAGCGACAGGTTGTCGATGCTGTAGCCGAACAGGTACATCACGGCGAAGGTGCCGATCAGCGATACCGGAACGGCCACGCTGGGGATGAGCGTGGCGCGCGGGCTGCGCAGGAAAAAGAAGACCACCAGGATCACCAGGCAGACGGAGCCGATGAGAGTCAATTCCACGTCGTGTACCGAAGCGCGGATGGTGGTGGTGCGGTCGAGAACAACGGTGGTATCGATTCCCTTGGGGAGGACCGCCTCGAGGAACGGCAGTTGCTGCTTGATTCGGTCGACGGTATCGATGATGTTCGCGCCCGGCTGCTGGCGGATGATGATCAGCACCGCCCGGTGGCCGTCCAGGAATCCCGCGGTGCGGAGGTTCTGCGTCGAATTCACCACCTCGGCCACGTCGGAGAGGTGCACTGCCGTCCCGTTGTGATAGCCGACGATGAGGGGCTGGTACTGGCTGGCGTCGGAGATCTGGTCGTTGTCCAGAATGTCCTCGCTCACGCCGTCTTCAGTGAGCTGGCCCCTGGGCATATCGGAGTTCTGCAGGCGCAGCGCGGAAGCCACGCTGCCCAGCGTGAGGCCCATGTTCTCGAGCTTGGTGGGATCCACTTCCACGCGAACCGAAGGCGTGGCGCCGCCGCCCACGTCCACTTCTCCCACCCCTTGTATCTGCAGGATTTTCTGTTCGAGAACGGTGGAAGCCAGATCGTAGATCTTGGTCACATCGTACTTGTTCGAAGTGAGGCCGAGAACCATGATCGGCGCGTTAGCGGGATTCGACTTGTGGTAGGAGGGATTGGAAGGCAGATTCGTCGGCAGGTAGGTCCGCGCCGCGTTGATTGCCGCCTGCACGTCCCGGGCCGCGCCGTCGATGTTGCGGCTGAGATCGAACTGGAGGGTGATGGAGGTACTTCCGAGGTTGCTCGACGAGGTCATCTCCGTGACGCCGGCGATCTGGCTGAACTGGCGCTCCAGGGGCGTGGCCACGGATGCGGCCATGATCTGCGCGCTGGCGCCGGGCAGGCTGGCGGAGACGTTGATGGTGGGGTAATCCACCTGGGGCAGCGGCGCCACCGGCAGCGCGGTAAATGCGAGGGCGCCGGCAAGGGCCACCGCTATGGTGAGCAGCGTGGTGCCCACCGGCCGCCGGATGAATGGAGACGACAGGCTCATGCGTTCTCCATACCCGGCTCGGGCGCGGCGTGGCCCTGCTGTCCACCCTGCTTGGGCGCTTGGGAGAGATGGCGGCCCGTAACCTTATGACCTATCCAGTCAAAGAAGATGTAGATCACGGGGGTGGTGTAGAGGGTGAGGACCTGGCTGAGCAGCAGGCCGCCCACCATGGCGATGCCCAGCGGACGGCGCAACTCCGATCCCAGGCCCGTGCCCGCAGCCAGCGGTATGCCGCCCAGCAGGGCCGCCATGGTGGTCATCATGATGGGCCGGAAACGGAGCAGGCTGGCCTCGTAAATCGCCTCCGACGCGGACTTGCCGTGCTCCCGCTCCAGCTCCAGCGCAAAGTCCACGATCAGGATGCCGTTCTTCTTCACGATGCCGATGAGCAGGATGATGCCGATGATCGCCACCACGCTCAAATCCTGGCCGAAGATCATGAGCGCGAGCAGCGCGCCCACGCCCGCCGAGGGCAGCGTGGAAAGAATGGTGACGGGATGGATGAAGCTCTCGTAGAGAACGCCGAGCACGATATAAACGGTGACCAGCGCGGCCAGAATCAGCAGCCACTCATTGGTCAGCGAGGCCTCGAAAGCCTCGGCGGTGCCCTGAAAGCCGGATTGCAGGCTGGCCGGAAAGTGAAGGTCCTTCGCCACCCTGTCGATGTCGCTGATCGCCGTGCCCAGCGAGGCGTGCGGCGCCAGATTGAAAGACACCGTAACCGCGGGGAACTGTCCCTGGTGGTTGATCGAGAGCGATTCGGTGGTACTGCTCATGTGAGCGATGGCGCTCAACGGAACCGCGTTGGACCCGGTCGATGAGCTGGCCGTGTTGGGCGCGGCGCCCGCGGTCCTGCCGGCCAGCACGGTGGCCGGCGGGGCGAGAACCTGGGATGAGGGCGTGTAGGGCACCCCGGTCGTGAGCGCGTTCGAGCCTGCCGACGCCGACGCCGACGAGGAGAACGACGTGACCGCGCCGGCGCCCGTTGCCCCCGAGGACGCGTTCGACGCGAGATAAATGTCGTTCAGGCTGGCCGGGTTCTGCTGCCATTTAGGCGCCGTCTCCAGCACCACGTGGTACTGGTTGGTCTGCGTGTACAGGGTGCTGATCTGCCGCTGCCCGAAGGCGTCATAAAGCGTGTTGTCGATGGTGGAGGGCGCAATCCCCAGCCGCGACGCCGTCACCCGGTCGATCTCCAGTTGGATGGCCCGCGCCCCCGTCTGCTGGTCCGTGGCCACGTCCTCCATCTCCGGCAGCTTTTTGAGATCGGCCACAAACTTCGCCGTCCACTCGTTCAGCTCGCTGGTATCCGGATCGACCAGCGTGTACTGGTATTGCGTGCGGCTCACCCGGTCGTCGACCGTGATGTCCTGCACCGGCTGCATGTAGAGGTGAATCCCCGGCACCTGCGCCAGCTTGGCCTGCAGGCGCCGGATCACGTCGGAGGCGCTGATGTGGCTGGGAACGCGCTGGTCGAGCGGCTTCAGGTCGATGAGGATGCGGCCGCTGTTGAGGGTGGTGTTGGTGCCGTCGGCCCCGATGAACGACGACAGGTTCTCCACCGCCGGATCTTCGAGGATAATCCGCGCCAGTTCCTGCTGCTTGGCCGACATCTCGTTGAACGAGATCGACTGCGCGGCCTGGGAGATGCCCTGGATCACGCCCGTGTCCTGCACCGGGAAAAAGCCTTTGGGGATGTAGATGTACATCGCCACGGTCAACACCAGCGTGCCCAGCTCTACCAGCAAGGTGATGGTCTGGAAGCGCAGCACCACGCGCAGGGTGCGCCCATAGAAGGCGATCATGCTGTTGAAGACATGTTCCGACCAGCGGTACAGCCGCGTCTGTTTCTCCTCCGGATCGTGGCGCAGGATGCGCGAACACATCATCGGTGTCAGCGTCAGCGAGACTACCGCGGAGATCACGATGGTCACCGCCAGCGTGACCGCGAACTCGCGGAAGAGCCGGCCCACCACCCCGCCCATGAACAGCAGCGGAATGAGCACCGCGACCAGCGAAACCGTCAGCGCAACGATGGTGAAACCGATCTGTCCGGCGCCGGTGAGCGCGGCTTCGAGCGGCGTCATGCCTTCTTCGAGGAAGCGGCTGATGTTCTCGATCATCACGATGGCGTCGTCCACCACGAAGCCGGTGGAGATGGTGAGCGCCATCAGCGAAAGGTTGTCGAGCGAGTAGCCGAGCAGGTACATCACGGCAAAGGTGCCGATGATCGACAGAGGGACGGCCACGCTGGGGATGATGGTGGCGCGCAGGCTGCGCAGGAACAGGAAGATGACCATCACCACGAGGAAGACGGTGAGCAGCAGCTCGAACTCCACGTCGTGCACCGACGCCTGGATGCTGGTGGTCATATCGGTGAGCGTGGTGACCTTCAGCGATGCGGGAAGGTTCGACTCCAGTTGCGGCAGCACCTTCTGAATGCTGTTGACCACGGTGATGGTGTTGGCGCCCGGCTGCCGCTGGACGTTCACAATGACCGCCGGCGTCTGGTTCATCCAAGCGGCTTCCTTGGTGTTCTCCACGCCGTTCACCACGTTGGCCACATCCTTCAGCAGGACAGGCGCGCCGTTGGCATAGGAGACCACGATGTCCTTGTACTGGTCGGCGGTGGTGATCTGGTCGTTGGCGTCGATCTGGTAGTCCTGGCGCGGGCCGTCGAAGTTGCCCTTGGCCGAGTTCACGCTGGCATCGGTGAGCGCGGTGCGCACCGTCTCCAGATTGATGCCGTATGCGGACAGTTGCACCGGATTCACCTGGATGCGGACCGCCGGCTTTTGGCCGCCGCTGATGCTGACCAGCCCCACGCCGCTCAACTGCGACAGCTTCGGCGCCAGCCGCGTGTCAACAAGGTCCTCCACCTGGGAAAGCGGAATCGCATTCGAGGTAATGGCCAGGGTCAGCACCGGGGCATCGGCGGGATTGGTCTTGTTGTAGACCGGCGGCACGGGCAGATCGGACGGCAGCAGCGATTGGCCCGCGTTGATGGCCGACTGCACTTCCTCCTCGGCCACGTCCAGCCCCAGCGAAAGGTTGAACTGGAGCACGATCACCGAGACCCCGCCCGCGCTGGTCGAGGTCATCTGGCTCAGCCCCTGCATCTCGCCGAACTGCCGCTCGAGCGGCGCCGTGATGGTGGTCGCGACGACGTCGGGGCTGGCGCCGGGATAGAACGTGAGCACCTGGATGGTGGGGTAGTCGACCTCCGGCAGCGCCGACACGGGCAACTGCGTGAACGCGACGATACCCACCAGCAGAATGGCGGCCATCAGCAACGAGGTCGCCACCGGCCGCAGGATGAATGGCCGCGAAGGGCCCGATGACGGACTCATTGAGCCAGCCCCTCGCCGCTTTCGCCCGTGGGCAGTTTCATGGTGGACCTGGTCACCTGCGACCCGTTCAACAGCTTCTGGAAGCTGCTGTTGGCCACCACGTCGCCGGGATTGATCCCCGTTACCGCCGTCATGCCCTGGTTGCTCACCCCCGCTTTCACGGTGCGCATCACGGCCTTGGCCGTCTTGCTGGTGGGGTTCTGGATGAGGTAAACGTAGTCCTGCGCCCCGTTATGCTGGATGGCCGAACTCGGAATCAACGTTTGCTTGTCGAGCGTCTTCACCAGCAGCTCGGTGTTGACGAACTGGTTGGGGAACAGCATTCCCTTTTCATTGGCAAACAGGGCCCGCAGCTTTACCGTTCCGGTGGCGGTGTCGATCAGGTTATCCACGGTGATCAGCTTTCCTGTCGCCAGCAGGGTCTGGCCGGTGCGGTCGTAGGCCTGCACGGTGAGCTGCTTGCCGGCGTGCATCTGCTCGAGCACCTGCGGCAGGCTGTCCTCAGACAGCGTAAAGATCACCGTGATCGGCGCCATCTGCGTCACCACCACCAGCGTGGTGGTCGAGTTGGCAGTCACCAGGTTGCCCGGATCCACGAGCCGCAGGCCCACGCGCCCGTTGATGGGCGACGTGATGTGGCAGAACCCCACCTGCACCTTGTCGAAGGCGACCACGCCCTCGTCGTTCTTCACCGTGCCCTGGTCCTGCAGCACCAGCTTGCCCTGGTCGTCGAGGGTCTGGCGCGGAATGGCGTTTTTCGACCACGCCAGCTCATAGCGCTTCAGGTCCATCTCGGCCTCGGCCAGCAGGTTCTGGTCGCGCTCGAGCGCACCCTCGGCCTCGAGCAACTGGGCCTCATAGGGACTGGGGTCGATATCGATCAGCGGTTCGCCCTTGCGCACGTACTGCCCCTCGCGGTAGTACACGGCCTTGATGACGCCGGTGACCTGCGAGGTCATCGAGTCAGTGTAGACGGGCGTGACCGTGCCGATGGCCGGCAGGTAGATGCCGATGCTGCCCAGTTCCGCGGTCGCCTCGGTCACGGGCACGGCGCCGCTCATCGCGCCCCGTCTGCGGCCCATCGACGCCGTCTGGCTGGCGTAATGCTGGTGCAGAACCCAGTAGAAGAGCAGTCCGAACAGCAGCAGGATCACCGCCCAGATCCAGCGGTGACGCCCCTTCTTGGGCGCGTCGGAGGTCATAGCGGCGGGTGCGGGGTGTGCTTCGGAAAAAGACTGGTCCATGTTCTTCTTTTCTGTTCCATTGCAAGGTTGCGGTTGGCGGGCGGCGCCGTCAGCGATCGGTCCAGATCCCGGTCCGGAGTTGAGGCCGTGCTTGGTGGTTCTGTCATGCAAAGACGGTGAAGTTACAGTGAAGCCTCCGCAAGCAGGCGCGGCTGAAGGCGATCGATTGCACCAGGCTGGTTCACCCTGGCTCGCGCGCGCGCTGCGGCCGCGGTGCGCGCACGCAGTTTCATTGACGAACGAAAAGCGCAAAGAGTTGCATTATGAGAACCTTCGCCTGCGGCCCGCGGCCCCTGGCGACTCGCCGGACAGCCCGTCTTTCTTCACGGTGAGGAACCGCTCTTGCCCGGCTCATCGCCGCCTCAGACACGCCCATGTCCCGGACCTACACCGATTTTAACGTGCCCGTCCGGCGGTCCTCTGGGACATTTGTCCAGATGCTATAATTCGCCCACGTCAGGTACAATGAGCGAATATTTCCCGCCTTCAGAGACTGTACTGGAAGTTATTGCCCCCGATCACTCCCGCCAGTTCGTTCCCGTCTCCCGCTCGCCCTTCCTGATCGGACGCGGAGGCAGCGAAGAGAACACCCTGCAGCTTCCCGACGGCCGCATCTCGCGGCGCTGCGCCGCCATCGTGACCGGCGAGACCGGCTACCACCTGGAAGACCGGGGCAACCGCTACGGTCTGTTCGTCAACGGCGTGCGCGTCGACCAGAAGGACCTGGAGGACGGCGACGTCATTCACTTCGGCGTGGATGCCTGCTACGAGATCGTCTTTCACAGCCCGTCGGCGCCGTCGGCGGAGTCGCGTAATACCGTCGCCAACCTGCTGACGCGCCTCGGCAGCATCTCGGAGATCTCCGGTTCCACCTCCGCGGGGGGTCTCAGCCGCCTCAACCTGCTTCTCGAAGCCACTTCCCTGCTGCACTCCCAGCTTCCGCTCGACTCCGTGCTGAGCGCGATGCTCGACCACGCCGTCGCGTTTACCCACGCCGACCGCGGCATGTTGCTCGAGCCGGGCGCCGACGGCGCTTTGCGCGTCCGCATTGCCCGCAGCCACAACGGCGAGAACCTGCCCCCCGAGACGCTGAGCCCCAGCCAGACCGCGGTCAACCAGGCGCTCAGCCGCCGGTCCAGCGTGATCACGGAGGACCTGCGCAGCGCCGGCAACGCACTCAAAGCCGCTGAAAGCGTGGTCATCCAGAGCCTGCGCGCCGTGGTCGCCATTCCGCTCTACGCCATGCCGCGCGCCAGCTCGCACCATTCGCTGGTGGTCGAGCGGGGCGAGCTGCTGGGCCTCATCTACCTCGACTCCCGGCGCATCGCCGCCTTTTCGGCCATGGACCGCCAGATTCTCGACGCCCTCGCCGTCGAAGCCGCCAGCATTCTGGATAACGCGCGGCTGGTGGCCCGCGAGCGCCAGCGCCAGCGCCTGGAGCAGGAGCTCACCATCGCCCGCCACATCCAGCAGGCCCTGCTGCCGCACGGGCTCAAGGATTTTCCTCATCTCGCCGTCACCGGCGTTCACTCTCCCTGCCACGAGGTGGGCGGCGACTACTTCGACGTCTTCCCGCTCGAGGACGGGCGCGTGGTCTTCCTCATCGCCGACGTCTCCGGCAAGGGCCTGGGCGCGGCGCTGCTGACCACCATGCTGCAGGGCGCGCTCTCCGGGATGACCATGGGCGCCGACCCGGTGAAGGTCTTCAACCACATCAATAAATTCCTCTGCCGCCACGCCGAGGTGGGCCGCTACGCCACCATGTTCATCGGGATGCTGGGCCGCGACGGCCACTTCGAGTACATCAAGGCGGGCCATCCCTCGCCGCTGCTCTTGCGCGACGGGCGCGTCTCCGAGCTCTACACGGAGGGCTCGTTTCCCATCGGCCTCATTCCCGAGGCCGAGTACACCGCTGCGCGGATGCAGCTCCAGCCCGACGATACGCTGGTCCTTTTCAGCGACGGCATAACCGAGGCCGAGGATCCCGATCACCGCCTTTTTGAAACAGAAGGGCTCAGCGAAGCCATCGCCGGGCGCCAGGAGATTGCGCTCGATGCTTTGCAGCAATCTGTGCTCGAGGCGGTCCACGCCTTCACCGGCGGGGCCCCGCAGTCCGATGACCTGACTCTTCTGGTGGTGCGCTACCGCTCCACCGAGATTGTGCGCGACCGGCCCACCGATTAGCTGACCCAGCCGCGGCTGTTTCTTCAACTCCCTGCTATACTCTGCATTTGAAAGACTTCCCCCCCAGAATCCTGCATGGACGGTACAACCAATCCGCCCGTGAGTCACGGAGCTGCCGATCGCCCGCAGCCATCCGCGACGTCCTCGCACTGGGGACCTTTCGAACTCCGCCAGCGCGTGGGCCGCGGCGGCTTTGGCGAAGTCTACCGCGCGTGGGATCCGAACCTGCAGCGCGAGGTCGGCCTCAAGATCCTGCTGCCGCGTCCCTACCAGGCCACAGCCCCCTATGACGAAATCCTTCGCGAGGCCCGCGCCCTGGCCGCCGTCCGTCACCCGAATATTCTGCCCGTTTACGGCGTCGACCGGCACGACGGCCGGGTGGGGTTCTGGACCGATTTCATTCACGGCAAGACCCTCGCCAGCCTGGTCCGCGAGCAAGGCCCCTTCGGTTACCGCGAAACCGCTCTGATCGGCCTCGATGTCTCCCGCGCGTTGAGCGCCGTGCATCGCGCCGGACTGCTGCACCGCGACATCAAGGCCGAAAACGTGATGCGCGAGGAGGGCGGGCGCATTCTGCTGATGGACTTCGGCCTGAGCGCCCTGGCCGGCCACCACCCGGACTCCGCCGGAACACCCCGCTACATGGCTCCCGAGCTGCTGCGCGGCGGCAGCGCCACGGTCGCCACAGACATCTACGCACTGGGCGTGCTTCTCTTTTTCCTTGTCACCGGTCACCATCCCGACCAGCCTCCGGTGTCGGCTTCGCCTTCGCAGGCGCCCGCGCACGGCGCCGATTTGGACCCGGAAGCGCCGACGGCCGATACGCTCCCCGCGATCACAGGGGCGCCGGCCAGCTCCTCCGTTACGCGGTCGATCCTCGACCACCGGCCCGATCTGCCCGACGCCTTTGTCCGCATCGTCGAGACCGCGATCCATCCCGATCCCAGCCGGCGTTTTGCCAGTGCCGGCGCCATGTCGAGCGCGCTGGCCGAGACCCTGGGCGGATCCGGCGACGGATCCGTGTCACTTCCGGCGCCGCCGCCCGGGAAGCGCCGCTTTGCCTGGGCGCCCGGCCTCGCCATAGCAGCCGTCGTCCTCGCTCTCTCCGCCTGGCTCGCCAGCGCGGGCCATCGGCACGGCCGGCATGGCCCTGCCGCCGAGGCCGCACCCGCCGGGCTGAACGACCAGTTCCTGCAGGCCGACGCTCTGCTCAAGCGCTACGACATTCACAAAAACGTTACTGACGCCGCCGGCATTCTCAACGGCATCCTTGCCAAAGACCCCAACTTTGCCCTGGCGCAGGCGGCCTTGGGCCGCGCCTACTTTCTCGAGTACCGGACTACCCGCACTCCCGGCCTGCTCGACCAGGCCCGCACTGCCTGCAACCGCGCTATCGCCATCGACTCCAGCCTCGCGCGGCCCTACGCCACCCTGGCGTGGATCGACGCCACCGCCGGCCACAACGACCTTGCCGAACAGGATGTCGACCAGGCCCTCCGCCTCGATCCCCGCAGCGCCGAGGCCTACGGCGCGCAAGCCAAGGTCCTCGACGTGGAGGGCCGCACCGCGGAGGCCATCACCGCCATTCAAAAGGCTGCCGATCTCGAGCCCGATTACTGGGGCTGGCCCGTGCAGCTCGGCAATCTTGACTTCGGTGCCGGCAAGCTCCAGGACGCGGCCGATGCCTATCGCGACGCGGCGCAGATTGCCCCGGACAATGCGATCGTCTGGCTGAACCTGGGACTCGTCGCGCTGCAACTGAACCAGTACTCCCAGGCCGAAACCGACCTGGAGAAATCGGTTCGGATCCAGCCGGGCTTCAGCGCGTATTCAACCCTGTCGGAAGTGCTCGGCTCCGAGGGCAAGTTCGAGCAGGCCGTCGATGCCAGTAAGAAAGCCCTCGATTTCGACCCGTCGAACTACCTTGCATGGGGAAACCTCGCCGCCAACTATCTCCAGATTCCGGCCGATCGGGACAGAGCCATCGAAACCTACCGAAAATCCATCCAACTTGCCGAAGCCGCCCGCAAAGAAACACCCCAGGATCCCCTTCTGCTGGGCGAGCTCGGAGATTATTACGCATCGGTCGGAGATGGAGCCCGTAGCATTCCTCTCCTTCGGCAGGCCGTCGCGCTCGCGCCCGAGGATCCGAATGTTCTGTTCGCGGCGGGCGACGGTTACGAGATCCTCCATCATCGCAGCGACGCAATTCCTCTGATCGTCCATTCCATCGCTCTGGGATTCCACTCGAACGAGCTCGAGGATGCCCCTGAGCTCGCTTCCCTGCGCGCCAGCCCCAGCTTCCAGAAGGCTCTCCACGCGGCGCTCGCAAAGCATTGATCTGGATTCGCTTGACTTGCGCAGGCAAGACCGAATACGGTTTCGACCATGGCGAACACTACTGTTGTCCTCAGCGATGAGTTGGGGCAGCGTTCGGCCAGCGTCAAGGAGGTGGCAGTCGTAGTGGACGACAGCGTCACTTTCACCGCCGGGCCGTCGGCAGCCTCCTCACTCTACTTTTCCCCCGCGACTGCATCGATCCTTTCACCCGCGCCGGGCGCGCCCGTTGAGGTCGTTCCCGGCCAGCCAGTAACGTTCACCTTCACCTCCGCCGAACCGGGTTCTTACGGCGTGGATATTCTGGCGCAAGGCGCCCCGGCGCCTGCGAGCCTCAGCGCCGGCCCTGCGACCGACCCTCCGGTTCTTTATCTTGGCCTAGGGAAGGAGTTCGGGGTCACTTTCGGGGTAATCATGAACCCGCCCGGAGGCGGCGGTATGCTCTGATCCGGCGACCAAGTCTCTCCGCTTCGGACCCTTCACCCGAAGCTCCGGCCAGGGGGTTGTTGAACCTACCCACAGGCCGATTTCTCTTCAATTTGCGCCCACTCCCGATCCCCACTACAATGGCCGTGCAGCTTCCCCCAGGCTGAGTTCCCCGGCAGCGCGCTTCGGGTCCGTCCGGCGCCGTCCGCACCATCACTTCGCTTGCGATCGAGAGAACCATCATGAGCGATTCGGGCTCCCTGCTGGTCTTCAACGGCATCGACGGTTCCACCGGCGGCTACTACACCCCGCCCATGCCTGCCGCCGATTTCCGGCAGCTCCTGCTAGGCTCCGGACCGCGCACGCCGGACGACAAGGCCCACCTCGCCGATCTTCAGTTACGCCTCAGCCGCGATACGCAGGCCCACTTTGGCCCCGAGGAGGGCATAGACCCCAAGAAGCTCTCCGATGCCGGCTGGGGCGTCGTCTTCGCGCCGGGCGCCGATCCGGCCCTTCAAGAGGCCCTCGCGCCCCTGCTCAAGCTGCGCAAGAGCCAGGCCGGCGACCGCTATAAAGAGTACGCAGGCGCGGATGCCCCGCAGCCCGGCGAGACCAAGAACGCCTTTCTCTCCCGCCACGGCGCCGGACCGGGCCCGGTCGTCCCTACGGCCATCCCCTACTACCTGCTCATCGTCGCCCCGCCTGACGCCATCCCCTTCCGCTTCCAGTACGAGCTCGACGTGGAGTACGCCGTCGGCCGCATCTGGTTCAATACGCCGGCCGAGTACGCCGCCTACGCCCAGACCGTCGCCGCCGCCGAAACCGGTTCGCTCGCCCTCGAACGCCGCGCCGCCGTCTTCGCCACGGCCAACCCTAACGACGCCGCCACGCAGCTCAGCCACAACCTGCTGGCCACGCCCCTCGCCCAGTGGGCCGGGTCCCAGCCCAACTGGACCATTGACAAGTACCTCGGCGGCGACGCCAGCAAGGCGAAGCTCACCGAGATCCTCCACAGCGATGCGCCGGCGTTTCTCTTCACGGCCAGCCACGGCCTGGGCTACCCCAGCGGCCACCCCGCGCAGCTCGCCAACCAGGGCGCGCTTATCTGCCAGGACTGGCCGGGCCCCGCATCGAAAGAGCCATTCTCCGACAGCTTTTTCTTCTGCGGCGACGACCTGGCCGCCGACGCACGCGTCTTCGGGACCATCGCCATGCACTTCGCCTGCTTTGGCGCGGGCACGCCGCAGCGGAGCGACTTCTCGACCGACGGCCCTCCGCCGGCCCTTGCGCCCGCAGGCTTTCTCGCCCGGCTGCCGCAGCGGTTGATCGCCCACCCCCGCGGCGGCGCGCTCGCCGTCATCGGCCACGTGGAGCGCGCCTGGCAATATTCCTTTGACTGGGACCAGGCCGGCAGCCAGATCGCCGTCTTCACCAGCACCATCCGGCGGCTCATCGAGGGCCACCCCATCGGCTCGGCGCTCGAACCGCTCAACCATCGCTACAGCGAGCTCTCTGCCGACCTCTCGGGCATGTTGCAGGACGTGAAGCTCGGCGCCAACGTCGATCCCTACCTCGTCGCCGGCACCTGGACCGCGACCAACGACGCCCGCAATTACGCCGTGGTCGGCGACCCGGCGGTGCGTCTTGCACTGGCCGGCGATGGGCGCGGCGCCAGCCGTCCAGCCCTGGGGAACCGCGCACCGGAGATTCCCGCCACGGAGCTTCGCACCATGACCGTTACCATCGCGGAACCCGCCGCTCAGCCTTCCACCACATCCTCTGTGACCGCATCCAGTGCGATTGCGACCGCCGCGCCTCCGATGACGTTTCCCGCGGCGCCTCCCGCCCTCGCCGCCGACTACAGCATCTTCGGCGACGCCGCCTCCTCGCTCAAAGACGCGGTGCAGAATATCGGAGCCTGGCTGGCCAAAACCTTCGATACGGTCACCTGCGTCCGGGTGAGCACCTACACCAGCGACGACATGACCCAGGTGCAGATCCAGAACGGGGCCATCACCGGCGCCAGGCTGCGCGCGATGACCGTCGCCAGCCTCGACGGCAACACCCAGGTCTGCGTTCCCGAGACCGGCGGCCAGGTGGACGACGCCCTCTGGAAGATTCACTCCGACACCCTCGAAAAAGCTCTCATCAGCCGCACCGAGCTCCTGAAAGCCGCGGCCGCGGCCATGGCCAGCCTCATTCCCGGAGCCAAACTGCCGTGACCGCCGGTTTGACGGAAGCCGAAAGCCTCGCGGCCGTCCGCCTGCTCTCCGTCCAGGTCGAATCCCTTGCCTGCGGCGCCGGCTGTCCGGCGCCCGGGGCTGCGAGCTATGCCCTGCCCCCGTTTCTCGATCCCCGCCAGGCCTTCGCGTCGCTGGCCACGGCGCTCGAATCTCTCTGCGCCCAGCTTCAGCCCGAGGCCCTCATCCGCACCGCGACCCCCGAGGGCGCCGTAGCCCAGACCGCACTGACATACACCGGCCGCGCCCTCACCGCCGTCCCGAAAAATCTTTCTCCCGCGCTGGCCCAGATTCATTTACTATCGCTCGCACACGCTTACGCCCTGCGCTCGGCCGCGGTCCGCGCTCTGTTCGCCGCCGCCGGAGCCGCCACCGCCATCGCGGCCACCGCCGCCAACCCGCTTTTGCTCCCCCACGCGGTCTGCACGGCACTGGCGCTCAAGGACGCGCTGGAGCGGCTGGCGGCAGCCGTCCAAGCCGCGATTTGAGCGCAATGAGGCTGCGCCCCAAGGAGCCACCGCATCGATGACCAACTACGCGGATCTCGAAATCACCCTCCGCAAGCTGTCGGAGAACTCCTTCGCGGCCGCATTCCGCTACTTGAGCCCCAACGACGACGCCGAGCAGCGGTCGCTCACCGAGCCGGCGTTTTCACTCGACTTTGCGGCTCTGAACACAGCCGACTGCACCGCCTACGCGGCCGCGCTCACCACCACGTTCTTCACCAGGACGCCCGGTCTTCTCGGCGAGTTCCGCCGCTTCCGCACCGCCGCCGATTCCGCCAGCCTCATCCTCCGCGTCCGCCTTACCATCGACCTCAGCGCCCCGGAGCTGCACGCCGTTCACTGGGAGACCCTCCTCGACCCCGACATTCCCGCCGGCCAGCCGCCTGCGCCGCTCTTCGTCAGCGAACACACGGTACTCTCACGCTTTCTCTCGAGCGGCGACTGGCGCCCCATCCATCGCCAGCCCAAAGGCTCGCTGCGCGCCCTCGTCGCCGTCGCCAACCCGGAGTCCACGGCGATCTACGGCCTCGCCCCGGTCGACGTCGCGGGCGAAGTGGCCGCCGCCAGACAGGCTCTGGCCGGCATCGACGTTACCGCGCTCGCCCCCGGCGGCTCCATCGCCCTGAGCGATCTCACCGCCGAGCTCCGCAAGGGCTACGACATCCTCTACCTCGTCTGCCACGGCAAACTTGTCGACGGCACGCCCTATCTCTTCCTCGAAGAAGGCCGCCCCGCCGATGGCGCCGCGCTGGTGCAGGCGATCCGGGAGCTCGACCGGCGGCCGCTTCTCATCCTGCTCGCCTCCTGCCAGAGCGCCGGCCAGTCCGGGGTGGGTCTTGCCGGCTTGGGTCCCCAGCTTGCCGAAGCGGGGATTGGCGCCGTGATCGCAATGCAGGGCAACGTCTTCATGGAGACCGCCCGTCCCTTCGTCGCCCGCTTCTTTTCGGAGCTGCTGGTCGACGGCCAGGTCGACCGCGCCATGTCGGTCGCGCGCGCCCAGGTCCGCAACCGGCCCGACTACTGGATGCCCGCGCTCTTTCTTCGGCTGCGCAACGGCTGCATCTGGTACGAGCCCGGCTTCGGCGGCGGCGACGCCTTTGACAAGTGGCCGGCTCTCTGCCAGGCCGTCCTCAAGGGCAGCTTTGTCCCCATCCTCGGCCCTGAGCTCGGCGAATCGTTCTTCGGCGGCAGCGACGAACTCGCTCTCGCCCTGGCCCAGGCCAACGGCTTTCCACTGGCGGACCAGGACCGCGCCGACCTCGCCAAGGTCACCCAGTTCATCAGCGTCAATCAGGACTCGAGCGTGGCCTGCGATAACGCCCAGGCCGAGCTGCGCAACCGGCTGGCCCGGCGCATCGGGGCCGACCCTTCGCTTTCTCTTTCGGACCTGTGCACGCAGGCGGCCACCCATTGCTCCGACGACCCCGCCAACCCGTACCGGATCCTCATCGACCTGCGCGCCCCCATCTACGTCAACGCCAGCTACGAGTCCATGCTCTTCGATTTCCTCAAGGCCAAGGGCCGCAACCCCGAGTCCGTCTTCATCCCCTGGCGCGGCGGCGGAATCCCCCAGAAACCCCAGCCCCGCACGCCCATTCCCGGCCCGGACGCGCCCTGGGTTTATCACGTCTTCGGTTGCTTCGATCATCCCGACGACATGGTACTGACCGAGGACGACTTCTTCGATTACCTGATCGTGACCTCGCGGCTGCAGCTCCAGCCCGACGTCCTCACCGGCAAGCTCAACCGCAGTTCCCTGCTCTTTCTCGGCTTCCGGCTCGACGACTGGCGCTTCCGGGTTCTGTTCCGGATGATCGCGACCTCCGACGGCGCCGCGGCGATGCAGCGGCTCACGCACATTGGCGTGCAGATCAACCCCAACGAGCACGAGGTCGCCGACGTCCGCCGCGCGCAGAAATACCTCGAGTCCTACTTTGTTTCCTGCGGCTTTTCGCCCAAGTTCTCCATCTTCTGGGGAACGCCCGCCGACTTTCTCAAGCAGCTGCAGGCGGAACTGAAGAAGATCGCGCCGGTCCCCGCGCCGGCTCCCGCGGGGGTCGCCGTTGGAGCCCGCTAGTTCGGCGCCGCACGCCAATCCTCCCGCCAATCCATTTGTCGGGCCGCAGCCCCTGCGCACCGGCCAGCCCATCTTCGCCCGCGAGACCGAGATCGAGCAGCTCTATTACATGCTGCTGGCCCAGCGCATCGTGCTCTTTTACTCGCCGTCGGGAGCCGGCAAAAGCTCGCTTCTTCAGGCCGGACTGATCCCCCGGCTTACGGACGACTTCGAGGTCTGGGCCCCGGTCCGTGTCAACCTCGAACCCGGGCAAAACAGTTCCGCCGCTTCCAACCGCTACGCCCGCAGCTGCACTCTGGCCTGGGAGTCCGCGCTCCCGGCCTCCGAACGCCGCCCCGATGCGGTGCTCTCGTCGATGCCGCTCGCCGAGTACGTTGCATCCCGTCCGCGCATCAACGATTCGGGCAATCTGGTCCTGCTCTTCGACCAGTTCGAGGAGATCCTCACCGTCGGTCCTCTCGAACTCGACGCCAGGCGGGTGTTCTTCGAGCAGATCGGCGCACTTCTCCGCGAGACCCACATCTGGGCCGTGATCGCCTTGCGCGAGGACTACCTGGCCCCTCTCGACACCTACGCGGAGCTGGTCCCTACCCACCTCCGCAACCGCTTCCGGCTGGATCTCTTCACGCGCGAGGCTGCCGCGGAGGCCATCGCCAGGATCTCCGCCTCCGCCGGACGCCAGTTCACCCCCGAAGCCCTCCAAAAGCTGGTCGCCGACCTGGCCGAAGCCCGCGCGCAGCAGCCCGACGGCAGCTTCATCAACGAGCCTGGCCCTTACGTCGAGCCCCTCCAGCTGCAGGTGGCCGGCCGCAGCCTGTGGCAGCAGCTCCCCGCCGGCCAGGTCACGGTCGAGGAGGCCGACGTGGCGCGTTTCGGCGACGTGGGCGCCGCTCTCGCCGACTACTACGCAGCCGAAGTCGCCCGCGTCGCCGCCGGGGACGACCGCACCGAGCGCGCCATCCGCACCTGGTTCGATGCCCAGCTCATCGCTGCCGGCGCCATCCGCGGCCAGGTCGTCCGCGGCGAGGGCAAAACCGGCGGCCTGGCCAACGATCTGGTCGAAGCCCTTGTCCACACCCACCTGGTGCGCGGCGAGCAGCGCCTCGGGGCCACCTGGTACGAGCTCGCTCACGACCGCCTCATACGGCCCGTCCACGAAAACAACACCGCCTGGTTCAGCGACCACCTGAGCCCTTTGCAGAAGACGGCCGCGCTTTGGCGCGCCGATCCCCGCCAGGGGCTCCTGTTCGCAGGCAAAGACCTGATCGAAGCGAAGGGATGGGCGGAGAAGAACTCGGCCGATCTCGAGTCCTTCGAGCGCGACTTCCTCGACGCCTCGCAGGCCCACCAGGTCGAGATCGACGCCAAAAAGCGCACCGCCCGCACCTTCCGCATGATCTTCCTGGCGGTCGCCGCCTTAGCCGTACTCGCCATCGCCGCCTTTATCTGGGCCTTGATCGAGGAGAGTTCGGCCAACCAGACCCTTGCGCAGTCGGTCACCGCCAATATTCCGGTCACTCTCACTCTCGAAAACGGCCAGGCGGTCGCCCTGGCCAATCTCGCCTACGCACTGCGCAAGGATCCCAACTCTCTTGAAGTGCGCGCATGGATCACCACGCTGCTCGCGCGCCGCTCCTGGTGGCTGCCCACGGCCAGCCTCAACTACGGCTCCAATTCCCCCACCGCCGCCGCACTCAGCCCCGATGGCCGCCTCTTCGCCACCGGATCCTCCGGGAGCTTCCAGCTCTGGAACGTTGCCACCGGGCAAAAGAGCGGCGCCGCCTGCAGCTTTGGCTCAAAGGCTCCCGATCCTTACGTCCGCCGGCTCGTCTTCAGCCCCGACGCCAAGCGCCTCCTCGTGGTGCGAACGACCGTCCCCTCGACAGGAGAGGACTGGGACAGCAGCCAGACCCTCTTGCAGCTATGGGACGTCGATTCCCATCGCCTGATCGCCTCCCTGCCCGCGCTCCCGGCCGGCGGCCACGTCACCGTCACCACCTTCAGTCCAGACAGCAAGCTTGCCGCCGTCTCCGAAGATCTCCTCACATTCTCGAATGAGGGCAGCCAGATCGCCCACAAAGACACCAGCACGACCACGGTTTACAACGCCGCCACCGGCCAACCCGCGGTAAGGCCCATCGACGGGAACGCGCCGGTCAATTCGGCGGCCTTCAGCCCCGACGGTCTGCGCCTGGTCACCGGCGATGACGAGGGCGTGGCGCAAATCTGGGATGCCGCCAGCGGCCAGCCTCTTGGAAGGCCCATCCACAGCGCCAAAAATGAGCCGGTTCTCTCTGTGGAGTTCAGCCCCGACGGCCACTCCCTGCTTCTGGCCACCAGCAGCCACGCCTTTGTCGTTGACGCCGCTACCGGCCGTCCGCTGGGCACGCCCTTTGGAGATGTGGGCAACGCCATGACCGGCGCCAGCTACGGTCCCGACGGCGAGATGATCGTCACGGAACCCGGCGCCGAGGTCTTCTCC
>Ga0335073_10003344_pt1 | contig 22304 bp, 19 predicted proteins | sample Lox_Sample_22_FD_207093 | JGI IMG/M metagenome (GOLD analysis project Ga0335073, IMG submission 207093) | Soil microbial communities from Loxahatchee National Wildlife Refuge, Florida, United States - Lox_Sample_2.2 | ecosystem: Environmental > Terrestrial > Soil > Wetlands | place: USA... | reverse complement strand
GAACGCGATCTCCTGGGTTGCCGGAAACACCGGCGATCCGGAACGAAAGCTTGAACTGATGAAGTTCGCCGGCGAAGTGCTGCCCGCCGCGGCGTGACCAGAAACGTGAGGAGCTGCGCCAACACGCGGCTCCTCATGGCGATGCTAGGAGTGTGTCGGAGATAGATTCCCTCTGAATAGAAATCAACGCAGGTGAGGAAGCAACGGGATAGGATGCGTGTATGGGCAAAAGCTTTCTTGCCGATGCGGTGAACCAGACGCTGCTGTTTCCGCCGTCGTTGCACGATTGGCTGCCGGAAGGGCATCTGGCGCGGTTTCTGGTGGACGTGGTGGCGGCGCTGGATTTGCGCGCTGTCTATGCTTCCTACGAAGAGAAGGATGGCCGAGGTCATTCGGCCTATGCGCCGGAGATGATGTTGCGGGTGCTTTTGTACGGTTACGCGACCGGGGTGTACAGCTCGCGCAAGATCGAAGCGCGGACCTATGAGGATGTGGCGTTCCGCTACCTGTCTGGGGACCAGCATCCGGACCACGACACGATTGCGGAGTTCCGCAAGCGTCATCTTCAGGCGCTGGCGGGATTGTTCACGCAGGCGTTGCTGTTGTGTGAAAAGGCGGGGTTGGTGAAGCTGGGACACGTGTCCATCGACGGGACCAAGATCAAGGCCAAGGCGAGCAAGCACAAGGCGCAGAGTTATGCGCGAATGGGAGAGACCGAGGCGCGGCTGAAGCGAGAGATCGAAGTGCTGCTCGAACAGGCCGAAGAAGTGGACGCGGCCGAGGACGCGCAGTATGGCAAGGGGCGGCGGGGCGATGAGTTGCCGGAGGAGTTGCGGCGGCGGGAGAGCCGGCTGAAGAAGATTCAGCAGGCCAAGGCGGAGCTGGAGCGAGAGGCGCGAGAGAAGGCCGAGCAGGAGCGCGCCGAAGCCGAAGCCAAACTGGCGGCGCGGCGCGAAGAGGAACAACGCACGGGCAAGAAGAGGGGCGGGCGCGCGCCGCAGGTTCCCGATCCCGACAAAGCCGTGCCCGACGCGAAGGCACAGCGCAACTTCACCGATCCGGACAGCCGCATCATGCCTGATGGAGCCAACAAGGGCAGCTTTGTACAGGGCTATAACGCCCAAGCGGTAGTGGACGCAACGGCGCAGGTGATCGTGGCCGCCGAAGTCACGCAAGAAACCACCGACAACCACCAACTATTGCCGATGTTGAAGCAAGTGGAAGAGAACCTGGGCCGTAAGCCCCAGGCGGCCAGCGCCGATACCGGTTACTTCAGCGAAGCCAATGTTACCGAGGAGAGCGTGGCGGAGATCGACCTGCACATCGCCACGGGACGGGATAAGCATGGAGAAACGCCGCTGTCGGCCAGCGGCCCGCCGCCGGAAGGAGCCACGGCCAAGGAAGCGATGCGGCACAAGCTGCGCACAGCGGCCGGGCGGTATACAAGATGCGCAAGGCCATCGTCGAACCGGTCTTCGGACAGATCAAGGAGCGACGAGGTTTCCGGCGCTTCAGTTTGCGCGGCTTCGACAACGTGCGTGCGGAGTGGAAGCTGGTCTGTGCGGTCTCCAATCTGCGCAAGCTGTTCGCATACGGCTGGAAGCTACAAACGGCCTGAAAAACCAGACCGGAAGCCTCTTTCCGTCTCCTCATCGCCGCCGTTGTTCGCTCCCCCGTCCAAGCCGCGGGCAGCTGCTTGCCAATCGCCGCCATAACCCCGCCGCAGCGCTCTCTCCGCAGCAATTGCAGAACCGAAGTAAAACACCTTATCTCCGACACACTCCTAGAGGAGGAGCCGTTATGGCTACGATTGCCGAAACCAGCTCATTGTTTGATATCGACAGCGAACTCGACTTGCTCGTCGAAGAGATAGAAGCCGAGTCCGAGGCCGCGGGCCAGCCGTCCGAGGAACTGGTGGCCCGCTTCCACGAGTTCTGCGCGGCGCACGGCGACAAGGTGGACCGGATCGGCCGCTTCGTCCGCATGATGGAGGCCCGGGAGCAGTTCTGCCGCAGCGAAGCGACGCGATTGGGCGAGCGGGCGCGCGCCACAGCCGGCAAGGTCGAGCGCACCAAGAACATGGTCCTCTACTACTTGCTGAGCCGAAATCTCAACAAGATCGAAGGGCAGCAGTTCACGCTGCGCGCACAGAAGAACGGTCAGGACTCGGTGAGGATCACCGATCAGGCTGCGGTGCCCAAGTGCTACTGCAGAATTGAGGCGCGGATCACCGGCGTGATCTGGGAGACGGTGGTGTCGCTGTTACCAGACGAACTGGTTAAGGCTCTGGAAGCGTCCATTCAAGAGACCCGGCCTGACAACGACGCCATCAAGGCTGCGGTAGCGCGGAATGAGCTGGTGCCGGGCGCCGAGGTACGGAGAGGGACACACCTGAGGGTGGCTTGATTCGGAGCAGTAAGCACCGCGTGCTACAAAGGCGTATGCCGCGAATCCCTTATCAGGCCACAAATTTCTCGGGCGCATTTTTACCGTTGAACGCAAACAACGCGGAAATCACAGTGCCGTGGTCACAACTGGTATGGGCTGCGATTACCGCCGGAAAAGCAGCGGGGGATGAGTATGCCTACGGAATCTACTCAGCTCTGGAGAGACTGCACCGTGCCTCGATGATACGGGCCTATCTCATGCAAACGCCCTTGAATTTCATCGCGCGTACGATGCCCTATCAAATGTCGGATCCATCCGAGAAGACTTCAATCTCCTTTTACTTAGGGATGACACTTACGAAGCTTTTCGCGGAGGTGCTGTTTGATGTGCCGCGCGTGCTGCACTTCGCCGTCTATGCCCAGAACTACCAGATCGTGGCGGCTGCAGGTGAATCGCGGCCGGATCTAATCGGGCTATCGAACAGCGGGCAGTGGTTCGTGTTCGAGGCGAAGGGCCGCTCAAACAGTTTTGACGCCTACGCTCTGCAGACCGCCAAAGACCAGGCAGAGCAGATTCAAGCCATCAACAATCTCGCGCCTGTCTGCAGTGTCGCCTGCCAGGCCTATTTCTCAAGCGTATTGAGCTTTCGTATGGATGATCCTTCGACGGCAGGGGCTCGTCGGCAGCGCACGATTACGATCAACCGATCTGCGTTCGAGCACGCCTATGACGATCCCATTCGCAACCTAATCGAGCTTCGCGGTGCGAACGCGCCACTAAGTTATGCGAACAGGAGATTTCGAGGCGCGAGGATCGAAGAGGCCGATCTGTGGGTAGCGGTCCCGGACAAGAATGAGGAGCGGCCGGGCAAGTCCGAGGAGGGCGTCGTCAAGGAAAACGAATATCTCGGCGGAGACGGGGTACTTGTTCGTCTTGGTCCCACATGGAGCGAAGCCAACATGCGGCTACAACCTCATCTTAGAGCGAATTGAATTCTGTTCCTTTTCGCAAGGAAAACCGCGGTCCACGATCAAGGGCTAAGAGGGCAGCGCTTCGGATTCGACCGTGCTTGTCCCAGCTTCGACTTTGATCATGTACTTTTGGCCGCGCCGCGGATGAAACACAAGGGCTGGCCGGAAGCATGCGATGCATGTTCCGGAGGGCCGGCGGACGCTCGGGTACACGATGCCGTTTGATCCTTCGAACAGAAGCTTGTTTGCGAGCGCTTGTGAGGCGCTATAGCACTGCGGAATTGGGTCAGGCTGGAGGCAGCTCTCCTTTTCTGCGGCCTCGAGGGTGTGAAACTTGCCCGAGAAGTCGGCCAGGAACTCGACGTAATCGAAGGCATGCTGTCCCCGGATGCGACCGTCAGAGAGAAAACGCCGCTTGTGAAACGCGACTTCTGCAATTGACGTTGCGATCTCGAAGCCGGCATACCAGGCGCCACGCTGCACGCCATGAAAACGGCCGCCGAACGGACCGGAATGAGTGAAGGCAGCATTCACGATGTGAGCCTCCGGCACGCCCAACAACAGCTCGCCCGGCCCAATTGCGCTGTTACCGCCGTTCTCCGCTATCTTCCGTTCGTTGGTCGCAGCATCGAGCTCACTGAGGTCCGCGAGAACATCTGGTGGAAGGGGCAGGCTCTCAAGAACACTCTCCGCACCGTACTTTGCTGGGATCAGCCTGTGGGTCCCTGCCTGGTCAAACTGTACAAGTTTCGCCAATCAGTGTCCGCCCCGCTCCGCGTCGACGAGGTTTCGCACCTGCTGCAGCCCTGGTATTCCCGCACGCACCATGAAGTCGAGAGGCGTTTGGCCACGGAAGAGAGGATTATCATTCGGCTGCGTGATCCAGCGGTCCGCAAGGTCATCAGGCAATAGGATGTGCAACGCCTTGAATATCCCGACAATATAAGAGACCCGGGTCAGCTCATCTTGCCGCAACGTACCGGCCGCTGTCTTCAGCTTGTAAACGGTTGAACGAGGTATGCCCCCAAGCAAGTCCCCAGCCCGCTCGATCGGGACCTGCCATTTGTCCATAATGGCGAAAAATCCGTCCATCGCGGACTGGCTCAGCCGCTCCCGCGTCTCCACACGGCTCAAATCTGGAGTGACTTCAAACTGATATCCAGGCGCGGCATAGGTGGGAAAGGTCGCCATGCTCATTTTCCTCCACTCCGAATTGTCTCACAATGGACAATAATTGTCTATATGTGGATACATTTTCAAGAGGGGGCTTTCTTTAAGTTGTTGATGCGAAAGAATTAATGAACGAACTCAAAGCGGAAGTCAGCGACTCTTGCGCACTTTGGAGATTATCTTGCCGATGAGTTCATCAGCGATTGGTAGAGACTTTGAGGACTCGTAAATCACCTCAAACACGCTCGTCAGAACTCGTCGCTGGAGCGGAGTGAATTCAGCGAGCACTTCCTTAGCATCTCCACGCAGTTCGAGCGTCGCGAGCTTGGTCCGGAGCGCCTTCATCCGCCCCTCATATCTGGATCGTTCCTCAGATGAGACCGAGCCGCGCTTCGACAACGGTTCCAACCGATCAAGGCAGTTCCGGACGTCATTCGCGAGCGCTCTGACGACCGCACTCGGCGTGCGCTTCTTAGCTGCAATCGAGACCTGTTCTTCGCATTTGAGGAGTTCGTCATCGATTCGCGCGCGCAGGTTCCTGGCGATTGAGCTTGTGCGGCACAGCTGCGCGACATTCCGGGCATGAGGCGTAAGGCGTGTCAGAAGATCAGCGAAGTATGCATTGTGTTCGAAATTGTCGCGCCTGCCATTCGGGATAATTTTTCGGTCAAGGACATGAGATTCTGCGACGGTCCAGGAATTGAACCGGGGCTCCGGATAGAGATCTTCAATCAGGTCAGTCTCCCCGACTTGAATGTCTCCCGAACGAAATCGCCATCCACTAACCATGGAACCCTTGGGTAGGGCGCCGACGTAGCCATGGTGCAAAATCCAAGATGCTGTCGAGAGATTTCCGTTTCGATCTTGAGTCGTGAACGTCTCTAGATTCGAGAAGTTCAGGAATTTGTCATTCCCCAATGAAAGCTGGTCACGATGCGGCCGATAGACGCGGCCCAAGCCGGCAATCTCGATCTCGAGTGGCACTCGGTATGATCCATGGCCCCGCAGAAAGTCAAGGATCTTGGGTCCAAAGGAAAAATCGGGATGAAACGGAACCGGAGCAACCTGACTCAGATATCGCAGCACCTCACCTGTATCGAGCAGACGGTCATTTCCATGGCGGACAACACCGCGAAGTTCCACTTCGAAGAAGTGCTCCGGAGCATCCGCTCCCACGATCGTTCTTGTTTCTACACTCTCGGAGACGACCTGTCCCAAATCGAGCGTCGTATCCTCGGATCGGAGAAGTTCTCTGATCTTACGAGAGTCCCACCGCATTTCTTGGATTGCGCGCTTGCCCCGCGGACGTGTGCGGAATATCAGTTCCTGGCAATAGGCAAGTCCGGCGAGGCGTCCTACTCCGCGGAAGCCGCGCGCCCCTGATCCTCTCTTCCTGCTTCCGCCGATCGAGGTAAGGCGCTGGTAGAACGCCTGTTCCTCAAGCCCATAGCCCAAATCGGTGATGACAATACTTCGTTCCTTGGGGTCGATCTGAATATCGACTCTGCCCTCTGCTTCTGACGACTCCTCATCGCGCACTTGGTCGTAGGCGTCGGCGGCATTCTGGATATACTCCCGGTACATAGAGAGAGGATCGACGTACATGGAACTGCTCAGCAGTTCAAGGACATCCTTGCCGACGAAAATCGGTTCAGAGTTTCGAGCCCAGGCAGGCTCCTTAAACTTCAAACTCACGAGAGCGGACGACATTATGCGCGTACCTCCACCAGGTCGTCCGGTGATTCTTGTTCTACAAAATCTTCGGCGTCTTCATTGAGTCCAGCGTCTTCAACCCGTTCGTCGTCCGGCACCGCAGCGGCCGTACGGGGCGATTTCCAAATTTGAGCTTCGTCGGATTTGGCAAGTGGAGTGTAGAAGCGAAGAATCCTGCGAACTCGAGAAGCAGATGCTTTTGCTCCAAGCCGGCTGAAGCCTTTCGGATCGGTTGACGAAAGCAGTTGCAGCAATTCTGTTCGCTCATCTGCCTCGAGAGCGGAGAATTGAATTTTGAACTCTTCGAACTCGGGCTTGCCGCCATGAAGCTCGTACCACTCCCGATTGAAGATAAAGTGGTGTGGGAGCATCAGAATGCTTTCGAACTCTTCATGAGAGTTGCCGAAAGCATGACTAAAGAATTCAGGTTGTCCGCTGACTACTCCGTGTGTGGCTTGGAGAACTAGTTGCATGGATCGCAGCTGATACCTGGTCCAGTGCTCACCGACGTAGGTTCTATCCTTTCGATCAGTAGGCTGGAAGCGCATGGGGAACGACCAGATACGGATGCCGAGCTCCTCATTCAAAGCCACGTTGAGACGCATCCGTTCAAACAGATCGCGCGGGGTATCGTGAAAGTTATAGAGCATGTAATTTGAAAGTTCCGTGAGTCCGAATTCATTAGCATATCGAATCGCCTGCTCGTATGGCTTTTTGAGGCCGATGTGGTCGAAGGCAATACGTAGCGGACGCAGGCAGATTGTGGAGAGCTCGCGCAAGTACATCTTGTCCTGGCAGAGAATGCGTGCGTCGACGCCCTGATTGAAGTCCACGCGGCGTTGAACGGCTAGACGCCCCCTCTTTAACTTTGCTCCGGGCGTGAAACCAAGATCTCGAATCTCCGCGATGATCTCCTTGAAACGCGCCGACGCAACAACATTGTTGTCCATCAGTGTGAGGTCTTTCTTCGCACCGTACAGCCTCTCGACTCCGCGCACGATACCCGTGATCGACTTGGCGTCACGCTGATCACCCTCTAGCTTTGGCACACCACAGAAGCTGCATTTCCTGATGCAGCCCCGGGATGCGTAGGTAAAATACGCGTCGCTTACCGGGTACTTGTAGTCGATCTGTTCGAGAATGCTGTAATCAGGGATTAGATCTTCAATGGGTATTCCGTAGCGATCTTCGGCGTAGAGCTCATCGGAAAAATCATCGAGCTGCAAAGCCTTCGCAGGCGCCTCACTTAGGAGCCCCTTGATGAATCGAATTCCACGCCATCTGGATTCATCCACGAAGTCATCGTGCATCAAGGATGCCGCAATGCCGCCAACAAAGACCTTGTCACGTCGCCCCCCGGACGCCTCAATCGCGAAGTCGATCGTATCGGCGATGCGTTTGTACTCAAAGGAAAAGAGTGTTGTGACGTAAATGCGGTCCCATGCCTGACCGAGGACGCGCTTATCAAGCCCTTTGATAAAAACGACTCGGTCCTGCTTCCCGTTTTGGCCATGGTATTGGGCAATCTTCATGAGTCCCAACGGCGGATACTTATTCTTGTAACCAGGCTCGATTAGAAGAATTTGATTGTTAGCCATTGGCTACCACCTTTAGGGCGCGCTTCGATCTTGCTTGTCGAATCATTGCGACCGCGGATGGAACTCCTCCCAAACCTCCAAGCCCTTTCATCGGCCCGGCACTCCTCCAGTCCACGTCGGGGAGGAACTCTGCCAGCTTGGCAACATAGAACCTTTTGTCGCAGGGTTGACCATGGCTCTCCGAGTAGAGGTCGGCGGCGATCGACATCAACGCATATACTCCTATGCCTTTGTTGATCAGAAAAGCGCGGGGAGACTTCCACTGATCGGGCAGAACCGTTGCAACCGCTGCCCAAAATGAAATGACTGTTTCAGCCGCGGACTCAGGTGTCTCGCTGCGCATGATGCGAGACTGCGTAAGGAATTTCTTGATTGCCTTCTGCATGGTTCTCAAAGAGGCTCGACGCCTGAGTCCGGAGGTGGACTTTCCACCAAGATCGAGCTGCTGATACCACGGAGACTCGGAGTTTGAATTGAGCTGCAGGGCGACGAACAATTCGGGCCTGTCTTTCCCTAGGTCAGTTGCCATCGCAGCGGCATGGAAATCAAGAAGGCTGTTGTTCAACCCCTTCGCCTTGCTGTTGATGACGCTGAAGATTTCCATCTCCGCGTGCTGGTCAAGGTTAAGGAACGACATGAACGGTAATGAGATCTCGACATTGTCGAGAAAACCGAGCCGATGCTGGCAATCCACTTGAACCATTACCTTGCCGGCGGTGGGTTCGATCTGCAGGATTGCTTTCCCCGGACCTACCTCGTGAAGCCTCCAGCCGTTGTCCGAGCGTGGCCGCAAATTGAAGGTCAACGGGATCGTGGTGCTGTTCGGCTCGTGAATGTACTTGCGGAAGTCCAGGCTATGCTTTTCGTTAAATCGGCGCTGGTAGCCTTGCCGGGTGTCTTCATTCAGGACATCCGCAAAGCTCACTGCGAAGAGCAGTTTCGCCGGCGCAAAGCCAAGAATAACCGCCCGGTGACCGGATGTACCAACTTCGCACGGTATTTCGATGAGCGGTTCCGGCATTGGATTTTGCAGTCTTTCCCTGCAATTGTGGCATAAATTCACTGCATATCCAACAGGAAATCTCTGCCAAATTCTATCAGGGCACCAAGGGATCTGCCTTGCTTTTCAGACGGTTAACTGCCGTGCGCCCTGAACGCCTCTCTCGCCTGGGAATCTGGGGACTCCGTGATTAGCCGGAACGTTACCTTTTGTCACTTGACTTCGAACGCTTAGTACAGTATGGTCTCTTCAGTCTTCGTTGGTATCCATTTAAGTGTTGATACTGAGGTAAGAGGAATGAGTGCGAAGTCTCCAGCGGGATCTGATGACGGATCTACTGACTTGAAGCAAATATTGACCGTTGAAGACGCGAGGATTCCCGTCGAGCCCCGATTGATGCCTCTCGACAACGTGCAATTGGATCCCAGCAACCCGCGGATTCAGCATGCTGTCCGGCAAAGATTCAAGGACGCGTCGGTCAGCCAGGAAGATCTACAAAGACTGATCATGGACCTGCCCGGAGTGCAAGAGCTCCTAAAGTCCGTTCGAGACAACGGCGGGCTTCGAGAAGCAATCTACGTCCGTCCTGATGGGCGAGTAATCGAGGGCAATTGCCGTGCGGCATGTTACTTGAAACTTCGGTCCGTTTTTAAGGGGAAAGACCCACGATGGGACCGGATTCCGGCTTTCTGTGTTCCGTCGATTACGGATCGGCAGGTTGCGGTGATGCAGGGCCTTGACCACGTTGCCGGTAAGAACAAGTGGCAGGCATATGAAAAAGCCGGTCATCTGCACATGATGCGTACGGTGCTGAAAATGGATGACAAGGCGATCGCCCGGTCTCTCGGCATGCGGGAGAGCGAGGTCGCCAGAGATCTCAAGGCATACGAGACTATGAAGGACAAGCTCCTACCGCAGATCAAAGGTGGCAACGGGCTCGACAGGTGGAGTTGTGTTCAAGAGCTTTTCAAGCGAAAGGACCTCGAGGAATATCGCAGCAAGCCGGAGAAGGTGGACGAATTTGTATCTCTTGTTGTGACGAACAAGATCAAGCACGGTGCCGATGTTCGCAAGCTGCCAAAAATTCTGAAACATCCCGCCGCCACCAAGGTCCTTGCAAAGCAAGGTGTGGACAGTGCCATAGCGGTGGTTGGCAAAGTCGATCCGACCGCCGATTCCAACACGTTCCGCAAGCTCAAAGACACAACGCGGGTCCTTAAACATCTTGAAAGCAAAGAACTGCAGCGCCTCAGAGAAGATCACAATTCTCGCGTGATCCTGCAGGACCTGTTCTCAGCATTGAAAGATGCCGCGAAGGCGGCGGGTGTGAAGCTGTCGTAACAGCTGGAGTGTTTATGCCGCGAGCCACAATTTCAGCTGTCCCCTTGGTCGTCGATGAGATCACTCTCGACGGTAAGCGGGTCCAAGTGCAGAGCGTCGACCTGCCACTCGATCAGGTCACGCTGGACCCTCGCAATCCGCGTATTGCAAATACAGTTTCAATTTCCATCTCAGAACAAGGAGGGGCACTTCAGAGAAAGCTTGAATCCCTTCTCTGGGACGATCCGGATGTCCGTGACCTCTACCGTCAGGTGCTGATCAACAAGGGATTGGTCGAACGAATCATTGTCCGGCAGAACGGCACAGTAGTTGAAGGCAACTGCCGCACAGTCGTCTACCGAAAGCTTCGAGAAAAACAGCCAAACGAAGAAGGATGGAGGAAGATTCCGGCAAGACTGCTTCCGGCGGACATCGGCGACCGCGAGGTGGCCATACTCCTGGGAGAGATGCATGTGGCCGGCAAGAACACTTGGACTCCATTCGAAAAGGCCGGGCATGTTTATCGGATGCACAATGACTTCGCCCTCGTTCAGGACGAAATCGCCGTGCGCCTTCGGATGTCAAAATCCAAAGTGAATCAGCTGATCCGCGCCTTCGACATGATGAAAGCGAAGTACCTTCCGAAATATCCAGGCCCGGCGAACAGCCGCAAGTTTAGCTATTTTGAAGAACTTTTCAAGAAGCCGCCTCTTCGTGACTGGGTGACGTCAACGCCGGGTGCAGAGGACCTGTTTGTGGATTGGATCGGAACCGGAAAACTCGATCAGGGGGTTCAGGTCCGCGACTTGCCTTCGATCATAGAGGACGAGGACGCCCTGGCCGTTCTTTCGACCGAAGGATTCGCGGCGGCGCAGCGTGTGCTTGCTGAAGACAACCCTGCGATCACTTCGAAGCTCTTCCGGAAGATGGTGGAGATGACCGAAGCGCTCAGGAAGGCTCAGCTCGAAGACGTCCAGAGGGTGAGACAGTCCCGAAGCACGAAAGCGAAAAAGATCGTGAATGAACTCAGCGAGTCACTGAGACACTTTGTTGAGCTGTGCAGCATTGAAGGTTAGGAGTTCAAATGGCAACCTACACCCGCAATATCCAAGGATACTCGGTTGAGTTGGCGCTGATCGAAGTCAACCCGAATGAGGTCATTCTCGATCCGTCCAATCCCCGCATCGGGTTCTCCATGCGTCAGCTGGGAGAAGAAGAGCGGAACGAGGCGGCATGCGTACTTCTGCTGACCAGCCAGGAGGAAACCGAGGCTCTGCGCCGCTCGATTATCGCGTCGAGCGGTGTACAGGAGCCCATCTATTTGCGAGCCGATGGGCGCGTCGCGGAAGGCAATCGGCGAGTAGTCGCCCTACGCGCAGCCCTCGAGGAGTTCCCCCACGACCCCAGGTTCGCCAAGATGCCCGCCTGGCAGATCCCCGAGGACATTCCGGAACACGTAGTCCAGGACCTGCTGAATGAAATTCATCTGGGATCTGTCCGCGGCTGGGCCCCTTACGAGAAGGCACTGCAGATGCGGGCGCTGGTGGAGGGTGGACTCATCGAAGAGGAGGTCGCAGAACGCTACCGGATGGAGTCGCGTGACGTACGGCAGCAGTTGGCTGCCATTGATTTTATGGACCGACAATATTTTCCGATCACGAAAGATCCCACCGATCCGGAACATCGGTCCAAGTTTTCGTATTTTCTGGAATTCTTCAAGAACGGACGCATTCAGGCCCACAGCAGCGAAATTCCTGACCTCCGGGATCGTTTTGCACGCTGGGTAAGAGATGGCAGGATCAACACCGGTGCGCGTGTTCGCCGGCTCCCCAGGATTCTCGACTCCTCGGAGGCGACCCGCTTGCTCGACGTTGTCGGTTTCGATGCCGCCGACGAGTATCTCGCAAAGCAGCATCCTGAAGAGCAGGAACTCTATGCTCTCATAGAGCGCACTCGGGGCCGCCTGGAGGCCATGACGGTCACTGAACTCATGGAGCTGAGCCGGAGTCCGGAGCGCAAAGGGATCTTTGGCGCTCTCAAAGATGAACTCGCGCGAATCCTCGATGCTGTGGAGCGAGTTGGGGAGAACTGAGAATGCCAGCGTCGAGCGCACACCAGGAACTCGTGTTGTGGGTAGCCCGCAAGATGACAGCGGATGGATTTCTTCTGCTTGGTTCGGACGGTTTATCCCCGCGAGATGGGTTGTGGGGAGCCCTTCCCTGGCCATTCGAATTGAGGAACAGGCGACCCGACCTGTGTGGCATAGTTCCGGAAAGCGGTGAAATCGCCATCGGCGAGGCGAAGACATGGGACGATATCGGCACTCCACATACGAGGGGTCAGCTCCACGTTTTTGGGAGCATGCAGAACCGCAGCAAAGAAACGCCCTGTCGTTTGTATATTGCTGTCCCGCGTTCCGCGGCATGCTCCTTGGATCGCGTGCTCGGAGACGTCGGACTTCTCGGGGCTCGGCATGTGTTGCGAATTCACATTCCAGATTGCTTCATTAGGAAAGAGCAGCGTGAATATGCCTGACGCCTCTTTCCCGACTCTTCCGCATCAACACGAAGGAACGAGTTTCCTGCGAGACCACGATGCTGCTGCGCTTTTTGATGAGCAAGGCCTGGGAAAGAGCAAGCAGCTGATTGATGCGATTCGCCAGGACGTTGACGCCGGGGTCCTCGATGGAGCCCTGATCGTTTGCCCCAATAGCATTAAAGCCACCTGGGGAGAGGAAGTCGAGCGTCACTCGAACCTGCGCTATGCGGTTTTCGGTTCAGGCCGGCATGCGAGAAGGCTTGCTTTCCAAAGCCTGAAGGCGATCTTCCACGTCATCAACTATGAAGCCGTCGCGGCCGAGCTCCCGTCTCTGCGTGCGCTTCTTCGATTTAAGAGAATGGCCCTAGTGCTCGATGAAAGCCACCGCATCAAAACTCCGGAGGCGCGAGTTACGCGTGCCATTCACTCGCTCCGGGCCGATGCCGTTCGCCGCTACATAATGACGGGAACGCCAGTCGCCAATAAGCCGGAAGATCTGTGGGCCCAGTACTTCTTTCTTGATGACGGCGCTACTCTGGGCCGTACATTTGAGTCATTTCGAGGCCAGTTTTGCACGAGCGAAGGCGGTTACATCCATATGGAAGAGCTGCGGCATCGCATCGCAGCGCTTTCTCTTCGGAGAGAGAAACAAGGCACCATCGAGCTTCCCTCGAAAACCATCGCACGTGTTTCCGTGCCGCTCCGTGGAAGGCAGCTGCGCATGTACGAAGAGATGCGGAATCAGTTGGCGCTCTGGATTCGGGATCTTTCAGGAGAAGAGATTCTGGCGCGAGCCGAGAATATTCTTACTCGACTGATCCGGCTTGCCCAGCTCGCGTCGAATCCGGCCCTAATCGACGCCAGTTACGATGAAGTTTCCGCAAAATTTGAAGCGCTCAGCGAATTGATTCCGGCTTATCTCCAGGACGATTCGGATAAGGTGATCATCTGGACTTCATTCATCGGCAATGTACCTGCATTGCTGAAACGCTTCGCGACGTTGAACCCGGTCGCCTTGTACGGAGAGATGGACAGCGAATCTCGCGCGCGAGCGGTTAAGGCGTTCAAGACCGACCCCGCTGTCCGCCTGATGGTCGCCAATCCTGCGGCTGCGCGGGAGGGCCTGACACTCACTCAGGCCCGCACAGCCATTTATGTAGACCGGACTTTCAACTTGGTGGATTTCTTACAGTCGCAGGACAGGATTCATCGCCTGTCGCAGACCAAGGCTTGCGAGATCGTCCTTCTCACTGCTGAGGGAACGATCGATGAGTTCATAGATTTTAGCATCAGCCAAAAGCATCGGCTCGCCCGTTACGCGCAACGCGATACGGAAGAAATAAGCAACGCGGATCTGGCTCTTCAGAAGCCAGATTTGCTTCGGGCGCTGATTGAGCCTGCTCACGGTGACGGGCACTGAATCAGTAAGAGGAACACGCAATCCAGTGAGAACTCTTAGCTCGGCGGTGTGGAGCCCGGGAAGAGCTTCCGATATCGAGCGCGCGTGCGCTTCGATACCTTTTTTCCCGGAGGTTTGCGGCGTTCGTTCACGTGAACAGGCTCAACCTTGAGTGACTCCTGCTGGCGCTTTTCAATGAGGTCTTCCATGCGCCGTTGCACGAAGTAACGGCTCTGGGACAATGGGGGATTATCATATTGGAACTCGAACGAGAAGCAGAGCATGGTGCTTTTGCGCCGGCCATACGGCCGATAAATGGCCTTTCCCGTGCAGACCGTATCAAACGCATGTTCTGCTCCCACGCGGACAATCGCTGCCGGTATAAGGTCGCCGAGCACGTCGCAATAGTTGTTCTTTGCTGCTCGCGTCAAGTTGAATAGCGCCTTCGTTTCACCGTACCGAGTTGCTAAATCGAGTGCCATGCGGTGAACGAAGAGCTGGCCATTCACGCTGTCAACATCAGGAGCCGCATTGAACGCGAGCAGAAGAAGAAAACCGCAGGCGTGTTTCTGTTGGTGATTAGCGATATTCTCGATGATCTCAAACTTGTCCGGCAGAGCTTTGCGTGTACGGAGATTGAAAAAGCCATCCGTGAAATCCAGGTTGATCACTGCGAAGGGAAAGAATGACGCTTCCTTTTCAGCTGCGCTGAGAGTGAAGGCTTCCCCGCATTTGATTTGCAACTCCGGCCCAAACTTCTGGCCCAGCTGCGAAGCGGCGCGGTCGCTCCTCTCCCAAACACGTATGTCTGGGATCGAAAATACTGGATTATCCCGTGTGAAGAACTCTATGTCCCGCCCCTCCGGCCCTGCGAACGTAAGATAGTTGAATCTCACGTCGGGCGGGAATCGTTTCTTGAAATCTAGAAGCGCCGGCAGCCAAACGTTTTCTCGAACCCACTTCTTCTCGGGCGAATTGAAAAGTTCTCGCGCCATCGTTGAGCCTACTTGCTTCTGCGAGCCTCGAGTAAGTCGGCAACGATTTTGAAGATCTCCTGAAGCATTCTCTCAGGATCACCAGCTGCGCGTTCACGTCCGATTCCTATCGCGATCAAAAAGGCGTCCACGATCTCCTTTTCGCTGGCCTTGAGTTTGCGGAAAATACCATGGCCTTCGTTGACGACTACCCTACCGTTTTTCGAATCAATATAGAACGGAGGATTGTTCTTGTCTTCCTTCTCTATAGCGAGGGAGAGCTGCTTCCGCCGATGCGTAGGGCGCAGATAGATTGCGACCTTTGAGTCCATCTTTTCTTTGAATGTCTCAGCCTTCTGTTCTCTTTCAATCGCTGACCGAGCACGTGACCTTGTTGTGGCACCCCCAAATGATTCACGGAGTACCTTATGTACAATGTCGCGAAATCTCTTGAAGTTCTTATCCGTCTCCCTGAATCGATCACGATCGATCAGGAGTGCGTCTTCGAGCCCCCGGTATACATAGAGCTCGCCGCTGGTTAGAACCAAGCGAGGCCCCATGCTTTGCTGATACTGCATCCAATTGATATCGTATTTCCCGATTGCCACATTGTTGACTCGGATCAGACCACCGCGAATATCAGAGGGCATTAAGGCGGTCGCTTGGCTGAAGATGTATCCCGAAAATTCCAGATCGTCATCCGAATAGTTGACGTCGTAGATTTCGTAGTCCAGACCCTTTTTGTACTTCTTTGTATATCGGATATCGGGAGATGGAAGGAGGAGGGGCTTGAGGAGCTGTTCACCGTTCACCGTAACAATGAAATTGGCCTGTTCGAGTTCCTTCTTGATTTTTTCGATAGGCCGGCCTGTAAATTGCTTGAATGGACCTGTAGGCGAGTAGGCCACGGGACTCACCATGGCCAGTTCCCATTTGAGCTGTTCAATGCCACTCAATTCGCCAACGTGATTGATATATTGGTCGACTGTGACTCCCTTCTTGCTCAGGAACTCGCGCATATCAGCGGTCAGGTTGCGCAAGGTGATGTAGGTGTAATGAGAGTTCTTGTCTTCGTTCGTCCACTTCGTCAACTCGTAGACGTAGTTGCTCTCTAGATCTTCGTCCTGCTTTGCCAGTTCGAGGACCTTATCAATGTCGAGAGATACCTCCATGCGCTCGTTGGAGCCCTGTTGGGTCGTCAATACCCTGACTTCCCGACAAATATTGATCACGGACAGTGCGCCAATCCCCTTGTGCCCGATCATGCGACGCCCGTTGCGGACTGGCTCTCCGGCGGTCTTGGACCCACCAATTCTGAGAAAGCGTTCACGTATGTCCTGTTCGGACATTCCGACGCCATCGTCCAGAATTGTGATCTCTGAAAGATCTTCGGAGATTTTGATCTGGACTTCTGTCGCAAGTGCATCCCATGCGTTGCTCAGGAGCTCTTTGATTGCACGGGAATAACTGACATAGGTTCCACGGCTGAGTTCAGACAGGATGCGCAGAGCAGGCGTGCGCGGCTTCTCGGTGGATGTGGTGCCGATCACATCATTCTTCGGTGACATTGTCTGGCCGCCTTTGAGCATTATCGTACCTTGCTTGACGAATCAATGACCAATAGACAGGCTAATCTGCCCGTGATCGAAGTCGATTAATCCCCGAACGCTGTGTCAAATGGATAAGGGGCATCTGATCCAAAGGCGCCGGCCAAAGCCTTAAGCGGAGCTTCAAATACAGCATCAAAGAACCTGGTGGCATATGCCGTCGCGGCAAGCAATTACAGCTGCAGCGGCATTGGAAATTCGCTCCTTCCTGATGAAAGAGGCCCCTTGCAACGGTGGACGACATACCGCAGCCGCCTTGTCCCGATCGGATTCCTCGCCTATTGTTGCTGAATGTCCAGCTGGCTCGGCTATTCGGAAAGCAAAAACCGAGAGCCTAGCCGCCTGAGTAGTCCTCTGAATCGGCTCGCCGGTCCCCCTACCCCTATGCCTGGGCTGGTTCAGACGCCGAAGTGACGAATCTAGGCACCTCGTAAACACTGTCCGGCTTTAAGCCGAACTGAAGGCAGGCCTCTAGCACGCGCTGCGGCACGCCCTTCGCTTCCTCCGGTTGACTGGTCAAAAAAACAATGGGCTTCTCGAAAGCCGGACGGCTGGCACGAAGAAACTGCGAGAAATTGTTTAGAAGAGCATCTGAATCTACCGTCCCCATCGAAGTAGAAGTCATATCCAAATAGGTGATCCTCTTCTTCTCAAACGCTTGAAAAGCGCTCTTGCGGTCTAATCCGCCAATATCAAACCGCGGAGAAGCACGCAGTTCGATCACATAAGACGGCTCAGCAAATTCGACAATCTCCCTAAATTCTTGTTCGGTTACGTCAGGGAAATGGATGAAGATGACCATGCGCGGCCGGCGCGTGGGAAACAGTTCTCCCTGAGCACCCTCTGCAATGAAGTCCTTGCGCTCAATCTTTGCGCGGTGCCATCGGGGGACAAGATGGAGTCTGCCGGGATTTCCCTGCTCAGACATTCGCGTTCACCTCCTCCAGCTCGGCTTCGATGTCGGCCGGACTCAGCTTAGAAAGATGCCAAGGCGTCCCCCAAGAGGGCTCCTGAATAAGCATCTCGCCAGTTTCCTTCTTTTTCAACTCCCGATCCTTCATAAAAGCCCGTTCATATAGACGCGGCGCGATTCCAGAAAACGGGCGGATGAGAATTTTTGCGCCGCGAATCGGCTCGCCTACCGGTGCCCCGTCGCCGGTCGCATGCAATTCACTGATCAACTTCCGTTGGGCAAATTGGCTGGGCGGATACCAGCCTGAATGGACGATTTGAATCGAATCTTCATGGAGCTTAAGAGCTTGACTCTTTGGGTACGGCTCGATGTATTGAACCTCGTCCACGCCTGCAGCGACGATGTGGCGGGCACAGTAGTGGCATGGAAATGTTGTGACGAAGAGCCTCGTTCCAACCAGCGACACCCCTTTTCGAGCGGCCGACAGAAGCGCGTCCATCTCGGCATGAACGGCCCGGCTGAATTCAAGAAGCGAACCGACACGAGTCTTTCTCAGCGCAATGGCCAAAGCGGCGCGTTTCTTTTCGATCAAGTCACGCACGCCGGGTTCTTTCTCCTCGGAGAACTCATCCTTGAAGGAGGTAATCAACTCTTCGATAATTTCGTTTTGAGACTTTGTGTTCCGGCAATATCGTTCTGATGGATCGGCGAAGAAGGCACACCGGGAATCCTGACGTTCCTCTTCAAAGGACTCGCCATATACTCCGCCACCGGCTTTCGGCGCCTCATTCGTGCCCGTCGCCAATACGTTCCCGTTGGTGTCGACGACGGCTGCTCCAACTTGACGGGACAGGCATGCGCTCTGCATTTGCGCGCTGAACGCGTGATACATCGCGGTCTCCGCTACACTGGGCCGGATGAGCTCTGCATGGGTGACAACCTTAACCAGGCGCGAAAGATTTTCCACGACTTCCCAGGACGGATTGGAAGTGCGAACGTCTCCGCGGTCCTCGGTATTGTCAATAAAATAGTCGGCCAGGTGAAAGGCATCTGCCACATGCTGTCCGTACTTCTGGTCAGCGTCAGCATCACGCTTCATAAACGCCAAGATGTCTTTCGTATCCGGCTGACCGTATTTTTCGGAAATTCGCCTTATCCGCCTCTCCTCTTCACAAACGACACCGATGAGAACAAAGGCCCGCGAATAAACGCGGCGTAGCAGATTCACTTCCTCAGGGTGTCGAAGAGAATCCAAAATGTAGGCCCGAGGTTTGCCATCCGGCTGCACTGCCTTGCCCCGGTCAGAGGGCACACCCATCTGATTTGCTCTCGCGGCTTTGACTTTGATGGCGAGCGCTCGCGCGATGGCCGCGTAGTCCTGCTTACCTGCGCTGTTTTTCTCTGCGCGCATATCGTCACCGTAATCCTGGAGCATTCTGACTTGTTCCAGCGGCGACGATCCGTATTCCTCCTTGCGGGGATTACCCTTCCTTTCGGCCCACTCGTTGATCACTTCCCGGGCTTTCAATACGACAACTTGATATTGTTGCCCTGAGATCGTGCGTTCCTTCAGAAGATTGCTCAATTGCATTGCGACGGTGCTGGTTCCAGAGCCCGCATGACCGACGACTGCGAAGACGAGCTCATTCGAGGCAGAATCGCCGATGATTGCACTCGAAACTCGGTCCGGCACCGGACTGTCAACGATATTGAAGGGCTGCGCTGCGGTAGACAATCGACTTGCCTGTCCTCTCTGTACAACTGGCGGATTATCAAAAGTATAGGGTATTGCGGGGAAGGAGCCATTGTGCGACTCGAGGGGCCCATGAAGGGTTCAAGAAGGGGAACAATCTGTCTGTCCCGCAGTGTTTCATGGTGGTGGATGTTGCGCAATTTCAATCAGTTACGGAGCGCATTCAACATCGCATTGAAGACGCGATCGGTTTGAATCCGCCCTTACGCCCGCAGCGTCAAACGGGCAAATGGGACGCAGACCCGAGCCGAAAGCCCCCCAAGCAAATTGAGCCCGCGCGAAATGGCGCGACCGTACAACAACTATGGTCTTCCCTCCTCGCAAAAAACATAGACTCTCGCAAATGTTTGAAACGTCTCGATGAAAGGTCCAAAATCCCGCTAAAGTCCGTGCTCGCTTGGCCGGCAGAACCTGCAGCGCACGATGCGGCCATTGTAGACGCGTCTGAGCGGCCAAACTCGTTATCTGCTAAGAGGAAGATGATTCCCAAGGATGCAACGGACTGCCAGACGCACCAAAAACTCTTTTGGGATTCCTCCTCGAATAGCAAATTTGGACCACATAAAGGCGCGGATCTGTCCTATAGTAGGTAACGGCAAAGGAATCTGCCTTCAAGCGCCGTCCGATACGGAACGGCTGATGACTCCTACCGGTCTGGTAGGAGTGCGAATACCCTACCAAAAACTTGGAACCAGGCTGCTCGTCGCAAAGGCGGCAATTGCCGCGCTCATGCGACGCGCAAGCCCTTGAAGATGGATGCCCATGCCTGGCAAGGCGTGAAGCCGATCCGAACCTGCAAGTTGCTCTTATGCGGAGTGCAATGTCGATAGCTCACGTCCTGGTAGCTGATGAAAGCCATAGCACGATTGCGCTGGCGCTAAGACTCGCCGCCCAGCTTGCAATTATCCTGGTGTATTTAGTGCCAACCATCGTTGCTCAGCGGTACCAGCATCCCAAACAGCCAGCCATTCTTATGCTGAATGTCGCTCTCGGATGGACGATCGTGGGCTGGGTAGTCGCTCTCATTTGGGCGCTCGACGCAAATCCTGCTCCTCGAGCCCTTTCACATCTGCCATCCGACGAGCACAGAGCGGAACACTCCGGATTCCGAGACAGTTTGTTGCGGGGTAAAATCGATGCGTTGAGAGAGAGCGTTGCTACCGCCGGAAGGAGGAAGGCCAATCCGCAACAAATCAAGAGATTGAAAAAACTGCTTGCAGCAGCCGAACGCGAACTTGGAGAGTTTCGAAGGCGGTCAAAATGATTGGCACAACAGGCGTGATGTGCTCTATCGCTGCCCTATGTTTCGGTTGGGGAATCATCTGGATTCACGTTACCGGCGAGAGGTTTTCTTGATGGACTTGGACGCTTTCTTTCGTCGTTTAATCCTCCCTGCGCCAGGAAAAAGCGAAGCAGTCGCATCGCTCATCAAAACAGAGACGGCACAGCCCAAGCCGACTCCGGCTCCTTTCTCGCCGCCCAGTGGGAACGACCGCGAACGTCTTATCAACGCGCTGAGAGGCGGTGCACCCATGGTGCTCCTGCACGGACGAGCCGGTACGGGAAAAACTTCCCTGATTCTCAGCCTCCGAGACGAAGGTTTGCGGCATGTCGTACTCGCTCCGACGGGAATTGCGGCGCTGAATGCCGGAGGCCAGACGATCCATAAGTTCTTTGGGATTCCTCCCCGAATCGTGAACCTGGACGACATCAAGCCGCGCCATCGCCTGGGATCAATCCTTCGCAAGATCGACCTCATTGTGATCGATGAAATCTCAATGGTCCGAGCCGACCTCTTGGACGTCGTCGATCGGTCGCTAAGAGTTCACCTGGACCCGGACAGGCCGTTTGGAGGAAAGAAGATTCTATTGGCTGGAGACTTCCTGCAACTTCCGCCAGTTGTCGAAGAGCATGATGTCCCGATCCTGCTCAACAGGGGTTATGACGTCGTATATGCGTTTGGCGCCAAGTGCATTCAAGATCTGCGCAATCTCGAATTGATTGAGCTCGACACGGTTTATCGTCAGAACGATCCGGAGTTTCTAGAACTGTTGCACCATGTGCGAATCGGCGAGAAGTTAGAGGACACCGTCCGCTGTCTGAACCTTCGCTGTCACGGGCCACATCGAAGTACCGCAAAACCAGTCATCCTCACGAGCAGAGTCGATGCGGCATTGGAATACAACCGGCGCGGACTAGCGGCCCTACCGGGTAATCCGACTCGTTTCATCGGGACAATCGAGGGTGATTTTCGGGTACTGCGGGATAGGCTGCCTGCGCCGGAACACCTGTACCTCAAAAAGGACGCACGGGTGATGATGGTGAAGAACGATCCTGAAAAGCGTTGGGTCAACGGGTCTTTGGGAACGGTCTCGAAGCTTTCGGACAGCGCCGTGTGGGTGCGTCTTGATGAGTTTGCAAATGAAGAGGAAGTCCACAAAGCCACATGGGAGAGCATTGAATATCAGTACGACATGCTGACTCAACGCGTAAATCCCACCGTAGTCGGCACCTACACCCAGTTTCCCATAACGCCCGCTTGGGCGATGACGATTCATAAAGCCCAGGGGCTCACGTTGGATGACGTGCGAATCGACCTGGGACAAGGAGCCTTCTCGCCCGGCCAGGCATACGTGGCGCTGTCGCGCGCCAGAAGTTTGGAGGGCCTGTCCTTCGGCAAGCCGCTCAGAATCTCGGACGTGATGTCCGATACGAAATTAGTGGAAGGCGTACGGCAAATCGCAGCCAGCGGAAAAGCAGCGCGGTAAACGTTGAGATTTGAGCAGGAGCGGTGGTCAACTTGCGTTGTCACGATCGAGCTCTGTTTTTCAGCAACCAGCGAACTTGTCTGCAGCCGCAACCAGGGCGCGGGTATTGGGCGGGTCAAACGCACTATGACCGCTGTCTGGCGTGATCACCAGTTCGGCCTCGGGCCAGGAGCGGTGCAGGGCCCAGGCGCT
>Ga0335073_10003343_pt1 | contig 22304 bp, 19 predicted proteins | sample Lox_Sample_22_FD_207093 | JGI IMG/M metagenome (GOLD analysis project Ga0335073, IMG submission 207093) | Soil microbial communities from Loxahatchee National Wildlife Refuge, Florida, United States - Lox_Sample_2.2 | ecosystem: Environmental > Terrestrial > Soil > Wetlands | place: USA... | reverse complement strand
CTTCCAGATCCTGGCCGGCGACAGCCTCGCGGCGAACCGCGCTGAGGGCCACATCCTGGTCCAGGCCGAGGAAGAGCCCGTCGGGGTCCAGCGGGAAGCCAGCCCACTCCAGCATGATGGAGAAGTCTGTCATCTCCTGGATCTCCAGCATCAGGATGCCCGTACCGATCGCGTGCGGCATGCTGCCAGGGCAGAAGATCACGTCGCCCGCGCTGACCGAGACACGGTTGCAGTTCGCCAGCAGGGCTTCGGTGTCCTGGCGGGCGACCCAGCCGGACAGTTCCGCCGCGGCGATGTCCCGGGCGGTGTACTCGGGCCCGAACCATGACAACGGCTCGGCCGCAAACCGGTCGGCCAGCAGCGAGCCGTCCGGAAGTGTGGTCAGGCCCAGCGGCGCGGCGCCAGTGCGCGGTGTCGTCGAGGCAATCCAGTCTTCGGCGTGGCTCGGATCGAGGCCGGGCTGATGCCGGAAGGCTCCGATCCTCCCGGCGCCCGGGTAAAAGGACGAAAGCGTGTTTGCCTCGAGCGGCAGGGGCCGCATGGTGTCTCCCGTGGTCGTGTCCGGTGCCGGGCCACCCGGCGGTCAGTCGACGAGGATCTCGAAGTGGGGTGGGTACCGGCGGCGGGGCGGCTCGATGAGCTCGAGATAGGAGGAGGCGTTGTCGACGATCTCGAAGAAACTGATCTTGCCATCGCCGTCCATGCCGTGGCCACCGCCGTACTGGACCTCGGACAGGCCCTGCGCGATGAGCCTTTCCCGCTCTTCGGCCAGCGATGGCACGAAATAGCCGAGGTGGTGCAGGCCGGGGCCATGCGCGTCGAGGAACTCGGTGAACACGCTGCGGCCGCTCAGCGGCGCGATGATCTCCAGGCTCGGGCCGTATTCGGGGATGACGCCACGGGACTCAAAGTCGCCGGCCTGACCCCGGAAGATGCGCTGAGGCAGGTACGACGAGGTATACCGCCAGCCCAGCCACCGTGAGACGCCAAAGCAGCGCCCCAGGCGCTGCACGCCCTCTTCGAGATCGGGGACCACGTAGGCCACCTGGTCGGGGGGCCGGCCCATCAGCGGGACGGGGGCCGTATCGGTGTGGTCACCGTATCCGGGCACGTCATGCGTCCTTGGCGGGGACGGTGTCGCGCAGCAGCTCGGCGACGATGGGCACGCCGACGGTGAGCGAATGAACGCTCACTCCCGACGTCATGTTGCAGACTTCGAGGATCTCGGCCGGGGTGACCCCCATCGCCAGCGCCGCCCGGACTTCCCTGGTCAGGGTGGCCCGATCCATGTGGGTGATGCTGGCGTTGGCGGCAATCGAGATCAGCGCCACCACCCGCGGGCTGAGGACCCCGGACACGCGAGCCGCTCCGGCCCATCTCAGGAACACGGTGAAGAACTCGGGATCGGACCGGATCGCGGCGGCGGCGCCCTCGTCCCAGGTGCCGAAGACGGTTTCGTACGTCGCCCGCAGCTCCTCGACCCGTTCCTGCCCGCATGGCCTGATCGCCGTCGAGCCCGGCCGCACCTCCTCCAGCACATCCACCGCCAGCTGATAGCCGGCGATCCCGATGCTGCTCAGCAACGCGAGCACCGTCACCAGCTCGCGCGGGGTAGCCCCGGCCCGGAGGGCGTTGCGGCCGTGCGTGCGAATGCCGATCGGATGGATGTGGCTGACCGCCGCGGTCGTCGCGATGTACATGAACTCGCGCGTCTTGGCGTCGAGCGAGCCGTTTTCCCACGCGTAGGCGGAGACGTCGGTGTAGGCCGCCATGATCTCCGGGGCAAGCTCCAGGATCAGCTGCCAGTCGTCGGCCCAGTACCCGCGGCGCCGCACGAACTCCGCCCGTATCTCGCGCTGAGCCTCGCTCAGTTCCTCGCTGCCGTCATCCGCCGGATTGATCACGCGATCCTTTCCTCAAATTTAGGCATGATGCCACATAATCACACATCGCTGCCGACGGATCGGAGTCGGCGTAAGCGCTCCGGGCAGCCCGGCACAGCGATCAGCGCCGGGCATAGCCCTGGCGAGCCGCGCTCGTCTATGCAGGCAGGGCCTTTATCACGCGCATCTCTTCCTCCCCAGGCCGGGCAGCGATGGCCATGTACCGAACGGTCCGCTCTCGGGGCCACCAGGGTCAAGGTTTCCTCTCATCCAGTGGAATATCTCTTCAGTTGTGATATTTTTGTGACTTTGAATGGACTTTTGTGGCAAGTATTGACTTCGACGTTCCAGGCGGTTTAGCTTTCGTTACGCCCAGGTCACGCCTGGGTTAACCAGCAATGTGGGTTAACGACCGCTGGCGCGGCATCCTGCTGGTTTGGCGGCCCTGGACGGGCGTGGAAACTGCCTTTCCGCACGAAGGAGGTGTTGAAGATCAGTCCTCGACCTCTCGCCGAGGTGCGGCAGCGGCAGATCGTGTCGCTGCTGCAGGAGTCGGGTTCGCTGCGCATCGCCGAGCTGTCGCAGATGCTCGATGTAAGCGACGAAACCGTGCGCCGTGACCTCGCTGTCCTGCAGGAACAGGGTCTGCTGACCCGCACCCGCGGCGGCGCGCTCGTGGAGAGCGTGTCGCTGGAAACCTCCTTCCAGCGGCGGATGCGGGAAAACGGGGTCCAGAAGCGCGAGATCGCGCGGATCGCCGCCAGCTACGTGGAAGACGGCAGCACCATCATCATCGACTCCGGCTCGACCATGGCGCATCTGGTCCATCAGTTGCGGGCCAAGCGGGATCTCGTCGTGATCACCAACGGCATCAACCACGTCGAGGACCTGCTGAGCAACCCCAGCCTGACCGTCGTCGTGACCGGCGGCATGGTCCGGCGCGTCACGATGGGGGCGGCGGGCCCGCTCGCCGCCGAGGCGCTCTCGTCCCTGCACGCCGACCACACGTTCCTCGCCACCCACGGGTTCTCGGCCGAGGCCGGGATGATGTACCCCAGCTTCGACGAGGTCGCGGTGAAGCGCGCAATGATCACCGCGGGCGCCGAGGTCACCCTGCTGGCCGACGGGACCAAGTGCGGCCGCGCCTCGATGGTCAAGGTCGCCCCGCTGGGCGAGCTCAGCCGCATCATCACCAGCCCGCCCATCTCGGAATCCGAGCAGAGCAAGATACGCGATCTCGGCGTGGAGCTGATCGTCGCCGAGATACCGGACAACCCGGAGCTCAGCCTCGTCGACCAGCCAGGCCCTGACACGGGCGATCTGGGGTGAACGCTGTGCCGGGCACCTTGAAGAAGCTGGTCAACGATCCCGCCGACGTGGCGGTCGAGCTCGTCGCCGCCTTCGCCTGCGCCCACCCGGAGATGGTCCGCAGGGTCGCGGAGCGCGTGCTCGTGCGCGCCGATCAGACCTTCGACAAGGTCGGCATCGTGACCGGGGGCGGCTCGGGCCACGAGCCCGCCTTCCTCGGGTACGTGGGCGCCGGCGGCGCCGACGCCGTGGCGGTGGGCAACATCTTCACCTCGCCGTCGCCGGACGCCATCCTGACCTCGATCCAGCACGCGGACCGGGGCCGCGGCGTGCTGCTCGTGTACGGGAACTACTCGGGCGACGTCATGAACTGCCGCCTCGCCGTGCGCCGGGCCGCGGCCGCCGGCATCGAGGTGCGCCAGCTGTTCGTCTCGGACGACCTGGCTTCCGCGCCCGCGGACGAGCCGGAACGCCGTCGTGGCATCGCCGGCGACGTGATGGTGCTCAAGATCGCGGGTGCCGCCGCCGAGGCCGGCCTCAGCCTCGATGAGGTGGAGGCGGCCGGCCGGGCGGCGAACGACCGCACGCGAACGATCGGGATCGCGCTCAGCAGCGCCGAACTGCCCGGCGCAGCGCAGCCGATCTTCACCACGCCCGATGACCGGATGGAGGTCGGGCTCGGCGTGCACGGCGAGCCAGGGATCAGTACGGAGAAGCTCGGCACGGCGGACGAGGTGGGCACGCTGCTCGCCCGGCGCCTGCTGGCCGACATCGCGTGCCCGGCCGGATCCACGGTGGCCCTCCTGGTCAACGGGCTCGGCGCGACTCCCTTGCTGGAGCAGTACCTGGTGCATCGGGCCGTGGTGCGCGAGCTGACCGGGAACGGGATCAGCGTCCACCGCTCGATGGTCGGCGAGTTCGTGACGTCGCTGCAGATGGCCGGGCTCTCGGCGACCATCACCGTCCTGGACGACCGCCTGCGGCAGTTCCTTGACGCCCCGATCGCGGCGGTGGCGATGTGCCGATGAGCGGGGGAGCAGCGGTGGCGCTGCGCGTGACCGAGGCGGGAGCGATCGCCCTCGAAGGCGCCACCGAGGAACTGTGCGCGCTGGACTCGGTCGCCGGAGACGGCGACCACGGCTTCGCGATGGCGACGGCGGCGAAGGCGATCAGGCGGCGGCTGGCCGACGATCCGCCTCCCGATGGCCGGGGCGTCGCCGCAGTCCTTGCCGCGGAGTTCGGCGCGGTCGGCGGTTCCATGGGCGCGCTGCTGTCGGTCGCGTTCGACGCCCTCGGTGACGAGGCCACCGGCTCGGACACTCCGCTGTCGGCCAGCCAGATCGCGGCCTACCTGGAAACCGTGCGCGCGGCGCTGACGGATTTCGGGGGCGCGAAGGTCGGCGACAAGACCATCGTCGACGCCGTGGCCAGCGCGCAGGCGGCCGCCGCGGCCGCGGCCGCGCGGGGTGCCAGCCCGGCCGAGGCCCTGTCCGCGGCCGCCGCCGGCGCGAATGCGGGTGCCGAGTCGACCGCAGACATGGTGGCGCGGGTTGGCCGGGCCAGCCGGCTGGGCGAGCGGAGCCGCGGCTCGGTCGACGCCGGGGCACGCTCATTTGCCGTCGTCCTGAGCGCGATCGCCCAGGCCTACACCACGGGAGACCGAGCATGAGCGCGCCCTTCCCGGACGCCGAGATCTGGTTCGTGACCGGCAGCGTCGACCTCTACGGGGAGGATTCGCTGCGCCAGGTCGATGAGCACGGCGCGGCCATCGTGACAGCCCTGAATGAGAGCGGCGAGATCCCGGTGCGGATCGTTGCCAAGCCGGTCGTCGCCGGGCGGGACGCGATCCGGCGCGTGATGCTCGACGCCAACGGGGCCGATGGCTGTATCGGCGTCATCGCGTGGATGCACACCTTCTCCCCGGCGAAGATGTGGATCGGCGGCCTGAGCGCGCTGCAGAAGCCACTGCTGCACCTGCACACCCAGTTCAACCAGAAGTTGCCATGGTCCGAGATCGACATGGACTTCATGAACCTGAACCAGTCCGCGCACGGGGACCGCGAGTTCGCGTTCATCGAGAGCCGGCTGCGCATCGCGCGTACCACCGTCGTTGGCCACTGGTCCGAGCCCGCCGTGCATCGCCGCGTCGCGCTGTGGTCGCGGGCGGCCTGCGGCCGGGCGGAGGCGCAGCGCCTGCGCGTCGCCCGGTTCGGGGACAACATGCGCTATGTCGCGGTGACCGAAGGCGACAAGGTCGAGGCCGAAGCGCAGCTCGGTTTCTCGGTCAACACGTATGGCGTGTCCGACCTTACGGATGCGGTCGCCCAGGTCGGTGACGCCGAGGCCAGCCGTCTCGCGGGGCAGTACCAGGAGGAGTACGAGGTCGCGCCCGACTTGCGCACAGGCGGCGACCAGCACGACTCGCTGCGCGAGGCGGCCCGGATCGAGGTTGCGCTCCGGCAGCTGCTCGCCGACGGAGGCTTCGGCGCGTTCACCGACAACTTCGAGGACCTGGGCCTGCTGCGGCAGCTGCCGGGCATCTCCGCGCAGCGGCTGATGGCGGACGGGTACGGCTTCGGTGCCGAGGGCGACTGGAAGAGCGCCGCGCTCCTTCGCATCGTCAAGGTCATGACGGCGGGGATGCCCGGCGGCTCCTCGTTCATGGAGGACTACACCTACGATCTTGACCCCGGCCGCGGGCTGATCCTGGGCGCGCACATGCTCGAGCTGTGCCCGTCGATCGCCGCCGGCACGCCGCGCTGCGAGATCGCGCCGCTGTCGCTGGGGCAGCGGGAGGACCCCGTCCGCCTGGTGTTCAGCGCGGCGCCCGGGCCGGCCGTCGTCGCCAACTGGCTCGACCTCGGCAACCGGTTCCGCCTGGTCCTCAACGAGATCGACGTCGTCACCCCGCCCGAAGACCTGCCGCGGCTTCCCGTGCCCCGCGCGATCTGGCGGCCCGCCCCCGACCTGGCGACCTCCGCCGAGGCCTGGATGATGGCCGGCGGCCCGCACCACACGGTGCTGAGCGCATCGGCCACCTCCGACCTGCTGAGCACGTTCGCGGCCATGTGCGGCATCGAGTTCCTGCGGATCGACGAGCGGACCCGCATCGACGCCCTGGCCAGCGAGATCCGCTGGAACTCCGTCTATTACCACCTATCAGGAAAGCTCTGACGTGCACAGCAATTCCGCGGCACCCCCGGCCCCCGGTGCGTTCGTCATGAACCGCTCGCGGCGGTCCTGGATCGGCACGTCCTGGAAGATGAACAAGACCCGTGCCGAGGCCGCCGCGTACGTCGCCGAGCTGTGTGACTGGATGCGCGACAGCGAGCTGGATGTCTCAGCGGTGATCTTCCCGCCGTTCACCGCGCTGCCGATCGCCTCGGCCCAGCTGGCCTCCTGCCGGGCTCCGGGCGACGCGCCGGAACGGACACGCGGGTCGCTGCAGCTCGGCGCCCAGAACATGCACTGGCAGCCGCGCGGCGCCCAGACCGGGGAGATCTCGGCCGAGATGCTCCTGGACTGCGACGTCAGCGTCGTCGAGATCGGCCACTACGAGCGCCGGGAGAACTGCGGCGAGACCGACCGGTCGGTCAGCATGAAGGCAGCCTCGGCCGTCGCCGCCGGGCTGGAGCCGGTCATCTGCATCGGCGACTCCCCGGACGACCGCCGCTACGGTGTCGCCGCCGAAACGGTGAGCCGTCAGGCCAAGATCGCCCTGCACGGGCTGGAGCCGGAGGCCCTCGGCTCCGTCGTGCTCGCCTACGAGCCCGGATGGGCCATCGGCGCCGGCGGCACGCAGGCCGAAGCGGCCGACGTGGAGGCGATGCACCGCGTGATCAGAGACGCGGTGCGGGCGTCGCACGGGCAGGAGGCCGCCGAGCAGATCCGGGTCGTGTGCGGCGGCAGCGTCGACGCGGCCAACGCACCTGGCTACGCCAGGGAAACGAGCATCGACGGCCTGTTCGTCGGCCGCGCCGCGCTGACCGCGGCCGGCTTCATCGAGGTGATCGAGCAGTACTGCGCCGCCCTGCCCGCCGCGGACAGCGAGCTCGTCGGCGCGGAAGGAGATACAGATGACCGTCACTGACCAGCGGATGACCCGTGACGCCTTCATCGGCGGCGCGTGGCGTGCGGCGCAGTCGGGGCGACGTTTCGCCTCCGTCGATCCCTCGGTGGGCGAGCCCTTCGCCGACGTCGCCGAGTGCGACGCCGCCGACGTCGACGTCGCGGTGCGCAGCGCGGCCGCGGCGCTCCCCGGGTGGCGTTCGCTGAAGCCGCTGGAGCGCGGCCGGATCATGCTGAAGCTGGCCGAGCGGATCAACGACGAGGCGGAGGCGCTCGCCGAGCTCGAGGTCCGCGACAGCGGCAAGCCCACGGCCATTGCGCTCGGTGACGTCCGCGGCGCCGCCCGCTACTTCGAGTACTACGGCGGGATGGCCGACAAGCTGCAGGGCGAAACGATCCCGCTCGGCGACGGCTACGTCTCGTACACGCGCCACGAGCCGTTCGGTGTCGTCGGCGCGATCATCCCCTGGAACGGCCCCATCAATCAGGCCGCGCGCAGCGTCGCGCCCGCGCTGATGATGGGCAACGCCGTCGTCGCCAAGCCCGCGGAGCAGACGCCGCTGTCCTGCCTGGAACTGGCGCGGCTGGCCTTCGAGTGCGGGGTTCCGGCCGGGGCCTTCAACGTCGTCCCCGGCCTCGGCGAGGTGGCAGGCGCAGCCCTCGTCGAGCATCACCTGGTCCGCAAAGTGGTGTTCACCGGATCGGTCGAGACGGGGCGGCTCGTCGCGATGGCAGCCGCGAAGCGCCTCATCCCGGTCACCCTCGAACTGGGCGGCAAATCACCGCACATCATCTTCGAGGACGCGGACATCGAGGCCGCAGCGAAGAGCGCGTGGCTCGGGATCAACGTGAACACCGGGCAGATCTGCTCGGCCGGATCCCGGCTGTTCGTGCACCGGTCGGCGCACGACACGGTGGTGAGCCGGCTGGCGGAACTGAACGAGGGAATCAGCATCGGCCCCGGCCCGGCGAACTGCTTCATGGGCCCGCTCGCCTCGGCCGAGCAGCAGGAAAAGGTCGATTACTACCTGGACCTCGCCCGGCAGGAGGGCGCGACCGTGCACACCGGCGGCCAGCCGCTGGCCGACCTGCCGGCCGGCAGCTACACCCGGCCCGCGCTGCTGACCGGGGTGACCAACGACATGCGCGTCGCCCGCGAAGAGATCTTCGGCCCGGTTCTGGTGATCATCCCGTTCGACACCGAAGAGGAGGTGATCCGGCTGGCCAACGACAGCGAGTACGGGCTGGCCGCCGGCCTGTGGACCAACGACCTGAGCCGGGCCCTCCGGGTCTCCGCGCAGCTCGAGGCCGGGCAGGTCTACGTCAACGAGTACTGGGCCGGCGGCGTCGAGACGCCCTTCGGCGGAGTGAAGAACAGCGGCTACGGCCGCGAGAAGGGCATCGCCGGTGCCCTGGACTACACGTACCTCAAGACGGTCACGCTGCGCGTGCAGCCCGACCACCCCGCCGTGACCCCCGCCCCTGCCACCGATTCGGAGCTGCACTGATGACCTCGCTCGACCACACCGCTGCGCCCGCCATCGCAGGCAGCAGCCTGCTCTTCGACCGCGAGGTGTCGGTGCCCGAGGGTATCGCCCTGGCGCTGGAGGACGCCGGGATCGATCTGGTGCTCGGGATCTGCGCCGGCTACACGACGCCGATCTTCGAGGCGCTCTACCGGCGGCCGGAGATCAGGACCATGCAGGTCCGCCAGGAACTGCTCGGCTCGCTGGCCGCCAACGCCTACGGCCGGCTGACCGGCAAGCCCGCGGTCATCAGCGGCGAGGGCGAGTTCATGCTCGGCACGGGGACGCAGGGCATCATCGAATCGCTGCTGGGCAGCGCGCCCATGCTCATCCTGACCGAGATGTTCGACGGCGGCCGGATGAGCCACCACGGCACCTACCACTCCGGTGCCGGCGACCACGCCACATACGACGCCGTCGGTGCGTTCAAGGCCATCTGCAAGAAGGTCTTCGTCAGCCACTATCCCGCGCAGGCGATCCAGCACACTCAGCTTGCCGTCAAGCATGCGCTGTCCGGTGACCCCGGCCCGGTCGCGGTCATCTACCACTCGGCCGCGTTCGAGGGAAGCGTGGGACCAGGCTCCTTCCCCCGCATCTACCCGGCCGCCGGCTACATCAAGGAGCTGCCGAAGTCGGTGGACCCCGCGGCCATCGAGGCGGCCGCGGAAACGATCCAGAACGCGGAGCGCCCCGTCATCATCGCCGGGAACGGCGTGCGGATGAGCAAGGCATACGACAGCCTGCGTGCGTTCGCCGAGGCGGCGGACGCTCCCGTGGTCACCACCCAGGGCGGCAAGGGAACGTATCCCGAGACCGGCGCGCTGGCGGGCGGCGTCTTCGGCGAGTGGGGCCGCGAGAGCGCCAACGCGCTGGTCGGCGACGCGGACCTGATCGTCGCGGTCGGCACCAAGCTGGGCCCGCTGGACACCGTCGACCAGATCCCGTCGCTGATCGACCCGGCCCGCCAGACCCTGGTCCAGATCGACGTCGACCCGCTGAACAGCGCGTGGACGCTGCCGGTGCAGCACCTGCTGCTCGGCGACGCCGATCCCGTGCTCGACGCGCTGGCCCGGGCCTGCCTGGCCACCGGGAGCGCCCGCGCAGCGGCCGGGGCCGACCGGACCGCGGCCGCGATCGAGCAGCATGACCTGCCGCTGAAGCCCACCCACACCTCGGACGAGTTCCCGCTGCGGCCCGAGCGGCTGGTGTCCCTGATCCAGCAGCACTGGCCCGAGGACGGCATCATCACGACCGACGCCGGCGAGAGCCGGACCTACATGCTCACCTGGTTCAAGAGCTCCGGCGGCGGGCGCTACCTGGTCCCGCACGGTGGCGGCGGCATGGGGTACGCGATCGGGGCCGCGCTCGGCGCCAAGATCGCCGATCCGGGCCGCCCGGTGCTGGCGGTCTGCGGCGACGGCGGGTTCCCGATGACGATGAACACGCTGATGAACGCCCTGCAGGAAGGGTTTCCCTTCGGGGTCGTGGTGTTCAACAACCGGGCGCTGGGCTGGCCGCTGCACGTGATGTCCGACGACGTCAAGAAGTTCTTCGAGTTCCATGACTTCGACCACGCCGCGATCGCCCGCGCCATGGGCTGCGAGGGCATCCGGTGCGAATCGGTGGACGACGTCGCCGTGGCACTGGAGGCAGCGCAGGCCAGCCCGGTCCCGTACGTGATCGACGTGCCGATCACGCTCGAGGCGAGCTTCCTCGATTCGACCGCGACCATCGCCAAGCTGCCGCGCGAGCGGCCGTGGCGCGCACAGGCGGAGTAGCGATGTTCAGCGAGGGCCCGGCCGGCATCACGGCATCGTACTTTCACACCGCCGTGGTGGTCGCGGATCTCGAGCGGGGCATGGCCGAGCTGAGCCGCGCCACCGGCGCCCAGTGGCTGCCGGCGCAGGAGCGCCCGGACGGCCAGGACGTCATAAGGGTCACGTTCTCGCAGAAGCCGCCGTACCTGGAACTGATCGAGGGAAACCCCGCAGGTCACTGGCCGACGGCAGCGGGCCCGCACCTGGATCACCTCGCCTACTGGACCGACGCCTTCGGAGCCGAGTGCGACCATCTCGCCGCGATGGGCCTGCATCGCGAGGCGGGCGGCACCTCCGTGTGGGGCGGCAACTGGGCCTATTTCCGCCTGCAGGCTGCGGGAATTCGCATCGAGCTCTGCGACGTCGCAGGGCGCGACGCCTTCTTCCGACGATGGAAGCTCGCCGTTTAGCAGGCGGCGAGCGGACGATTCCACACCACCGACTATCACCCGAACTCAATCAGCATCTGCAGCAAGTCATTGCTCAACCTGGGGAGGTTTCTATGTCCACATCCAATAGACGCAGCATCGTGCGTCGCTGCATGGCCTTCGCGGCCGCAGCGGTCGCGGTCACCCTGGCCGCCTCGGCCTGCGCGTCGTCGTCGAGTGACGCGGCCGGCGGTTCTTCCGGCGGTTCCGCGCCGATCAAGGTCGCGCAGATAACGACCATTTCCGGCGGCTACCCGTTCGGCGCCGTCGTGCCGGGAACCCAGGCTTATTTCAAGCTGATCAATGCCCAGGGCGGGATAGACGGCCACAAGATCCAGTTCATTTACGGCGACGACAAGGGCACGGCCTCGCAGGCCGCGGAACTGGCCCGCCTCTACGTTCTGCAGGACCACGTCGTGGCGATGGTGGGCAACACCAGCCTCGCCGACTGCAACACCAACGCGAGCTTCTACGCGTCGAACGACATCGGCGTGATCGGCGGCGGCACCGAGCCGCTGTGCTTCACTCAGCCGAACTGGGATCCCATCAACGCGGGGCCCTACTACGGCAAGGTCGTGCAGTGGCAGTACACGTTCAATGAGCTCAAGCCGACCACCGTCTGCGAGATCGAGCAGAACGACCCGACGTCGATCCCGTACTACAACCAGCTGCGCACGTGGTTCGAGGCCCAGAATCCCGGCGTGGCCGCGACGTTCAAGGAAATCACCTACACCAACGACGCCACGCAGAACCCGACGCCGGCCGTTGCCCACGCCAAGGCGCTCGGCTGCGACCTCATCCAGCTGTCGACGGTGGCGCCGAACATGGTGGCGTTCGTCAAGGCCGCGAAGGCCGTCGGGCTCGACGCCACGTTCATCACGCTGGGCAGCGGATATGACACCTCGGTCCCGGGCACGCTCGGTGCGCTCGGCGACCCGGGCGCGCTGGGTCCGAAGGACAAGGGGGTGTTCGTCGGCGCCGAGCTCGCGGCCGTGAACTCCACGAACCCGCAGGTGCAGCTCATGGTGAAAACCTTCAAGGCCGACAACGTGGCCGCGAACTTCTGGTCGGAGATCGGCTGGGTGAGCGCCGCGGTGTTCGTGGCCGCCCTCAAGGAGGGCGCATCCCACTACAACATCACGACGGCCAGCGGTGTGCTGAAGGCCCTGCAGCACATGACTCCCTACGACTCGGGATTCGCGGCCAATCCGCTGACGTTCGGCACCGCGAAGAGCCACCCCGGCAACCGGGGGTCGCAGATGCTGCTCATCAAGAACGGCACGTGGGTCGTGGCGCCCGGCCAGAACGCCGGTGACTACGAGGTCGTCAAGGGCCTGCTGCCGGCCGCCAAGTCCTGACGGCCCGCCGCCCCCCATCGCATCAGAGGGATACCAATGGTTGCTGAAATGCTCGCCGGGCTCGTGCCCGGTGGCGTCTACGCCGCACTCGCCGTGTGCATCGTGCTGATGTATCAGATGCTCGGCGTGGTGAACTTCGCCCTCGGTGCGATGGGGGGCCTCGGGGCCTGCATGAGCCTGCTGTTCGTGCGGTGGTTCGGGCTCGGGCCCGTGCCATCCACGCTGGCGGCGGTCGTGTGCGGAGGGATTATCGGGGTCGTGGTGGGCCTGCTCGTGGCCCGTTACTTCCTCGAGGCGAGCGTCGAGCTGCGCACGACGGTCACGATCGCGATCACGGCCGGACTCATCGCGGTCGGCGACCGGATCCTCAACGGCGCCACGTACTCGTTTCCCAACCTGTTCGCCGGCCCGAGCCTCGAGATATTCGGGACCGGCGTCCCGATCGGCAGCCTGGTCGAGGTGGCCGCGGCCTTGCTGCTCGCGGTCGGCGTGCAGGTGTTCCTGCGCACGACGTATCTCGGCGCGCAGCTGCGCGCGATGTCCGAGCGGCCGATTACGGCCGGGCTGCTCGGCATCCGCGTGCGCACGCTGACGGTGGCGGTCTGGGCTTTTGCCAGTGCCGTGGCGACGATAGCGGTCATGGTCGTGCTGCCCACGAGCACCACGTCATTTCCGCCGCTGGCATACCTCGTGATATTCGCGCTCGGCGCCGCCTTGCTCGGGCTGCTGCGCAACATGGTCATCGCCGCGGTCGGCGGCGTTCTCATCGGCATGCTGCAGTCGATCGTGCAGCCGTCGGCGATAGGACGGTACACCGAGGCGGTCCCGTTCGCGGTGATCGTGCTGGTCATGGTGTGGTGGAGGCGCAGGGATGTATGGTCTGAAGCGCGCTAGCGGCACGCCGCTTGCGGCGATGCTGTGCGTGGTCATCGTGGTGATGGCGCTCGGCTTCGTGCTGAGCTCGTACTGGCAGTACGTGGGGGCCGTCGGGGCGGCCGAGGCCATCTTCGGGCTGAGCATCGGGATGGTCTACGGCCAGGCAGGGATGCTGTCGCTCTGCCAGCCCGCCATCGGGGCCATCGGCGCATGGTCGGTGGCGTACCTCTCCGGTGAGGAAGGCTGGGTCCCGCTGCCCTGGTCCCTGTTCCTCGGGGCCATCATCGCCATCCCCATCGGGCTCGCCGCGGGGCTTCCCGCGCTCCGGCTGCGCCGGGTCAACCTGGCCATCGTCACGCTCGGCTTCGTCATCGTGATCGACACGGTGGCGCAGGCCGGGCAGGTAGCGGGCAGCCAGGAGTCGATTTTCGTGAAGACGCCGACCTGGGATCTGGCCGGCTACATGGGGCTGTACCTGCTCTGCTGGCTGAGCTTCGCGGCGCTGGCGGCGCTGACGATCGTGCTGCGCCGGTCCCGCTGGGGCCTGTCCTGGCTGGCGATCGCGCGCAGCGAGCGCGCGGCCGCCGCGATGGGCGTCAGCGTCATGCGGGCGAAGCTCACCGCGTTCGCCATCGCCGCCTTCATCGCCGCCTGGGCAGGCGGACTGCTGGTCGCGGCGTTCGGCTCGGCGGACCCGTCCAACTTCGACCCGGTAGTCGTCCTCACCCTGTTCGCCCTGGCCGTGATGATGGGCGCCGGCTACTGGGAAGGCGCGCTGGCGCTGGGCATTTTCAGCGCCGTGTCGTCGGCCCTGCTGGAGCAGTGGGGCCTGACCCCGGACCTGGGCACCGCGCTGTTCGCGATCGGTGCGATCACGGTGCTGGGGAACGAGGACGCCGCGTTCTCGGTCATGATCCGGCGGCAGGTCGCGCGGCTGACCAAGCGGCGCGCGGCCGCCGGCGAGCCGGTCGCGCTCCGCTCGTTCACCCCGGCGGGCGCGGCGGCCACCGTCCCGCGTCCCGCCGATGCCGGCTCCAGCCGGCCGCCCGCCCTGGCGATCAGCGACATGACGGTGAACTTCGGTGCCGTCAGGGCGCTGGACGACGTGTCCCTCACCGTCCCGTGTGGCGAGGTGGTCGGGCTGGTGGGCCCCAACGGGGCCGGGAAATCGACGCTGGTCGACGCGGCCACCGGCTTCCTGGCCACGTACTCGGGCTCCGTCCGTGTCGATGGCGCGCAGATCGACGCCCTTCCGGCCGCCAAGCGCGCCCGGCTGGTGCGGCGCACCTTCCAGCAGGACCGGACGATCGGCGAGCTGACCGCCGAGGACTATCTGCGCCTGGCGGCCGCCCCCGGGACCAGCGGCAAGCGGATCCGGGAGATCATCGAGTTCGTCGGCTGCCGCAACTCCCGGACACCCCTGAGCAGCCTGGACGTGCGGCTGCGCCGCCTGCTGATGATCGGCGCGTGCCTGACCGGGGCGCCGAAGGCGATCCTGGTCGACGAGCCAGCGGCTGGCCTGTCGGTCGAGGAGTCGATCGATCTGGCCGCGCGCCTCGTGGAGATCCCGGGGCGCTTCGACTGCGGCCTGCTGGTAATCGAGCACGACATGGAACTCGTGCGGCTGGTGTGCACGTCGCTGGTGGTGCTGGACTTCGGCAAGGTCATCGCGTCCGGCCCGACCGCCGAGATCCTGCAGCGGCCGGACGTCGCGGCCGCCTACCTCGGCGACGACGTGGCAGCGGAGAAAGAGCTCGAGGACATAGCGGCCCGAGGCGCCCGAGCGCCCGTGCCCGACGACAAGAAGGCAGGCGAGCCGCATGGGCGCTGAACTTGCCATCAACGGCGTCACGATCAAGCGGGGCGAGCTCACGATCGTCCGCGGTGTAAGCCTGACCTGCCCGGAAGGACAGATCACCGTCCTGCTCGGCGCCAACGGGGCGGGCAAGAGCACGCTCATGGACGCCATCGCCGGCGTGATCCCGGTCGAGCACGGCGCCATCACCCTGGACGGCGAGGAGGTGCAGCGCCTGCCGCGCAACCGCCGCGCCGCTCGCGGACTGGCCTACGTCGAACAGGGACGGACTGTGTTCGCCGGGCTGACCGTCCAGGACAACCTGGCCGTCGCCGCTCGCGGCGCGCGGAACACCGCCCGTGCCTACGAGCTGTTCCCCGAGCTGGAGTCGCGCCGGCAGGTCACCGCCCAGATGCTCTCCGGCGGCGAGCAGCAGATGCTCGTCCTGGCCCGGGCCATCGTCAGCCAGCCCCGGGTGCTGCTCATCGACGAGATGTCCCAGGGCCTGGCGCCGGTCATCGTGAAGCGCATGGTCCCGTTCGTCCAGACGGCCGCGCGGAGCGGGATCGCCGTGCTGCTGGTCGAGCAGTTCGCGTCGCTGGCGCTCAGCATCGGCGCCCAGGCTTACGTGCTGAGCGTCGGCAGCATCGCCCTGACGGGCTCCTGCCAGGATCTGCTCACCCGCCCCGATGACGTGAGGCGCGCGTACTTCTCCGGCGAGCACGACGGCAGCGGAGGTGCGCCGGCCGCCGCGGCCGGGCAGGCCCCGGGCCCGCAGGACACAGGCGCTCAGGACACAGGCGCTCAGGACGCCGACACGAAGAACCCGGCGCAGCAGGCGGTAAAGAACGGAGGCTCTCTTTGAACGCCCCAGCCCAGTCCCTCCCGGCCGATCCCGGCGCGCTGATCCGTGCGGCCGCGGCGTCACGCGTGGTGCAACTCGGCCACGTGCTGAGCCCGGGCCAGACCCGCAACGGCACCGCCCCCCCGTACAGTCACGCGCTGACCAACGGCTTCGACCAGGAGATCGGGGCCGTGCCCGGCCAGTCGGCCAGCATCCGGGGCGTCAGCGACATGATCTCCCTCGGCTGTCACACCGGAACCCACATGGACAGCCTCGCCCACGTGTCCCACAACGGCCTGCTGTTCGACGGCACCAAGACCTCTGATGAGGGCGTCACGGACTACTTCCGCGGCGTCATCATGAAAAAGACGCCGGAGAACTTCCGGCCGATCGTCGCCCGGGGCGTGCTGCTCGACTTCGCCCGCTACCTTGGCGTGGACCGGGCCCCGCAGGACTACGTGATCACCCCGGCGGAGCTGGCGGCCTGCGCCGCGAGTCAGGACGTCACGTTCGGCGCCGGTGATGTCGTGCTGCTGCGGATGGGCTACGACACCGTGTACCGGGACACCGACGAGTTCCTGCGGATGCCGATTCCCGGCCCGGATCCGGACACCGCGCGGGAGTTGGTCCGTGCCGGGATCGTCGCGACCGGCGCCGACACGATGCCCTACGAGGCGGCACCGGGCGCGGAGCCGATGCAGGTCCACGCCGAGCTGATCCCGAAGGCGGGCGTCTTCATCTTCGAGATGCTCGACCTGCGCGAGCTGAGCCAGCTGGAAGCGCGTGAGTTCCTTTTCCTGGCGTTCCCGCTGCGCATCGAGGGCGGGACCGGCTCCCCGATCAACCCGGTCGCGCTGGTGGCGCCGTGAGGGGCCTGGCCGGCAAGACGGCGATCGTCACCGGCGCGGTGGGCGCGATCGGCGGGGCGGTGGCGCTTCGCCTGGCCGAAGAAGGATGCCGGGTGGTCGTTGTCGACCTGGACTCCGGCGAGGCCGCCCGGGTCGCGGCCGGGCTGCCCGGCGAGGCCATCGGCGTCGGTGCCGACGTGTCGCGCGAAGCCGACGTCCTGCGCTACCAGAGCGCAGCCGTCGACGCGTTCGGTCGGCTGGACCTGTTCCACCTGAACGCGGGCATCGCCGGCAACGCGGCGCGCTTCACCGACGGCGACGCGGAGGACTTCGACCGCGTCATCGCCGTCGACCTGCGCGGCGCCTACCTCGGCGCGCTGCACGCGCTCAAGGCCCTGCGCGCCCAGGGTGACGGCGGCGCGGTGGTGCTGACCTCGTCGGTCGCGGGCATCATCGGCGGCGAGAGCGTCGGCCCCTACGTCGCGGCAAAGCACGGCGTGGCCGGCATCGTGCAGACCGCGGCCGTCGACGGCGGCCAGTTCGGGGTCCGGGTGAACGGCATCGCGCCCGGCATGACGATCACCCCGATGACGGAGCACAGCGTCTCGCGCACCCGCAACGGCGAGCGGGCCAAAGAGGTGATGATGGTGACCGTCCCGCTCGGGCGGGCCGCGTCCGTTCACGAGACCGCGGCCGTGGTCGCCTTCCTGCTCAGCGACGACGCCTCGTACGTCAACGGGGTGATGATCCCGGTCGACGGCGGCACCCTGGCCGACCACGCCCGCTCGTGGATCGCCGGGCGGGCGGCCCGTGCCGGGATCATTGTCGGCCTCGAACCGGCGGGGATATGAGCGCCGGTCACCACTCCCGGGCCAGTGCTCGCGTGATCGCGCGGGCGACCGTGGTGGCCAGCGGCGTGAACACGGCGGCGTCGAAACGGTCCGGCGTGGTCGCCACGGAAACGCTCGCGACCGCCTGGCGCCCGGCGAAGATCGGCGCGGCGACGGACGCGATGCCCGGCGACATCTCCTCGCGGGTCACCGCGACGCCGGTGTTCCGGATCTCGGACAGCGCACGCCGGAAGGTTGCCTCGTCGGTGATGGTCTTCTTCGTTTGCGGCTTCAGTCCCGCCGCGAGCACGCGGCCGAGCAGATCCGGCGGGCCGAAAGCGACCAGCACCTTTCCCGGGCCGGAGGCGTGCAGCGGCCGGCGGAGCCCGACGCTGGAGGTCACCGGGATCGCGTGGCGTCCCGAGATCTTCTCGATGTACAGCACCTCAATACCGTCGACGATCGTCAGGTGCACGACGCCGTGGGTCGCTTCGTACAGATCTTCCATGTACGGCAGCGCGACATCCCGCAGCGTCCGGGCCTGCGGCACGCGTGCGCCGAGCCGCCAGACCCGGAAGGCCAGACGGTACTTCCCGCGGGTGACCTTCTCCACGCCGCCCCACTCGACCAGCACCCCGAGGAGCCGGTGCACGGTCGCCGGCGGCAGCCCGGTGCGCCGGCACAACTCGCTGATCGTTTTGTCGGATTCGCCATCGGCGAAGCATTCCAGGATGGACAGCCCGCGCCGCAGCACCGATCTGGGATCTGACGCCGCAGGCAGGTCGTTCATGTCCGTGACTGTATTCGACATTCCGGTTAGGGCAACCCGCGGAGCGCGCCGGCGATGAAGCTCGTCCGCGACGCATTCTTCGACACGCTGCGCCATCACGGCATGACCACGATCTTCGCCAATCCCGGCTCAACCGAGATCCCGCTGCTGGCCGATTTCCCCGAGGATCTCGAATTCGTCTTGTGCCTGAACGAGGCCTCGGTCGTCGGTGCCGCCACCGGATGGTCACTCGGCAAGGAGCAGCCGGCGATCGCGCTGCTGCACACCACCGCCGGCCTGGGCAACGCGGTCGCGGCGATCGCGACGGCGCGGGTCAACCGCGCGCCGGTGGTCATCGTGGTCGGCCAGCAAGACCGCAGGCACGTCGCGTTCGAGCCGTTCCTCACCGGTGATCTTGACGGCCTGGCCGGCCGCTACCCGGTATGGAGCGCGCAGCCCGCGCGGGCGGCCGATGTCCCGGCGCTGGTCAGCAGGGCCCGTCATGAGGCCGTGGTGGCGAGGGGCCCCGCGGTGGTGATCGTGCCGATGAACGACTGGCTGGAGCCGTACCACGAATCGGTGCGGGCGCCGGCCCCGCTCGCCCTGCACATCGCGGAAGGGGCCGACGAGCGGCTGAGCTCGGTGGTGGCCGAGCGGCTGCTCGCCGCGCGCGCTCCGGTGATCGTCAGCGGTGCCGGGTCCGATGACCCGCGCACGTGGGCCGCGCTCGAAAGGCTGGCCGAGGCCCTGCAGTGCCCGGTCTGGCAGGAGGCCTTCGGCGGCCGGGCCGGGTTCCCGCAGGATTCGAAGCGCTTCGCCGGTCATCTGCCGGCCGGGCGCGCGGGCGTCCGTGCCGCTCTGGCCGGGCACGACAGAGTCCTGGTCGTCGGCGCCGCCGCGCTGCGCCAGTACGGCTACGAGGATGGGGAGATGCTCAGCCGGGACGCTGACGTTCTCGTCGTCACCGACGACGCGGCCGAGGCCACCCGCAGCGCCGCCGACGTCGCGGTGCTGACACCGCTGCCGGGCTTTTGCGCGCGCGTGGCCGAGCTCGCCGCGGCGCGCCCGCCCGCGCGTGCCGCAGAGCCGCCCGCCGGGCGCCTGGCGGATCACGAGCGGCCGGCCGGCCCGGAGCTGCGCGCCGAGGACGTGTTCCGGGCACTCGCCGTCTGGCTGCCGGCCGACGCCACGGTCGTCGAGGAGTCGCCGTCGACGCGATCGCAGCTGCAGGACATGGTGCCCGCGCGATCGCCCCTGGGTTTCCTGAGCGCGGCCATGGGCGGGCTCGGATTCGCCATGCCCGCGGCGATGGGCCTCAAGCTGGCCTGTCCCGGGCGGCCCGTTGTGGCGGTGATCGGCGATGGCTCGTCGCTGTACGCGTGCCAGAGCCTGTGGTCAGCGCAGCGCTACGCCGCCGGGGTTCTCTACATCGTGCTGTCGAACGGCGGCTACGCGATCATGGACCGGCTGGCGGCGCAGGCCGGCGGCCGGGCGCCGTGGCCCTCGTTCAGCGACATCGACATCGCCGGGCTGGCGCGGTCGTTTGGCTGCCGGGCGCTGGACGTGAGAACCCATGACGAGCTGGCCCGCGCGTTCGGCGACACGATCCCCCCGCTGGCTTCGCTGGGCGAGCCGCTGCTCATGAACGTGGTGGTGGCGCGATGAGTGTCCGTTCCGACCGAAGGTTTGATCAGTGACTAGTTACCTGCCCGAGCATCAGGCGGCCCTGCAGGACGCCGTGTCCGGAATCGCCACGAAGTTCGACCAGGAGTACTGGACCGAGGTTGATGCGGCGCGCCGGTACCCCAGCGAGTTCGTCCAGGCGCTCACCGACGCGGGCTGGCTCGCCGTGCTCATCCCCGAGGAATACGGGGGCGGCGGCGGCTCCATCAGCGACGCGGCAGTGATCATGGAGACGCTGGAGCGCGCGGGATGCGCCACCGCGGCCGCGCACGCGCAGATGTACACGATGGGCACCGTGCTGCGGCACGGCAGCGAGGAGCAGAAACGGCGGTACCTGCCCGAGATCGCGGCCGGCCGGCTGCGCCTGCAGTCCTTTGGCGTCACCGAGCCCGACGCGGGCACCGACACCACGCGGATACGGACCTTCGCGCGGCGCGAGGGCGGCGAGTACGTCGTCAACGGCAGCAAGATGTGGACGTCGCGGGTCCAGCATTCCGACCTGATGCTCCTGCTCTGCCGGACGACCCGCTACGAGGACGTGGCCAAGAAGCACGACGGGATGAGCGTGCTCATCGTCGACCTGCGCGCGGCGATCGAGTCGGGCCAGATTGAGGCCCGCCCGATCCGCACCATGGTCAACCACGAGACCAACGAGCTCACGATCCGCGATCTGAGGGTCCCGGCCGGGAACCTGATCGGGAAGGAGGGCAAGGGCTTCCGCTACATCCTGAGCGGCATGAACGCCGAGCGCATCCTCGTGTCGTCCGAGTACATCGGCGCGGGCCTGTGGTTCATCGACCGGGCCACCGCCTATGCCAGGGAGCGTGAGGTCTTCGGCCGGCCGATCGGGCAGAACCAGGGCATCCAGTTCCCCCTCGCGCAGGCGTACGCGAATCTGCAGGCGGCGAGCCTCATGCGCTGGCAGGCCGCGCGGATGTTCGAGGAGGGCCAGGAGCCAAGCTTCGAGGTCAACGCCTGCAAGCTGCTGTCGTCGCAGGCCCTGTGGGCCGCGGCCAATGCGGCCATGGACACCTTCGGGGGCTACGGGGTGGCCGAGGAGTTCGGCGTCGAGCGGCGGTTCCGCGAGGCACGGCTGCCGTCGATCGCTCCCATCAGCAACAACATCGTGCTGGCGCAGATCGCCCACGGCACGCTCGGCCTGCCGAAATCGTACTGAGCAGCGGGGGAGGACCAGCATGACGTCGTCGGCACGACCCACGGTGGTGATCATCGAAGAGGGCATGCGCGAGGGCATGCAGATCGAGAGCACCGATATCAGCGTCGTGGCCAAGGTCGAACTGCTCGACGCGTTGTCGGCAACCGGGCTGGCGCACATCGTCGTCGGCTCGTTCGTGAGCCCGCGCTGGGTGCCGCAGATGGCCTGCATCGAGGAAATCCTGGCCACGTTCACGCCGGACCCCGCGGTCACGTACACCGCGCTCGCGCTGAACGCCAAGGGCGCCGAGCGCCGCGCCGCGTTCGTCCCGCCGCTCTCGCCGCCGGACGGCCTCGGGCGCTCCATGGTTCATCTGTGTGATGTGTTCGTGCAGCGCAACACCGCCCGGTCGGTCGCCGACGAAATCGCGGCGCTGCCCCGGACGGTCAGCGACGCGGCCGGGGCCGGCGCCACCGAGGCGGTCGTGGCCGTCAACGCGGCGTGGGGGTCGAACTGGCTCGGCGAGTTCTCGCAGCGCCGGCGCACCGAGTGCATCGAGCTCCAGATGCGGGCCTGGGCCGCGGCCGGCGTCGCCACGACCGGCATCTACCTGGGCGACCCGATGAGCTGGAACACACCCCGCGCCGTGCGGGCACAGGTCCGGCAGATCGTCGAGCGCTGGCCGGAGGTTGCCGCGATCCACCTGCACCTGCACGACGGCCGGGGCGGCGCGCTCACTTCCGCCTACGCCGCGCTCTGTGAACTCGACGAGCGGCACACGCTGATCATTGATGCCGCGATCGGTGGCATGGGCGGCTGCCCCTACTGCGGCAATGGCCGGGCAACCAAGATGATCCCCACCGAGGATCTCGTCGCCCTGCTCGAGGGCGAGGGGATCGAGACCGGGGTGGACCTGGCCGCGCTGATCGAAGCGGCCCATCTGGCCGAGCGGGTGGTAGGCCACGAGCTCTACGGCCGCGTCTCCAAAGCGGGCCCCCGCCCTGGACCGGATTCCCTGTACCCGATGGACATGCCGCTGGTCGAGACCATCGAGCAGGCCCAGCACTTCCGGCTCGGGCCGCGAACGTACGCCGGCGCGCCGGCCCCGTGGAAGG
>Ga0335073_10003342_pt1 | contig 22313 bp, 16 predicted proteins | sample Lox_Sample_22_FD_207093 | JGI IMG/M metagenome (GOLD analysis project Ga0335073, IMG submission 207093) | Soil microbial communities from Loxahatchee National Wildlife Refuge, Florida, United States - Lox_Sample_2.2 | ecosystem: Environmental > Terrestrial > Soil > Wetlands | place: USA... | reverse complement strand
CCCGTCGTCCCCCAGACCATACAACTCGTGATGGGTGTATTGTCGCCCCGGAGCGGGGCGGGCGAGGGGCGGCGCCGACCGGAGGGGAGGGTGGGCCATGGCACAGCGGGTGGACCCCGGGCCGGCGGAGGTGGATCTCACCGCCAGCGCCCTCTACGCCGACGGTTTTCCCCACGACGTCTTCACAGGCCTGCGCCGGGACGAACCCGTGCGTTGGCAACCCTTCCCCGAGGGATTCCCCGGGAGGCACGATCCGGGGTTCTGGGTGCTGTCGCGCCACGAGGACGTCCAGATGGTGAGCCGCAATCCCGAACTCTTCAGCGCCTTCGACGGTCCGCAGTTGAGCCATCAGCCGGAGATCGCCGGCACCATGCTGGTCAGCATGGACGGTGCCGACCACGTCCGCCAACGCCGGCTCGTCAGCGCGGGGTTCACGCCCCGGGTGGTCAGGCAACTCGACCACCGCATCCGTTCCTGGGCCGAATCGGTCGTCGACCGGGCCCTCGAGCAGGGGGAGTGCGACTTCGTCTCGGAGGTGGCCTACAAGCTGCCCATGCACGTCATCGCCGACATCGTGGGCATCCCCCTGGGCGACCGGGACTGGCTCTTCACCCTCACCAACGAGTTCCTCCAGAGCGGGTTGCCCGAGGACCCCATCCCGCCCGAGGAGTACCTCGGGACGCAGGTCGAGATGTTCGAGTACGCCCAGCGGCTGGGCCAGGACAAGCGTGCGAACCCCCAGGACGACGTGTGGACGCTCCTCTCCACCGTCGAGGTCGAGACCGAGGACGGCGGGCGCACGGCGCTGAGCCAGATCGAGCTCGACCTGTTCTTCATCCTGCTCACCGTGGCCGGGAGCGAGACCACCCGCAACGCCGTGTCCCAGGGCCTCGTCGCCCTGCTCGACCACCCCGGGGAGCTCGACGCCCTGCGCGCCGACCCCGGTGGCCTGGCCCCGGCCGTCGAGGAGATCCTGCGGTGGTCCTCGCCCGTGGCCTACTTCGCCCGGCGGGCCACCAGGGACACCGAGATCCGGGGCACGGCGGTGGCCGAGGGCGACCGGGTCACCATGTGGTTCCCGTCGGCCAACCGGGACGAGGACGTGTTCGAGGACCCGTTCCGGTTCGACACCACCCGCAGTCCCAATCCCCACCTCGCCTTCGGTGGCGGTGGGGTCCACTTCTGCCTCGGGGCCCACCTGGCCCGCCGTGAGCTGGCCACGCTCCTCCAGGTCCTCCTCGAGCGGGCCGGGCGCATCGAGTTGGCCGGTGAGCCCCGCTACGCCCCCCTCGGGATCTTCAACCCCATCCTCCTGTTCATGCAGGAGCTGCCCGTCCTGGTGCGGGCCTGACCCGGTCCACTGCCACATCCCTGCCACATCCACTGACAGATCCACTGACAGCGGGCGGGCCGTCCCCTCACGCCTCGAGGTAGCGCAGGACGGCCAGGACCCGGCGGTGGTCGGTGGAGGTCGAGGGGAGGTCCAACTTGGAGAAGATGTTGGCCACGTGTTTCTCCACCGCCCCCTCGGAGATCACCAGGCGTGCGGCGACGGCCGAGTTGGTCCGCCCCTCGGCCATGAGGGCCAGCACCTCCCGTTCCCGATCGCTCAGGGCGGCCAGGGTGTCGGTGCGGCGCGACGCCCCCATCAACTGCGTGACGACCTCGGGATCGAGGGCCGTCCCCCCCGACGCCACCCGCACCAGGGCATCGACGAAGTCCGAGACGTCGGCCACCCGGTCCTTGAGGAGGTAGCCGACCCCGGCCGCCCCCCCGGCCAGGAGCTCGGCCGCGTAGCGCGTCTCGACGTACTGGGAGAAGACCAGGATGCCCACGTCGGGGTGGGACCGGCGCAACTCGAGGGCGGCCCGGAGCCCCTCGTCGGTGAAGCTCGGCGGCATGCGGATGTCGACCACCGCCACGTCGGGGGGACGCTCGGCGATGGCCCGTTCCAGCCCGTCGGCGTCGCCCACGGCCCCGGTCACGCAGAATCCCCGGTCGGTGAGGAGCTGCACCAGTCCGTCGCGCAGGATGGCGGAGTCCTCGGCGATCACGACGGTCAGGGCGTCGGCACCGGCCATGGTCAGGAGTGCAGGGGCAGGTCGACGGTGATGGCGGTGGGGCCGCCCGGTGGGCTGGCGATGCTGATGTGGCCGTCGACGACGCCGACCCGGTCCACCAAGCCGCTCAGGCCGCTCGACGACGAGCTGCGCTGGCCGAGCGTGGCGCCCCCCCGCCCGTTGTCGCGGACCACGATGCGCAGCCAGGGGCCGTGCTGGGCACAGGTGAGCGAGGCGCGGGAGGCGTGGGCGTGCTGGGCCACGTTGGCCAGGAGCTCGGCGGCACAGAAGTAGCTGATGGTCTCGATGGCGGAGCTGGGCCGGGTGTGGATGGCCACCGACACGTCGGTGGGGATGGGGCTGCGGGCCGCCAGGGTGGCGAGGGCGTTCTCGAGCCCGGTGTCGAGGGCGGGTGGGTGGATCCCCCGGGCCAGGTCGCGCAGGTCGGTGATGGCCTCCTTGGCGCCCCGGTGGGCCTCGTCGACCAGGAGGCGGACGGCAGTCATGTCGGCCGTGTCGGGCTCGGCCGCGAGGTGGTCGAGCTTCTCCTTGGCCTGGCCCAGGCGCATGGCCAGCGCCACCAGCTGCGCCTGGGTGCCGTCGTGGAGGTCGCGCTCGATGCGGCGGAGGGTGTCGGCGTTGGCGTCGAGCGTCTTGGAGCGGGACTCCTCGAGGCTGCGCAGCCGTGACCAGGACGCTCCCGGCCCGAGCAGGAGGCGCATGAGGCCCCGGTCGAGATTGACGACGAGGCGCATGGCCCACGGGGCGACGAAGAGCAGGACCACCCCCGTCACGAAGACGCCCAGTCGGGTGGCGAACCCGGGCCCGGCCCCCAGGCGGGTGCTGTTGGTGAGGAACCGGCCGAAGACCCCGAACCGGGCCGAGTTCGTGACGCCGATGAAGGGCGAGGCGATGCCGGAGATCGCCTCGATCCACAGGCTCAGGGCGAACCAGATCCCGAACAGGGTGAGGGGCGCCTTGATCACGAAGTAGCCGACCGCCCGCCAGGCGGCCGGATCGGCGAACGACGCCCGCAGCCAGCCGAGGAACCCCGGGCGGGGATCGAAGGCCTCGGGTGCGGCGATCTCCTCGCCCAGCACCCGCCACGCCAGGGCCCGCTGCCAGCCCCCGAGCGCCCGGGCCGCCCTGAGGCCGCCGGCCAGGATCAGGACGCCGACGAAGCCGACGGTGAGGGCCACGCCGGCGATGCCCAGGACGACGAGGACGACGACGGCCCCGCCCGCCAGGACGGCACCGACGAGGAAGAACCCCAACTCGGCCCAGCTGCGCTTGTGGAAGGGCTCGGCCCCGATCCGCTGCGCCAGGGACCGGGCCTGCTCCCTGCGGTCGTCCGGGATCCGAGCCTGCACCCGGCCCCCCTCGGTGCTGACCTCGCTCAAGCGTCTCGATTCATGAAGAGCACGGCCCCGGCCACCAGGGCGGCCGTGGCATAGACCGCCATCAACAGTAGCCCCACGCCGGCCGAGAGCGGCCCCGTGCCGCCCGGGCCGCCGCCCTGGTTGACGGTCGACATGACGGAGTTGGCGAGGATGTTGGTGGGCAGGTAGCGGACGGTGCTCTGGGAGACGGCGTGCATCACCAGCGGGAGCACGAACACCACACCGGCGAAGCTGGCGATGGCCCCCGCCGCGTTGCGGCAGACGAGGCCGAACCCGAAGGACATGAGGGCCAGGAGGGCGATGAAGAGCCCGGTCATGAGCACGGCTCGCAGGGCGTTGGGTGACCCCAGGGTCGCCGTGGGGGCGCCCCGCCCGGACAGGACGGCCTCTCCCAGGAAGAACGAGGCGAAGCTGAGTACCTCGCAGAAGCCGACCATGATCACGGCGGTGACCACCACCTTGGCCGCCAGGACCATGGGACGGCGGGGGGTGGCGGACAAGGTGGCCCGCACGGTGCCGCTCGAGTACTCGCCCGTGATGAGCAGGGCCCCGAAGACCCCCCCCGCCAGACCGGCGACGATCATGCCGGTCAGCGCCACCTGGGTGGAGTCGAAGCCGAAGCCCCTGAAGCTGGCGCCGTGGGACACCAGGGCCGTCACCAGCAGGCCGGCCACGACCGTGAGGCCCAGGGTGATGGCCGTCGACGGCAGGGTCAGGACCTTGATGGCCTCGGACCGCACGACGTTCCTCAGTCGGTAGCGTCCCGCCGGCAGGGTCGGGGCGACCAGGGACATGGCCATCACTCCTCTCGGGCGGCGCCGGGGGCGCCGGTCAGTGTGGAGGGGCGGTACTCCACCTCGTCGTGGGTGAGCTCCATGAAGGCATCCTCGAGGGACGCCGTGATCGGCGTGAGCTCGTGCACGCGCAGGCGGCCGTGGAAGGCCAGGTCGCCGATCTGGGCCGCGGTGAGCCCTTCGACCGTGACGGCGTCGCCGTCGCGGTCGCCGAGCTCGGCCCCGGCCCCGGTGAGCGCCGAGGCGAAGACCGGCAGGTCGGGCGTGACCAGCCGCACGGCGTTGCGGCCGCTGCGCCCCACGAAATCGGCCACGCTGGTCTCGACGATGAGGCGGCCCCGGCCGATCACCACCAGCCGGTCGGCGGTGAGCGCCATCTCGCTGATCAGGTGGCTGGAGACGAAGACGGTCCGGCCCTGGGCGGCGAGGCCGCGCAGGAAGTGCCGGACCCACCGGATGCCCTCGGGATCGAGCCCGTTGACCGGCTCGTCGAAGAGGAGCACGCCGGGGTCGCCCAGCAGGGTGGCGGCCATGCCGAGTCGCTGGCTCATCCCCAGCGAGAACTTCCCGGCCCGGCGCCCGCCGACGGACGTCAACCCCACGGTGTCGAGGACCTCGTCGACACGCCGCACGGGGATGTCGTTGGTGGCGGCGAGCCAGCGGAGGTGGCTGCGGGCGGTGCGGGCGGGGTGGAACGCCTTGGCGTCGAGGAGACCGCCGACCTCGCGCAGGGGCCAGGTGAGATCGGAGAAGGGCTTGCCGTTGATGAGCGCCGACCCCGCATCGGGGAGGTCGAGGCCCATGATCATGCGCATGGTGGTCGACTTGCCCGATCCGTTCGGCCCCAGGAACCCGGTCACCTGACCGGGGGGGACCTCGAAGGTCAGGTCGTCCACCGCCGTCTTCGTGCCGTAGCGCTTGGTCAGTGCGTGTGCCGTGATCATCACGCCCCACGGTACGGATCCGGCGGCGTCGATGGAATGTGGCCAGGAGGTGTCTGCGGGGTCGGGCCTGCCCCATCCCCGAGGGGGGGTAGCCCCATCACCGGGCCCGGGGGCCCCGGCCCGCCACGCCCCGGCGCAGGGGCGCTCCCGACCACGTCGGGACGGTCAGCCCCAGGTGAGGGCGTGGAAGGCGATGGCGGCCGCCGTGGCCACGTTGAGGGAGTCGACGCCGGGGGCCATGGGGATGCCCACCACGGCGTCGCAGGCGGCCAGGGCCTCGCTGCTCACGCCGGGCCCCTCGGCCCCGAGGACGAGGGCGATGCCGCGCCCGTCCCGGCCGGACCGGGCCCCCAGGTCGCGCAGGCCGGCGGTGGGCGCGCCGGCATGGGCCGCCCGGTGGGGGGACAGGGCGGCCACCACGAAGCCCGCCCGGCGGAGCGCGTCCAGGCCGGCCGGCCACGGCTCGAGCCGGGCGAAGGGCGTGTGCAGGACGTGCCCCATCGACACCCGGATCGAGCGCCGGTAGAGGGGGTCGGCGCAGCGGGGGTCGAGGAGGACGCCGGCCACGCCGAAGGCGGCGGCATTGCGGAAGAGGGCGCCGATGTTCTCGTGGTCGTTGAGGCCCTCCAGGACGGCCACCAGGGGCGGAGGGCCACCGCCCGGCCTCGGGCGGAGCGCCCCGGTCACGATTCCCTCCGGGGTGGACGGGGGCGGCGCGTCCGCCACCGCCACCACGCCCCGGTGGAGGTCGAAGCCCACCGTGCCGGCCACCACGGGGCGCGACCCCACGTACACCGGGGCGCCCTGGGCCCGGGTGGCCTCGACCAGGACCGCCGCCGCCGCGACCTGGTGGTCGTCCACGAGCAGGGCCCGCACGGCGTAGTCCGAGGTCAGGAGCCGCTCCACGGCGAGCCTCCCCTCGACCACGACGAGCGGGGCGTCGGCCCCCCGGCGCACGCTCGGGGCCCGGTGGCGCAGATCCCTGAAGGGCCCGAGCCGGCTGTCGTCGGGATCGTCCACCCGGAGGAGCGGACCGGGAGCGGTGGGCGGGGGCGGCCGCCGGCTCACGTCTGGTCGACGAGGTCTGCTCGGTAGTCCGGGTGCTCGGTGAGGTAGCGCGACGCGCTCCGCATGGACGCCTCGTTCTGGCGGTTGATGAACCGGTAGATCGCACCCTCGAACCACCGGAAGGGCCACGTGGTCATGTGGTAGCGCTCCTCGAAGCTGAAGAGGGTCCGGTTGGGCCCGATCGGCTCGAGGCGGACGGCACCGGTCTGGTCGTTGTCGGGATCGGTCGAGATCATGGTGTAGGTGTACCCCCGCTCGGGCTCGACGCCCGACACCAGCTCGAGGGCGGAGCCCCGCCTGCCCAGGGGCAGCTTGAAGACGACGCGGCGCAGCCGCCCGTTGTGGTGCTCGTCCCCCGGCCACAGGACGTCGACACGCAGGACCATGGGGGCGTAGTCGGGCCAGCGGTCGTAGTCCTGGAAGAGGGCCCAGATGCGCCGGGAGGAGTGGGGCATCTCCAGGGTGTAGCGATGCTCGCGCATGGCGACAACGTAGCCCTGGGTGCCCGGGGCGGTGCCGGCCGCAGGGTGCCCGGGCGTTCCCCCCCGGCGTGCGGCGGTAACGTGCCGGGTCAGCCGTCGCCGTGGGGCACAGGTGCGAGGGAGGTCCGCAACGTGGCGATGCCCATGGCGCAACGGGTGGTCCTGATCACCGGTGCGAACTCCGGGGTGGGGAGGGAAACGGCCCTGGGCGTCGCCGCCCTGGGCGCCACCACCGTCCTGGCCTGCCGGGACCGGGACAGGGCCGAGTTCGCCGCCGCCGCCATCCGTCGCCGGACGGGCAACACGGCCGTGAGCACGGTGGAGGTCGACCTCGAGGACCTGGAGAGCGTGGCCCGGTGCGCCGTCGAGTGCCTGGCCCGACACGGGTCCGTCGACGTCCTGGTCAACAACGCCGGAGGGTACTGGGACCACCGGGCCCTCACGACCCAGGGCTTCGAACGGCATTTCGGGGTCAATTACCTGAGCCACTACGCCCTCACCCGGCACCTGCTCGACGCCCGGGACGGGCGAGCCCCGGACCGGATCGTCAGTGTGACGTCGGTCGGCCATCGCGCCGTGCGGGGGATGAGCTTCGGCGACCTCCAACTCGACGGGGGCTGGACGGCGGCGGGCGCCTACGGGCAGTCGAAGCTGGCCCAGATCCTCTTCACCCGTGAGCTCGCCCGCCGCTACGGCGGGCGGGGCGTGGTCGCCCACGCCACCCACCCCGGGAGCGTGCGGAGCCACTTCGGCGCCGACGGGGACACGCACGGGGTCACCCGCGTGGTGGTGAGGGCCATCATCGGCGTCACGGGCGTGACGCCGGCGGCCGCGGCCCGGACGCCGGTCTACCTGGCCAGCGCCGAGGCGCCGGGCCGGACCAACGGCGGCTACTGGGTCCGCAGGAAGGAACGCCGTCCCTCGAGAGGGGCACGGGACGCCGAGGCCGCCCGCAGGCTGTGGGACGAGAGCGAGGCGCTCGTCACCGCGGCCGGACCGGCCTTGCCGTAGCGAGCTGTCGCGCCCCGCCGATGCCGCCACGTCCTCGGGCCGGGAGGGGGCACGCCCGCCCTCGTCGGCCGGTGACCCCTGCCCTCGTCGGGCGTCGGGGCCGGGCCGCCGGGGTCGTCCTGGCCGTGGCGCTCCTGCTCACGGGGTGCTCGGCCGCGACGTCGGTGTCGGGCGCCACCCCCCAGTGGCCCGCCCGCGTCGACTGGGGGCGTGACGTCGTGGCCCCGCCCGGGCCCGAGGTCACACCGGTGCGGATCGTGCGCACCTCGGGCCGGGTCACCGGGGCGGGGGAGCTCGCCGGCCGGCCCGGCCCGGGCGGCGGGGCCCGCCTCACCATGCGGCCCGGCGGCGCCCCCCCGGTCGTCGTGGTGGACTACGGCCAGGACGTCGGTGGCGTCCCCTACGTGGTGGTGCGCGGCGCGTCGGGGGATCCGGTGCTGAGCACCGCCTACAGCGAGGGCCTCCAGTACCTGGGCCCGGACGGGGACCAGAACGGCAGCGCCAGCTCGGCCGGGGCCTCGTCGCGGACCGACGACCTCATCGTGGCCTATCCGGGGCGGCTCACGGCCGGGGTCATCCAGGGTGGTGAGCGCTACGAGCGGATCACCCTCACCACCCCGGGCAGTGTGACCCTGTCGTCGGTCGGCATCCGGTTCACCGCCGTGCGGGCCACCCCGGGGGACTACCGCGGGTGGTTCGACTCGAGCTCGCCCGAGCTCAATCGGATCTGGTACGACGGCGCCTACACCACCCAGCTCGACGAGCTGCCGTCCGGCGCCGTCCCGGCGCCGTGGCGCATCAGCGGCGGCGTGCTCGAGGCCGTGGGGGGCGGTGCCGGCATCCTCTCGGCCGGCACCGGATGGACCGACTACTCGGTGTCGTTCGACACCCGGGTCCTCGACTACTCCTCCGGCTGGCTGGTGCGGGCCACGTCGGGCGGGTCGGGCTATCTCTTCACCCTGCAGCAGAGCGCCGGAACCGGGTCGGGAGCCTCCCTCCAGGAGATCGATCTCAGCCCGACCGACACCACGTCGATCGGCACCGTCCCCCTCCCCGCCGGATTCCGGATCGGCCGCTGGCACCACGTCACGACCACCGTGTCCGGGACCCGGGTGACCACCTCGATCGACGGCAGGCAGGTCAGCACCTTCGACGCCGGCTCGCTGCCACCGGGCTCGGCCGTCCACGGGTCGGGGTCGGTGGGTTTCGTCACGACCGGGTCGACGGCGTTGTTCCGGGACCTCGCCGTGACCGGCACCGGAGGGACCCGTCTCTACGCCGACGCCCTGTCGCACCCGTCGGCGCTCGCCGGCTTCCCCGCCCTCGACGTGGCGCCGTCCGATCCCCTCCCGGTCATCATGGACGGTGCCAAGCGCGACCGGGTGGTGTGGAGCGGTGACCTCGGGGTGGAGGTCCCCAACGTCCTGTACACCACGCGGGCCACCGACTTCGTCAGGGGATCGCTCGAGCTCCTGGGCAGCTACCAGGTCGCCGACGGGGAGTCGGGTACCAACGTCAATCCCACCGTCCCCCTGGGGACGTTCCCCCAGAGCGGGTCCACCTACTCCACCGTGTACTCGATGGACGAGGTGGACAACATCGCCACCTACTACCTCTACACCGGGGACCTGTCCTTCGTGCGGGCCGAATGGCCCATGATCACCCGCGAGCTCGCCTACAACCAGTCGCTGGTCGACGACCGGGGCCTCCTCGTCACCGACGCCGCCGACGGGCAGGACTGGGACTACTACGACGGCAGCAAGACGGGTGAGGTGGCGGCGTACAACGTCATCTACTACGAGACCCTCGTCGATGCCGGCTCCCTGGCGGCCGCCCTCGGCCTGCCGCTCGAGGCCTACGCCTACGGCCAGGCTGCCGCCCGGCTGCGCAGCGCCATCGACCAGGACCTCTTCGACCCCACCTCCGGGCTCTACGAGCTGTCCGACGCCCAACCCTCCGCCGTGGCCCAGGACGCCAACGCCCTGGCCGTCCTGTTCGGCGTGGCACCGCCCGGGTCCGGCCCCGCCGTCATGGCAGCGCTGCGCCGGACCCTGCCGTCCACCCCCTACGGCCCTGAGTCCTTCACCGCCAACGCCGGGTTCCGGGCCGCGGTCAGCCCCTTCGTGACCAACGAGGAGGTCCAGGCCCTGTTCGCCACGGGCGACGGCGCCGCCGCCATCGGCCTCATCGAACGGCTGTGGGGCCACATGGACGCCCCCGGGCCCGACTTCACCGCCGCCGACTGGGAGCTCGTGGGGGCCCGTGGACGGCCGGGGTTCGGCGACAACACCAGCCTGGCCCACGGCTGGGCCAGCGGCGCCACCGCCGACCTGTCCTCCGACGTCCTGGGGGTGGTGCCGTCCACGCCCGGCTTCCGGACCTGGACGGTGGCGCCGCGCCCCGGGTCCCTGCGCTGGGCCGAGGGCGACGTCCCCACCCCGCACGGCACCATCGCCGTGCGCTGGGCGCGCAGCCCCGGCTCGGGCCGCTTCTCGCTGCAGGTGAGCGCCCCCGCCCACACCCGGGGAACGGTCGCCGTCCCGGTGGGGAAGGCGGGCGCCACCGTCACCGTGCGCACCTCGGGCGCCGGTGGCCGCACCCTGCGCCGTGCCACCCGCACGGCCCGCCCCGGCGTCTCCTCCCTCCCCGTGGCCGTCGGAGGCGGGTTCACCACCCTGATCGAGGTGGTGCCCCGGTGACACGGGGGGCGGGCCCGCCCATATAGGTGCAATCACCTATGGACGGCCCCGGGGAACCGCCTAGCGTCGAGCCGAGGGGGCTGAGCACGTCTGTCGCCGATGGAACCTGACGAGGGACAGCGATGGCATCGGCGCTATGCCATGGAGCCGACCAGCCTCGCCGAGATGCGCCGCTTCGTGGCCGAGGTGCTCCACGACGTGGCGGGCGTGGCGGCGCGGGATGAGACGGGCCAGCAGGTCCTCCTCATGGCGTCGGAGCTGGCCACGAACGCCATCCTCCACGGGGGCGGGCGGGAGTACGACGTGGACGTGACGGCGATCGACGGGCGGGTCCGGGTCGAGGTCGTGGACGGGAGCCGTCGCCTGGGGAAGCTCCTGGCCGTGGGTCCCGACGACGAGCGGGGGCGGGGGCTGCACATCGTGGCCGCCTTCGCCGACCGGTGGGGAGCCTCGACGCTCGGGGGCGGACGCAAGGCCATGTGGTTCGAGGTCAGGGTCCGTCCGTGACGGGCGGGGTGGGACGACCGGCCATGGTGGACCGCCTGGTCCGGATCATCGCCGCCCTGGGGGACGTCCAGACGCCCCAGGACGTGGCCGAGGTCCTGGTCTCGGCCGTCACGCCGGAGTTCGACATCCCCGCCGCCGGGGTGTGGCTGGTGCAGGGGGACGAGCTCGTGGTCGCCGCCGCCCGGTGGACGACGGAAGAGGACCGGGACCGCTTCTCCTCCGTCCCCCTCGATTCCGACCTCCCCGGGGCCCAGGTGTACCGGACGGGCGTGCCCATCTGGGTGGACACCCGGGAGGAGTCCCTCCACGCCTACCGGGCCATGGCCGTGCCCCGGGGGTTCTTCGTCCTCCCCCTCATGGGATCGAAGGGCTGCGCCGGGGTGTTCGGGGGCACGGGCCAGGACCCCGAGACCTTCACCGCCGAGGAGCGGACCTACATCTCGACCATCACCGCCCTGTGCGGGCAGGCCATCGAGCGCACCGCCTCGGTCGTCACCGAGCGCGAGACCCGCCACGTCCTGGAATTCCTGGCCGAGGCCACCCGCCTCATGGTGGCGGAGCTGGAACCCACCCAGGTCCTGCACTCGCTGGTGCGCCTGGGGGCGTCGTACCTGTCGCCGTGGTGCGCCGTGTACCTGGCCCAGGGGGACGTCCTGGTCCGGGCCGCCCTCGCCATCGAGGGGGGCGAGCTGCTGGCGGGCGAGGTCCTGCGGTCGGACCCGGTCCCCCTGGACGCCGACGTCCCCCTCACCAGGGTGCTGCGCAGCGGGCGCAGCGAGGTGATGGAGGAGGTGCCGGCCGCCCTGGTGCAGCGCACGGTCCCCCCGTCCCGCTTCCCGCACGGGTCCCGGGGCCGGCGCTGGTCGGCGCTGATCGTCCCCGTCGTGGCCCGCAGCCGGACCGTGGGGGTGCTGAGCCTGGCCTCCGACAGCTGGGACCGGTCGCCCCCCGACGCCCTGCGCTTCGCGGCCGAGGGTCTGGCCACCCGGGCCGGGATGGCCTTCGACGCCGCCCAGCGCTACCAGGGCCAGCGCGACCTGGTCGAGATGTTCACCAACGCCTTCCTCCCCGTCGAGGTGCCCACCATCGAGGGCCTCCGGCTGGCCACCTCCTACATCCCCGCCGTCGGACGGGTGTGCGGCGACTGGTACGACGTGATCGTCCTCGACGACGGCGATGCCCTCGTCGGCCTGGGCGACGCCATGGGCCACGGCGTCGAGGCGTCGTCGCGCATGGCCAAGCTGCGGTACTCGGCCCGGGCCGTGGCGGCCATCGACCCCCGTCCCGCCACCGTGCTGGGCGTGCTCAGCCGCACCGCCGCCGAGGAGCGGTCGATCGCCACCGCCCTCTACGCCCGGGTCGACCCCCGCCGGGGCGAGATGCTGTGGTCGTCGGCGGGCCACCTCCCGCCGTTCCTCGTGCACGAATCGGGCGCGGTGGAGGAGCTGCGGGCTCCCGAGACCGTGATCCTCGGCGCCGTGGCCGACCGGCCCTACCGGCAGTACCGGGCCCAGCTCCGGCCCGGCGACGTGGTCATCGCCTTCTCGGACGGGGTGGTCGAGCGGCGCCGGGTGAGCATCGACGAGGGGACGGCCCGGCTGCGCCGGACCATCGCCGAGGTGGGGACGGGCGACATGGGCACCCTCCTGGACGAGATCGTGGCCCGGCACTGTGCCCACCCCGAGGACGACTGCTGTATCCTCACCCTGCAGTGGAGCGGGACCGCGTCCCCGGCCGGCGCCCCCACCGATCCAGGCCGCCACTGCGGTGCCGTCGCGCCCTGGTGACCCCACCCCGTGGCGCCGTGCCGAGCCCGCCGTTCGCCGGTAGATTCCGGCCAGGGGGGTGGGGGACGTATGGGGGTTGGCCGCCAGTCGACCGAGTCGTGACCGGGCCGTCGTGCCCGACGCCCACGGCACGCTCGCCCCGCCCCGGCCCGGACCGGCGCCAGCCATGAGGGGCGGGCGCCTGGTGCGGCGCTACCTCCCGCTGGCCGTCCTCGTCGCCGCCCAGGTCGTCATCATCGCCGTCTTCCCCTCCACCGCCCCGGGCCAGGGATCGCCGGCGGCGGCCACGGGAACGGCCCCGGCGTCGGGCTTCTCCGGCCCGGGCGGCACGGGCAGCCGGGCCCACTGCGCCGGGGACAGGGAGTTCTCGACCGCCATCGACTCCTACGCGCCCCTCTGCACGGCGGGCACGATCGGCGGGAGCGACGACAACGGCGGGAGCACCTCCCAGGGCGTGACGTCGAAGACCATCACCGTGATCGACTACTACGCCGACTCCGGGGCCGTGGTGGACACCATCCTGCGGGCCGAGGGACTCTACGTCTCGTTCAGCCAGGAGCAGGAGATGGACCGGGCCTTCGAGAACTTCGTCAACGCCCACTACGTGCTGTGGGGGCGCAAGCTCAGGATCGTGGCCTACGACAGCACGTGCCAGACCGTCCCCCCCGACACGAGCTGCCTGCTGGCCGAGATGGACTCCGTCGTCCAGACCTACCAGCCCTACGCCGTGGCCTGGGGCACGACGCTGTGCTCGGTCTGCTTCGCCCGCCTGGCCCAGGACCACACCGTGGCCCTGGGTGGGATCGGCTTCAGCGACGCCTTCGCCCGGGCCAACGCCCCCTACTTCTGGTCGCCGGGGGAGTCCTCGACCAACATCGAGAACGCCTTCGCCCGGTTCTGGTGCGGCCAGCTGTCGAGCAAGGACAGCGACCGGACGGTGAGCTTCGCCCAGGACAAGAACCCGGCCCAGGACTTCAACGGGGACAAGCGCGTCCTGGGGGTGATCTCGACCAACGACCCCGACAACGAGGACACGGTCACCGACGTGCTCGTCCCCGCCCTCCGGCGCGACTGCGGCGACGGGGCCAGCATCGCCCAGCACCACTACTTCTACTCCCAGGACATCAGCACCGCCGCCCAGCAGATCAGCGCCGGGATCTCGGCCATGGACACGGCCACGGACCCCGCCACCGACGTCCTGTGCCTGTGCGACCCGGTCGCCCCCGAGCTCTTGTACTCCGGGGAGCAGGGGCACGACTACTACCCCGAGAACCTCCTGGCCGACGTGCAGGGCATGGGCGTGGACCCCGTGGCCCAGAACTTCGAGTCCACGGCCACCTCGGAGTCCCTGGCCTGTCCCGACTACCAGAACGGCTGCGAGTTCGACAACGCCTTCGGCATCACCTCGGCCGCCCCTCTGGCCCCGGCCTCCCGACAGGCCGGGGCCATCGTCTACCGGCTGGGCGGGGGGAGGAACCTGCCCGAGAAACCGTACGTGGCCACGGGTGACTGGGAGCAGTGGAACATGCTGGCCAGCCTGATCGAGAACACCGGCCCCGACCTCACCCCGGCACGCATGGCCGCCGCCGCCCCCTCCATGGGGACCATCGGCGGCGGCACCACCGGCCGGGCCGAGGTGGGGTTCTCTCCCGGCAGCTACGACTGGACCATCGACGCCGCCGTCGTCTACTGGTCCAAGGACAAGCCGTCCAGCTACAACGGCAAACCCGGCACCTTCGTCGACATCGAGGGATCGAGGTTCCTCCCCGGCGCCTATCCCAAGCTGGACGAGCCGCCCATCCCCAAGGACCGGTCGTGAGGCGCACGGCGCCGGTGGGGCCCCTGGCCCCCGTCCTGGAGGCGGTGCGGGGGCCGAGCTGGCCGGCGCGGGCCGGGCGCTGGCTGGCCGCCGCCGCCGCCTTCGTCGCCGTGGTCGAGCTGGTGTTCGGGCTCTCGGCCCCCGACTTCATCTCCGGACTGGCCCTGGGCTCGCTCTACGGCATCATCGGCGTGGGGATCGTCCTCATCTACCGCACGTCGCGCGTCATCAACTTCGCCGCCGGTGCCGTGGGGGCCATCCCCGCCGTGATCGCCCTGGTCCTGGTGCTCGACGACGGCGCCGGCTACCTGACGGTCCTCCCCATCGTCCTGGTCGGGGGTCCCCTCCTCGGGCTCCTCACCGACCTGGTCATGCGCCGCTTCGACGCCGTGCCCCGCCTCATCGCCACGGTGATGACCATCGCCGTGGCCCAGAGCCTGGCCGTCCTGGGATTCTTCGTCCCGGTGTGGCTGGGCCAGTCGGCCAAGGACCAGGGCACCGCGGTCACGACGCCGTGGCAGCACCTGGTGTGGCACACGAGCCGGGGCCAGCCCCTCCTCACCGGGAACGAGATCGCCGCCTTCGCCACCGTCGTGGTGGTGACGGTCGGGCTGGCCGCCTTCCTGCGCCTCACCCGCCTCGGCATCGCCCTGCGGGCCTCGGCCGAGAACGCCGACCGGGCCCTGCTCCTGGGCATCCCCGTCCGCCGGGTGAGCGCCGTGGCCTGGTCGCTGGCCGGCCTGCTGGCCGCCCTGGCCATCTACGTGCAGGCCCCGCTCATCGGGACGCCCAACGACGCCACGCTGGGCCTCGACACCCTGCTCTACGCCCTGGCCGCCGCCGTGGTGTCGCGCATGGAGCGCTTCGGGGTGGCGCTGGCGGCGGGGATGGGCATCGGGGTGCTCATCACCGCCACCATCATCCAGTCGGGGGACAACAGCATCGCCTCGTCCATCATGGTGCTCGTCATCCTGGGGGCCCTGCTCACCCAGCCCCGGCGCACGGCCCGGGCCCTCGACGCCGGGGAGGGCCGGTGGCAGACGGTGAAGCAGTACCGGCCCGTCCCGGCCCAGCTGCGCGCCCTGCCCGAGGTCGCCGCCGTCCGGTGGGGCGGGGTGGGCCTGGCCGTCGCCGTCATGGTGGCCCTCCCCTACGTCCTGGGCGCCGACAACAGCGCCTACCTCGTCCTGCTCCCCCTGTACGGCATCGTGGCCGTGTCCCTGGTGGTGCTGACGGGATGGGCGGGCCAGATCAGCCTGGGCCAGTTCGGCCTGGTGGGCGCCTCGGCCGGTGTCGCCGGCGGGCTCGTGGCCAACCACGACATCGACTTCTTCGCCGCCCTGGGCCTGGGCATCGTCGTCGGGGTGGTGGCGGCCGTGCTGGTCGGCCTGCCCGCCCTGCGCATCCAGGGGCTGTACCTCGCCGTCACCACCCTGGCCTTCGGCTACGCCGTCCCCAACTACATCCTGAACAGCCACTACTGGCTGGGGGCCCACATCCTGCCCTCGGGCCTGGCCGCCCATCTCGACCGGCCCGTGCTGTACGGGCGCATCGACCTGGCCGGGGACCGGGCCTTCTACTTCGTCTGCCTGGTCTTCCTGGCCCTGGTGATGCTGGCCGCCTACGCCTTCCGGCGCAACCGTTCGGGACGGGTCCTCATCGCCCTGCGCGACAACGAGCGGGCCGCCGCCGCCTTCGCCGTCCATCCCGCCCGCACCCGGCTGGCGGCCTTCGCCATCTCGGGCGGGATCGCCGGCCTGGCCGGGGTCCTCTTCGCCTACGCCCAGCAGAACGTGGTGCCCGGGACCTACGAGCCCGAGGCCAGCCTCACCATCTTCCTGGCCGTGGCCATCGCCGGGATCAGCTCGGTGTCCTGGTCGGTGGTGGGGGCGATGGCCATCGAGGCGGCCGTGGTCTTCGGTCCCCGGGTCTACGACCTGTTCCACTCCACCACCATCGAGACCACCCTGCCGCTGCTGCTCACCGGGCCGCTCCTGCTCGTCAACGCCTACTTCAACCCGGGCGGGACGGCCGAGGTGGGCATGCAGGTGCGCGACGACTGGCTGCGGCGGGTGGCGCGTCGCCGGGGGATCGCCGTCCCCGCCCTGGCCCACGAGGACGACACCGCCACCGGCCCGGCGCCGGTCCCCGTTCCCGCCCCCTCCGCCCTGGCCCCGGCCCTGGCCGGGCTGAGCTACCCCGGTGACTCCGGCGCCGTCCCGGGCCCGTCCTCCCCACCGGCGGGGCGGGTCCCGTGACCGTGCTGGCCGTGGTGGCGGTGCTGGGCGTGGCGGTCGGGCTGGGCTTCGACCTGCGTCACTGGCGGGTCGACAAGCGGGCAGCGGCCCTGCGAACCGTCCCCGTCTCCACCTCGGTCCCCGCCTCCGTCCCTGCCTCGGTCCCGGTCCCCTCCTCCGTCCCGCCGACCCCGCCCCCCGATCCCTCGGCCCTGTTCGTCACGGCCCCCCCGGCGTCGCTCTTCGTGACCACGCCCGGGCCCGGTGCGGCCCCGGCCCCGGCACCGCCCCCGGTCCCGGCCGGGCCGCCCCCCACCGCGGCGCCGCTCCTCGTGTGCCGGGGTGTCCATGTGGCCTACGACAAGGTGCGGGTCCTCTTCGGGGTCGACCTGGACGTCGCCCCGGGGGAGATCGTGGCCCTGCTCGGGACGAACGGGGCCGGGAAGTCCACCCTCCTCAAGGCGGTGTCGGGCCTGGTCGACCCCATCGAGGGCAGCATCGTCTTCGACGGGCGCGACATCACCCACCTCGACCCCGTGGAGCGGGCCCGGCTGGGGATCGTCCAGGTGCCGGGGGGCCGGGCCGTCTTCCCCACCCTCACCGTGGCCGAGCACTTCCGGGCGGCGGCGTGGCTGTTCGCCAAGGAGGACGCCTCCGAGGTGGCGGCCCGCACGGCACGGGTCCTCGAGATGTTCCCCCGCCTGGGAGAGCGGTGGCACCAGATGGCGGGCAACCTGTCCGGGGGCGAGCAGCAGCAGCTCGGTCTGGGCATGGCCTTCGTGGCCCGGCCCCGCCTCCTCATCATCGACGAGCTCTCCCTCGGCCTGGCCCCCACCGTGGTGGAGCAGCTCCTCGGGATCGTGCGGGCCATCCACGCCGAGGGATGCCCCGTGATCGTGGTGGAGCAGTCGGTCAACGTGGCGCTGACCGTGGCCCAGCGGGCCTACTTCATGGAGAAGGGAGAGGTCCGCTTCGAGGGCGCCACGGCCGACCTCCTGGGGCGCGGCGACCTCCTGCGCTCGGTCTTCCTCGAGGGTGCGGGGGGCCGGTCCGCCCCCGCCGTGCGCGTCGGGGGCCAGGCACCCCCCACCGCCCCGGGGCCGGCCTCGTCGGCGCCGGTGGTCCTGTCCGCCACCGGGCTCACCAAGCGCTTCGGCGGGATCGTGGCCGTCGACGACGTCAGCTTCGAGGTGCGGCAGGGGGAGACGCTCGGGCTCATCGGCCCCAACGGGGCGGGCAAGACCACCGTCCTCGACCTCGTGTCCGGGGTCCTGCCCGTCGACGGCGGCCGGATCGAGCTGGACGGCGTGGACGTGGGGACCTGGTCGGCCAGCCGCCGGGCCGTGGCGGGGCTGGGACGGTCCTTCCAGGACGCCCGCATCTTCTCGTCGCTGACGGTGTCGGAGAACATCGCCCTGGGCCTCGAACGCCATATCGCCATCCGGGACCACCTCGCCGCCCTCCTCGACCTCCCCGCCATCCAGGAGTCGGAGCGGGCCGTGGCCGCCCGGGTGGAGGAGCTGGTCGAGCTCATGCGCCTCGGGGCCTACCGGGACAAGTTCGTCTCCGAGCTCTCCACCGGGGTGCGGCGCATCGTCGACCTGACCATGGCCATCGCCCACAAGCCCTCGGTGCTGCTCCTCGACGAGCCCTCGGCCGGGGTGGCCCAGCGGGAGACCGAGGCCCTGGGGCCGCTCCTGGCCGACCTGCAGCGGGCCACGCAGTGCTCCATCGTCATCATCGAGCACGACATGCCCCTCATCAGCGCCGTCTCGGACGAGATCCTGGCCCTGGACCTGGGGCGTGTCCTCATGCGGGGGTCGCCGGCGGCGGTGCTGGCCGACCCCCGGGTGGTGGCCTCGTACCTGGGCGACGACGCCGGGGTCATCGGGCGGTCGGGCCGGGTGCCGGCCCTGTCGGGCGCCCCCGCTCCCGGATAGGACGCCGTCAGCCGACCACGGCCCCGGGGTGGCGGGCCTCGACCATGCGGCGCATGCCCAGGCGCCACGGCACGGTGGTGCGCCCCAGCACCTCGTGCATCCTGGTGACGTCGGGCCACAGGGGCCAGGGGGCGGCCTCGTCGTAGCGGAAACGGGCCTGGCGCCCCACCAGGGCGGCGAGGTAGGCGCAGTACTCCTCGGCGCTCACCGTCTCGCTCCCGGCCCAGTTGACCGTGACGGGCGGGTCGGCCGCCACCTCCAGGGCCCGGATGCCGAGGCGGACGTAGTCGTCCTCGTAGACCGGGTTGTAGAGGTTGGGGCGATCGGGATGGAGCACCACCTCCCGGCCGGCCAGGATGCGCTCCAGGCGGTCGGCGGGAGCCCCGCCCAGGGGGCCGTAGGTGGAGAAGATCCGGATGACGGTCAGGGGCACCCCGTGCTCGGCCGCCACGGCCCGGGCCACCGCTTCCCCGGCGATCTTGGACAGGCTGTAGATCCCGAGGTGGACCCCGGGGGGATCGTCCTCCCGCAGGGGGCGCCGCCCCTGGTAGGCGTAGGTCGATCCCGAGGAGCAGAACACGACGCCGCGCAGGGCCGACCCCGAGCTCCGGGCGCAGTCGCCGATGAGGCGTCCGGTGGCCTGGGCGTTGACGTCGAAGGTGCGCTGCCAGTCGGTGCGGGCCTCGGGCCCGATGCGGGCGGCGGCGTGGAAGACGTGGGTGAGGGGCGGGACCCCGAGGGCGGCCACCCGGGCCGGGTCGAAGGCGGCCACGTCGCCCACCAGGGGCACGATCCCGGCCTCCCGCAATCGGGCCTCGTCGCCGGGGTGCGAGCACCGGGCCAGCCCCACGACGCGATGATGCCGGGCCAGGGCCCGCGCCACGGGGAAGCCGATGCGCCCGGTGGCCCCCGTCACGAGCACCGACCACCGCTGGCCCCCGGTCATGGCGCCGCACCCTACCGAAGCGGCGCCGGGGGGCGGTCGCCGGTGACGGACCTGGCGTCCGCCCGGTGTAGGGCCGTAGGTTCGCGGGCCGTGACCGACACCGACGCACCCGGCCCCACGACCTCGTCCGACCCCGCCCGGGCCCGCCTCGACGCCGCCTGGAAAGTGTGGATCGACGGGCAGCAGGCCGCCATCGAGACCGTGCGCAGCGCCCAGGAGGTGCCCCGGACCGACGTCGACGAGGCCGAGGGCTACCGCTGGGTCACGCGGCTGGCCTCGCTGGCCCAGGAGTGGTTCATCGAGAAGTCCGATCCCCTCCACCCCCAGCTCTTCCAGTCCCAGACCGAGTACCGCAAGCTCCTGGTCGACAACCCCGACGTCCGCTACGGGTTCTGCACCCTCGACGAGACCCGGACCTACCGGCTGGTGGGGAGGCGCGGCGACGCCGCCTACATCGGGCTCACCTTCGGCACCCCCGTGGGCAAGGGGCCGGTGGGCGGGCGCACCGGGACCACGGTCCAGGCCCACGTGGACCAGTTCGACCTCGGGCCGGGCGGCGAGGTCGACATCCTCATCGTGCCCGCCGGCCAGGGCGGGGGCCGGCCCAACTGCATCGAGATGGCGCCCGGGACGGGACAGGTGGCGGTGCGGGAGACCTTCTTCGACCAGCGCGTCGACACCCCCGCCGACCTGCGCGTCGAGCTCGTGGACGAGGTGGCGCCCCCCGTCCTCGGGGTGGAGGAGCTGGCCGAGAAGCTCGAGTTCGCCGGCGTCTTCGTGCAGTTCGTGGCCGCCACCGCCGTCTCCATGTGGCACGACACGGCCCACAACGTGAACCGCTTCGGGGGCACGGCCGGGTCCGAGCACGTGGAGGCCCAGGACGACGAGGTGCGGTCCCACAGCAACGCCGAGATGACCTACCACGGAGGTCGCTGGGTCCTGGGCGAGGGGGAGGCGCTGGTCGTCACCGTCCACGACCCGCCCACCGAGTTCCTCTACTGGGGGCTCACCACCTCGACGGCGTGGATGGAGAGCCTGGACTACCGCTACACCACCACCAACCTCAACAACCGCACGGCCCGGCGCTCCGAGGACGGCGACTGGCGGCTCGTGATCTCGCCCTCGGACCCCGGCGTGCCCAATTGGCTCGACACCCAGGGACGGCGCGAGGGCTACATGATCGTGCGCTGGGTCCTGGCCGACAACCCGCCCCACCCCACCTGCCAGCTCGTGCCCATCGCCAGCCTGCGGGTGTGAGGCTGCGGCGCCGGCCCCGGGGACATCCAGCCCCGACGGCCGCGCACGGCGGCGCGCCTCGGGCGTCGAGCGAACCTGCGTGGAACGCTCCACCCCGGTCGACGGTGCGGCGCTCGACGCCGTCGGGGTGGGTCCCTCGCCTCCGATCCGTGGAGGATCCCCGGCGCCGCGGCCCGGCCCGGGCTCAGACCTCGGAGGGGATGCCGAACCGGGCCTGGTAGCCGGCCACGAGAGCCCGGTGCTCGGCCAGGTCCAGCCCGGTGTCCTCGAAGCGGTAGCGGTGCTCGCCCGCTCCACGGTGCTGGTGGCGGGCCTCGACGTAGGCCTCGAGGCGCCGGCACGCCTCGGGCGACAGCTCGAGGCCCCAGGAGCGGTACAGGCCGGCCACGGTGGCCAGGGGATCGGCCACGAGATCGCGGTAGAGCACGTCGGTGATCTGGCCCTCGGGGAGGTCCCCGGCGTCGCGCTCGGCCGTGACCCCGTTCATCTGGATCTCCACCCCCATGCACAGGAATTGCACCAGCTCGGCGTGGGCCACGCGGTCAGAGTGCATCCAGTGCAAGGTGGCCATGGTGTCGGCCAGGGAGCCCACCACCCGCAGGGGATCGCGATGGGTCATGACCACCCGGGCGTCGGGGTAGGTGGAGAACACGAGGGGCAGCGAACCGAGGTGGGAGGGGGCCTTCACCACCCACGACGGGGGCGGGCCGGTCGCGCCGGTGTCCCACTGCAGGGTCTGGAGCATGCGCCGGTGCCAGTCGTAGGCGGGGGTCTGGTCCACGCCGCTCTTCCAGATGGTGTAGCTGGGCACGTTGTAGATCCCGGTGAAGATGTCGCTCGAGAACTGGTGGGCGAAGAGGAAGATGCACTCGGTGGGGAGGTTCCCCCCGTTCTCGTGCATGGCGGTGAAGGCGGGGACCATGGCGTCCATGAGCTTGATCTCGTCGTCCATGAGGCCGGGCCAGTCGACGTCGGCCGGGGCGGTGCCCTCGACACCCGCCGCCCGGGCCGCGCCCGGGGCCAGGGCCCCGGGAACGGTGTGCACGAGCTCCCACAGGAGGGGGGAGCGGTTGGCCGGGTCGCACCACAGCAGCTCGTGCAGCAGGGTCGTGCCCGAGCGACCCAGCCCCGTCACGATGATCGGGCTGCGCACCTCCTCGTCGGCGATCGACGGCGCCCGCTTCCACAGGTCCACCAGGCGCAGCCGGTTCTGGAGCAGGAGCTGGAGCTCGGCCCGGGCTCGGAGGCGTCCGGCCAGGTGCAGCTCGGCCTCGTGGTCGAGGGCGGTGCAGAGCCGCTCGAGCGGCTCCCGGAACCAGTCGTCGCCGGCGTCGTCGAGGCCCGTGGCAGCGTGGGCGGCGG
>Ga0335073_10003341_pt1 | contig 22313 bp, 19 predicted proteins | sample Lox_Sample_22_FD_207093 | JGI IMG/M metagenome (GOLD analysis project Ga0335073, IMG submission 207093) | Soil microbial communities from Loxahatchee National Wildlife Refuge, Florida, United States - Lox_Sample_2.2 | ecosystem: Environmental > Terrestrial > Soil > Wetlands | place: USA... | reverse complement strand
GTGGACGACGATGGGGTTGGGCTCGGCGCCGACGACGACGAGTACGCCCACGGAAGCGGGATCGGGCTCGAGCTCTGCCGGCGCATTGCCGGGCGGAACGGCGGGCGGTTGGAACTCTTGCCCCGCCACGCCGGAGGGACACGGGCGATCCTGACGATGGAGCGAGCAGCATGATTCGCGTCGCAATCGTGGACGACCACGCCATCTTGCGGGCCGGGATCCGCAGCCGCCTGGAGCGCGAGCCGGATATCACGGTCGTCGGCGAAGCGGCGACCGCAGAACAGGCGATCGAGCGATGCGCGGCTCTGACGCCTCATGTCGTTCTCCTCGATCTGCTCCTGCCGCGTCGAGGTGGCTGTGAAGCGATCCCCGAACTCGTGCGCCGCTCGCCGCAAACTCGCGTTCTGGTTCTTTCCTCCCAGGCCGCACCGAGCTGGGTGCGGCGCGCGCTCACAGCCGGCGCGGCGGGCTATCTGCCCAAGCGGGCGTCGGACCGTGACCTCGCTGCTGCGATTCGTCGCGTCGCCGCGGGCGATGGGTATGTCGAGCCGTCCCTCGGCGCGACGCTCGTCGTCGATAACACCCAGACGGCGCTCGAGGCTTTGTCCGAGCGCGAGCGTGATGTGCTCCAGCTGCTGGCCCTCGGACACACCAACCAGGAGATCGCCGGTCGGCTGTTCATCTCGGTTCGCACCGTCGACACCCATCGCGCGCACATCATGCTCAAGCTCGGGCTCGAGACGCGTGCCGAGCTGGTCATGTTCTCGCTGGCCCATGGAGTGATCGGGCTGTGAGCGGTTTCCCGCAGGTGATCAGCGCGATCACCGATGACTGCCCCATTCACAGCTGTGAGGATTGCACCGATGCTGAAACACGACGGTTAACCCGTCCATCCCGTCAAGACCTAGGAGATAGACAGTGACTAATGTGGCAGACGCTACCTGGACGATGCTGGCCGACGCCGGGGTGAAGAGGTGCTACGGCATCATCGGCGACGCCCTCAATCCGATCATCGACGCGCTCCGTCGCAACGGCCGGGTCGAGTTCATCCATGTTCGAAACGAATGGGCGGGGACGCTCGCCGCGGTCGGAGAGTCGCTGGTGCACGGAGAGCCCGTAGTGGTGTGCGGGACGGCCGGCCCCGGGGCCACAAACCTCCTCAATGGGCTGTTGGACGCATCGCGTGAGCGCGTTCCGGTGATCGCGCTGTGCGGGGACACGGTGTCCTATGGGCTCGACCAGTTCGTCCCGGAGGAGATCAACCCCTACGACCTGTTCCAGACAGCCTCGCTCTACACCGGGCGCATCATCAACCCGCTACAGACGCGACCCGTGGTGCAAACCGCGATCCGCACTGCGATCGCCGAGAACGGGCCCACCGTCCTCGCGATCCCTGGGGACGTCGCCGCTAAGCCCTTCGAGGACTCGATCGAGCAAGTCACCCTCCGGCAGCCGATGCTCCGGCCGGTGGCGGCGGATCTGGAGGCTCTGGCTCACCTGATCAATCAGAACAAGAACATCACGATCTTCGGTGGTGATGGGTGTCGTTTCGCGCATGACGAAGTCGTGGCGTTGGCTGAGAAGATCGGAGCTCCGGTCGGCTTCGCCTACCGCGGCAAGCAGTGGCTGGAGTGGGAGAACCCCAACTGCGTCGGGCAGATCGGGCTGCTCGGGTGGGGCGGCGCTTACGAGGCCATGCATCACTGCGATCTGCTGTTGCTGCTTGGCACGAGCTTCCCGTTCGTCGAGTTCTATCCGACGAAGCCGACCAAAGTGCAAGTCGATTCACGCGCCACGATGCTGGGCAGGCGCACCCACGTCGATATGGCGCTCGTGGGCGATATCCGTGACACGGTCGCCGCGCTGCTCCCGCTCGTCGAGGCTAAGAAGCCCGGCCACCACCTCGCCCACGCCCTCCACGTGACCGAGAAGTGGTACGACAAGATGGGCCACTATGTGACGCGGGGCCCCAAGCTGAATCGAATCCGACCCGAGTATCTCACGTCGACGCTCGACGAGATGGCGGACGATGACGCGATCTTCACGATGGATACCGGGACCCCGGTGATCTGGGCAGCTCGCTACGTGAAGGCAAAGCGTGGCCGGAGCCTGCTCGGCTCGCTCAACTGGGCGTCGATGGCCAACGCCATGCCGTACGCCATGGGCAGCACGATCGCGTTCCCGGACCGGCAGGTGATCGCGTTGTGCGGCGACGGTGGGATCTCGATGCTGATGGGCGATCTCCTCACGATCGCCGAGCGCCAGCTCCCGGTGAAGCTGGTCGTGTTCAACAACTCACAACTCGACTTCGTCCACATCGAGCAGATGGAAGCCGGGTTCCCGCCATATGGCACAAAGTTCAAGAATCCGAACTTTGCCGACATGGTTGAGACGCTCGGGATCACCGGGTTCCGACTCGAGCAGGCCGCTGACGTACGTTCCACTGTCGAGGCGTTCCTCAACACACCTGGCCCCGCTCTGCTCGACGCCGTAGTCGACCCGAACGCGCTCGCCCTACCTCCCCACGCCACGTTCGGCGAGGCGGAGAACTTCTCGCTCAGCCTGGCCAAGCAGGCTATCGAGGGCAACCTCGACGACGTGATCGCAACCGTCAGGGACAACGCCCTGCTGGTCTGATCAACCCGGGACTCTTCCGCGCTCGTTAGCGCCACGAAGCCAGCCGTACCTACCCGAGGCCACTCGAGCCCGGGTAGGTACGGCACCGGCCCAAAAGGACCGAAATGACTTTACCCTGGCCGATCCGAAGCGTGTTGGCGGGAACCGCCGGAACCGCCGCGCTCACCCTCTCCTATTCCGCGGGTCGGCGCCTGCGCCCGGGCCACGACGGCCCCCTCGACTACGACGACTCGCTGGTTCCGGGTCAGATCGTGGCCTCGATCATGCGCCTGCCGGAGCTGACAGCGCGCGAGTACCAGCAGCTCGGCACCGCACTGCGCTGGGGCTACGGCTCGGCGTTCGGTCTGGCGCACGGGCTCGTGCGTCGCTGGATTCGAGAGCCGGCCGCCAGCGCGATCTTCGCCGGCACACTGATGGGCGCGACGTTCTCACTGTTCCCGCTGCTCGGTAACACTCCCCCGCCCTGGCGCTGGCCGGCCAACGTAATCGCCACCAGTCTCGGAACACATGCCGCCTATGTGTTCGTGGTGGCGAGCATTAACGGTTAGGTGGCGCATCCGATGCGCGTTGCGCTGGTGTCGCCGTACTCATGGAGCTATCCGGGCGGGGTGACACGGCACGTCGACGCCCTGGCCGGGGAACTGCGCGCTCAAGGAAAATTCGTACGGGTTCTAGCGCCGTTCGATCCACCGGGCCGGAGATCCACGATGCGTCACCACGGCGCCGAGCCGCAGCCGGTGAAGCTGCCGGCGCATTTCGTATCGCTCGGACCCACAATCGGCCTCAAGGCCAACGGCGCAGTCTCGAACCTTTCATTCACAGCCTTCGGACTCAGCACGATGCTCCACGAGCTCCGCACCGGCCGTTACGACGTGGTCCACATCCACGAGCCGGTGGCGCCACTCATCGGCTGGGTCGCCGCTGACCGGGCGCGCCTCCCGCTCGTCGGCACGTTCCACACCCACTCCGACAAACCCCTGCCGAACGGGATAGCTAACATCCTCGGGGCGCGACGGGTGCTCGGCCGGCTGCACGTTCGCATCGCTGTTTCGGAGGCGGCTGCGTGGACCGGGCGCCGATGGTTCGGCGGCGAGTACCGGATCATCCCCAACGGGGTTCACGTCGATCCGCAGCGCGGTTTGCGGGTGAGGGCGAGACGACCGGGCGACCGGCTGCGGATTGTGTTCGTCGGCCAGCCGGTCGAGCGCAAGGGCCTAACTGTCCTTCTCCATGCTTTCGGACTCCTTCAGGGAGATATGCCGATTGATCTCGTCATGATCGGGCCCTCGCCCGCCGACCTCCCGTCCACAGTGCGGAGCCGACCCGGCGTCCATGCACTCGGGAAGGTGGACGATAGGACCAAGTACCGTGAGCTGGAGCGGGCGGATGTGCTCTGTGCTCCCTCTCTTGGCGGCGAGAGCTTTGGCATGGTCCTTACCGAGGCGTTCGCCGCCGGCAGGCCTGTCGTCGCGTCCGACATCGCCGGCTACCGCGACGTGGTCCGCGACGGCGTCACCGGCGTCCTCGTCCCGCCGTCGGACGCGCAGGCGCTCGCCAAGGCTCTGCGTAACTTGTGGGCGCAGCCGCCGCAGCTCGCATCGATGGGTCGCGCCGCTGCCGCTGACGCAGAGCGCTTCGCGTGGCCAGGTGTGGCCGCCAGGGTCCTCGACGCTTACCACGACGCGATCGCAGCCCGTAATGAGCGCAGCGTGCCGCGGCTCAGGATCAAACGCGTGTGGAGTCCTGTCCCAGCACGAGCGTGATGTTCTCGGCCGGGCGATTTTCCGCAACCGATCCGCACCGCCACCGATGACGCGTCGTCTCGCGGGCGTGAGGATTCCTCCAGTGGCTGTAACCCGACTCGGACGCCGGCATGGATTCGATCCTCGGCGAGATCACTCCTCCGAAAGGCCCAACATGAACCAATCCGAAGTAGACAACGCGTTGAGCATCACTGCGGACACCGGCAGCATCGATCGCAAGACGCTGATTCGGGGTGGGGTGGCCATCGTCGCGGCGGTCATCGTCGGCCTGGCATTCGTGTGGTCGTTTGTGGGCGCCCTGCACAAGCCAACCTTCCACAAGGTCCCTATCGCGGTTGTCGGTCCGCCGGCGCTGACCCACGCGTTGAACTCAGGTGGCGAGTTTTCGGTGACGCAGGTTGACTCGCGGCAGGCCGCGATCGACAAGGTCGATGACCACGACGCGCTCGGCGGAATCGTCGTCGGGCCGCATGGAATCGATGTGCTGGTCGCGTCCGTGGCCGGGCTGACCGTCTCCAACGCGCTCAGCGCTGACTTACCGCCGAAGCTGAGCGCGCTGGCGCCCCCGGGCACACCGGTCCGGGTCGTCGATCTAAAGCCGGCGCCGAACAACGATCTGCTCGGACTCTCGCCATTCTTCCTCGCCCTGTCGGTGGTGATCGGCAATTACATCGGCGCCATCTTCTTCGGGCTCGCATTCGGCGTGAAGCCCGAGGGCCGCCGCGTCTGGTGGCGACTGCTGGGCGTCAGCATCATCGGGCTGACTCTGGCGCTGGGCGAGGTCGCTGTCGTTTACGCGATCGGCCCGCTCCACGGGCACTACGTGCCGCTCGTGCTCGGAAGTTTGCTGCTCGGGCTGTCGGTCTCGTTCATCACCGTCGGACTTCAGTCATTCCTCGGAATCCTGGGGACCACGATCGCGATCCTGATCTTCGTCGTCCTGGGTAACCCGGCCTCGGGCGGTCCCGTTCCGAACCAGCTCCTGCCCTGGGTCTGGCGAACGGTCGGCCGATACCTGCCGAACGGCGCCGGCACCGACCTGTACCGGAACATGGTCTATTTCGGCGGCCACAACCTCGCCCGGCCGCTGCTGGTGCTGTTCGCATATATGGCCATCGGGATCGTGTTCGTGCTGGCGTCAGTCCGCGTCCGTCCTCACGGCCTTCAGATGAAGGATGACTTCGACCGCCAGGAAGCGAGCCGCACCGCGGCCGCACAGCCCCCCGAAGCCCCTCACACCGACCAACGGCGCGCCGCGTAACACCGCACTCGGCAGTGAGGAGATAAATCGTGACCCTGCTAGAACCGCGCATCACCCAGGTCGGTCAGCCGGAGGGTTCCGGAACGGACGACAGGCTGGACGACCGGGTGGCGGCCGGCGCGCCGCGCGAACTGCGTGACGCGCTGGCCGGACTGATCGGCGAGGAGGAGGTGCACGGACGCGCCATCGATCTCGTCAGGTATGCCTCCGACGCCAGTCCTTACCGGCTGGTTCCGGAGGTGGTGGTAACGCCCCGGACCGTCGCGGACGTTGTCGCGGTCCTCAATTTCTGTCGCGAGTCCGGCCGTCACGCGACGTTCCGCGCCGCCGGGACGAGCTTGAACGGCCAGTCCCAGGGCGACGGTGTGCTGATCGATGTGCGCCGGCATTGGTATGGCATGTCGATCGAGGACGGCGGCGCCGCGCTGAGAGCTCGCCCCGGGACGATTCTCGGGCACGCCGCCAAGTTCCTCGACATGCACGGACGTCGGCTCGGACCGGATCCGGCGAGCATCGATGCCTGCACGATCGGGGGAGTCGTCGCCAACAACGCGGGCGGCATGCGATGCCGGCTCGAGCGCAACGCGTACAACACGGTGCGCTCGATGACGTTTGTGCTGGCGTCGGGAACGGTCATCGACACCGCGGCACCGGACGCCGAGGAGGCGTTCGCAGCGGCCGAGCCGGAACTCGCGCGCGGCCTGCTCGATCTCCGCGCCGAACTGCTCGCTGACAACAAACTGACCAAGCGGATCCGCCACAAGTTCTCGATCCGTAACACGAACGGCTACCGCCTGGATGCGCTGCTCGATGGTGAGACCCCGCTCGAGATCTTCCGCAGGCTCGTCGTCGGCTCGGAGGGCACCCTGGCGTTCGTGGCCGAGGTGGTGATCAACACCCTGCCCAAGCCGAAAAGGTCATCGGTGACCTGGATCGCAGTGCCGTCGATTGTCGAGGCGGCGGGGCTGGTCCCGTCGCTCGTGGCGCTCGGCGCGGAGGCGATCGAGTTGATGACCGCTCCGGCCCTGACGTTCACTGCCAAGTCCGGCGAGTTCCCGAACACGCCCGAGTACTGGAAGTCGCTCGATCCGCACGGGGCTGCGCTCCTGGTCGAGGTCGGCGGCGAGGACGACGAAACGCTCGATGCCCTCGAGGCGCAGGTACGTAAGGCGGTGGCCGGGGCGAAGCTGGTGCACCCGCTCGAGTTCACGCGCGACAAGGAAGCGATCGAGGTTGACTGGCGGATCCGTGAAGGCTTGCTCGGCATCGCCGGCGAACTCCGACCCCAGGGGACGTCCCTGATCAACGAGGACGTGTGCTTTCCGCCGGACCGGCTCGCAGAAGCCGCCGGCGATCTGCTGGCGTTGATGGAAAAGCACAAGTTCATCCCGGGCGTTGCCGGCCATGCGGCTTACGGGAACCTGCACTTCTCGCTTACTCCGAAGCTCGACGACCCCGACGACCTCCGGCGCTACGCCGAGTTCATGGCTGATTTCGTCGAGCTGACGGTCGGAAAGTACGACGGCTCGCTCAAGGCCGAACACGGGACCGGCCGCAACATGGCTCCGTTCGTCAGGGAGGAATGGGGGGACAAGGCCTGGGACATGATGTGGCGGATCAAGGCTCTCGCCGATCCCGCCGGTGTCCTTTCCCCCGACACGGTTCTCACGCGGAACGAGTCGCTGCACCTGGAGCACTTCCACTCGACGCCGACGATCGACGATGTCGCGGGCGCGAATCACTGCATCGAGTGCGGCTTCTGTGAGCCCGTCTGCCCCTCGCGCAACGTCACCACCACGCCGCGTCAGCGGATTGTGATCCGGCGCGAGATGGCGCGCCAGGGCGAGGACACTCCGCTGTTCGAGCAGCTGCTCGACGAGTACGAGTACGACGCAATCGAGACCTGCGCCGCTGATGGGAGTTGCCACCTCGTGTGCCCGGTCCACATCAACACCGGGCTGCTGATGAAGGCGTTTCGTCAGCGGGAGAGCACCGCCGCGCGCGAGAAGGTGGCGCTACGTATCGCCAAGCGCTATGGCCGCGTCGAGACACTGGGGCGCGCGGGCTTAGGTGCCAGCGAGATCGTGTCGAGGACGGTCGGCGTCAAGGCGCTGACCGACCTGACCGGCGTCGCGCGCGCGGCCATCAGCAAGGATCTGGTCCCGTCGGTGCCGGGGCCGATGCCGCAGCCGGCGCCTAGAAAGCTGCCCGTCACGCAGCGTCACGGGGCCGCCGCCGTCTACTTCCCGGCCTGCATCAACCGGATCTTCGGCCGCGCTCCTGGCCGGGACGCGGAACCGTCGCTGCCGGAGGCGCTCGTGATGGTTTCCGCGCGCGCGGGGAAGCCGCTGTGGGTCCCGGACGGCGTGCGCGGCCTATGCTGCGCGACCCCGTGGGCTTCTAAGGGATATACCCAGGGGCACGAGTGGATGGCCGCCGCCGTCTCGGATGCGATGTGGGACTGGAGCGACGGGGGAGGGCTGCCGATCGTGGTCGACGCCGTCTCGTGCACGCACGGGCTGATCGACGACGTCGGCACGCACCTCGACGACGAGCACCGGTCGCGTTTCGAGCAGCTTCACCTGATCGACGCGATCGAGTGGACGCACGGCCTGCTACCGCATCTGTCGATCCGGGGTAAGCGGGATCGCGCGCTCGTCCATCCGACCTGCTCGACCCTTCACCTTGGCCTCGAGCAGAAGCTGGTCGAGATCGCCAACGCGGTCGCCCATGAGGTGGTCGTCCCAATCGGCACGACGTGCTGCGGGACGGCCGGCGACCGAGGCCTTCTGCACCCGGAACTAGTTGGGTCGGCGACGCGCGAGGAGGCCGCGTACGCGAGCGAGCATCCCGCGGATCTCTACCTCTCCTCGAACCGGACCTGTGAGATGGGCTTGCTCCACGCCACCGGCCGGCCGTACGAGTCGTTCCTGTTCGAGCTCGAGGCGTTGACCCGCCCCTGAGACGCAGCTGTGTGACCCGAATATCACCTAAAGGACCAACTCATGAATCAAGACGAAGACAGTTCGGTAGTAGCGGCGGTGTTGAGCGTCATCGGAGACGTCGTCGATCTCCGCGGGCAAAACGTGTCCCGGCCAGTGCTGGTCCGGTTCGCATGGTTCTGCATCGGAGCCGTGTTCGTCCTGGCGGTGGTTCGCCCCACGTCCTCGGAAGCGCATGCGACCCGCGATGCACAGTGATGTGACGATCGTGAGCACTAGTGCCACACGGGCAGCTGATCGTGCGTCCTCATCTTCGGTGCAAGCTCCGTTCAAGATGTCCGTGATGCTCTGGACAGTGCACAGAGATCTGCCGTTCGATCAGCAACTCGAGAAGGTCGCGGACGCCGGCTACCGCGCGGTGGAGCTCGCGGGCGAACACTACACCTGGTCGGCGGATGACTTTCGCCGCTTTGACGACAAACGGCGTGGGCTCGGCATCACGTTCGACTGCGCCGCGAGTTCGCTTGTCGGTCCAGGTCGGGCACGCCACAACGCGTCTGATCCGAGCCAGCGCGAGGACTTCCTCGCCGACATCCGTGCGGACCTGAAACTCATGGAGAGGTTCGAATGTTCCGGCATGATCGTGATGGCCGGCGACGTCGTGCCGGGACTGTCCCGCCAAGCGCAGTACGAGTGCTGCGTGGACACACTGAAGCGCGCCGGGAAACTGGCAGAGCACCAAGGGGTCACGGTTCTGGTCGAGAACGTCGATCTCGAGGAGACTCCCGATTACATCGTGCCGACGGCCGCCGACGCCTTCCGGCTCGTCGCCGATGTCGGCCATCCTCAGGTCAAGCTGTGTTACGACCTGTTTCACGCCCAGATTTCCGGGGGCAACCTGATCGCCAACCTGGAGCGCCACATCGACCTCGTGGGAAAGATTCACATCGGGGATGTCCCGGGCCACCACGAACCCGGCACCGGCGAGATCAACTTCGCCAACATCTACAAGAAGCTCGCCGAACTCGGTTACGACGGGTACGTGGCAATGGAGTTCCTCGCCACCGGCGACCCGGTCACAGCCATCGCCCGCGCACGCGAGGAAGCGCTCGCGGCCGCCACGAGCTAGTGGCTCCGCCGGCAGGTTCGTGAGGCTCGGTACCGTGCCGATGAGGCCCTCATCGGCATCGTGACGCTGGTCTGGCCACCGGTCGCTGGCCAGAAAACTCGGTTGCGCTGCATCAACCGAGCGTGCAGTCGGCGCTAGCGGAGCGCGCGCCGTAGGAGCGCCACCAGCGGCCCGCCGCCATGTAAAAGGTGTCGAAGCGGGTCGCCGCGGGTCCGCAGAGTACAGATAAGCGTGCCCACCGTGCTTATCTGTACTCGGTCGGACGCGAGCGGGGAGCTTTGCTGCGAAATATGTCGGCCCGCGGTCGGTTGCCGGTGCGCGATGTGCGCAGTGGATCAGCGATCCTGCCGATGCCCGCGGGGCGGCGCCCGTCGATAGTTCCTCGGGTCTTATCAGCTCGACCCAGAGGGAGCAGGACGACAAATGATCAGCCATTCGATTGCAGCGGCGTTCCCGCCGGTCGATCAGCACTACTTGCTCCAGGCGCGCCAGATGCAGGCGCTGTCCTTCGCGGTGCACATCCCGCTCGTCGCGTTCGGACTCGCGTTCCCGGTCATGGTGCTGTTCGTCGAATGGCTCGGGCGCCGGCGCGGAGATGAGCTCTACCTGACCCTTGCGCACCGCTGGTCGAAGGTGATGCTCACGCTGTTCGCCGTGGGCGTGATCACCGGCACGGTGCTGAGCTTCGAGATGGGCCTCCTGTGGCCGAACTTCACCGGCACATTCGGGAGCGTCTTTGGCCTCGGGTTCACGCTCGAAGGCTTCTCCTTCTTTCTCGAGGCGATCTTCATCGGGATCTACGTGTACGGCTGGCGGCGTTTGTCACCGCGGGCGCACCTGCTGAGCGGGATCCCGATTGTGATCACCGGCATCACGGGGTCGCTGCTGGTCATCGCCGTCAACGCGTGGATGAACCATCCGGTCGGGTTCTCGCTCCGGAATGGCAAGGTCGTCAACGTCCACCCGCTCCGGGCGCTGTTTGGCAACTCGTATCTGTGGAATGAACTGATCCACATGTACGTCGCGGCCTACATCGTCGTCGGGTTCATCGTCGCCGGGTGGTACGCGTTCTGCCGCCTGCGCGGACGATGGACGCGGTATGAGCGCATCGCGATGACGATCCCGTTGACGATCGCGGCGCTCGCGGCGCCGGTGCAGATCCTGGTCGGTGACTGGGCCGCGCGCGACGTCGCCAAGACCCAGCCGGTGAAGCTGGCCGCGATCGAGGGCCTTTACAAGACCACGAGCGGCGCGTCCGAGCACCTCCTCGGTTGGTACACCGACAACCAGATGAAGGGCGCGATCGTGATACCACACCTGCTCTCGATCCTGACCGACCATAGCTGGAACGGTTCGGTCCAGGGACTCGACAGCGTCCCGGCCAGTCAGCGGCCTCCGGTCAACGTCGTGCACTGGGCGTTCCAGACCATGGCCGGGATCGGAACGCTGCTGGCGCTGGTGGGCATCATTTACCTCGGGGTCTGGCTGCGGCGCAAGCGGCTACCTAACTCTCCCTGGTTCTACTACGCGCTGGTGGGCGCCGGGCCGCTGGCGGTGGTCGCGCTGATCTCCGGCTGGGTAGTCACGGAGGTCGGCCGCCAACCGTGGGTCGTCTACCGAGTAATGCCGACGGCTGCGGCGGTCACCGGCGCGCATGGGATCCCGGTCAGCTACGGCGTGCTCGCCCTCGCCTATGTCGTGGTGGCGGGCGGCCTCGTCTGGGTGCTGCGGCGCCTGGCGCGAACTCCACTCGACCTGTCACTCGATTCCCCCAACCAACTACAGGCGGCCTAAGTCATGTTTCTTCAATCGTTGCCAATGGTGTTCATCCTCGCCGGGCTCGCGCTGTACACCGTGCTCGGCGGCGCCGACCTCGGGGCCGGCTTCTGGCAGCTTGCCACCGTTCGCAGGCCGAACGCCGGGAGTATCCGCGACTTTGCGCACCGAGCGATGGGGCCCGTGTGGGAGGCGAACCATGTCTGGCTGGTCTTCGTGGTGGTGGTGTTCTTGAGTGCGTACCCGAAGGCGTCGGGCTCGATCACGTCCACGCTCGCGGTGCCGCTGTTCATCGCTCTCCTCGGCATTCTCTTGCGTGGGGTCTCCTATGCGATGCGGGAAGGGGCGGCGACGCCGCGGGAATCGGGGCGGATCGATATGCGTTTCGCCCTGTCCTCGATCCTCGTGCCGTTCGCGCTGGGGGCCGCGGTCGGCGGCATCGCCACCAACCGCGTCCCGGTGGGCAACGCCGCCGGGGACATGTGGTCGAGCTGGCTCAACCCGACGTCGATCGTGATCGGCACGCTTGCGGTGGCCACCTCAGCGTACCTCGCGGCCGTGTATCTGGCGGCGGACGCCGCCCACGATCGAGAGGCGACGCTCGAGCGAAGCTTCCGTGCGCGGGCTCTCGGGTCGGGTGTGGTCGCGGGCGCGATCGCGATCGCCGGTCTGTTCGTCGTGAACGCCGATGACCACCATCTGGTCCGTTCGCTGCTCCACGGCCGGGCGCTTCCCGCCGTGATCGCTTCGGGCCTCGCCGGAGTCGCGACCCTCGTGCTCGTCTACCGGTGCCGATACGAACTGGCACGCTACGCGGCTTCACTGGCCGTCGCGGCGGTCGTCGCCGCATGGGCATTGTCACGCTGGCCGACGATCCTCCCCGGGCTGAGCATCCACCAGGCGGCTGCCGGGCACGACGCGCTGGTCTGCATCGTGGTCGCGGTCGTCGGCGGCGCCGTACTACTGCTCCCGGCGCTCGCGCTGCTCTTCCGTCTCACGCTTGCCGGTCGCTTCCGGGAAGACGAGCGAACGATGCCCGAGGCGCGCCCGGTCACCCGCCGGACAGTGAACTTCAGGCTGCTCGGCCGCGTGGCCATCGCCTGCTTGATCGCGGGCTTCGGGCTCCTCAACGTCGCAGACGCGACATGGGCCCACGCAGCCGGCGTCGTGTGTCTGTTCGCCTTCCTCGGCCTTGCCTTCCGTGCGGTCGTCGTCCCGTCGCTCGACGAGCAGGCCGCGACCGGATAGCCGGCGCCGCGATGCGATCATCACGACTGGCGTTGGTGGCGCTCGGGCTCGATCACACGACCGCCGGGATCGAGGTGCGCGAGCGGCTTGCGTTCGCGGACGCCGAGATCCCGGCGGCGCTAGCGCGCCTCACCGATCCGGTCGACGGATTACTCGACCAGGCGGCGATTCTGTCGACCTGCAATCGCGTCGAGATCTACGGCGTGTCCCGGTCGCGGCCCGCTGAACGCGATCTCGCTTCATTCCTCGCGCGCTACCACGGACTCGACACATCCGAGGTCGCCAGCCTGCTGTACCTTCGCCGGGACGACCAGGTCGCCCACCACCTGGCGGCGACGGCGGCGGGGGTGCACTCGCTGGTGCTCGGCGAAGCACAGATCCAAGGACAGATACGCAAGGCGCTCGAGCACGCGCTCAGCGCCGGCACCGCCGGTCCCGAGCTTCGCCGGCTGTTCGAGTCGGCCATCGCGGCCGGGCGGCGCGTGCGCTCCGGGACGGACATCGGCCGGGGGGCGACGAGCGTTCCTGTCGCCAGCGTGGAGCTCGCGCGCAGCCGTCTTGGAACGCTCACCCAGTCCACGGTGCTGCTCGTCGGGACCGGTGACATGGCTCAGCTCGCGGCCAAGCAGCTGGTCAAGCGCGGAGCGAGGGAGCTCCTCGTCCTTGGCCGCGCGCCTGCCAGCGCGGAGCGGCTCGCCCTGTCCTACGGAGGCCACGCCATCACCCTCGACGGGCTCGACGAGGCCCTGGCGCAGTGTGACGTCGTAATCACCGCGACTGGCGCGCGGCAGCCGATCCTGCACCGGGATCGGCTGCGGCGTGCACTCGAGCGCCGGCACACGGACTCAGCGCCGCTGTTGCTCATCGATCTCTCCGTCCCCCGGGATGTCGATCCGGCAGCGGCGGAGCTGTCAGGTGTCGAACTTCATACGATCGACGACCTCCGCGGTCTCGTCGACGGCGCCCTGATGAAGCGCCGCGCCGAACTCCCAAAGGCATACGCGATCCTGGGCCGCGAGGTGACGCGGTTCACCACGTGGCTGAGCCGGCGCGAGGCGTCACTCGAGTGCTTCGCTTAGTGACCCGGGGTTCGGCACCCGGGCGTCCCGAGTAACGAACCCCAGGTGAGTCACCAGGGACCACACGGGCGCGATCTGCGGCCAGGAAGCGCATCCTTTTACACATCGAATGGTGCTTCCTCGCTTGGGAGCTTGACATCCAACCACCAACGGAGTTCATCGTGTTTGTTGAACTAGACACACGCCAGGCGGACGGTCTGACAATCTCGCTCGAGTGGGACCGAGACACGGGAAGGACCCAAGTCGTCGTACATGACGTAAAAGCCGCGAGCCGAATGGCATTTTCGGTGCCGCGGGCAAGCGCCGGCGACGCCTTTCGGCACCCATTCTGTTACGCGCCATGAGCGCCGGACAGGGGAGCTAGGGCAATGAAACTCAGATGGTTCACCCGGACCCGCAACAACCGACGCCGCTCAGAGGTCGACGAGGTTCTCGCCGCGTACTCGGCGTGGAGGCATGAGTCTGCCGGGGTACGCGCTGCTTACGGCCGGTGGGCGCGGTCGGCAAAGCAGGACGCCTGGTTCGCGTTCGCGGCTTACCGCGTAGCGCTCGACCGTGAAGAACGGGCCGCGGCTGTCTACGCCCAGCTCCTTCCGCGTGCCGAGCGCCGCCCCGAGTTCCACGTAGCCAGGCAACTGGCGGAACTCCCGGCTCCGTTCGGAGCGATGTATGAGCGGGCCTAAGCGACGAGCGATTTGGAGTAACAGCATGAGTGCAGTCGCGGTAATTCTGAGACCGGTCGACCACGGTTGGGTGGTCGCGCTGACCGACGGTCGCGAGGTCGCTCGCTTCACCGGTCCGGCAGCGAGGTGGCGCGCCACGCGCTACATCGCACTCCGGGGGTTGAGTCATGCCCGATAGGACGGCCACAGCAGCCGCACCGTCGTCGGGGGACGTGTCGGAGCCCGGCAGCAACGGGCACCCTCCGGCGGCGCCGGGCGAGCCCGTGCCGGCGCTCAACCGCAAGCGCCTGCGGCGTCGGATGCTCGGACTCGTCGCGCTCGGCGTGGTCGTCGCGGTCGCCGTGCTGACCGGTCCCGGCCTCGGCCAGTTACGACGCGATGTGGAGCACGCGTCAGTCGGATGGCTGATCTCGGGCATCGGCCTGGAGGCCCTGTCGGCGCTTTCCTACGTCGTGATCTTCCGGGCGGTGTTCTGCCCGCGCATGCCGTGGCGCCTGAGTTACCAGTTCGGGATGTCAGAGCAGGGCGCCAATTCGCTGCTGTCGGTCAGCGGCGCGGGCGGTCTGGCGCTCGGCGCCTGGGCGCTCAAGCGCGGCGGGATGAGCGGCGACCAGATCGGACGGAAGTCGGTCGCTCTGTTCTTCCTCACCAGCCTGCCGAATGTTGCCGGCGTGATCATCTTCGCGTCGCTGTATGCCGCCGGGATTCTCCACCATGATCGCGATCCGGCGTTGACTTACGGGTTCGGCGCCGCGGCGCTGGCCGCGACCCTGCTCGTCCTGTCGCTCCCCAGGCTGCTGAAAACGAGCGCGGAGCCGGGTGAGCCCGCCCGTTCCGGACGCCTCGCGGCCGTGGGGCGGTTCGCGCGCGACTCACTGGGACAGGGGGTGGGCGACGCCCGGCTGCTGCTGCGCCACCGCTCGCCCGGAGTCCTGTTCGGCGCGCTGGGAACGATGGCATTCGACATGGCGGTCCTCGGCGTCTGCTTTGCCGCCTTCGGCCATTCGCCGCCAGTCGGCGTGCTCGTGCTCGGATATCTGATCGGTCAGCTCGGCGGCAATATCCCCACGCCTGGGGGGATCGGCGGTGTGGACGTCGGACTGGTCGGGATGTTCACGCTGTATCACCAACCCCTCGCGGTTAGCACCGCCGCCGTCCTCACGTACCATGCGATCTCGTTCTGGATTCCCGGCCTGCTCGGTACGTTGGCCTTCTTGCATCTCCGGCGGACCCTCGAGCGTGAGGCACAGCCCGCCGCCATGTGCACCTCGTTCGCCGAGCCGATCCACGGGGCCTCGTCGGCTCGGTGAATCGGTTCACCCTCCGCGCCGGCTAGCCGGCCGCCTGCCGCCGCGCCCCGAGCCGGGACGCCGCCGGCAGCCCGAGCAGCACGCAGGCCGCGCACGCGATCAGTAGCGCTTGATGCGTGGTGGAGGCACTCACGCCACTGGATATTGCCGTCCCGGCCACCGATGCGCCGACCATTGCGCCGATCAGCCGACCGAGTGACAGCATCGCGGACGCGCGACCGTGTGACGACTCGGGCGCGCTGTTGAGCCCCGCGCGCGAGATCGGTACGAAAAGCATCCCGAGGCCGACGCCCAGCGGAACGAGGAGGACGAAGCTGATGGCGCTGCCCAGCATGATGCCCGGTGTCGCCAACAGTGCCAGGCCAAATGCGGCCAGGAGGAACCCAAGCAGCGCGGTGACCCGCTCGCCGTGCGCATCGACCAGCCTGCCCGCCAAGGGAGCGGCGACGGCGACGACCACCGCCACGAGCGCCAACACGGCCGACGCGGCGAGTGCCGAGTAGTGCCCCGAATCCTGTAGGTACTGCTCGATCAGATAAAACGGACCGATCATCACCGCGAACGTGACCGCCGCGACGAACGACGCCGCGAGCAGCACGCGGTTGAACGGGGCCCGGTGCCGTTCGGAACGCTCATCCCGTCGCGACACCGGTACGTGAACGACGATTGCGCCGGCGGCCACCAGCCCAAGGGGTACGAGCGCCCACCAGTCCGCGCGCCAGCCAAAGAGGTAGGTGAGAGCGCCGCCCAGGAGCGGGCCGATCAGGTTCGCGATCCCGGCGCTGGCGCCCCAGATCCCCAATGGCACACCGCGCTGCTCGGGCGGAAAGCCACTGACGGCCCCGGCCAGCGCGGCGGGACTGACCAGGCCGGCGCCCGCGCCCTGGACGAGCCGGGACACGATCAGCAGCCCGAGTCCCCCGGCGACCGCTCCCCCTGCGGCCCCGGCCAGGAAGAGACCGAGTCCCGCGACCGCGACGCGTCGCACGCCGAAGCGGTCGACGAGTATCCCGCCGGGTAGGAGCAGCAGCGCGTACGCACCGAAGTAGGCGCTGAGCAAGGCCGCCGATGAGCTGCCGCTAACGCGTAGCTGATGGGCGACCGAGGGCAGCGCGACGGTGACCAGGGTGCCATCGAGCTGAAGCACCAGCCCCGCGGGGCTGCAGACCGCCAGCCGCGTCCACGCCTCGCGCGGCACGTCTTGATGCTGCCGTGGCGAGCGGCGGCAGGAGCGCCGGCCGGCTCGGACGCTCACCGCCACGCGAATGGCACGGTTCGGTTGTCGCCGGGGCGCAGTCCGATGCTGGCCTTGCGTGTCGGATCCTCGCACGGTGAGGCGGGCGTCTGCCCGCCGCCGAGCCGGCGCATGGGCGGTCGGTCGGCGCGAATCTCCTGCCAGAGGCAGGCGAGTTCCACTAAGCGATCCCGTCTAGTCATGGCATGACCTTTCCTCAAGAGTGGGTTAGTGGGGCGTTTGACGGATCTAGTGTGCGCTCCGCCGCCACCGCCTTCGCCCGTGTGCACCCTGGTGAACCCTCGGGTGACGCCCCGGGGTGCCTATGCCCTCCCCGGGTGACCGCCACTAGGTAACACGCCAGGGTGTCCACGGGCGCAATCCACGATCGAGTAGATCAGCCTTCGTGGCGCAACTACACCGGCGGCCTGTCCGGCGTCGTGCAAGGGAGATCCACATGTCCAAGCACCTGAAGCTCAGATTGCGGTACGGGAGAGCGCGTAGGCGCGCGGGTCGTCGCGAATTCGCGATCTTCGGGGCGATCTATTTGTTGTACGACGCCGCCCGCTGGGCGTGGGCTGGGCATCTGTCCGTTGCCCAAGCCCACGCTCGCTCGGTGTTTGCGCTCGAGCGCTCACTCCACATCGCGATCGAGGGGTCGGTGCAACGGGCGCTGGCTTCGGGTGTCACGAGCTTCCTGCTCTCGAACGTCTATCTCGCCGCCCAGGCCGTCGTCCTGCCGGCGGCGCTCATCTGGCTGTACCGCCGATCGCCGGGGGTCTACCGGCAGCTACGCGGCACCGTCGTCATCACGTGGCTAATCGCGACGCCGATCTTCGCGCTCTATCCGGTCGCGCCGCCTCGGCTGTCCGGGATAGGGATCAAGGATGTGGTCAGTCATCAGGCTGTGGTGACGCTGACCGGGCAGTCGACGTTGTTCTATAACCCGTACGCGGCGGTGCCGAGCCTGCACGTTGGCTTCTCCTTCGCGATCGGGATCGCCGCCGCGGCCGCGCTGAGCCGCCCATGGGCCAGGGCACTCGCACTGCTCTGGGGTCCGCTGGTGACTCTGGCCGTGGTCGCCACCGGCAACCACTATCTGTTCGACGCTGGCACCGGCCTGCTCGTGGCATCGGCGGCATTCGCCGCGACGCGAGCGGTGAATTCAGGCCGGTTCAACCTTCAGCTTGTCAGACGTGCCGCCGCTCTCCGCCCGTTTGGAGCGTCGGTACCCGCCACCGAGCCGCTCGCCCCCACGGCTCGGGTGGCGGCCGGGCCTGCCGCGGGCATAAACGCCGATCTCCTCCCGTCGGCGCCCGCGGCCGCCCGGCCGAATCATCCGACGATTGGCGTCCGCCGCCTGATCCCCGAAACGGCGGCCGGCGGCTAAGCCAAGAACTGCTGTCCGCCGTCGATGTCGTACGTCGCGCCCGTGACGGCGGTGTTGATCATGAGGTGAACGGCGAGGGCGGCGACGTCCGCCGGGCCAACGACGCGGCCGATGGGCAACGTCGAGCGCAGCTCCTCCCGCCGCCTGTCGAGGTCGTCGCCGAGTAGCGAAGCCGACAACGGGGTGTCGACAAAGCCCGGCGCGATCAGATTGACCCGTGTCGGCGCGAGGTCGACTGCGAGGCTGGCCGTGAGCGCAGGTAGTCCCGCGGTGACCGCCGAGAAGATCTCGAGTCCGGCGCGGCTTCGCCGACCTCCCGTGCCGCCGATGAACACCAGCGAACCAGCGGGTCTCACTCGGCCGCGGGCGTTGCGGGCCACCGCTAGCTAGCGCAAGCACCATGTGTCCACCCAGGGCGGCACGCGCTTCGTCGGCGTCCATCTCGAGTGGGGGTTTGTAGTGAGGCCCTGGGCCCGTGACCATCACATGGTCGATCGGCGTTGGCAAATCCGCGAAGAATCGTTCGAGCGACGCGGAATCGGTCGCGTCGAAGGCCGCAGTGCTCCGAGCGCCGACCTCGAGCGCGGCCTGCTCGAGGCGCTCGGGATTGCGGGCCGCAAGAATGACCTCGGCGCCCTCGGCCCGGGCACGTCGAGCCGTCTCCAGACCGATCCCGGCGCTCCCACCGATCACGACGACGATCTGCCCGCGCAGTTCCGGCTGTGTCACGGCCGGTTGCCACTGATCGAGTCGAGGATGGTGGCGGCGTACTCCGACGGCGCCTCCTCCCATATGAAGTGGCCGCCGTCGATCAGCACGACACGGCTGTTGGGAAGCCGCTCGCCGAGAAACTCGGCGTTCGCGACAGGAACGACCCGATCGTGGAGGCCGTTGATGATCGTCACCGGCATCGTTACCTCGGGCAGCAACTCCGCCAGCTCGGGGAGTTCCTCGGGGTACCTGCGGGCATAGCGCATCGACTCGACGAAGCGGTCCCCGTCGTAGCACGCGAGGTAGTCGGCGCGGATGTCGTCGGGCACCCCGCCGGCAATCGTGTCGATCGCGACGTTGACGATCGCGCGGGGGTCCATGTTGCGGTACTTCTCGAGGTCGGGGTCGAGCACCCACGACCGAAGCGGCTCGCCAAGTTCGATCGGCACCGCAGCGCCGCCGGTGCCGACTATCACGCCCGCGATCCGGTCCGGATGTGACGCCGCGGCGAACAGCGCCGCCGACGTGCCGACGTCCGGCGCGACGATGTGGGGCGTGTCCAGGCCGACCTCGGCGATGAGCTCGGCCAGGAACTCGCCCATCGCCCGGGGAGACAGGAGCTCGTCTCGGCGCTCGGACGCGCCGAACCCCGGCAGGTCGACGGCGAACAGGCGCGCGTGCTCGGCGAGCGACGGCCAGATCCGCGCGAACGCGTAGACGCTCTCCGGCCAGGGACTGGTTAGCAGCAGCGTGGCTTCCTGCGAGCCGCCGCTATCCGCATAACGGATCCGGACTCCGTCGACGGCACGAAATTGGACGTTTGGGGTCGTTGTGGTTTCCATGCAGAGCATCCTCGGGGAGCCGGGCCGCTCCTCGCGCCCGTGAACCCCCGGGTCTGCGGCCGCGATGCGCACCAGTGAGCTCTCGGGCAGTGTCTCTCGCGCTCACGTGGCCCGGGCACCGGAGTCCGGGGCCTGAAGGGCGCTTTCCAGTTGGCGTCGAGACTGGATTCCGAGCTTGGCGAACACGTGGCGTAGATGCCACTCGACGGTGCGTCGACTGAGGAACAGGCGGGCGCCGATTTCCGCGTTCGTGAGCCCCTCGCGGGCAAGCTGGGCGATCTGGCGCTCCTGCGAGGTGAGATCGTCACGGGTCGCGGCGACCCGCCGGCGCGCCTTTTCACCGGTGGCGAGGAGCTCGCCGCCGGTGCGTTCGGCGAACGCCTCCATCCCCATCGACGTGAACAGGTCGTGAGCCACCCCCAGTTCCGCACGCGCGTCGACTCGGCGACCCTCGCGACGCAGCCGTTCGCCAAAAAGAAGATGCGTGCGGGCGAGCTCGGCGCGCACACGACCTCGGGCGAGATGCTCGATCGCCGAGCGGAACCAGCGCGCGGCGTCGTCGCGCGGGGCGAGAAGGGCTCGGGCACGCGCCTCGATGCCGAGCGCCCAGTCGGTTCGCGCGGCTTGTGTCTTCGCGGCCAGGCGGTTCAGAGCGTCGGTGGCGATATCGATCCGTCCGCAACGCGTAGCGGGCTCGATCAGCTCGCTGAGCCCCCAGTTCTCCGCGACGATCTCCCGGTGCTCGCTGGCCGTGACGGCGGCGGCCATAGCATCCTCGTAGAGGCCCAGGCCGTTACAGAGCACGGCGCGTGCGTACGCACTGATGGCAATGCCGATGCCCTCTCCGCGGGCCTCCGCCTCTCGCTCCGTTCTGTCGATGAGTTCTGTCGTTTCGGGCCGTCCTCGCCAGGCCGAGAGGATCAAGGCGCCGTACGGGGCGGCGCGGATGCCCGTCGCCTGCTCGACCGACTCGGTCTCGGAGACCGCCGCGGCGGCGGCGTCGAGGTCTCCGCAGAACACGAGGATCGGCGCTCGCGCGCTGAGCGCGAGCGCGAGCTCGCTGAGGGTGCCCGTTTCGCGGGCGATGTCGACACTGGACCGCGAGAGCGAACGCGCATGATCGACGTCCCAGATCTCGAGGGCGACGACGCAACCTTGCCACAGCCACCGCAGCCGCTCCTTGTCGGATGCCCTCTCGCCGGAGAGTCGCTGCACCGCCTCGCGGCAGCGCGGGACCGCGCTTCCGTAGTCCCCGGCAAGAGCGACCAGCGCATCCAGCAACAGGTCCGCGGCGCCCGGCTCGGCCTCCGCCGGCCCCGGCGCGGAGCGCGCGGCCTCGGCGATCTCGGCCATCCCGACGCTGCCGTTCAGTCTGGCGCCGAACAGCGCGGCCGAGAACGCGTCCACGTACGTCTCGCGTGCGACGGCAACATCCAGTCGTTCCAGGCGCCGGGCGGCGTCCAGCAGAAGTGGAGTCGCGTCGGTTCCCCGGCTCGAGACGAACGCGAGTTGGGCCTGCAGCAGGTCGATATTCGCGCGCTGGAACTCTTCGAGTGGCCCGGCCGCCGCCATCGCCAGCAGGCCGCGAGCCGTACCGAACGCGCCCGCCGCCAGATTGGCCTGCGCGGCAGCGATCGCACGTTCACGGCGCCGGGTCGGATCGGGGGTCAACGTGACGGCGCGATCCAGGAACGCCGCGGTGGCGGCGGCGCCACCGCGGGCCTGCGCCCGGCCCGCCGACCGCTCGAGCTCGGCGGCGACGTCCTCGTCGGGTCCACTCGCCGCCAGCGCCCGGTGCCACGTGCGACGATCGGCGTCGGAATCGGGGTCGCTCACTTCCGCCAGGGCTTCGTGCACGCGCTGCCGGCTGTCGAGCGGGGCCGCGCGGTAGACCGCCGAGCGCACGAGGGGATGGCGGAAGCGGACGATGGCCCCGACTTCCAGCAATCCCGCGGCTTCGGCGGGCGCGAGCGCGCCGGTCTCGATCCCGAGCGTTCGGCCCGCGCGCAAGACCAGCGCCGCGTCACCCAGAGGCTCGGCCGCCGCGAGCAGCATGAACCGCTGGGTCGCCTCCGGCAACTCTCCGATGCGTTCGAGGTAGTGGCCCTCGATGTGCGCCGGAAGCTCGCCCGGGCCAGGAAACTCGAAGCCAGCGGCAAGCTCGGCGGCGGTCATCCGCCCCGGTAGCTCGAGCAGGGCAAGGGGATTCCCCCCGGACTCGGCGACTAGCCGGTCACGGATGCGGCGGTCGAGCCGGCCCATGACCGCGCCGCGCAGCAGCACGCCGGCATCCTGCTCGGGCAGCCCT
>Ga0335073_10003340_pt1 | contig 22314 bp, 25 predicted proteins | sample Lox_Sample_22_FD_207093 | JGI IMG/M metagenome (GOLD analysis project Ga0335073, IMG submission 207093) | Soil microbial communities from Loxahatchee National Wildlife Refuge, Florida, United States - Lox_Sample_2.2 | ecosystem: Environmental > Terrestrial > Soil > Wetlands | place: USA... | reverse complement strand
AGACCGGGCTCATCAATATTGAGCGCGAATCGAATCTCAGCGGACGCTTCCACGATAAAGGCATGCACATTATTTCGGGCTACTTGCGTTCGGCCTTTGCGCAAGACAAGCCGCTCACGCTCACCGCCAGCATTTGCTTCGAGCAGTCCTATTCGGGAGTGGATGGCGACAGCGCGAGTTCCACGGAAATTTATGCGCTGCTCTCGGCATTGAGCGAATTGCCGCTCCGGCAGGATGTTGCCGTGACCGGTTCGATGAACCAGCGCGGAGATATTCAGGCCATTGGTGGGGTAAACGAGAAGATTGAAGGTTTTTTCGACATCTGCCAGATTCAGGGTCTAACCGGGACGCAAGGTGTAATGATCCCGGCATCCAATGTGGACGACTTGATGCTTCGCGACGATTTGCTGGAAGCGGTAAATGCCGGCAAGTTCCACATCTGGCCCATCGCCCGCGTAGAACAAGGAGTTGAATTGCTTACCGGCACGCCTGCTGGAAGCCGCAACGGCAGCGCACACTTCGAAGATGGCACCGTGTTCGCCCGCGTAGATGAACGCCTGCGCGACATGGCCCGCGTGATGAAAGATTTCGAGTAAGCTCCTACATTTCGATTCACGGCCGGTACCCCAGGTTCGCCGTATGTACCCGGTCTTAGGTGCGTTTTTCTCTCGGCTCCATCACTCCCGTTTTTATTGCACATAGTGAGCGACCGGTGCCGAGCAGCGTATCTCGCTTTTGTAGCGGCCGCCTTCTGAGGCGGGCGTTTTTCACTCATTAGTTCGCTGCGTAGTAGAGTCCTGCCACTGTCCTTCTGGCCCTCGCGCCGATTTCCATTTTCTGTCCCTTAGTGCCGTATCCTCGATCTTCCCATTCACATATCATTTCCCATGTGTTGTTCGGAAACCAACGGTTGGTTCTGCGTCGACTAGCACTTGCATTCATTTACGCCGAGTTCCGAAGCGTATGCTTGAGTGCTCAGCAGCCACTTGGTTTTTTCACGCCGCCCAGCGCCGAGAGCCACTCACTTGCCACTAACTTCGACGAGCCACTGGCGCTACTTGACACTCGAAGGGGCACTCGCCACTGTTCCTGCCCCTCTCTTTTTTTAAATTGTTTAAAAATGTTCCAGCTAACTCCTTTGTTTCTCACTTTTCCAGTTTTTACCCAGGGGGAGGGGGAGTATCTAACTTGCAAACAGAGGGTAAGGGCGAAATCTAAGATGTGCGATGCGCACCTTTATTCGGGCGCTTTGGGGGCGACATAGGCTCGCCGATGATCTACCCGAAAATTGTCGGGATTGTTGCTACCGCTGGAAGGGGAAACCTTTACGTCGATGGTGTGGATCGCCCCATCAGGCTTGGGTGGGGCGAAGGCCAGGCTGTATTCGTGGCGCACCAGTTGTGCGATCTGGCCATAGGTTTCCTGGAAGGCTTTGGCGTTTAAGGGAAAATACGCCCGGCCACCACTGGCTTGCGCAAGCGTCTGTAGCCAAGCGTCGGCTTGCGAGAAAGCCTGCTCCGTCTGGTGCCGCTGCTGCTTGGTGCCCTTCTTGGGATTGCGCAGTGGGCCGTTCATGGAGACACAAAATACACGCACATCCCCGGTTTCTAGGCGCGTGACTAGCGGTTGCAGGACAGAAACGGGAGAAGTGTCGACACCGCTGGAAACCAACACGATCGATTTTTTGCCCGGCACACGCGTAAGCCAATCGAGCACCGTCGAGAGACTTTGCCCTAGATTCAGATCGCCATAGCCCAGTGTGAATTGAATCGTGCTTAACGCTGCTTGGACACTGCCCTTGTCGGTCGTGTAATTCATCACCGTGCTCGGCGCATTGTTGTAGACCACGATGGCCGCGCGGTCCCCAGGAGAAAGCCCACTAAGAAGGGCGCTGGCAACGAACAGGTGCGAATCCGAGAGCATATACACAGCCGGGCCCGCTTCAAGGAGAAGTAAAACTTGTGCGGGCGCATCGACGGGCGCGAAATCCGTGATGGGCTGAGGCGTACCGCCGTCGAAAATCTGGAAATCGTTGCTCTGCAAGCCTTCGACGAAGTTGCCCTTGGCGTCGGTCACGATGACGCCGACGTCCACGCGATTTACCTCAACTTGAATGGCTTGCGCAGATCGAGCAGGTTGTTGTTGGGCAAATGCTGGAACGGTGAGCAGCCCGAGCAAAAGCAGGCCATCGTGGACAAATCGCCACGGAAGCGGTTGCTGGTGAGCGTTAATCCAGCCAGTGGTCAAAGTGAACTCCCTTGGCATCCTTCCAGGAGCCGCCGGACATCGTGTGGAGATGGCGGGAAAAGACCTCCGGATTCGCCTGAGTGAGCCAGTCGGCCATTTTCTTACTGGAATTGCTTTCCTCGGTGCTCTTGGCGGTTTGCACGGCCTTGTTGGCATCGGCCACCCATTTTGCCTGCAAACCAGGCCAGTCGACCTTCTGAAAATCAAAATAGGAGAAGCCATTCAGTTTTTGCGGAAGCAAAGCACGCGCGGCAAGCAATCCCTTGAGTTGTGTTGCATCGGGATCAGCAGGGGTTTGCGTAGCATATTTGCGAAGGGTCTCACTTTTCGAGGCGCCAAAGAGCAGCTTTGGATTCATGGCCAGATAGTAGAAGTGCCACTGCGCGAGGCCCGCGGAGCTTTGTCCACCGTGCGTGGAAATTTTCAAGAATGTAGTATTGCCTTCATTGCGCTCGGAAGTGATCTGATCGCCCATGATGGTGCGAGTCAGCTTCAGAGCATCGGGCTTATTACGCAGTCCGAAGAGATAAACTTTCTGGCTGTCGTCGAGCGTAGGACTGGTTTGAATCCAGGCGATTTCTCCGGTGACGACATTCAGCGCGTCAGGAAGAGGCATGCCCAAACGAGTCTGTGCCATTTGTTCCAGCGCGTTGGTGGTGGAAGCCTGCCCGTTGTTCATGGAACCGAAGGCATGTTTCAAAGTGTTGTAGATGCCCAGCAAGTTGAACTCGGTCTCCCCGTACTGAACAGTGTCTGGCGGGAGATAGCCCGTGGAAACGGGATTGGCCTGACCATCTGACCAAACATCGAAGAGCGTACCCGGCGCGGTGTCACCCAGGATTGCGCCAATTACGTGGGATTTCGGACCTTCGAGAGAAAGGCGTCCAGCGATGGAATGGATGCACTCCAATTTTAGGGCCGAAATGAGTGGCTTGAGTTGATTCACGGTCGCATTGGACGAATCCACGTTGAGCTCGTCGGGGCGAGGGATCGGGAGGAAAAACTCTAAAATGCCGCCCGTGAGTAGTGGGCGAGCTTCCTGATAGCTGGCGGATTCCGCCAAAACCGCCGCAGCGGGCTTGCCATTGACTACGTTCAGAATTTCCTCGAAGACCGGAAGTTCGTTGGCGCTGACGGCATATTTGCCGAACTCCGCCCAATAGGTGATGCCCGATTTGCGCTCGACTTTTAGAGAGGGAACGCCCGCCACGGTAAGTTCCGTAAGTTTTGGAATGTCTTTTTCGGTAGAGCGCATTTGCAGAACCGCTTTGGAGAGCAAAGCTTCTTTCCCGGAGCGATCGTAGATGAGAAACATGCCGTTCCACGCGGCTGGCGCGGGCGTCTTCGAGGCAGAGCCCGATGTCGAGGTGCCGGCTGCTTTGGCGGCCACGTGGGATTCCGGCTGACGGATATAGCCGACTAGGAAGGAATTGTCGAGCAAAGTGACGTATTGCTGTAGCTCTTCGGGGCTAACCCGCGGTTTGTCCTGCGTGTTATTGGAATGATTGGAGCTCACAAAGTTGGTGAACAGCGCAGCGCGCGCGGGTGCGAAATCGGGATCGTCCCAAAGCGCGTAGAGGGAGTTGCTCTTGCGAGTGTCACCCGAGGGACTGCCATGCCAGCACAAATAAAACGAAGTGTGTGCGGGGAGTTTTCCGGGATCGATCGGAGACTGCGCGAAAGCGCTACTCGAGAGGAACAGAACAACAAGAAGCGCCGCGGACAGGTGGCGGCGAGACTTGGAATCGGACATGACGAGGAATCCTCCGTGGGATAGACCTGGCTAAATCGTAGCGTCCGCGACCGCTACAAAGAAGGCTTCTGCAGTTCTGAGTTTCCAGAACCGGTAACGACAACCTGACGGAAATGCAGATGGACTAACGCTCCAAAAAGAAACGGTCCCGCGCAAGCGGGACCGCAGGAATCGTCGTTGGAATGAGCTTACTTGGCCGGGGCGCTCGTGGTGTCTTTCGGCGCCGACAGGTAGCCAGTGATCTGGTTCTTGCCTACTTCGAAGACCACGATCTCGTAGGGAGTCAGTCGCGGGCTACCTTTCATGTAGAACTGCACAGGCTCGCCGGACGTTTTGTCCTTTTTCTCGATGGACTTGTCGTCGGCCAGAACCGTCATCGTATAACGGCTCTTCTTCTGGTCGGCTTTATCGAGCTTAATCTGCACCGGGCCGACACGCTGGGGAGTCTTGGCTTTCTGAATCGTGAATTCGTAATAGTTGCGATCGCCACGGCGCCGGAGTTCTTCGAGGTCGTCGTGGTTCTTGGCGATCAAGCCGCTCATGACGCCCATGTCGCCGGCAGCACGATCCAGCTTGGTCTTGGTGGCTTCCAGGTCCGTGCGGGTATCGGCAATGTCCTTCTTTGCGCCGGTGACATCGGTAGCCACGGCGCCAATCTTCTCGTCGCTCTCTTTTTGAGCGGCGCTGATCTGTTCGCTGAGCTTTTGATCGGACGCGGCTTGCTGTTTCCGGATGGATTCGGCGCGGCTCCGCGCTTCGGCCAATTCAGCCTGGGTCATCCCGACTTTCTGGGAAGTGACCTCGAGCTGGCCCTTCAGATCGGCAATGCGCGTATTGGCCTGCTCGAGTTGTGCGGTGAGAATCTTGTTCTGCTCCTCGTTCCGGGCTAGTTCTTGTTCCACACGCGTCTGCACGGCATGGCCGGCATAGGCAATCAGCCCCAGACCAACGACTAATAAACCAAATAGCACCGCGATCCACCGGGGTGTGCCCACACTCTCATATTGGTAGGATTCGTGGGGGCTGGGCACGTTTGGGGAAATACTCATGTATCTCGCTCCTCCAGAAAAGCAGGTTCGGCTAAGTCCGAAAACCACGCCTGACTCCAGAATTATCCAACGGGGTGGGTTGCAAGTCCAATGGCGTTGCGCGGCGAATGTTCCGTTCGGTTACTTGCGGCGCGGGCTTGGCTTGGACGCGCGGCGCGGCCAGCGGGCAAAGATGGTGGTGTTCAGGCCGCCGCGGGGGGTGAACTCGCCTTTGACGATGCACCATTCGGGCTGTACCGCGTCCACGATATCGTGAAGCATTTTGTTGACGGCGTTTTCGTAGAAGATTCCGAGGCTGCGATAGGCGAGAAGATACATCTTGAGGGACTTGAGTTCGATGCAGGATTTCCGGGGCTTGTATCGAATCGTTATAGTACCGTAATCCGGTAAGCCGGTTTTTGGACAGACGGACGTGTACTCTGGATAGCGGGTGGTAATTACATAGCCCGGGTATTGATTTAGCCAAACTTCCAATTTGGGCAGCTTTGCGTCTATACCTGCTTTGGCGTGCTCGTCTGTATATCCCGGCATTCTTCCTCGCGACAACGGCGAAATTCGCCCTAGGACTATTGTACCGTCGAATCGGTAGTCATGGGTCTTGCCATCAGGGAAGCCTTGGCCTATCCTGTGCGCTGATTAGGCCCCGGCTAGCCAATGAATTGTCCCGTTTGTAAAAGCAAAGACGCGAGACGTTCGCGCCGTCAATACACTGCGGACTACTTGTTCAGCATCGTGGGTGTGTACCCGTGGCGTTGCCGCAAGTGTGAGGCGCGATTTTATGCGCGACTGATGACGCTGACCGAGTTGCTGCATGCGCATTGTCCCGTGTGCGGAAATCCGGATTTGAAGCGCATTGCCGCCGAGCATGTGAATGGCGCTCTTTCGTTTCTGTGGCGATGGATGTCAATTCCGGCGTACCGCTGCGAACCTTGCCGTCACAAATATTTTTCAATTCTGCCGTGCCGCGCAAAAGAACGAGAATTGGTTGAAGTGCCTTCGTCGGATTGACCAACTTGCCGCGTAAATCGCCCGCCGAAACCCCTCTAATTGCATTTCATTGCGTGCAACTGACGGACTTGCCTTGTCGAATCAGGCCGCGATCGTCGCTGAAGACCGCGTAGGAGCATTTGGGATCGTTCACATCTTCCAGGGCAAGGGCGTAAGAGGTCGCGTCTTTCGAAAGAATGAGGCGCAATTTCCACCCGGGAACAATTTCGGGTCCGGGGCCGTACATGGCGTACGAGACCGTCGGAATGGATTGCGGCGCCCATTTGGTCCCGGTTTCGGTGAAGTCCAGGTTGGTGACCAGCGTGCTCCAAGGGACGTAAGTGCCCTGGGTCTTTTTATAGTGTGCCTCGGCAGCATTGATGGCGCGCACCATGTTGATGGCTAAACTGCGCCGCTCATTCTCGCGGTCCTCTAGACCTGGTGAAGTTGCTCGTTGGGCTAGGGTGCGGGACAAGGGAAACAGGCTGAACACTAGAAGAATGCTGGCAACAGTTACTTTCCGTCTCTCCATGAAGATCCCCTTACGCGCCGCATGAAAGGTATCGGCGCCCTCCGTGGGTTGGATGATGGCATTTCCAGAGGCGTTATTCCAGTTGGCACGAGTTTATTCACTGCGCAACGCAGTCATGGGATCGACGCGGGAGGCGCGGCGTGCAGGTATGAAACAGGCGAGGAACCCGGCGACACACAAGGTCATCGAAACCACGAGAAAAGTCAAAACATCAGTGTCCTTGACGCCAAACAGGAAGTTGGCGAAGAGAGAGCCTGCAGTAACAGCACCGAACGTGCCCACAATAACGCCGACAGCGGTCAAACGGAGTCCCTGGCCGACGATCAGACGGAAGATATCGCGTGGACGAGCGCCCAATGCGGTGCGGATGCCAATTTCGCCGGTGCGTCGCGTAACCTCGAACGCGAGCAGACCATAGAGTCCGACACAAGTCAGGGCCAGAGCGAGTAAACCAAGTATGGTGGTGAGTGCGGCGATGAGGCGGTCGGGGCGCAGGGATTCATCAAGGCTTGCGCGGAGGGTTTTCACGCCGGTAACGGCTACCGAGGGATCGAGTGACCGGACGACGTCGCGAACGGCACTGCTCAATGCTCCGGTGGCCAAATTAGCGCGCACTTGAAGATCGCCGTGCGTGCCGGGGATGTAAAAGAACTCAAGCGGGCTTTCCCGCAAATCGTTGTACTTGGAATCGGCGACTACGCCGATGATCTCCAGGGGGCGATTGTTCGCGCCTTCGACGAAGCGAAGGTGCTTTCCGATGGGATTGCTATCACCGAAAAAGCGGCGAGCCATTGTGCGGTTGAGGATGGCCACGTCAGTTACCTGATAAGAGCGCGATTCGAGGTGGATATCCTGTTCAGTGAAATCGCGGCCAGCGAGCAACGGGATGCCCATCGTGGAGAAATAGTCTGGAGAGACGCCGACGAAGCGTTCGTTCGCTGTTTCGCCGGGTTTAAGGGAGTAGCCCTCGACGATGAGGTTGACGCCAACTTCCTTGCCGCTGATCGGAGTGAAGCTGGAATAGGAAACAGAGCGAACGCCCGGCAATCGGCGAACACGCGCGAGGAGTTGATTATAAAACGTGGCTACCTGCTGGCGACTGCGCGAGGCGGCATAGTTGTCAAGAGAGACGAGCAGGACCTGGTCTCGCGCGAAACCGGGATTGAAAGTTTCCAGGTTGATAAGGCTACGCAAGAGCAGACTCGCGCTGACTACGAGGATCATGGAGAGCGCCACCTGGGCAACGACCAGCACGTTGCTCAAACGCGAATGCCGAGAGGAATAGCTCGTAGCGCTGCTTGGGGATTTGAGGTCGTCGGTGAGTTCGCGCCGCGTAACTGAGACGGCGGGAGCAAGTCCACAGATCAAAACAGCGAGCGCCATGAGTAGCGCCGTGAATAGCAGTACCCGCCAGTTCAGGCCGGTGGACAAAGCGATGGGGAGTTGAGGAGTGGAGAGCGAAGCCAGCAACAGTGGACTCAGCCAGAAGCTGGCGGCCAAACCAGCCAGCGTTCCCGCCGCGATTAGCACAAGGCTTTCGGTAAGAAGTTGACGAACCAGCCGGGAAGCGCCGGCACCGAGTGCCAACCGCACCACGATTTCACGTCTGCGGGAAATAGCACGAGCCAGGAATAAGCTTGCGATATTGCCGCAGGCGATCAATAGCAGCAGTGCGACGACCGCTTGAAGGATGCGAGCGGGAAGTGAATATTTGGCGCGGATGGAAGAGAGCCCACGAGCGGCAGGTGTGAGCAACGTTCGAGCAAACGATTCTTTGCGCTCGATGTCCGGTACCGCTGAAACTCGTTCCGATTCTTGCAGCAAGGGATCGAGGCTGGCCTCAGCTTGAGCGAACGAGGTGCCAGGCTTCAGGCGGCCCAGGATGGAAATGCCTTGGATCTGCCAATAATCTTGGGAAGGCAAGTCCGTGGCACCGAGCGGCATATAAAAGTCGGGCGCTTCCTCGATTTGGGTGCCGAAGAATTCTGGTGGTGCGATTCCCACGATGATGTACGAGCGTTGCGGCAGCGAACTGGTGCGAGTGGCGTCGGCCTGGTCTCCGAATTGAATGATTTTCCCGATGGTGCGCGGATCAGAATGAAACTCACGTTTCCAAAAGTCGCAGCTGAGAACGATGACGGCTTGCGCGCGCTCGTCACTTTCGGTGAATAACCGGCCTGAGAACGGGCGCAGACCTAATGCCTCGAAATAATTTCCAGAGACAAGGATGCCTTGGGCCATGACCGTTTTGCCGTTCAGCGTAGTCGTATAAGGGGCGATGCGGGAGAATGCCAGGACTGAGCTGAAGACTGCGGCTTTCTCGCGATAGGTGTAGAAGGTTGCGAGTTCGGAGATTTCTGCCGGGCCCAGAGTGCCGGTGGAGTTAACCCACACAAGTTCGTCGGCATGTTGCACCGGAAGCTTGCGCAGCAGCAACGGATCGAGCAGCGAAAAGATGGTGGTGTTAGCGCCAATCCCGATAGCAAGCGTGAGGACAGTGACAAGTGTGAAGCCAGGAGATTTGCGGAGTTGGCGGAGGGCGAAGCGGCAATCGGAGTAAATGGAATGGAGCCAGTTGCCGAGGCGTTGCTCGCGGACTTGTTCTTTGACTTGCTCGATGCCGCCGAGTTCGATGCGCGCCGCACGTTGTGCTTCGGCGGAGTTCATGCCGGCGCGAAGATTTTCGTCGGTGAGCATGTCAAGGTGCGCGTGAACCTCCTGGTCGAGATCGGTCTCGATACGGTGGGAGGAGAAGATATTGCGCAGGAAGCTTTGGAGCTTAACGAAGCGTAGCATGCGAACCTCCTTCCGATTTGCTAGGGCCAGTCTAAAGACTGGCCACTACACAAGCACGGACCTTCTAGGAAGCTTCGAGTGCCTGCGCTATGGCCCAGGAGATTCGGCTCCAGCGCTCGGTTTCGAGATCGAGTTGTTTGCGACCGGCTTTGGTCAGGCGATAAAACTTGGCGCGGCGATTGTTTTCGGAATCGCCCCAGAAGGAGGAGATCCAGCCTTCGTCCTCCATGCGATGAAGAGCAGGGAACAGCGAGCCCGGTTTCACGAGAAAGGTGCCGGAAGTAATTTGCTGCACTCTGCGGGAGATGCCAAGGCCGTGTAGTTCACCGGCAATGAGAGATTTCAGAATTAGGAGGTCGAGAGTGCCTTGCAGGAGAGTAGTCGGTTCGGGGCTCATGGAAGGGGCTCCTGGCTCCTATCGAAAGTCTATAGGAAGAATAGGCCAAGACCTATCGAGTGTCAATAGGAAGAGAGGAAGAAATGAGCGCCGGCGAAAACGAGGGCGAATGGCCCTGGGAGGAAGGCTATTGCGCTGAGGGCTAGTAAGAGTATGATTCCGTGCGAACCAGGGTCCCAGGGGGACGAAGGAGGCGCTTATGACGGCTGTCGCTCCCAGCAAAGAAACCGCGCGAGTAGCCGCGTTGAACCGCTATGCGATTTTGGACAGCGAACCCGAGGAATCCTTTGACGACCTGGTGACGCTGGCCGCGCATATTTGCCAAACGCCGATGGCGATGTTGTCCCTGGTCGATGATCACCGGCAATGGTTCAAGTCGAAGTACGGTGTGGAGATCAAGGAAACGCCGAAGGAAATCTCGGTTTGCGCGCACGCCATCCAGCAGGGGAATCTGTTTGTCGTGCCGGACCTCACAAAGGATGAACGATTCCGCGACAATCCATTGGTAACCGGGGATTCGCATCTTCGCTTCTATGCGGGCGCGCCCTTGGTGAATGAAGATGGTTTTGCGCTGGGCACTCTTTGCGTGCTGGATAAAGAGCCGCGGGAATTGAATCCCGAGCAGAAAGACGCGATCAGCGCGCTAGGCCGGTTGGCGCTGCGGCAGATGGAACTGCGCATGCATCTGCAGTTGCTGAAGGATGCGCTGAACGATCGGACACGGGAGGAACACGCGCGCGAGTTGGAGTTGAAGAGGCTGGAGGAGAAGTTGGTGCGCGTGCTGGGGCTGAAGATTTGAAGGGAAAGCCAGGGGCGTAAAGCCGCTGTTACGAGCGTGTGATTCGTGAGTTTAGGGAAACCGGGCTCCGGCGTGAAGGAGCCCGGTTCGCGTTTAGAGTGAATCAGCTTTGTGTCCGGTGGCAGCAGGTGGAATCGCCACCGCAGCAACCTTTGCCATTCTTGGAGCTGTTGCACGCCATAGCGTCCTTACCGCAGCACGATTTCTCGGCCTTGCCGCAGCAGCCCTTACCATCCTTGGCACATTGCTTGGCGTCCTTGCCGGAGCAGCAGTTCATTGCGGACTTACTGTCTTTGTCCTTCTTGCAGCAGGCCATGTCTTTGCCTTGGCAACAAGAGATGCCTTTGCCGGCGTCGGCCTGATCACCCTGAGCCTTCTGATGATCGCAGCACGTACAATTGGATTTCGTCGCCGGAGCGGCGGGTGCTGGCAGGGGAGCCTGTTGAGACATAACCGGCAGCCAGGCGGCCAGAGAGAGAATCGCGAAAATTGCAGTCATTCGAGTTTTCATTTCTTCACCTTTAGGTTTTTCGGTTCGTGTTAGAGGTGGGAAACGCGTCCCACGCGGACACAGGTCAGGTTTCAGAAGAATCAGTAAGAGTAAGGAAAGGAAACCTCAGAGACGAAGAATTGTGAAGAGAGAATCGGGGGTACTTGAGGAATTCGTGCCCCGCAGAGCGACGACGTACTCTACTTTAGCAAGCAGCGGCTGCGCAGAAGCAAGAGAAACGAAAGCGTAATTCGGGTGAGAAAAATCGTTGAGCAGAGAGGGCAGCCCGGCAGCGGTTTCGTGAGAAATCGAGCAGCAATCGGGGAAAGGCAACGGGTGTTGATGACAGAGAGGACAGGGAGACGAAACCGCGCCTGGATGGCTCTCGCGTGGGCAGCAGTTGTGGCGCGTAGGGGAAGGTTCAGGTTGGTAGGCAGGTGAAGCTCCTGCCAGCACCACAACTGCCGCCCGAGAGTGTTGGCTTTCACACCCCATATTGAGCCGGTTGACGGTCCAGCTCAGGAGCGCGACGATCAAGACCACCCCAAAAGATCGTCTGGCCATTACGAGGTCAGTTTGCACCCGGAGGAAAAGGTTGGCTGTGACAAGGGTCACGCTCGGATGTTTAGTAGCGGAATTTTTCAACAGCCGGTGGACCAGGTATGCTAGTTCCGCTATGACGCACAACCATTTAGTGAAAAATGTAGCGGTCCTCGGGTTTCTGGGCTTGGCCACGTGTGCTAACCCATTGAGGACCGTGGCACAGGTGCGCAAGAGCTGTCCTGATGGTGTGACCCTGAAAGCGAGTGCAGGGATGACTGCGCAAGGCTCTTTGATTTTGACTGAGATTGTGGGGCCCAAGACCATGCCGAAATTCACCAGCGAATGGGACAGGCATGACATGCCGTTGTGGCAGGAAGGTCCTGCGACAGCAGCGCCAAGCGCGTTGCACGGATTGCTGGGAATCGATTTGGAGAAAGCTCCAGGAACCTACGAGTGGAAAGCATCGTGGCCGGGCGCGAACGGCGATGCGGAATCGTGCAGTTTGACCATTACGGTTCACGCTGGAAAATTTCCAACCGAACGACTGACCGTGAATCCGCAATTTGTGCAGCCAAATCCGGAACAGGAAAAGCAGGCCGAAGAAGATTCGAAAAAAATGCGCGCGATCTATGACACCGTGACGCCGGAACGTTTGTGGCAAGGAAAGTTCCGGTTGCCACTGAAGAATGTGACCACCGGCGGGAATTTCGGAAGGCGGCGTGTTCTGAACGGAGAGTCGCGGTCGCCGCATGCCGGCGTGGACTTTCCAGCGGCCGCCGGGACGCCCGTTTTCGCATCGCAATCCGGCAGAGTCGTGCTGGCGGAAGGTTTGTACTACTCTGGAAACACGGTGGTGATTGACCACGGCTACGGTATCTACACCATGTACGCGCACTTGTCGAAGATTGGGGTCCAACATGGACAGATGGTGAAGGCGGGCGAGGAACTTGGAAAAGTCGGTGCTACCGGACGGGTCACCGGTCCGCATTTGCACTGGGGTTTGACCATCAACCACGCGCGGGTGAACGCCATGCAAATCGCACAGCGGCAGCCCTGAAAGCCCGGGGAAACAGCGTTTACTTCAAATAGGTGCGTACAATTTCGATCAGATCCTCGGCGGCTTCCGCCGAGGATTTTGTTTTTCGGGGCATGTGGTTGAGGATGTGATCCTCCATCAACTCGCCCATGAGGCCATTGATCGCACCGCGCGCGGCGGCCAAACGCTGCAACACGTCCGCGCAATGAGCGTCCTCTTCGAGAGCGCGCAGCGCGGATTCCAGCTGGCCGATAACCTTTTTCGTGCGGGACACAAGCTCAAGTTTTTCGCGTGAAATGTGTGTCATTTGATTGACTACCCTAGGGGGGTATGGTATCAAGGGAGTTGCTTAGCGGCAAGACCAAAGCTCACCGCCCGTATCGTATGGCAAAAAGCGGCGGCCGCCAAGGAAAAGCCCGAAAAACTGCGAAGGAGAAGGGAGGGGCAATGTTACAGGCCATTCATCAAAAGGAAGGAGCCCCTCGGGCATCCTCGATTTACTGCCGCTGGATTCGCCAGCAAAGGAACGATGGCGAGCATCTTCTGGCTGTGTGGATCGATCAAGAGATGCGCTGTTTCGAACGGGAATTCGCGGCGAATCCGGTCGAGCAGATACTACAAGAAGACGCGCTGGAAGAGCCTGGCGGTCGGATAGTAGTGCGGTCCTCGAGAAACGCGGCATCCGAGTCAATCCGTTAAAGCGGAGATGAAACGCAGTGGTGAAGGCAGGGGCTTACCGCATTTGCGCGTCGATGGCCATATGGCTGTCTGCGTCTGTTTTGCTCGGTTTGCCAGGTTCGCCGTTGGTACGTGCGCAGGAGGACGGTAGCGCACAGACACCATCACAGACACCTGCACCGCCACAAACACCCGCGCAGACGGACGCCCCCGCTCAGGAGGCTCCAGCCGATACCGGGAATACCGGCAGCCACGAATTGCTGACGATGTTCCCGCACACGGAGTGGGATCGCATTTGGCTTTCCGGACAGGCCAACTGGATTTCGCAATATCATCCAACGTTCACGTCCCCGTATCAGGGGCCCCACAGCCTTTCGCCCGAGGCACAGGACGCGACATCGCGCGTGTTGACGCTGTTTACAGGCTTGCGCCTGACGGACACAACGGAGTTTCTGTGCGACGTGCAGGAAACCGGCGGCAACGGACTCGGCGAGGCGCTGGGAGTAGCGGGTTTCTTCAACCTGGACGTGGTGCGTAACCCCACACTGGGTAAAGCACCATACATCGCGCGGTTGATGTGGCACCAGATTATTCCTTTGAGCAGAACGAGAATCGTGGCGGAGCGCAGCCCGTTTTCCCTGTTTCCTCAACTGCCGGAACGGCGTTTGGAACTGCGGTTTGGGAAAATCAGTATGGCCGATTTCTTCGACGTGAACAGCTACGGTAGCGACAGCAATCTTATGTTTATGAACTGGACCGTGGACAATAACGGGGCGTATGACTACGCCGCGGACACCCGCGGGTTCACCTACGCGGCGATGCTGGAGTATCACGACCGCAACTATATTGTGCGGTTCGCGGAGGCCTTGATGCCCAAGGTTGCCAATGGCATCGACCTGGAGGGGAATCTGTCCCTGGCGCGTTCAGAGAACACCGAGTTCGAACTGCACGGCCGTGTGTACAAGAAATTGTTGAAGCAGGAAGGAATCATCCGCGTCCTGAACTTCGTAAACCACGCCAACATGGGCGATTATACGCAGCAAATTAATCAGTGGCTCCAGTATCACAACACGGCGGTTCCCGAGATCACCGACCATCCGTTGCAAACTACAGTGAAATACGGTTTTGGCGTAAATATTGAGCAACCGCTTTCGGACTGGATCGGGCTGTTTGCCCGGTGGGGCTGGAACGAAGGTCAACACGAGTCATTTGCCTACACGGAAGTGGATCAAACCTGGGAAGTGGGCGTGGGGGGAAATGGAGCCCGTTGGGGGCGACCTGCGGATCGCATGGGCTTTGCATTCGTCAGTAACGGGATTAGCCATCCCCATGCGCTTTACCTGGGATATGGAGGGCTGGGCTTTATCCTGGGCGACGGACGCCTGAGTTACGGGCGTGAAAACATTATCGAGACCTATTACACGCTTCACGTCTGGCGCGGTATCTATCCCGCGTTTGACCTGCAATACGCGTCGGATCCGGGCTACAACCGTGCCCGTGGTCCGGTGATCGTGCCGGCCCTGCGGCTACATCTGGAATTTTAGCGGCCTGCCAGTAGGGAAGTAGGAAGGAAGATTAGTGGGTGGCAGCCAGTTGCGCGTGGGCTTCGGCTAAGCGCGCGCGCGTCGTTTTCACAATGCTGGCAAAGCGGCGAGTGAGTTCGCGAATCCGGTCCGACTTATGCAGCAGCATGGACTCATTGGGAATGAGTTCCTTGCCCACACTGAGAGCCGCAGCGCCGGCCAGAAGATAATGCGACGCGTTTTGCTGAGTCACTCCTCCGCCAGGAACCAGCTTGATCTCCGGGAATGGTCGGCGCAAAGAACGGATATAGGCCTCTCCGCCTAGCAGGGAGCAAGGGTAAACCTTTACGAAGTCGGACCCATGGCGCCACGCGGAATAAATTTCGGTCGGCGTCAGAGCGCCGCTCATCATCAGGACGTTCGGAGCTTCCGCTACCAACTGAACCGTGGGCACATCGAGCGCGGGATTGGTGATAAATTTTGCGCCGGCTTTAATACATTCGCGGGCGGTGATGACATCCATAACGGTTCCGGCGCCAATAATCTCGTTGGGCAAGGTTTTGCAGATTTCGCGGATGACCTCGATGGCTCCCGGAACGGTCATGGTGACTTCGATGATCGGAATGCCACCGCGCGCTACTTCCTGAACCGCAAAAAGGGCATCTTCCGCCGAGGAGGTGCGAATGACCGGAATAATCGCAACTTCTTCCACACGGGCCCTTAAATGGTCTTTGTTCATGACCGGAGGACTCCCTGGAGACCAACTCGAAATATCGCCGTGTTCGCCGACATGCGTTGCTGTCAGCATTATAGTGCCCGGGTCAAGAATTACCAGATGCGGCTGGAGTGAACATCAGAAGCACGCAGTGCTAGACTTGGCGAAGAAAGGGGGCTGTCATGCCGAACAAAAAGAAAGCAAGCAAGCGAGACGTGCGCAAAAGCAGCGTGAAAAAAGCAAAAACGGCAACAAGCAAGAATAAAGCCGCTAAGAAAAAGAAAGTTGCGGCAAAAGCAAAAGTGAAAACGGCGCAGCGCAGAGTACGTGGCCGGGCGAACGAAGGAGGGCTTGTGTCGTACGCGCCGCGCGGGTTGGGAGCCCGAACCGGGGGCCAAGCGGGCGATACGCAGGGGCTCGCGAGCGGACCAGACGTGGACTCCGAGAGCGTGGAAGAACTCCTGGAGGAAGGGCAGTCGTTCGAAGCAGAAGTAGTCGAGGCTGTGGAGAACGCCCCCGATCCGGACGAGGGCGAGGTGCGCACCCGCCAGGTCCCGGAGAACGATGTCCCTGAGGAATATCAGGAGGACGAGGACTTTGGGAGGAAGCGCTGAGGGTCCGCCTAGCGCTATATGCGAATTGGGATCATCTCGGACACACACGGACTACTGCGACCGGAGGCCGAGCACGCATTGGCCGGGGTGGGCTTAATTATTCATGCAGGCGACATCGGAAGTCCTGAAGTTTTGACCCGACTCAAGTTGATCGCGCCGGTTTTTGCCGTGCGGGGCAACGTGGATACCGAGGCGTGGGCCCAGGAATTGCCTGCCACGACCGTGGTGGAAGCCAACGGCGCGAGTTTCTACGTGCTACACAACTTGCGAGCATTAGATCTGGGGCCCGCCGGGGCGGGGTTCGACTTCGTCATTAGCGGCCACACGCACCAAGCCGAACAGTTGCAGAAAAATGGAGTGCTGTTCATCAACCCGGGTAGTGCCGGGCCGCGGCGGTTCCATTTGCCGGTGACGCTGGCGCGGCTTGATCTAGGGATGCGCCCCTGGAAAGTGGAGATTGTTGAACTTCTCCGCTGAGTGGAAACGCGCAAAAAGGTTGGTGAGCAGTATCTCCTTGCGAAGTTAGGCGCAATCGCTGGCGGGATTTAACCCGAGTGGCGCATTTCACGCGACACGCGCGGAAAAAACAACCCTATTTACAATTGATTGCGGCGAACGCCTGCATGGCGTATGACGTGCTTTGTTCCTTTTGGGTGCGCGCTCATCCCCATCGAATCGAAAGCGGCCCGCCTCCTATCCCTTGGAGTTCGCGCCACCCAGTTGGGGGGTAAGATGAAGCCCTATCGGGAGATTGCGGCCCTTGCAGTTTTGCAAGTTATTTGTTTTCTGCTCCTTAGTCACTTGGAGCCAGATTTCTTTCTGCTCCATTTCTACGAAACCATTATTTACTTGGCGATTCTGATCATGTTGTTCTACATGGAAGACCGTTGGGCATACATGCTTGGCATCATGGCACCGGCCGCGTGGCTGGCGATGGTCTTCGCGAGTGGGCTCCTCGGGGGAGCTGCACGGCAGGTGTTGCAAGTGACCCTCGGGCATGGCCTGACCAATCCAGTGAGCTTCCTGGCTGCGATTTCGGTGCTGCTCAGTGTCCTCATGATAACGGCGTGCATGCGGCGTTGGATGAGGGAATATGCGGGACTCGGCAAGTCGAGTAGCACCGTCGCGGTGACCTTCGGAATCGTAGCGGTGTATTATGGGATCCTGGTGGCGTGGTTTTGGCACATTATTCCGGCTGCGGCCGCGCAAAATTGAGACGCTTGACCTCGCAAAGTAACGGGCGGTTAACACTCTGAGGCGCCGAAGCGCACTTTTTCGCGCGAAGTACTAGCGTACCGTTCCGTAAGGCTGTAGATTAGTACGGCTCAGCTATTGTCGGGAGCAGAGCTCCCGGCCAAAATGGTTCGTCAAGCTGGTCGCATGAGCGTTGTTTCAGACTTCAGGTACTTGCCCCGTGCCTGACATGCGCAGCGGTAAGCACGGCGGACCCGGATAAGCTGAGGAGAAGGTCCCCATGGGCGTTTTACATTTTCGGTATAGGGAGCGCCGCCGTACGGTACGCGTGCCGTTGGCCCTGCCGATTATTGTGCATGGACAAAATGACGAGGGGGAGAAGTTCTGCGTGCGGGCGACGACACGCTCGATCAATAAACAAGGGGCGCTGCTTGCCATGGACGAGATGGTCGTGCCCGGACAACCGCTGCTGATTGTAAACGAGAATACCAGCCGGTCTGCGGAAGTGCGTGTGGCACACGTCCGGCGCGAGCGCGACGGCAAGCTGTATGTGGGACTTGAGTTTCTGAACCCCGACATGAATTTCTGGATGATGACCTTCCCTTTGCCAGGAGCGCGCCCACTGCGCCGGGTGAATGGCGCCACTGGAACCAAGGGCTAGCCTACCGCTGCGATTTTCTTCCGGATCGACCTTCACTTCCGCTTTTTGCGTTTGGCCACTTTCTTCGTGGCGAGTTTGCGTTTCTTTGTTTTTCGCAGAGAGGCCAAGGATTGACGTTTTCCTGCAGGGAGTTTGGCCGTAACCAGTTCGTAGGACTTGCGAAGAAGGTCTAGCACTTCTGCCTGCGAAAGCGCTTCTGGGGATTCAATGGCAATCCATTTGGCACGCGCCAAATAAGGTGCTGGGATTATGCCCGGGCGCTCGGTAAGTTCGACAAACGCTTCGGGATCAGCTTTGATGGTGAGCCAGACGCGCGCGGGCTCCAGAGGAGCCACGGCAAACATTTTGCCACCCACTTTGAAGACCAAATCATCCGCCCATTGAATCTGCTCGGTGGCGCCTGGAAAAGCGATGCAAATCTGGCGCAGCTGTTCGATATTCATAGTGCAATTCCGTCGTAAGGCGAGAGGACGCAAGTCTAGCGCGGAGTTTTGCGGAGCGGAAGAGAATACGATTAGGATGAGTGGGATGTGACAGCGGAGAGCACATGGAGAGGAATTTGATGACGGTGTTGTCTGCGATGTTGCTGTTGGGTTTTGCGCTGTTGGCGCAGGAACACGCAGCAAAGCACGAGCCGCTCACGTTTCTGATTGATTGCCCAGGGGGGGATTGCCCGTTGCTAAAGGGCGCTCCGCAGACCAGTGGGATGCGCGGAGGTTCAGTGCGCCTGAAACCAGGCGAGAGCGTGGGCTGGCACTCCACGGGCCAGAATGAAGAGGCACTGACGATCTTGCGGGGGAGCGGGGCTGCGAATATCGAGGGCCACGCGGACGTGCCGCTGCACGCCAGTATGATTGCGTATATTCCGCCTGCGACGCGGCACAATGTGACGAACACCGGGCAAGAAGTGCTGGAGTATGTGTGGATCGTGGCGCCCGTAGCTACGAAATAATGGTCACGGTGACGTTGGCGCGCGCTGCGAGGGGGTTGGACGATGCGCGATACGCGAGCTTTTCCGACGAGAAGAAGCTTGCCGACGAGTGCCAGTTCCGTTGGTACCAGACGCTCTGCCAAGTGAGCGGGTCGGCTGCCCTGTTCGTCCAATAACACAACAAACGGATTCCCAGTTGGATCGACGACCAACCCTACACCAAAACGTCAGTATGGAATCGGAGGGATTTGGTTGGCCGCGCACCGCCAAGTGTTGTTGACTTTGAAGCAAGTGTCCGTAAACCCGCCTCGGCCGCTGTCTCGTTTGTGCGGCACGCGGGCTATTCGCCTTTTTCGTAAGGCAAACCCCTGCCAGCCCAATCGACCGCGAAACTAGTGGGAAGGATCAAAACGCGCAGTTTGGTAAAGCCCATCTCTTGAAGGGTGGTGAACGCCGGGCGAAGGTTTGGGCAATGATCCAGCGGACAGCAGCCACAGTAGAGGACGAGATTGGTGGAGCGCGGCAGAGGCTCGGCCCATTTCTTGATTTCCGCCAAGCCTTCGGGGCGGCCTCCGGAACCGTGGTATTGTGCACCCTTGATGTGACCTGCGCTGTAAAGGCGCTGGAACCCTACAAACAAGACCGTGAGTTTGGATTTGCTGGCGGCGAGTTCCTTCGCAAAATCCGGCGGTTGCACCGTTTGTGCACTCGTCCAGGGATCGCCAGGGTTCTGGGCATTTGTGAGCGGCAAAGCGAGCAGAAGTAAAGACAGGCACAGGAAAAACGAAAAAACCAGACCGCGTGAACGCATGGAAACTCTCCGGTGAATCTAATCAAACATATTCTAGCGCGAACGAAATGATTATTTCGGGTGTTCCGCCCCGACTCGGGTAAAACGCAGTGGCTGTTCAAAGCCTTCGGTATAGATCAACAAATACGGATACTGATACGAGAAATGCGTCGCCGCTTGCAGCGCTTTCAGATACGCGTCTTCCTGCTGGCTGATGTTGTTGTCCATGCAAGCCATGCGCGTCGACGCCAGCGCACCCACTTTGATTATGTCGCCCTCGACGCTCACATTGCCGGTGAAGCGATTGCACGAGCCGTTGCCGGCCACGCGGCCCACGTCGGGGAAAGCGAGCGTCGGTTTCGAGTCAGGCACGATAGGAGTTCCTGCAAGATCCACGAGTCGCCACTCCGAACCGGGGAGGGAAAGCGGCTTCCGAGCGGCCTTGGGTATAGTCGTATCTGATCGATGCGAAGCGCACGAGGTCAGGAAGAACAGACTGACACCGAGCAACAAAATCGAGAACAATTTCAATGGACCTTCTCCGTGCCGGCGAGTGGGTTTCAAGCGGTTTTCTTACCGACGATCAAACGGTACACGAAAAGGAGCAACACGGCACCGAGGATCGACATGATGAACCCGGCGGATTGCCCTTCACGATACCAGCCGACCAAGCGGCCCAGATAACTGGCAACGAAAGAACCGGCTACGCCGAGAAGCATGGTGATAATCCAACCGCCAGGATCTTTACCGGGCATCAACAGTTTGGCGATGGCGCCAACCACCAAGCCAATGATCAAGGTCCAAATAAGACTGAACATGAGAAAACTCCTCTCGTAAAAGCGGTTGCAGAATCCGTGAAATGGCAAAGCGTACGCGGCAACATGCCGGAAGAGCTGCAGAAACACGCAGACGGAGAAGCGGTTTCAGATCAAGGCAGGGCGGAAGTTTATGCGTGGCAAAAATATAAGCCAGAGCAAGCGGGAAAGGCAAGAGGATGGCGAGGGCCTTGTTTTAACACCCAGATTCAAAAATCGAACCTGGGGCACGTGCGTGCAAGGAACAATCGAGAATTGCAGTTTCTCTAGACGCATCGGTATTTCGACGGGATCCGGAGTGATCCGCGTTTTGCGGATTTGCTGCGGCGCGTGGGGTTGAGCTAGCGGCCGCAGTGATGCGCGGGAGAACCAATTCGGAACTGGGAGTCGTTACTGGTTGGTACCTCCCCCTCCCCCTATTTTCCCGTAAGAGTGACAAGGAAAGGAGTTAACGGGAAAATTTTTCCGGATTTTCCCGAAGCCTTTCATCCTACATTGCCCGGCCCCCCTCCCCGTTTTTTTTGTAAGTGTTGACTTAGAAGGTGGTTAGCGGAGCGCTAAAGCTAACCGTTGACTCTGAAGCTAGTTAGGTGCAACCGGGTTTCGCGGGAGCAAAGGCGCTTTTGCCATTCGCGGACGTTTCCATTTTCAAAGAACAGCGGGCACAAAGGCCCTAGCCGGCTAGCGGCTATTCACGACAGAATAGTTTTACCATATAATAATCAGAGAAGTCAAGGAGATTGTGAGTAAAGGGTCCGCAGTGTCTTTTTCGAAAAATCGAGTGGTCCCGTCTGTCCCCGGGTTTCGTCGCCGAGTTTCGCATAGCAACACCACCTTTGCACCTCTGATTTACATGACATGGTGTTGCATCGACCTGTCGAATGCACCGCGCTTCGCGAAAAAGTAGGTATCCGTACTGGGGCTTATCGCCAACGAGTGAGTTATGTTTCCAATTCGCGGCAAGTCTTGCCAGGAGTTATCCCAGGTTGGCGGACGTCGAAAGATTCGCTTCTCAGATTCGGTAGTGTCTCAGTTTGCCAGTTGAACGATTTCCTCAAGACTCCAAACGTGATCGGCTAGGCCAGCGGCCATCGCTGGGGTAACCCTGAGAGTCTTGTGTATTCGGCCAAAATTGTAATAAAGGAAATGAATCGCCACCATCGCGGCGTGGTTTTCAACCTTTTTGCTGAATGCATTGGTTAGACGAGTGAATCGCCGTATCCCCATTCGCATTGTTAGGTTCTGGCGCTCCACAAAAGATGTGCTGACGTGTTTTGGGTCGGGGTCGTCACTGACTACCTTCATATCGCAACCCATGCAAACCGCTGGGGAGTAGCGCGTATCCGGCTCTTCTGATACGCCATAAATCTTTTGCAGTTGTGCGTAGTCCACGTCCATGCCGAGAGCCTCTTCTACCGCGTCGAGATAGGCTCTATGGCCATCGGTTGTTAGTTGTAGTGGACTTTTTACGCGAGCGGCGCAATCATTCATAAACTCTCTGGCCCACCAGCCGTCACGACCCCCGACTAAGTAACCGACGACCAGCTTGCTATCTGCGTCTAGTGCTACCCACGTCCATGTATCACCCCAACCTTGCGCCCTACGCTCCGGCGTCACATGCTTTTGCTTAGCGCCTACGAACGCCCATATTTCATCGCATTGCAGACGGCACACCCGCACGTTACGCACCTTTTGATGATGATACTCGGCGCAGCCGGAGCCAAGATCAACCAGCAATTTTGTGACGGTATTAATGGAAAAATC
>Ga0335073_10003339_pt1 | contig 22317 bp, 24 predicted proteins | sample Lox_Sample_22_FD_207093 | JGI IMG/M metagenome (GOLD analysis project Ga0335073, IMG submission 207093) | Soil microbial communities from Loxahatchee National Wildlife Refuge, Florida, United States - Lox_Sample_2.2 | ecosystem: Environmental > Terrestrial > Soil > Wetlands | place: USA... | reverse complement strand
CTCGGCCCCCCGCCCAGCCACGTCCCCGACCACGACCATCCAGCCGCCCTGGACCTCGAACGCGTCATAGAAGTCGCCGCCGACCTCGTTCTGCTCCCCGGCGGCCACGTAGAGACCGGCGAGGCGAAACCCCCGGATCTCCGGGAGCTCGGGCGGGAGCAGGCTGCGCTGCAGGGTGCTGGCGATCATCGATCGTTCGGCGTACAGGCGCGCGTTCTCGACCGCGATCGCCGCGCGCCGGCCGAGCTCCCGAGCCAGGCTCAGGTCGCCCTTGTCGAACGTCCGTCCGGACTCCGTCATGCCCAAGAAGAGCGCCCCGATGGGTGGTTGGCCGACGAGCGCGAGGGGCACGACGATCACCCGACCGGCGAGCCGCGCCTCGTCCGATTGGACCACCTCGGCGGCAACCGCCAGCTCGTCCCCGTGAACCTCATCCGTCTCGCCCGCCCGCGGCTCTGCCGCTACCTTCGCGCCGGCCACCGCGACCTCCTCGAGTTCCCCGTTGCCGCCCCGCATCAACACCTGGCATCGGTCGGCAAGTCCGGACACGGCGAGCTCGGCCATCCGCTGCAGGCTCTGGTGGTAATCGAGCGAGGCGGACAGGGCCTGTCCCGCCTCGGCCAGCAGGCGCTGCGCGCGCTCGGCCCGTTTGACCTCGGTCAGGTCCTCGATAACGCTGATCACCATCGAAAGCGCGCCGCTGGCGTCGAACACCGGCGTGGCCTTGTGCAGCAGCCAACGCTGCTCGCCCGTCGCGCGGATGATGTTGTTGACCAGCAGCGGGCCCGGCCGCTCACCACGAACCGCAAGCATTGACGGGAGATCGGTGAGCGAGAGTCGCCGTCCCTCCTCATCGAACACGTCGTAGAGCGCCATCAGTGCCCCCGGTGCCGCGGTCGTGATCTCCTCCACGGAGGTGAGCCCCAGCAGCCGGGCCGCCGCCGGGTTGGCGAACACCATCGAACCCGCGGCGTCACGGACGATCACCGCCTCGGCCAGGTTGGTGAGCGTTATCTCGAGCCGCTGCTCGAGCCCGCTGAGCGCCGCCGACAGGCCGGCGTTGTCCAACGCGAGCGCCAGTCGAGCCGACAGCACTTCGGCGAAGCGCAGGTCCTCAGGACCGTAATCGCGGCCGGACGTGCCCACGCCGCAGGCCAGCGCCCCCACGATGCGGCCTCGTGCCAGGAGGGGCACGTCCAGCACCGAGCGCAACTCGAGCGCCCGGAGCAACTGGAAGTCGGCCTCGTCGGCGGCGATCGCCCGGAGGTGCTCGTCGGTCACCCGCTCGACCAGCTGGCTCTCGCCGGTGGCGAGTGCCGCCGGGAGCCCGACCGGCCCTTCGGGGATGGGCCGGCGGCGCAGCAGGCCCTTCTCGAGCTCTTCCCGCCCTGGACCCTCGACTCGGGACCCGACGCGCCGGAACACGCCCTCATGCGAGATCGTGTCGAGCGTCGCCACGTCGGCGAACGCCGGCACGACGAACTCGAGCAGCCGCGCCACGGTCTCGCCGAGCAGCACCCCGCGGTCTGCGACCTCGTCGATCGAGGCGAGCAGGACGAACCGGTTCTGTTCGTGACTCGCGCTCAATCGCCCTCACCAGCGGCTGGCAGCGTCGAGGGGTCGGCGAACAGGCCCTCATCGCCCGCAAGCCCGGCGATCTCGAACAGTCGCTGCACTTTTGGCGACCCGGGGAAGACGGCGAAGCGGTAGCCGTGCGCGGCGGCCCGTTGCTGCTCCTCGATGATCAGGCGAAGGCCGGAGGTGTCCATGAACCCGACCTCGCGCAGATCCAGGAACACCGGCCCGCGATCCGCCCGCGCGGCATCCATGGCCTCGGCGGCCTGGGCAACCGTCGAGAGATCGATGTCGCCGCGAGCCGACACCACCGACGCGTCGCCGATTCGCCGGAGCCTAAGGTTCAGATGACCCGCCCGTCGCACACTGCCTCCCGCACCTCCACTACTGCGTCAGACCACCTCTCCCACCGCGTTGCGCAGGGCGGAGAGGTCGGACGATCCGAATACCACGCGGTTTCGCGTGGCGACATACACCAGGTCCAGGTCAACGCCCGCGCGCGCGATCTTGCGCGTCAGATCGGCCAGTACCCCGGGCCGGTCCTCCACGTCGACGACAACGACCTCGCGCTCGCGCGTCACGGCCAGGTGCGAGATCGCGAGTGAGTGCCTGGCCGCCCCAGGGTGCGGCACAAGAATGTGGAGCTCGGCGTGGTCGCCCGCTCCGATGCACGTGGCCGCCGCGATGTTCACGCCGGCGTCGCTGATTGCGGCCGCAACCTGCGCCAGCGCCCCCGGTGTGTTCTCGATGTCGATGACGAGGTCGTATGCCATGTGGACGGTGAAGGCGCCAGCCTACTATCCGGGGCGCCGCCCATGGAAGCGGCCTCGTACAACCGGCCAGCGGCGCCACCAGTTACCTTCCCAAAGGATGACCGCACCGCCGGACCGTTATGACCACGTGGTGTGGATCGCGATGGAGAATCACTCCTACGAGCAGATCATCGGCGCAACGGATGCCCCCTACATCAACCAGCTAGCCAGTCAGCACGGGCTCGCCTCGAATTTCTACGCCGAGTCGCACCCGAGCCTGCCCAACTACATCGCGATGACCTCGGGATCCACGCAGGGGATCGGCGACGACGACCCACCCACGGCGCATCGACTTGACGTGCCCAGCATCTTCAGTCTGCTCGCAGGCGGCGGCTCGCGCTCGCTCCAGGAATCGATGCCGTCGAACTGCCAGCAGACCGACTCGGGCGAGTACGCCGTGCGCCACAACCCGCACGCGTACTACATCAACGTTGCCGGTGACTGCGCTCGCTACGACGTTCCGTTGAGTGACCCACCCGACCTCTCGGCCCGGTTCACCTTCGTCACCCCCAATCTGATCCACGACATGCACGACGGCACCGTCGCCCAGGGCGACACCTGGCTGTCGTCATTCGTGCCGAAGCTGCTCTCGAGTCCCGAGTACGAGGCGGGCGGGATGGCCGTGTTCGTGACCTGGGACGAGGACGACCTGCTGAGCGCCAACCACATCCCCACGCTGGTCATCGGGCCATCGGTAGCGCCGGGAACAACGGTCTCCAACCGCTTGGACCACTACTCGATGCTTCGCGCCACCCAGGAGATGCTCGGGCTCGAGCCGCTGCTCGGCCAGGCGGCCACCGCGGCCGACATGCGCGCGCCGTTCAACCTCTGAGGGCCACCGCCGCGCCGACCGTCCGAGCCATGACGAATCCGGTCGGGATGACGCGGAGAATGGGTATGTAGATCACATGGCGTCGAGGACCGACACAACCAGCGCGAGCACCGAATGCCGGTCCTAGCCCTCGTCGGGGTGCTCGCTGCGCTCGCCGTCGGAATCGGCGGCCTCTTGTACGCGATCCGCGAGCGCCGCACTCCGCGAGAGTTGCGCGGCGACTGGTGGACCGACTTCGAGCGTGAGTTCCACGCCTATGCCGAACGAACCGCGCGTCCGCCGCGCGATCGCCGCCGCCAGCGGGGCGAAACCGCCTAGTACTGCCACCCTGTCCGCGGTGGTGTCCGTGCAGCGATTGTCAGCCCGGGCCGTGCTGGATGACTCGCCGGCCGCGCTGACGCACGCCAAGGCGCTCGCCGCGGCCGGCGATGAGTCCTGGCAGCAGTGGGTGGCGGAATACCACCGCGGGGATGCGCTGATCGTGCGCCTTGAGCTGAGCCTTGAGATCGCCGGCGGGGCGGACGACGTTCTCACCGCATCGAGCAATGGATTCTTCGTCGAGAACCATCCCCACGCTCCCAAGCTCGAGCAGCAGATCGCCGAGCTGGCCTGCGGCGATCTGGCGGCGCTCGCCGGCGAGCTCGCGCGGCGCGGTCACGCGGTCGACGCGCATGAGCTCGGCACGATGTACGTGCACGTCGAGCTCGATCCGGAGATCCGCCGCCGGCTGCGGGCCGGGGCGGGCGTGGGCCTCACTGGCCCTGCTTGACTCCGGGCTCGCGAGCATCATCGCGCTGGCGCACCGAGCAGCGCGACCCCCACCCATAGAGCAAGGAGCACCGAGGTCAGCGCCAAGTTGTGGGCGGACGATGCCAGCATCCCGACCAGCGTCACCGCGGCCAGCCCGAAGAACCAGTAGCCGAGCGCGCGGCCACCGCGAAGCCGTACGGCCCGAGGGTGGACGGCGCGGCGATCGGCTCCAGGAACACTCGAGCGTGATCACGCCACTCGCGAAACTCCCCGGTGGCGCCGTTGGTGACACCACGTGCGCTGGGTTAAGCGGTTGTGCTCATTGCAAAAACCTCCGGGATAGTCAGGCCTCGAGGCCGGTCTGCCGCGCCAGCGAGGTCAGCATCTCGGGCGGGGCCCCGCGCAGCAGCCAGGTGCGCCGGGCCACGCGCGCCAGCCGGCCGTGCTCCTCCAGTCGCACCACCGCGGTGCTCACCGAGGGGCGCTGTGCGGCCACGATGTCGGCCAGCTGAGAGTGGCTGATCGGCAGATCCATCACGATCCCGTCGGGGGTGACGCGCCCGAACCGGTCGGCCAGCGCCCAGAGGGTGACCTCGACCCGCTCCTCGATACGCGGCAGCGCATTGATCGCGGACTGCAGGCTCAGCCGGCGGGAGCGCTCGATGCACCGCTGGATCAGCGCGGCGTGGATCTCGGGCCAGCGAGCCGTACGCAGCGCGAAACGCCGATCGAGCAACGCGACGCGTGCCTGGGAGACCACGGACGCGCTCAGCACCGAGGGCGTGCTCAGCTCGGGACCGGTCCCCACCCAGGGACTGACCACGTCGCCCTCACCGAGCATCTCGATGTGCGACCGCCCACCGGCGTCAATCCGGATGAGGATTAGTCCATCCAGGATCAGCGCACCGAATCCACCGCGTTCGGGGCGGGGTGAGAACTCCCATCGCCCGCGCTCGAAGTTGAACTCGGGCGCCACCGCCATCGCAACCGCGGCCTGCCATTCGGCCGGGTCGATGCCCGCGCCGAGATCGGGATCAAAATCGAGGACCCGCACCGCGGGGCTATGCACGTCAGATCGCATCGAGCCGACGGGCTCGCGCGTGTTCAGAGTCGACACGCCCGGGCGTCTCCCGTCTCCCACCTCACGCGGCCGACTCGGGCGTCAGTGACTCCAACGGCGTGGCGGTGTCGGTCAGCGCGTCCACGTCGACCTCCCGGCGGGAGCGGATCAGATCCTGGACGTGCTGGTTGACATCCCACAGATTGACGTTCATACCCGCCACGACCCGCCCCTCGCGCAGCCAGAAGGCGACGAACTCCCCGGCGTCGCGATCGCCGCGGAACACCACCTCGTCCCACTGCTCCGCGAAACCCGAGTATTCCATCCCGACGTCGTACTGGTCGGAGAAGAAGTAGGGGATCCGGTCATAGCTCACGTCCTCGCCGAGCATCGCGCGCGCCGCCGCCGGCCCCTGATTGAGGGCGTTTGCCCAGTGCTCCACCCGAATGGGTCGTTGGTAGAACGGATTCCATGCGTCCGCCACGTCGCCCGCGGCGAAGATGTCTGGCGCCGTGGTAGTCAGGCGCTCGTTGACGACAATGCCATTACCCACTTCCAGTCCGGCGTCACGAGCGAGTGAGTCACGCGGCGTGATGCCGATGCCCACCACCACGAAGTCGCACTCCACGATCTCGCCGTGGTCGGTCTTGACGCGGCTGACCGCTTTGCGTCCCTCGAACGCGTGCACCCCGCGGCCGAGCAGCATCCGTACGCCATGCCGGACGTGCAGGTCGCGATAGAAGGCACCGATCTCCGCTCCGAACACCCGCTCGTTGGGCAACGCGACGGGATCAATGACGGTCACCTCGAGGCCACGCTGACGAGCTGAGGCCGCGAACTCGCTCCCGATCCAACCCGCGCCGATCACCGCCACCCGACCGCCGTCGTCCAGGCGCGCGCGCAGCGCGTCGCAGTCGGCCAGCGTGCGCAGGTAGTACACGCCCTCGAGGTCCTCGCCGGCGACCGGTATCCGCCGAGGCTCGGAGCCGGTGCTGAGCAGCAGGCGGTCGTAGGCAAGCTCGTGGCCGCCCTCCAGAACCACGACGGAAGCCTTCGGGCCGACCGCCGTGACCGTGACATCTGACAGAAGCTCGATCTCGTGCTCGTCGTAGTAGCCGGCGGGGTGGACGTAGACCTTCTCCCGCTCTGACTCGCCGCGCAGATAGTCCTTGGTCAGGGGCGGGCGCTCATAGGGTCGCTCGGGCTCGGACCCGACCAGCACGACGCGACCATCAAAGCCGCGCTCGCGCAGCTCCTGCGCGGCCTTCGCGCCGGCTAGGCTCGCGCCGACGATCACGAACGTCTGCTTGCTCATTGCCTCAGAGCTCCTATCGGGCGTCTTGGTTCACGGAGTGGACGGGGCAGCCACGACCGTCTCGACATCGTCGCGGTAGGCGTCGTACGCGGCGGTGTACTCCATGACGCGCGCGACCTCGGACACGAACTCCCCGCTATAGCCGGCCCGGTGGAGCAGGTGAAAGCCCATCTCCATGCCCGACGTGATGCCGCCGGCGGTCACGATCCGGCCGGCGTCGACCACGCGCGCCCGGCTGATCCGGCAGGCCGGCGCGAGCTCGGCCAGTCGGTCGATCGGGACCTTCCCGGATGGCGCGGACTCGACCCGGTCGGGCTCCTTGCGATTGGTCGCGGCCAGCCCGTCGAGCAGCCCCATCCGTGCGTACACCCAGGAGCCCGTGCACACGCTCGTGAGCAGGCAGTCCTCGGGCAGCGCCGCGATGAATTCGTGCAGCCGCCGGTTGTACATCTCCTGGCGGGTGCCGAACCCGCCCGGAATCAGGAAGGCGTCCATCGCGGGCCGCTCCGCGAAGCTGTAGTTCGGCAGCATCGTGAACCCGGCCTGCGCCTGGACGGGGCGCATCGCGTCGGCGATCAGGAACGCGTCGAGCTCTGGATCAAAACGGCGCGCCACCGACCACACGCCGTAGGGCGCCGCGAAATCGACGATCTCCGCGTCTTTGAACACGTAGATCCCCAACCGGAATCCTGACATCGCCTCTCCTAGTCTCGAATTACCTCCAGCCTATGGCTCGGGGCTGCACTCACGCCGCCCGGCTTCGGAAGTAGTCCGCGTTCAGCTCGGTGAAACGCCGCCACTCCTCGGGGACCTGATCCTCGGCGAAGATCGCGTCTACCGGACAGGCCTCGACGCATGCGTCGCAATCGATGCACTCCTCAGGGTCGATGTAGAGCTGATCCACCGCCTCCCACCCGGGCTCATCCGGCGTGGGATGGATGCAGTCGACGGGGCAGACCTCGACGCATGAGTTGTCCTTGACCCCAATGCAGGGTTCGGCGATCACGTAGGTCATGTGCGCCTCCGGGGAGGGAAATCTTTTTCACAGAAGACTTGGGAAAATATTACGGCATGGGCGAGCTCAGTCGATGCCGTGGCCGCGCGATCTGGAGGATCCGCTCGCTGTCACGCTCCTCTTGGAGGTCACGAAGACGCCCGGCGAGCATCGCGGGCAGCGTGATGATCCCGACGATCTCACGGCCCGGACCGCGGGCGATCACCGGCATGCGGGTGACACCGTGCTCCGCCATCCGATTGGCCACGTCGCGCAGGGTCTCGTCCGGGTACGCGGTGGCGAGGTGGTCGCTCATGACTTCGCCGATGGTCTGATCGCCCGCGGGGTGGTTTTGGGTTGCGCGCAACAGATCGCGCCGCGTGACCACCCCGACCAAAGCTCGGTCGGGACCCGTGACGGGATAGATGCGCTGGCGCTGCGCGACCGACGTCAGTTCGGTCCCATCGCGCAGGAAGTCGGCGAGCACATCCGATAGTCGGTCGGTGACGTCATAGACGACCACGTCCCCGGTGTCCATCACCTCGCGGACGAACAGGATCGCCAGCGGATCGACGTCGTACTCGCGGGTCAGGTGAAACCCGCGGCGCGCGACCTTCTCGGTCAGGATCGAGCGCTTCAGGGTCAGCGAGGTGAACAGGTACGCGCCCGTCGCCCCGATCAGGAGCGCGAGGAGAGCATCCCAGCGGCCGGTCAACTCCATCGAGAAGACGACCGCCGTGAACGGCGCACGCATCACCCCTCCGATCACGCCCGCGAGGCAGATCAGCGGCCAGAACCCGGGCGCCACGTGCGGCAGGAGTGGCGCGAGGAGGGCCCCGAAGGCGCCGCCGATCATGAACATCGGAGCCAGCACGCCGCCCGACGTGCCGGAGCCGAGCGACAGGGACCAGATCAGTGATTTGACGATGAAGATCCCGACGATCAGCGACATCGCCGCGCGGCCGGTTAGCAGCTCCCTGATCACGTCGTAGCCGACCCCGAGCGCGCGAGGCTCGGCGAGGCCGCCGAGGCCGATAATCAAGCCGCCGATCGCCGGCCACCACATCCAATGGATGGGCAGCCTCATGAAGCTGTCCTCGGCCGCATAGACGAGCGCGGTCAGCAGCGCCCCCAGCGCGCCCGTCGCCATCCCGACCGCCGCGCAGCACACGAAGATGGGGATCGACAGGTGTAGAGCCACGTCCGGGACGGCGAACACGGCACCCGAACCGAGGATGTGCGTCCTCGTTACCGTCGCGACCGCGACGGCCGTCGCGACGGGCAGCATGCTCCGGGGACGCCATTCGAACAGCAACAGCTCAACGGCGAGCAGGACCGACGCCAGGGGCGCGTTGAAGGTCGCCGCCATCCCCGCGGCGGCACCCGCAACCAACAGCGTCTTGCGTTCATCCGCGGTCAGTTCGAGGTGCTGCGCGAGGACCGAGCCCAACGCCCCACCGGTCATGATGATCGGGCCCTCGGCCCCGAACGGTCCGCCCGAGCCGATCGAGATCGCGGCCGAGATCGGCTTGAGGATCGCCACTCGCGGCTCGATCCGGCTGCCACGGGTCAAGATCGCCTCGATCGCCTCCGGCATGCCGTGTCCGCGGATCTTCTCGGACCCGAACCGCGCCATCAGCCCGACGACGAGTCCGCCGGCGATCGGCAGGAACAGGATCAGCAGCCACGAGTGAGGTCCAGCGCCGGGGGCGACCAGCTTCGTCTCCGCCCGGCCGTAGAAGAACAGGTTTGTGAACAGGCCGATCAGCCGCAGCAGGCACCAGGCGGCGAGCGCCGCCAGAAAGCCGACCGGGAGCGCGAGCGCGCAGATCTGGAGCACGCGAGGGGTAACGGTGAAGTCGCCCAGATGGCGGGCGCGTTCGACGGCTCCGGCGCCGGTCACGACCGAGCGCACGGCCGCCGTGGGTGCCGCGCCGTCGCCCCCGTTCGGCACGCGCCCGTTGTCGGCGCGCGGAGGCATCGCGTCTGACCCGGCCGGTTCGGACATACCTCAGGCCGTCAGCGACAGTGGATGATCGGCCTGAACGGAGAGGCTGGGTGGCGCGCTCGCGGCATTGGACTCGAGCGCCTCCCACAGCGCGCGCATTGTCGGGGCCAGGTGGGTCAACTCGGCCAGGTGCGTCTCCGAGAGCTGGTTGAGCTTGACCATCCCAACCTTGGTCAGCGACACCCGGACCTGGGTCCCGTTGACCGGATCGGGATTGCGCGAAACCAGACCCGCGGCCTGGGCGCGATCGATCAGCTCGCTGGCGGAGTGGTGGCGCAGGACCAGGTACTCGGCGATCTCACCGATCGTCGGAGACACGGACCCGGCATGGCCGCGGATGGCCAGGAGCAGCTGGTGTTGCGCGGATGTCAACCCGGCCGCCTGCGCCTGCTGCTCGCTCCAACGCAGGAAGCGCCTGAGTCCCGTCCTCAGCTGCAGCAGGTGCTCGAAATCCGCTTGGTTCAACTCCACCGCTTAGACAGTATCGTGGTACGACATTTTGTGAGGCAAACGCATGCCGGCCTCGAACCGATCGAAGCACCGTCTGTTCTCGAGGTTCCACGGCCGACCGTGGGCGGGGGCGTTCAACGTGGTCATGGCCACGACGGTGGTGTCGATCGCCGCTCGCGACGTGGGCCTCGAACTGCTCTCGCTCGCCCTGCTGTGGACGGCCATCGCGGCGTTCATCTCACTGGCGGCGCTGGACGTGTGGCTCGCCCGCCATCCGGTGGCCCTGCTGCGCCGGGCCAGGCGACCGGGTGAGGGATTTCATGCCCTCGGCTTCGTCGCCGACGGGTGCGTGCTCGGAGCCCGCATCGTGGGACCAGGAACGGCTCAGCTCGCGATCGCCGCGGGCCTCCTCGCCTGCGGTTGGGTCCTGTGGCTCCTGATCCTCGGCGAGGTCGCCGCTGAGCACGGCCGGCGCGGTGGAGCCCAACCACGTGGAGAGTGGCTCCTGGCGGTGGTGGCGACCGAGGGCCTCGCGATCCTCGCCGCCCTGATCGCCGCGCTCGAGCACCTCCCGTTGCTGCACGCCGGCGCGACCGCGCTCTGGATCGCCGGCGGCGTCGCCTACCTGCTCATCGGGGCGCTGCTGGTCCACCGCGCAGTCCAGCCTCGCTTCGGGCTGGCCGACATCTCGCCGGACTGGTGGATCGTGATGGGCGCGCCGGCGATCTTCTGCGTCGCGGCGGTCAGGGTCGCGGGCGCCCACCCCGGGACGCCGGGGGGCGCGGCCGCCGTCGTGGCCTGGGGTGTTGCCAGCGTCATGCTGATCGTCATCGCCGCCGCCGAGGTGCTGCGCAGCCAACGGCTCGGCCTAAGCTTCACGCCCGAGCGCTGGACGATGGTGTTCCCGCTCGGGATGTACTCGGTGGCGAGCTGGAACCTGGGGCACAGCCTCCACGCGGGGTGGCTGACCGAGCTGGGCCGCCTGTGGCTGGCTGTGGCCCTGGCTGCATGGGCGGCCGTGGCCTTCGGCGAGCTGCGCCATCTACTACTTGGGAAATGACAGCGCGACCCGCATCGGCTCCGCCCCCCGCGTGACCTCGAGCGCGATCGGCCGGAGCCTTCCCCGCGAGCGCTGCAGCGCCAGCTGGAGATCGCCGCGGCTTCTCAGCGGGCGGCGGTCGGCCGATGTGAGGAGGTCTCCGGGGCGGATCCCGCTCGCGGCGGCGGGCCCGCCGGGATCGACGTGGCGAACCAGGAGTCCCTCGAGCGGCGGCAGGCCCACCGCACGTCGCCGCTCCAACGCCATCGGCGCGCCCTCGAGTACCAACCCGAGCTCAGGGGCGAGCGGGTCGTCGGCCGCCGCCGTGTCCTCGAGCGTGTACAGCAGCTTGCCCAGGAGGCGCCCGAGCTGGTCGCGCTCTTCGTCGGCCAGGCCTGACAGGAGCTCGCCGGCGTTGGTCAGGTGCTCCGGCGCGCACGCCTCGAACAGCTCGCGTCCCTGGCGAGTGATCGAGATGACCGCGCCACGGCCATCGTCGGGGTCGGTTTCGCGCTCCACCAATCCGCGGCCCACGAGCCGGTCGATCCGGAGGCTGATGGTCCCCGGTGAGAGACCGAGCTCCGCCCCCAGCCGACGCTGCGAGATCGTCTCGCCCTCGAGGCGAACCAGCGTGGCGAGCACCGCGAAGTCGCTGCCGCGCAGCCCGAAGCGCACGAACACCTCCTCCAGCCTGGGGGCGAGATGGGCCTGCAGCCGGGCCAGCCGTGCGGTGATCGCGATCGGCTCAACCGGGAGGTCGGGTCGTGCGGCGTGCCAACCGGCGATCACGCGGGCGATCGAGTCTTCGAGCTCGATTTGGAAGGAATGGGCGCGACGCGGCGTCATGCGATGGAGGGTAGCTTTCCCATCGGTCATAATTTGGACTCAAACTAATTGACTGAACTATCTCTCGCGAGCATCTAGGAGGACTTGATGAGCGAAGTCGGGCAGAGCCAGGTTGTCGCCGACCATCACATGCGCGTGGACCGGGTGGACTCAAGACCCCGGAGGGTCCTGATCGTGGTCGCCAATCCATCCACCTCGACCACGCTTGGATGGCCGGTCGGGTTCTGGGGTGCGGAGCTGACGCATCCCTACTACGAGTTCACCGAGCGCGGGATCGAGGTCACGATCGCCAGTCCCGAGGGGGGACGGGTCGAGATGGACTCGCTCAGCGACCCGCGCGATCCGTCTCAATGGTCGGCCGGGGACCTGATCACGATGGGTTTCGTCAACACCCCGGCGCTGATGAACCTGCTCGAGGACACTCCGCGGCTGGCCGATCTGGACCTCGACGATTTCGACGCGATCATGGTGGCGGGCGGCCAGTCGCCGATGTTCACCTTCCGTGAGAACGACGAGCTCAAGCGCGCGATCCGGCACTTCTACGAGGCGGAGAAGCTCACCGCGATCTACTGCCACGGCACCGCGGTGCTCGCCGACCTGACCTTGTCCGACGGCTCCTACCTGGTCGACGGGAAGACGGTCACGGGGTTCGCCAACGTCGAAGAGGAGTTCAGCGACTCGTTTGTCGGGCAGCAGGTGATGCCATGGCGAGTGGAGGACGTGCTCTGCGAGCGCGGCGCCAACTACGTCCAGGCCGGCCTGTTCAAGGCGTTCGCGGTCCGGGACGGCCGGTTGATCACCGGGCAGCAGCAGTACTCGGGGCGCAAGGTCGCCCAGATGGTGATCGAGGCACTGGGGGTGTGAGATGAGGATCGGTGTGATCGGCGCCGGCCGGATCGGCGGCAACTGCGCGCGCCAGGCGGTCAAGGGCGGGCACGAGGTGATGCTGTCCTTCGCGCGCGAAGTCGCGGGACTTGAGCAGCTGGCGTCTGAGCTGGGCTCAGAGCACGCCTCGGTCGGGAGCCCGGTTGAGGCGGTCGCGTTCGGGGACGTGGTGATCTTCGCGGTGCCCTGGGGAGTTATCCCCGACGCGCTCGCCCAGGCCGGCGACGTGGATGGGAAGGTGGTGATCGACACCACCAACCAGTTCGGGTCCGGGCCGATGCCGCGCGATGGCCAGACCGCCGCCTCCTTCAACGCGGAGCGGATGCACGGTGCTCGCTACACCAAGTCCTTCAACACGCTCACCTCGGCGTTCCAGGCCGAGGTGGCGGGACGCACCGGCGGCGAGCGGGCCGTGCAATGGATCTGTGGCGACGACGCCGCAGCCAAACAGCTCGTCGCCGGGCTGATCGAGGACATGGGCTACGCGCCGGTGGACCTCGGCGGCACGGCCGGCTGCGCGGTGATGGAGGCGCCCCGGCGCCCGGGTGCCGTCTACGGCGAGGAGTACCGGGCGACCGAGGCGCACGCCGTGGTCGAGGCCGTGCGGGCCGGCGCCCCCTTACCCCCGACGCCCAGCTACACCTGACGCCCGGGCCATCAGGCCGCGGCCGGCGCCGGAGCGAGATCGGCGACCTCGAGCGGACGGCTGAGCAGCAGGGCAGCGACCACCAGGACGGCGGCACCGGCCGCCACCATCGCGCCCGTCACGCCGAGCAGCGAGACAAGCGGGCCGGCGATCAGCGACCCGACGACGATCCCCCCAATCGACGCCGGGAACACCAGGCCGTAGGCGCGCCCCAGCACCTCATCGTCGAGCATCCGCGGCAGCGCCGTTTCGACCAGGACCTCACCGACGACCATGCCCCCGCCGCCGATCACGGCCAGGCCCACCGCAGCCGCCAGGCTCGGCACCAGGCCAAGCGCCGCAACCGGGATACCGAGGAGCAGCAGCGCGACCAGCAGCGCGCGACGCCACTGCGAGGGTGCATCGATCCGGCCGGTGACGCCCGCCCCGAGCACGCCGCCCACGCCAAACCCGCCGAGGAGCAGGCCGTAACCGCCGGCGCCGGCCCCCAGCTTGCGGCCAATCAGAACCAGCGTGACCGTGAGCATGCCGTACACCGCGCTGCACAGGATGTCGGCGCTCACCAGCCGGATGGCCGCAGGAGCGCCCCGCAGGGCCCGCGCGCCGGCAGCGATCTCGGCCGGCAGGCTCGGCATCTTCGCCTCAGCGCTTCGCGCCGGCGGCTCGAACTCAGTGCGCGCCCCGATCGCGCCGACGGCCAGCGCCGAGACCAGGAACGTGCCGGCGTTGAGCAGGATCCCCAGCGCCGGGCCAGCCACCACCAGCACCAGCGCGCCCAGCGCCGGCCCGACGACGATCGCGGCCATGTTGACGCCGGAACGCAGCGCGTTCGCCCGCTGGAGCTCCTCGGTGGAGACCAACCGCGCCGTACACGCCGCGGTGCAAGAGGGAAACACGGCGCCGGCGGCGGTGGCGGCACCAGCAAGCGCGGGGACGAGCAGGATCGGCAGACCCGTCGCGGCCGCCACCCCGAGAGCGACCATCAACACCGCCCGGATCAAGTCGGAGGCGATCATCAGGCGCCGGCGGTTGTAGCGGTCGGCGAGCACGCCGCCGAGCGGGCCGAGGACCACGATGGGTAGGACCCGGGCGGCCGTGGTCAGCGACACCCAACCCGCCGAACCGGTCCGCTCGTAGACGAGGGCGAGCAACCCGACGTTGTAGAGCCAATCGCCGCACGAGGACACGGCCAGGCTGGTGATCAGGAGATGGAAGGGGCGGCCGCCCGGAAGGCGCAAACGTGAGATGAGGCGAGTAGCGAGCATGCGGAGAGCATGCGTCTAAGCCGGGTATCTCCACATCGGGCGGCGGCCCGATCTTCGCGGGGCGCCTACCTCAGATCTCGCGCTCGGCTACCTCAGATGGGGCCGAAATCGCGACCAAGCCCATCCGGTGCGCCATCGCTGCAGCCTCGACGCGCGTCGCGGCCCCGAGCTTGGCCAGGATGTTCGACACGTGCACACTCGCCGTCTTGCGCGAAATGAAGAGACGCTCGGCGATCTGTCCGTTCGTATAACCCTCGACCACCAGGGCCAGCACCTCGCGCTCGCGCGTGGTGAGGCCCAGGCGAGCAAGCTCGTCCGGGGGCGCATCCGCCGCGGCCGCTTGCGCTCCATCGTGATCTGGCTCCTTTACGAGACGCAGCCGTGCCCGGCGGACGAGCGCTTCGATCTCCTCGCCCAGCGGACGCGCACCCATCGCCTCCGTCAGTCCGAGCGCCTCGCGAGCGGACTCCGCCGCGGCTTCGAGGTCGCCCCGGGAGCTGAGCGCCTCGGCATGACGGAAGAGCGCGTAGGCCAGCGGATGCGGCTCGCTCATCGCCCGCCATGCGCCTACGGCGCCCGCCCACGCGGCGACGTCATCGCGACGGAGCATCCGCGCGTACTCGGCCTCGACCAGCGTCCGGTGGCCGCCGTCGGCTGCCGTGGTGGCCGCCAGCGCGTGTGCGTGCTCCCGGAACGCGGCCATCCGCGTAGCGTCCTCGGGCCCACGCCGCCCGCGGTCGCCGCGCGCCAGCGCACGCTCCACCTCGATCCGCGCCCCCAGGGACAGCAGCGGCCACTTATAGCGAGGCTCCTCAGTGCTCTCGGCCCGAGCCAGCGCGCGCTCGATGTGCTCCCCGGCGGCGTCGAGATCGCCCCTGGAGCGGGCGAGTTCTGCCTCGATCCCGGCGAGCGGCAGAAGAAACTGAGCCGCGGAGGACCGGCGCAGGTTGGCCCGGGTCTCGCGCAGATCGACCTCCGCTTCGTCTGGGTGGCCGCTGAGGAGACGCAGCTCGGCGCGGAGCATCAACAACGTTGCGGTGCATACGCCCGGCGGCTCGCCGGCGGGAACGGCAGCCGCCATGGCCTCGGGCCAGCGCCCCAAGCGCATCAGTGCCTCGGCCTTGTTGCCGCGCATGAACGCGCCGATCGTGCGGTCGATCCCCGCCTCCTCGGCCAGCGGCAGGCCCTCGTCGATCGTCTGGACCACGGCGTCGTAGCGGCCGAGCATGAGCTCCTGGTCCGAGAGGCTGATGAAGGCGCGGGTGGCGATCCACAGCAGGCCGGCGCGCCGGCTCTCCTGCACGACCTCCCGCATGATCGCCAGGCCCGCTTCCGTTTCGCCCGCGTAGACCATCGCGCGGGACAGAACGAGCTGCGACTCGAGCTTGGGATCGAGCGCGCCGACCGCCTCCGCCGCCGCCAGGGCTCGCCTGGCCAGCTCGCCGGCCCGCTCGAGCTGGTCCACGCGCGCCATCGTCCGAGCAAACGAGCTGAGCGACTGTGCGCTCAGACGGCTGGGAACGTCCGCGGGCAGCAGGCCGACGCCTTCGTCGAGCGCCTCCAGCGCCTCCTCATCACGGCCGAGATCTGCCAACAGTTCGCCGCGGCGCACGAGCAGCCTCACCCGTCGCTCGAGCGCGCCCTCGTCGCCGACCTCGGCCAGCGCCTGATCGACGAGGGCCAGGCCGCGCTCGGCGGCTCCGGCGCGCCAGGCCGCGTCCGCGGTGAGCTCGACGAGTCGCGCATGGTCGATTCCGGCGCGCTGCTCGGGGTCCGGCACCTGGTTCCACAACTCGAGCGCCAGCTCGAGGTGGCGCTGGGCGGCGGATGGGGCCCAGGCCGCGGCCGCGGCCCAACCGGCGCGGACCGACGCAGGCAGCGCTCGCGGCAGATCGTGCGCCGCTAACCAGTGGTGGGCCAGCATCGAGCTCGCATCGAGATCGCCGGCGAGCTCGACGCTGTCCTCGATCGCCTCGGCGTAGGACCGGTGCAACTGGGAGCGCTCGCCCGGGAGCAGATCGTCGTGGACGGCGGCCCGGGCCAGCTCGTGGCGGAATCCGTAGCCCCGGCCCGACTCGTCGACGACCAGCAGCTGCTGGCCCATGGCCTCCCGCAGGCCGGCATTGAGGTCCAGCTCCGAGAGCCCAGCCACGGTGGCCAGCAGAGGATCGGACACCCACCGGGCGGCCGCTGAGACCACGCGCAAGATGTGCTGCCCGTTGTCGGACAGGAGCTCGATGCGGGCGAGGACGACGTCGCGCAGCGAGGGAGGGAGGAAGTCCTGCTCGACGCGCCCGTCCCGCACCGCCCCGAGCAGCTCCTCGACGAACAGCGGGATGCCCTCGGAGCGCTCGGCGATGAACCGGACCAGCTCGCCACCCGGACGCTCGCCGAGGATCGCCTCGACCTGCGCCGCGACCTCAGCCGGGACCAGCCGCTCGAGCTCGAGCCGCTCGGCGACTCGCTGCTGCTCCCAGCGCGCGGCCATGCGCCGGAACGGATGCGCCCGGTGGAGCTCATCGGATCGAGCCGTGAGGATCAGGAGCAGCGGCCCGGTGCTCGAGCGTGCCACCAGCAGGGCCAGGAGGTCGAGCGTCGGCCCGTCCGCCCACTGCAGGTCCTCGAACACCAGCATCAGCGGAGCGTCCATCGCCAGCCGGCCGACCATCCCGACCATCAGCTCGAGCAGCGTCGCCGGATCGCGCTCCGACCTGGCATCGCTCGGCGAGCCGTCGCCGAGCTCGGGCACGAGGCGTCCGATCTCCGCGCGGGCCGGACCGAGCACCGCGTCGAGCTGCTCCCCGGACAGCTCGCCGGACAGGGCGCGGATCATCTCGACCAGCGGCGCGAACGGGATCCCGCCGCCGCCGAGCTCGACGCAGCCGCCAAGCAGCACGCGAGCCCCGGAGCCGCGGGCGCGGTCGATCAGCTCGCGAACCAGGCGTGACTTGCCGACGCCGGCCTCGCCGCCGACCAGCACCGTCTCCTGCCCGCCGGCCATGACGCGCTGAAGCGCACCTGCCAGAGACCGCAACTCCGCCTGGCGTCCCACCAGGACGGGGCTCACCAGACTCGCCGCCACGCGCCCATCATGCCAGACGGGTCGGTAGGTACCTGCCGGGCCAGACGGCTTTGTTCTCACTTCTGATAACGTTCTCGTATGCGAGAACCAATCGAGAGGGGAAGCCACCATGCCGCGCACTCCTAAGCCCGGCACGCGCCGCCGGACCGTCATCATCGTCGCCGGGGCAACGCTCGTCGAGACCGCCGGACTGTGGCTGCGAGCCCGTCGGATCGGCGGCAACGTCGTCGTCCGCTGCCGGCAGGGCCACCTGTTCACGACGCTGTGGATCCCTGGCGCCTCCGTCAAGTCCCTGCGGCTCGTGGCCTGGCGCTTTCAGCGCTGCCCGGTCGGCCGGCACTGGTCGCTGGTGACCCCAGTTGACGAATCAACGCTGACCGAGGACGAGCGCCGCCGGGCGCACGAGCACCACGACTTCCCACTCCCTTGACCGGGGGTTGTGATGGGTTAACCCCGTATAGCGCGGTTAACCCATCACACCCCCGAGTCCTCCGGGGTCACGGGGCCAGCCCGCGCGCAACCCCTCGCATCGAGTCGTTTCCCAGCGCCTCCTGAGCGCAGCGCGCGAACAGCCACAGCCGGACGCGCTCCGGGTCGACCTCGAGCAACTCGGCCATGCGCCGCGACAGCTGCACCGGATCGCGGGCGAGCCGCGCATCACAGTTGAGCATGTGCTGGACCGCGTCGAAGGCGCGATCACCCACCAACGGCTTCGGATCGATCACGAGCCACGGCTCGCGCTCGGCGGCGAGGACGTTCCCCGCGTGAAGATCTGTGCACAGCAGCGCCCCGTCCCCCGCGGCCGCGCCCGCCGGCAACTCACGAAACAGCTCGATCCCGGCCCGCGCAACCCCCGGGTCGAGCCCGCGCGGATCCGCATCGAAACTGGCCTCGAGCGAGTCAGCCCACGCGCTGCACATCTGCCCCAGTGAGTCGAACGGGTGACCAGTCGGCAGCGACCGCGCCCACATCCGGCGCAACATCCCGGCGATCACCACGTCCTGCTCGAGTTCGGGGAGCACCGCTCCCAGCGGAGTGCCCGGTACGCAACGTTCGAGCAGCAGCGCCGTCGACTGATCGAACGTACGCGTCCTGAAGCACCGCACCGCGCCATCGCCGTCCCAGTGCTCGAGCGCGTCGCCCTCGTGCTCGGCCTCCGGATGCCGCCACCCCACCTTTAACACCAGGTCATCGCCGGCGGCGCGTGCGCGGGCGACCCAAGCGCACTCCCCGCTGGGAACGTACGGCTCCCCGAGTTCGAGTTCCCAGTCCGACGCGATCTCGTCCACCAGTCGCGGCAGCTCCTCGAGCCATTGCTCGGCTGGACCCCTCGGCATCGCTCCAGCCGGGTAGCAGTGCGGCATGCCGAGCCGCCGGCTTACACGCCGCCGGCCACGCGCAGCACGGCGCCCGTGGCGTAGGCAGCGTCGGGGCCGAGCAGCCACACGATGGCCGGCGCGATCTCGTCGGGCTCGGCCAGCCGGCCCAAGGGGATCCGCGACACGACCTCCCGCGCGCGGTCGGGGACGCCCGCCGCGGCGTGGATCTCGGTGTTGACGATGCCAGGCGCAACCGCGTTGACCCTGATTCCATCCTCGGCCAGCTCCTTGGCCAGGCCCATGGTCAGCGCGTCGACCCCGGCCTTGGCCGCGGCATAGTGCACGTACTCGTGGGGCGACCCGAGCGTCGCGGCCCCCGAGGAGACGTTGACGATCGCCCCGCCGGGCCCGCCGCGCCGGACCGACATGACCCGCGCCGCTTGACGGGCGCACAGCACGACGCCAAGCAGGTTGACGTCGATCACCTCGCGGATTACGTCAACCGGCGTGTCGGCCAGGTCGCCGATGTGCGCGGTCAACCCGGCGTTGCTGACGAGTCCGGTGACCGGCCCGAGCTCCGCCGCCTCGGCGAACAGGCGCTCCACCTCGCCCTCGACGGTCACGTCGGCCCGCAGCGACAGGCAGCGGCAATCGAGGTCGATGGCCGCGCCGCGCACGCGCTCGGCCGCCTCGCGATCGGATCGGTAGCTGAAGGCGACGTCGTGGCCGGCGCGCGCCAGCGCCAGCACGGTCGCCGCGCCGATTCCCCGGCTGCCTCCGGTCACGATCGTCACCGGACGCGCGCCTTGCTCCACGGCCGACCCCGTCTACGCGCCGGCGAGCTGCTCGAGCTGCGCGAACGCCTCGGCTTCGAGCAGCGCTTCACACGCTCGCGCGCACGCTCGGCACGCCTTGGCGCAGAGCGCGCAGTGGCGGTGATGGGCGGCGTGCCGCTCGCACTCCTCGGCGCAGTCCGAGCACGTGATCACACAGGCGCGCAGCAGGTGATGCGTCACGCGGTGGTTGGCGGCAACGCGCCGGGACAGCGTTCGCTCGGTCGTGGTGCAGACGTCGGCGCACGTCACACACAGCGCGACGCAGCGCGCCATCGCGGCCACGTCCTCCTCGGCCAGGTCCGAATCGGCGCACGAAACGCACGACTGCTGCGAGCCCAGACACGCTTCGATCGCCGCGGCAACCGCCTCGACCGGGAGCTCGGAGGCCACCGGCGAGGCATCCAGCATGTCTCGCACGAGCGTCATCCCCGCCGGTAGCGCTCTTCCTCCTCGACCGTGCGCTCGGCCGTGGGAATCGCCTCGAGCCGTCCGTCCGGGATCGGCTCGCCGCTCTCGACCGACAGCCCGTAGGTCCCGGCCTGGAGTCTGGCCTCGGCGCGTTCAACCGCCGCGAGCTCGTTCATCAGCTGGTCGCGATGTCCCTCGTCGAACTCGTCCTGGTAGAGGTCCTGGTCGTCCTCGTCGCCGGGCTCCAGACGGTCGTCGCCTTCGAGCGGACCGTCACGTTTCAGTTCGGCGAGGGCGTCCTCGATTCGCGTCCTTTCGCGGTCGAGGAGCTTGCGGGCGTGCTTGGAATCCATGGGCGGAAGCCTAAACCTTCGCGGCCGCTCACCACCACTTGCGCTCCATCGCGACGCCGGTGCCGCGACTCCGATCCAGCAGATCGAGCGCCGCCATGTCCTCGTCGGAGAGCGTGAAGTCGAAGATCTGCGCGTTCTCCTCGATGCGCTCCCGATGCGTCGACTTGGGGATCACCGGGATGAGGCGCTGCACGCACCAGCGCAGCAGTACCTGGGCCGGCGTGCGGCCGGCCGCACCGGCGATCCGCGTGACCGTCTCCTCGCCCAAGTGCCGACCGGTACCGAGCGGGCTGTAAGCCTCGAGCACGACGCTCCGCTGCTCGCACGCCTCGAGCAGAGCGCGGCGATTCTCGAACGGGCTGAACTGGACCTGGTTGACCGCGGGCACGATGGTCCCGGCGGAGCTGACCTGCTCGAGCTCATCGACGTCGAAGTTCGAGACGCCGATCGAGCGCGCGTACCCGAGCTCTCGCGCCCGCTCCATCCCCGGCCAGGCCCAGGTGGGGCCGCCCTGGGGCCAGTGGATGATGTACAGGTCGACGTGGTCGACGCCCAACCGCCGCAGGCTCTTCTCGGCCTCGACGGCCGGGTCTCGCTGGCGGTTGCGGTTGGGGGGGAAGAACTTGGTCGTGAGGAAGACCTCCTCTCGCGGGACGCCGCTCTCGCGCAGGGCCTGACCGACGCTCTCCTCGTTGCCGTACGCCTGCGCGGTGTCGATGTGCCGGTAGCCGAGCTCGAGCGCCCAACGCACGGCGTTCACGCACTCGGCAGCGTTGGGCACCTGCCACACACCCAGACCGAGCAGCGGCATCTGGTTTCCATCGGCGAGCGGGCGGACATGACGGTCGTCAGCTGGATCGGTCGACATCGGGACTCTCCTTGGTAGGTGGGCAGGTCCTGCGCATCATGTGAGTGTGCACGCTCGGACGATCTACACGATCGGCATTCCACCCGCTCGCCGGAGGAGCTCCTCGCCCTGCTCGCCGCCCCCGGCGCCCGGTTGGTTGCCGACGTGCGGACGGCGCTTCTGTAGCCGAGGGACGTCCTTGTCAGAATGGGCTCGATGCCCGAGCACTATCAGCGTCCGGGCTGGTTCACGACCAACGTCTTCAACCGTGTCGTCGCGGCGCTGACGCGAGCCGGCGTGAGCGTCTACGGCTCGCGCATCCTGGAGGTGCAGGGTCGCAAGTCCGGTCAATGGCGGCAGACCCCGGTCAACCTGTTGCGCTTTGCCGGCGAGGACTACCTGGTTGCCCCGCGCGGGCAAACGCAGTGGGTCAAGAACCTGCGGGCGAGCGGAGAAGGCAGGCTCCGGGTCGGCCGGCGAACGCACCCTTTCCGCGCGATCGAGCTCCCCGACCCGGAGAAGCCCCCGCTGCTGCGCGCATACCTCAAGAAGTGGAAGTTCGAGGTGGGTGTGTTCTTCGCTGGCGTCGGTCCCGACGCACCGGACGACGAATTGCTCCGGATCGCCCCCGATCATCCCGTCTTTCGCCTCACCCAGACCTGAGTCCGCGAGCGCGCGATGAGTATGCCGGCGCGTGGCGGTCTTACGGATCGGACATACTTTCGATAGGCGCCGTCCCGCGCCCAACCCCCGATTCCGGCGCTCACGCCGCCGGCGCTAGCGGGGGCAAAGGGGGCTCGTGCCCTCGGGAAGCCGCTTGGTTGGTTGCCCTTTCCGGCGGGGCGCCGTGAGCGTGAGTTGCGGGGCCACGCGCGTTCGAAAGGACACCTGAAGTGACCGAGCACAAGTCGTTCAAGCGCCTGGTCCGCGCACGCATGGAGAAGACCGGCGAGAGCTACACCGCCGCCCGGGCGATGCTGCTCGCGGCCGAGGAG
>Ga0335073_10003338_pt1 | contig 22317 bp, 19 predicted proteins | sample Lox_Sample_22_FD_207093 | JGI IMG/M metagenome (GOLD analysis project Ga0335073, IMG submission 207093) | Soil microbial communities from Loxahatchee National Wildlife Refuge, Florida, United States - Lox_Sample_2.2 | ecosystem: Environmental > Terrestrial > Soil > Wetlands | place: USA... | reverse complement strand
CCGGGCAGCGACATCATCACGAGGCTGTACATCCTGCATGTGCTTGTGATCCCGGGCCTGATCCTGGCACTGGTCACCGCGCATCTGCTGATCATGGTGCACCAGAAGCACACCCAGATGCCGGGCAAGGGCCGCACCAACACGAACGTGGTCGGCCAGCCGATGTACCCGTACTTCATGGCCAAGACCGGGGCGTTCTTCTTCTTCACGTTCGCTGCGGTGGCGCTCGCGTCCACGTTTGTGCAGATCAACCCGATCTGGCTGTACGGCCCGTACACGCCCGCCGCGATCTCGGCCGGCTCCCAGCCCGACTTCTACATGGGCTTCCTCGAGGGAACCCTGCGGATCTTCCCGAACTGGACGTGGGACGCGTGGGGCCACATCGTGGCGTGGAACGTGCTGATCCCTACCATCGTGCCGCTCGCCGTCTTTTTCTCTCTTGCCGCGTTCTGGCCGTTCCTCGAGCGCTGGGTCACCGGCGACAGGGGCGAGCATCACGTCAACGACCGGCCGCGCAACGCCGCGACCCGCACCGCGATCGGCGTCGCCGCGATCACGTTCTACGGCGTGTTTTGGGCGGAGGGCGCCAACGATCTCATCGCCGACCACCTGAACATCTCGCTGTACCTGACCACCGAGATCGCCCGGTACGCGATCTTCATCGGCCCGGTCATCGCCTACATCGTGACCAGACGGATCTGCCTTGGCCTGCAGCGCAGGGACCTGCACCTAGTGGAGCGCGGCGTGGAAACAGGAATCGTCCGTCAGCTGCCGAGCGGCGAGTACGTCGAAGAGACCAGGCCGCTAACCGAGGAGGAATACGCCGCGCTGGCCATCCAGGCCAGGCAGCCCGCCGCGCTGCAGGGCGGAACCAGCGCGGGCGGCCCTGATGTGCCGCCGCCCGGGCTGCGCGGCGGCGTCCAGGGCGGCCTGGGCCGGCTGCGGCTGCGGCTGAACAAGGTGGTCACCGAGCGTGTCCCGGGCAGTGGCCATGACAGCTCCGATATGGGGACCACACAGGACGAAGCGGCCAGCGGGCTCGGCGGCCCGCCCCGCGGTCGGTAGGCTAACGTCACCCGGGGCGCCACGGCTTCGCCTTCGCAGAGGCCGGCCGCCCGAACGGACGTAGTCGAGAGGGTGCCGCCCGGCCATGGAGCGCAGATGACAGACCCGCATGCGCTGCCGCGCCGCACGCCGCTGACCAGCGTGCACGAGCGCCTCGGCGCGACGCTGACCGGATTCGCCGGCTGGCTGATGCCGTTGCGCTACGGCAGTGAGACGGCCGAGCACAACGCCGTCCGCACGGCGGCCGGGATCTTCGACCTCTCGCACATGGGCGAGATCACGGTCACCGGGCCCGGCGCGGCAGCGGCGCTGGACTACGCGCTCGTCGGCCAGCCCTCCGCGCTGGCACCCGGCCGCGCCAGGTACACGATGATCTGCGCCCCGGACGGCGGGATCCTCGACGACCTGATCGTCTACCGGCTCGCCGACGGCGAGTTCCTCGTCGTCGCCAACGCCGCCAACACCGACGTCGTCGTCAAGGCGCTCACCGACCGCGCTGGCGCGGGCGCCCAGGTCACGGACCGGACCGACGAGTATGCACTGATCGCGCTTCAGGGCCCGAACGCGGTGTCGATCCTCACTCCGCTGACCGACGCCGATCTGGGCGCGGTGAAGTATTACGCCAGCTACCCGGCCACCGTCGCGGGCCGGGAGGTTCTGCTGGCGCGGACCGGCTACACCGGCGAGGACGGCTTCGAGCTGTTCGCCGGCCCCGGGGATGCCGAGGCGATCTGGGCGGCACTGACCGAGGCCGGCTCCGGTCACGGCCTGCTGCCGGCCGGCCTGGCCGCGCGGGACACACTGCGGCTCGAGGCCGGGATGCCGCTCTATGGCAACGAGCTCGGGCCGGACCTCACGCCGTTCGACGCCGGGCTCGGCCGGGTGGTCAAGCTCGACAAGCCCGGCGACTTCGTCGGCCGCGCGGCGCTCGAGGAGTGTGCCGCGGCAACGCCGCAGCGCGAGCTGGTCGGGCTTGTCAGCCGGTCCAGGCGGGTGCCGCGACACGGTTACGACGTTCTCTGGAATCAGGCCGCGTGCGGGACGGTAACCAGCGGGGCCCCGTCGCCGACGCTCGGCAGGCCGATCGCGATGGCCTACGTGGAGCCAGGCGTCGCGCTCGAGGTGCGCCAGGCCGAACGCGAGAACGGGGAGCCGGGCAGGCTCGCCGTCGACGTCAGGGGCAACGCCGAGCCCGCCGACCTCGTGCCGCTGCCGTTCTACCGCCGCACCAACTCTTAAGAGGAGAGGCCAATATGACCGTTCCCGACCAGCTGCACTACACCCGTGAGCACGAGTGGGTGGCCGTCGAAGGAGCAACGGCCACCGTCGGCATCACCGACCACGCGCAGCAGGCGCTCGGCGACGTCGTCTACGTGTCGGCGCCGACGGCGGGAAGCAAGGTCACGGCCGGCGAGCCGTGCGGCGAGGTCGAGTCCACCAAATCGGTGAGCGACCTTTTCGCGCCGGTCGACGGTGAGGTGCTCGAGGTCAACGCGGAGCTCAGCGACAACCCCGGCGTGGTCAACTCCGACCCGTACGGGGCCGGCTGGCTGTTCAAGGTCAGCCTCGCCGGCGCCGGTGGCGACGTCCCCACCGGCCTGCTCACCGCCGCCGAGTACGAAGAGCTCATCGCCGGCGAGGAATGAGCGTGGCGGTCACACCCGGCGACCTGCTGCGGTACAACGCCGCGACCGCGCACCTCGAGCCGCCGTTCGCGGTGATCGATCTGGCGGCCCTGCGCGCCAACGCCGAGGCGATGCGGCTGCGCGCCGCGGGCACGCCGATCCGGCTGGCGAGCAAGTCCGTGCGGTGCCGCGAGCTCATCGGCCGCGTGCTGCGCATGGACGGGTTCCGCGGCATCCTGGCGTTCACCCTGCCCGAGGCGCTGTGGCTGGCTGGGCAGGGCGTGAGCGACCAGATTCTGGTCGGCTACCCGACCGCGGACCGCGCCGCCCTGGCCCAGCTGGCCGGCAGCCCGTCGGCGGCCGCATCGATCGCCATCATGGTGGACTGCGTCGAGCACCTCGACATGATCGAGAAGGCGGCAGCGAGCGTCGCCGAGCCGCAGCAGGTCCGGGTGTGCATCGACATCGACGCCAGCTACGTCGCGCTGGGCGGGCTGATGCGGGCCGGCGCGTACCGCTCCCCCATCCGGACCCCCGGCCAGGCCGCCGCGCTTGCCGCGGCCGTGACCGCCAGGCCCGGGCTGCGCCTGGTCGGCCTCATGGCGTACGAAGCACAGATCGCAGGTGTCGGCGACCGGCCATCCGGCCGCCCGCTCTACGGCCTGGCCATCCGTTACATGCAGCGGCAGTCCGGGGCCGAGCTCGCCCGGCGCCGGGCCGCGATCGTCGCCGCCGTGCGCGACGTCGCGCCGCTCGAGTTCGTGAACGGCGGTGGCACCGGCTCGCTGGAGAAGACGGCGGCCGAGGCTGCCGTGACCGAGATCGGCGCCGGGTCCGGGCTCTACCAGCCCCGGCTGTTCGACAGCTACCGGGGCTTCCGCGGCCGGCCAGCGGCATTCTTCGCGCTGCCGGTCGTGCGCAGGCCGGGCCGGCGGGTCGTAACCGCGCTGGGTGGCGGCTACCTGGCCTCGGGTCCCGCCGACCGGGCGAGGCTTCCCGTCCCCTATCTGCCGGCCGGGCTCCGGCTGGACCGCCGGGAGGGCGCGGGCGAGGTACAGACGCCGCTGCTCGGTGCGGCCGCGGACCGGCTGCAGATCGGCGACCGCGTGTGGCTGCGCCACGCCAAGGCGGGCGAACTGTGCGAGCGCTTCAGCGAATTGCATCTGATTGAAGCAAATGCAGTGGTCGCGACCGTTCCTACCTATAGAGGTGAGGGTAGGACCTTCCTCTGAGACCATGATCGCTGCTGGCGAATGGGAGGCCGCCCATGACGCAGCAGATCGCCACCTGGGCCCCGCCCGCTCAGCCGCACAGTCGCCGCGTGGGCCGGATCGTGTTCTGGGTACTGGTCGGGCTCGCTCTCGCGGTGCTCGTCACCAGCGTCGCGATCCCGGTCGCCACCATCCAGCCGTATCTCGAGCAGTCCACGTCGATGCGGCCGACGCTCGCCCCGGGCGATCGGATTCTGGCCGTCGAGGGGTCATCCGGCATCCGCCGCGGCGACATCGCGGTGCTCCGGGTACCGGCCAGCGTCTCCGGAACCGACGACCTGTTCGTGAAGCGGGTGATCGGCCTGCCCGGCGATCACGTGGCCTGCTGCAACGCCAGGGGCCAGGTCACGGTCGACGGCAGGGCTCTGTCCGAGAACTACCTCTACCCCGGCGACCGCCCGTCCCGGACCACGTTCTCGGTCACGGTCGGCAAGGGCGAGATCTGGGTGATGGGTGATGACCGCAACATCTCGGTCGACTCACGCAAGTGGGGCCCGGTGCCGCTGAGCGGGGTCGTCGGCCGGGTGATCCTCGTCGCCCACGGCTCCTCGTTCGCCACGGTGCGGACGCCGCTCACGTTCGTCGCGGTTGGCCTGGAACCCATGGATACCCGTCTGGGCCTGTACGTGCGCCTCGCGATCGCGGCGGCGGCATCCCTCGTGCTGCTGCTCCTCCTCGCCATCTTCGGGATCGCCCGCTTCGTGATCCGGCGCCGGCGCCGCATCCGTGGCGCGCCGCCAGGCGGGCCAGCTCCGCCCGCGATCTCCGGGCCGCTGGTGCAGCCCTTGTACGGGGTTTACCGGGTCCCCATGGACGACAGCGAGGCAAAGCCACGCCCGACCTCCGCGGAGATCCCGCGCCCAGCGGATGCCGCAGAGGAGCCGCGCCCAGCACAGACTGACGAGCAGCCGCCCCCGGCACAGACCGAGGAGAAGCCGCGCCCGGCGGAAGCCACGGGCAGCTCCGGAGCGGGGAACCCTGTCAGTAACGGGTAACGCGTCAGTGAATGCGGCTGACAGGATTCCCCGCTAACCGGAGTACTAGGTGTTCTGCCCGGACAGGTTGGTGACGCGGCCAGCTTCACCTTGCCGGTCTTATGCGCGTGCGCGATGCCGGACGCCGCTCCCTGCGCGGTGATCACGTTGGCGGCGAATCATCGAGCGCGGCTCCGGGGAGATTCCGCCCAGCCAGACGTTACTTGCGGCGCTTGCCCCATATCTTCAGGATCGTGACGCTAACCAGCGCCAGGCCCACCGCGGCGACCGCGAGGCGCACCTCGGGCCGCGCGGCCTCCTGCAGCACGCGCTCGCGCAGCTTGCGAGCGTTATTGGCCGGGCTGACCCGTTCTGCGAGCGTGTCGATGGTCTGGGCCAGGTTTTCCCTGGTGCGCTCGATCTGCGCGACGATCGCGTTCGGATCGGTCCCGTTCACGGCTCCGCGTGCGGCCACCGTGCCGTGCACTTCAACAGCGCTGCCCGGATCGGCCATCGCTTGTGTCCTTCCTGTGCCGCGCCCCCCAAGGCGATTCCCGCGTTCCCGCTAGTCTCCCAGGCTGCCCCCGGATACCCGCGGCCGGCCCGCCGTGCCGGCGCGTCGCCGGGAATCACCGCATCTGGGACTGTGCCCCCATGGACCGGTCGCGCTGCGCCGCGATCGCGAACAGCAGCGCGTCGACGAGCGCCAGGAACTTCTCCGCGTGGTCCTTGGTGACCCGGGTCGGGTCCGCGCCGACGGAGTTGCGCAGGGAAACCACGCCGTCGACGGCGCGCACGATCGACTCGGGCACGAGCGCCTGATCCCGCGCGAAGCGGGCGATCGCTGTCGGGTCGCCGCTGCCGACGGGCACCAGCTTGCCGGTGGAACCCAGGAGGTCCCGCAGGGCAGCCTCCACCGCTCCGTAGGCCTGGGCGATCGCGGCGGCAGGGTCGTCCTCGGTCGCCGCGGCGAACCTGAGCAGCACCGGGAGCGACGCCGGGGCACCGGCGGACACCGTGGCCGTCAGCTCGGCCTTGACCTGGCTGACGGTGCGGTCGAACTCGGCGTCGGACTGCCCGGAGCGCAGCCGCCGCAGGCCGGAAGCCAGCTGCATGAGGATGTCCACGAGGGGACGGCGGAGAAAGACCACGATCACCACGATCGCGAGCGGCCACGCAAGCGCGCTGACAAAGTCAACGACGAATTGCATCCCGGACATAGAAGTACGGTAGCGGAATGGCGGTAAAAGCGGTGATCTTCGACTGGGGCGGAACGCTGACCCCGTGGCACTCGGTCGATCACGCGGCCGTGTGGCGGGATGTCTGTGCGCTGCACTTCGCCGAAGAACTGGCGGAACGCAACGCCGCGGCGATCCGCGCCGCCGAATGGGAGCTCTGGCGGGTGGCCGAACGCGATCACCACAGCGCCACGATGGACCATGTGTTCGAGCGCGCCGGGGTGGCACCCACCGCCGCGTTCCTGGCCAGCTACGCGCTCGCGTGGGAGCCGCACACGTTCACCGACCCGGACGTGCCCGGGCTGTTCGCCCGGCTGCGCGCGGCCGGAATCAAGATCGGCGTGCTGTCGAACACGATGTGGCCGCGGAGCATGCACGAGCAGGTGTTCGTCAGGGACGGCGTGCTCGACCTGATCGACGGCGCCGTCTACAGCAGCGAGATCGAGTGGACCAAGCCGCACCCGGAGGCTTTCCGCGCGGCGATGACGGCCGTTGGCGTGGCCGACCCGGCCGCCTGCGTGTTCGTCGGCGACCGGCCCTACGACGACGTGTACGGCGCGAAGCGGGCCGGGATGCGCGCCGTCCTGGTGCCGAACAGCGACGTGCCGCCGTGCCCCGACGCCGAGCCGGACGCGGTCATCGGCAGGCTCGCCGACCTGCCGCCGCTGATCGACGCGTGGCAGCGCGGCTGACGCTCGCGGACGGTCACCCGAAGAAGGACACCCGGATCACGAGCACCAGCGCGACGAGGACGAGGGCCAGCAGCGCCTTGACCGCGAGGCCGCGCTCATATTCGACCGCGTCGTCGATCTCGCGGTCGAACGATGGCGCGGACGGGGGGGCGCCGGGATACGCCTTCCGCTCGCCGCCGGGCTGCGGCCGCTGGCCGTCGCCGGTCATGTGGGCGCCGCCACCTTCCCGGTCTTCTCCGTCTTGTCCCACTTCTGCTCGGCGTGCCGGAGCTCCTTCACGTAGGCCGCCACGGTGATCGCGCACAGCAGCGGGCCGTAGCCGCCGACATAAACGAAGGCCGGACTGAGCACCTTGCCGAACCGGCGCGGCTCGGCCACCTTGCCGAGGAACGCGACGCCCATGCAGGCCGCGACCCAGATGTAGGTGATCAGCTCGATGCCATGCACCCAGCCAGTCGTGGCCGTCAGCCCGGCCGCGCTCAGCAGCTGGCGGGACACCCAGTACAGCGGCGTCGGGATCACGGCGGCCAGCAGGATCAGCACGTTCACGGCGCCGGGGAACAGCAGCGCCTGGAACCACACGCGCCGGGCGATCACCGGGTCGATGAGCAGCGCGAACGACGTGATGAAGACATAGGTGATCACGTTGGTCAGCCACAGCACGTGGAACGCGGTCCAGGCCAGTGAGCTGTCGATGAACCAGAGCGTGACCAGCGACGCCGAGACGAGAAGCATGAACCCCGGCAGCAGCAGCAGGCAGAACCAGAGCAGGCCAAAGCTGATGCTGCCGAGCCGGTTGTTGGGCTGGTGCCGGAACCAGACGTGCGAGAACATCTTGGTGACCTGGACGTTGCCGCGTTCCCAGCGCAGCCGCTGCTTCCACAGCCCCGCGATGCTCCCCGGCTCCTCGGCCCAGACCGTCGCGTGCGGCTCGAACAGCACCGTCCTGCCCGCCGTCTGGGTCCGGAACGTGGTGACCGTGTCCTCGGCGAGACTGCTGGCGTCGACGCGCCCGCCGATCGCCTCGAGGTTCTCCCGCGAGTGCAGCTGCGCGCCGCCCGCCAGGCAGGCGATCACCCCGAGCACATCCTGGCTGCGGCGCGCCGCGGCCTGGGCGGTGATGTACTCGTAGCCGATGAACCGGGTCATGTAGTTGCCGGGCCTGCTGCCCTCCTTGATGTACGCCGTGACCGAGCCCACCCTGGGGTCGGCCAGGTGCCTGCTCATCTTGCGGAGCGAGTCGGGCTCGTAGATGACGTCCGCGTCCATGATCAGGATGGCCTGCATCCAGTCGTCGCCCAGGATGACCTCCAGGCCGTGGTTGAGGGTCGCGGCCTTGCCCTCCCCGCCCTTCTCCCGGCGCAGGTGGAAGACGTTGCCCGGGTACTCGGCGGCCTTGGCCTGGATCACCTGCGGCGTGGCGTCGGTGCTCGCGTCGTCCACCACGTAGATCCGCAGGCGGTCGAGCGGGTACTGCAGGCGCATCAGCCGGTCGATCGAGGCCCCGATGACCGCGTGCTCGTTCCACGCCGGGATCAGGATCGCCGTACGCGGGAAGAACGGCCGGCACTTCGCGTAGTGCAATCGGCGGAAATGGAACGCGACGAGCAGGAACTGGTAGTCGGCGACCAGCAGCGGCACGCCGCCGATGATCACCAGCGTCACCAGCAGCCACTTGACCGCGAGCAGGAGGTCGGCCATCAGGGCACCGTGCCGTGCAGCGCGCCGTCGGGGGGGAGGAGAGCACCGTCGGCGATGCGGCGGACCCATGAATAGGCGCCGATGTCCCGGCAGTCGTGGCTGTCGGTGCTTGCCACGAGGTCAACGCCCGCCTCGGCGAATGCCCGGACGGTCCGGGCCGAGGGGCAGGCCCACTTCTCGTTCACCTCGAGCAGCGCCCCGGCGGCGCGGGCCCGCCGGGCGAGCTGGCCTATCTCCCGGTCGGGGATGCTGGCCTCGTCCAGGCCCATCTTGGGCACGACGCTGAACAGGTGGGCCAGCTGCGCCCGCTGATCGAGCTGCGTGGCCGTCAGGAGCGCCCCCGAGGTCGCGTCGATCAGGCAGTCGATCACCTCGCCCGGGGTGATGAGGCCGCTGGCGATGGCGTCGCGCATCGCGCGCGGGTGAACCGGTCCCAGATCGCCCGGAAACTGGTGGTCGGCGATCAGCACGACATCGGCGCCGTCGATTCCCTCCGGCAGGTCGAGCCGCCCGGTCCGGTCGAGGATCTTGACCTCGACCCCGGCCAGCACGTCGAGCCCGGGCACCGGGCGCAGCGCGTCCACGGCGGAGACGAAATCCGGAACCCACGCCGAGTCGCGGCGCACGTGCTCGGCGAGGCAGAGCGTGCGCAGCCCTTGTTTGCGCGCGGCCTCCACGTTCTGCGCGACGGTGCTCACCGCGTCGTCCGAGAACGTGGAGTGGACGTGGTGATCCTGGTCCAGTGGGAAGCCGTTGGTCATGCGGCCACCCGTTGCACCTCGTCCAGCTCGACGAAGCGTTCCTCGAGGTAGCGGACCACCGCCGTCTCGCGAAAGTCGGCATGCTCCGGCAGCGGCCTGCCACGCAGCGAGTCCAGGGCCATCAGTGGCATGTCCACGCCGCTCGCGACCGTCAGCGGCATTGCACCGGGGAAGCGCGGGTTCACCTCGAGCAGCGCCGGCGTGCCCGCCGCATCCCGCCGGAACTGGACGTTGGCGACATAGGTCAGGCCGGTGGCCCCGGCCACCTCGGCGCCGAACCGCTCGAGCTCGGCGTCATGAACCGTGCGGCCGGCCACGGACACGCCTGAGTCGACCCGCTCGCGCACCCGCGGCACCGAAGCGACCACGTGGTTGGTGACGTCGGCGAGGACGTCGATGGAGTACTCGGCGCCGGGGAGGTACTCCTGCACCAGGAGGTCGGGTGACGAGTCGAGGTGCATGAGTTCCTCGCTGGACGCCACGAGGGAGATGCCCCGCGAGCCGGAGCCCCTTCTCGGCTTCACCATCACCGGGTACGTCCAGGATTCGGGGTCAGCGACCTTGTCGAGGCTCTCGGTCCTCGGCACCGGAACGTGCCCGACGCAGCGCTGAATGAGGGCCAGCTTGTCGAGGCAGACGTCGAGCGCCAGATCGGGCGCCAGCAGCAGCTCGATGCCGGCCCGGCGGAATTCCTCCCTGGCCTTGCCGAGCGGGCGCAGCTCCGCGTCGCACGTGGGGATCAGCACGTCCACGCCCATCGCGGCGCAGCGGGCCAGGGTGGCGTCGGCGAAATGCGGATCGTCGCCGGCCGGGACCAGCGTGCGCGCCTCGGGCGGCACCAGGTACAGGCCGGCCGCCCACGGATCCATGTCGGCGGCGATCAGGCTCACCGACGCGTCCGCGCTGAGTGATTTCATCACCGAGACCGCGGCAGGGCCGCCGACCCCGGTGACCAGGACCCGGACGCTTCGTAGCGGGACGTTCAGGCCGTTATCGTGCGGCATGCGACACCTCCGGGTGAGCGTTGGTTGCGGCACGGGACTCGGGCGGTTCGATGTCGGGCGAGGCCGCCGCCATCCCGGCGGCCGGGCCCGCTGGCTGGCCCTCGGTGGCGGCCTCGCGGATCACCTCGAATGCCTCGGCGTAGCGTCCGTCGCCAAACCGCGACCAGTAACGTGCGGTCGACTCGATCAGGTCGGGCTCGAGGTAGCGCCGGATCTCGACCTGCGAGGCGAAGGCGTCGATGGCCTGCAGCTTGCCCTCGATCTGCTCGTCGATGGTCACGAAGCGGGTCGGCCGGAAGTCGACGGTGGCCGACGGGGACTGGAAGCAGTAGACCCGGCCGACCCTGCGTACCGCCACCATCGCGGCCCGGTGGGCGTTGCGGTGATCCTGGTGCACGTCGTGCGGTGAGTGGGTGTAGATCACCGTCGGACGGACCCTCTCGACCACCCGGCCGATCGCCCCGATCGTCGGGTCGCCTTCGCTGATGTGGGTGTCTTTCAGGTCATCAAGGAACAGCGTCGCGCCGATGGTGCGCGCAGCCGCCTCCGACTCCTCTGCCCTGGTGGCCTGGCTGCCTCCCCGGGCGCCGCGGCTCAGGGTCAGGATCGACACCTCGTGCCCCATGCTGCGGTGCACCAGCAGCGCGCCCGCGGCGCCGATCTCGACGTCGTCCGGGTGTGCTCCGATCGCGAGCACCGCCTGCCGTTTGGCCGCCCGGGCGGCCCGCCCCTTGGCGACGACCTCGCTGACGGTGGTCAGCAGCAGATCCTTGGGCATCGACTTCTGCAGGAACTCGTCGGCGTGATCGCGCAGCGCGGAGACGGCGTAGTCGAGCGTCGCGTGACCGGTGATCACGACTACCGGCAGATCGGGAGCGGCCCGGCGCAGCGCCTGCAGGAGCTCGAGTCCGCTCATACCCGGCATTTCGACGTCGGTGAGTACTAGGTCCCAGGTTTCGGCGCCGGCCCGCCGCAAGGCGCTGGCCGGGTCGGTTGTGCAGGCAACCTCGAAGCCGCCACGGTCGCCGAGAAGATGGCTGAGGAAGCGGCCGGTCACCGGGTCGTCGTCGACGACGAGGATCCGGCCGGACGGCTGGTCATGATCGCTGGCATGCATCCTTGATGCCCCCCGAGATCCCCGAGCCCGTACGCCGTGACCGTGACTTTGTCGCAATGCGCTACTTAGCAACTACAATAAGTGATTTACATTGAGTACGCTACCCCCGGTTGCCGCCGGGCCCGAAGCCGCCCCGGCCCGCGAGAGCCGCACGCGGCATGCGGCGGTTATGTCGCCGATCTCGACCTGCTGCAGCATCTGCCGGTGGCGGTCATCGGCGGGGTCGAGGGTCCGCAGCGCAAGCTGGTAGGAGCGGCGCGCGGCCGGCGTATCACCGAGCTCGTCGTAGGCGCGGCCGAGGGTAAAGGCGGCGAGACCGAAGCTGGGATCGGCGAAGAGCGCGCGGCGCAGCGCCGCGACTGCTTCGGCCGGGCGCCCCGCCCCCAGCCCGACCAGCCCGGCGACGAAGTGCGCGTCAGCGTCCAGCGCATTCTCGCCGAGCAGCGACCCAACCTGCGCCAGGGCGCCGTCGCGGTCGCCGTTGCCCGCCGCATCCAGCGCCGCCGCCAGCCGCTCCTCGCGGGCCGGCGGCGGCCGGCCGGCCGGCGGCGGCCGGCGGGCAGGCTGCCGGCCCGCTGGCCGGCCCTCTGGCCGGCGCCGTGACCGCGCCGGACGGTCGGGCACCGGCTCGCTCGCGGTCCGGTGCAGCGCATCGGCGGCGCCGAGCAGGAGCACGCCTGGTGGCCGCAGCGACCGCTTCAGCGACTCGATCACCTTGGCGATGGTCGGCGGGTCGAAGTAAATGAGCACGTTCCTGCAGACGACCAGGTCGAAGCGGGACTCACCGGGCGGCGGCGCCGGATCGCGGACGAGGTTGTGCCGGCGGAACCGCACCAGCGCGCGCAGCCGGCGGCCGACCAGGTAGCTCCCATCGGCCTGGCGGTCAAGGTAGCGCTGGCGGAGCGAGGGCTCGAGCCCCCGGACCGCCCGCTCGCGGTACTGCCCGGCCGTTGCCGCCGCCAGAGCGGCTCCCGAGACGTCCGTTCCCAGCACGTCGACCGGCGGCGGCGCGGGCGCGAACGCCTCGGCGGCGAGCAGCGCCAGTGTGTACGCCTCCTCGCCGCTCGCACATCCGGCGCTCCATACCCGGATGGTTTGGGATCCCCCGGCGAGGGCGGCCCGCCGCAGCCCGTCCCACGCGATCTCGTCGAACTGGGCCCGGTCCCGGACGAAGGCCGTCTCCTGGACCGTCAGCTCGTCGATCAGCCGGCGTACCAGGTCCGGATCGCCCGACGCCGCGCGCAGGAACGCGGTTAGATCGAGTCCCGGCGCGACCTTGGCAACGGCGGCCATGATGGCCGTTTCCCGCGTGACCGGCAGCACGACGCCGGTCTCCCGGCGGATGAGGTCCGCAATCCTGCCGGGCACGGTCACCAGCCCCCGGGCAGCCGCTCCGGCTGCAGCGTCAGCAGGCAGGCCGCGATCCGGCTGGGTGAAAACACGACGCCGACGCCGAGGTCGATGGCCGCCTTCGGCATGCCGAACACCGCCGAGGACTCCTCGTCCTGCGCGATGGCGAGACCTCCGCTGCTGCGCACGGCGGCGGCGCCGGCGGCGCCGTCGCTGCCGATCCCGCTGAGGACGATCGCGACGCCCGTCTGCCCGGCGGCAGCCGCGATGCTGCCGAGCAGCACGTCGCCCGACGGGCGGTGGCGCCCGGCGGCGGTGTCCCGGTCGAGGGCCAGGCGTCCGGTGCTGGTGAGCGTGAGGTGCGCGCCATCCGGTGCGAGCCAGGCACCGGGGGCCGCCTTGACGCCAGACTGGGCGACACGCACCGGCATCGCGACGGCCTGGTCGAGCCACCTGGCGAACCCGTTCGTGAACCCGGCGGCCATATGCTGCACGATGAGGACCGGAATCTGGTAGCCGGCGGGCAGCGCCTTGAGCAGGAACATCAGCAGCTGGGGACCGCCGAGAGAGGCACAGATGCCGATCACGGACGCGCGGCGTCCGTCGACCCTGTCCCGCGGCGTGGCGGAGAGTCTGGCGAGCGGGTGCCGGATCACCCGCGCCTGGCCGAGCATCTTGACCCGGTGCCGGAACGCGGCGGCCACCGTGCCGGCCGGATCGCGCAGGTCGAGATCGTCCTTGGCGATGACGTCGAGTGCCCCGGCGGCGAGCGCGGCCGCCGTCTTCTCGCCGCCATGGCCGACGTAGGCGGAAAGAACCAGGATCGGCACCGGCCGGGAGCTCATGATCTCGCCGACCGCCTCCAGCCCGTTCATGCCGGGCAGCTCGACGTCCATGGTTACCAGGTCCGGCTCAAAACGGGGCAGCGCGCTCAGCGCCTCCTCCGCGGTGCCGCATACGGCCAGGACCTTGATGTCGCCGTCGTACTCGAGCGTCCGGTGCAGGGCGGCGGCATAGGCACGGGAGTCCTCGCACACCAGCACGCGCAGCGCCGCCATGGTCACCTGCCCACCAGCCGCGCGACGACCGCCAGCAGGGTCTGCTGATCGAAGCCGCTCTTGGCCATGTACGCGTCGGCGCCCGCCTCGATCCCGCGGCGCCGGTCTTCATCGGAGCCGTGCGAGGTGACGATGACGACCGGCAGCGACGAACGCGCGGCGCTGGCACGGATTGCCCGGGTCAGCTCGATCCCGTCGAGCCCGGGCATCTCGATATCCGTGACCACGAGCGCTATGTGGCTGTCGCGATCGAGGACCGCCAGCGCGTCGCGCCCGTCGCGTGCGGTCGTCACCGGATACCCGGCCGTTTCCAGGATGCTGCGCTGCAGTTCGCGGACGCTGAACGAATCCTCGACAACGAGAATCCTGGGGACGGCCGCCGGGTCGGGCGCGGTGTCGGGCTCGGGCCGCGCAGCGCCAGCCGGCGATTCCGCTATGAGCGCCGCCGACGCCACCAGAAGCGCGATCCGGCCATCACCGAGCACCGCGGCGCCGACGTAGTCCGCCAGGTTGGCCAGCACCGGGCCAAGCGGCTTGACCACGACCTCGCCGGCGCCAAGAAGAGAGTCGCACGTGATGACCGCCCGCCGGTCGCCGGCCATGACCACGATCGCGGGCGGAGCGTCGCCGAGCGGCGGTGCCGCCATCCCGAGGATCGCGGCGATGTCGGTGACCGGCAGTGATTTCCCGCGGACCGCCACGGCGGCGCGGCCCTGCAGCGAGAACGTCTCCGTGACCGTCACCACCTCCTCGACCGCCGACAGCGGCATGCCGTACGCCTCGCCGCCCCGTTCGAACAGCAGCACCTCGGAGAGGGACAGGCCGAGCGGCAGCAGCAGGATGACGTCCATCCCGCGGCCGGGCTGGCTCCGGATGCTGAGGTTGCCGCCCAGCGCGTTCACGTATGCCTTGACCGCGTCCAGGCCGACACCGCGCCCGGCGAGTGAGGTCACCTCCCCGGCGGTCGAGTACCCCGGCCTGGTCAGCAGGCTTGCCAGCGACCCCTCACGGCCGGCCGCCTCGATCACCTTCTGGGAAACGCCCCGGCCGTCGTCGGACACCACGATCTCGACCATGCTGCCGTGCGGCACGGCACGCAGCTCCACCCGCCCTCGCGGCGGCTTGGCCGCGGCATCGCGTTCGGCCGGGGTCTCGATCCCGTGCACGATCGCGTTCCGCAGCAGGTGGGTGAGCGGCTCCGACAGGCTCTCCAGGATGACCCGGTCGAGTTCGGTGTCGGCTCCGGTGACGGCGAACTCGACCTCCTTGCCCTCGGCTCGCGCGAGATCGCGGACGGCGCGCGGCAGCGGCCCGGTGATCGCCGAGATCGGGAGCATGCGCAGCCCGAGCGTGGTGTCCCTGAGCTCGCCCAGCAGCCGGCCGCCGACCCCGAGCACGTCAGATACGTCCTGTGACAGCTGCTGTTGCTGGCCCAGCGCGTGCGTCAGCCGGCTCCGGTACTCCAGGATCTCCGCGGTGACGTCGATCAGATGGTCGAGCTTGGCGGCCGGCACCCGCAGCGTGTGCTCCGTCGCGGCCGTCGCGTCGGCGGCGGGGCCCGCTGGCTCGGGCGCAGCCGCCCGGGCCACGGGCGTGTGCGGAACGGCTGGCCGGGGTGGCGAGCCCGCCGGCGGCGGGTCCTGCGGCTCCGGCGGGCTCGCCTGCCCGGGGCCGCTCCGCTCCGTCGCCGCTGCGGCCGCGGCGTCGGCCTGGTCGTCGGCGAGCGCCGCCCGGCACGCGGCGAGCTCGGAAAGCAGGTCGCCGACCGGCTCTGCCGAGCCGCTGACCATCGCCCGCAGCGCCGAGGTCGCGCGCATCAGGGGCGCGGCCAGCTCGCGCGGGAACACGCCCGTCTCCCGCACCTGGGCCAGGACGTCCTCGGCGGCGTGTGCCAGCGCACGGATGTCGTCGAATCCGAGCATGCTGGCCCCGCCCTTGATGGTGTGGGCGTGCCGGAACAGCGAATCGACGGACTCCGCGTCTCCCTCGCCGGTCTCGATCGCGAGCAGCTTCGCGTCCATCTGATCGAGCCGCTCGGTCGTCTCGTCGCGAAACAGGTCCGCGAGCTCGGCATCGGCCGCTGCCTCGCTCATCGTCGTGTTCCGTCGAGCGACTCGAATACCCGCGGCATGTCCACGACGCCGACGAGCTCGCCGTCGCTGAGAGTGGTGCCGGCCAGGAAGCGGGACTCGGTGTCCTCATCCAGCTCTCCCAGCTCGCCGACGCCGGTCACCTGGTCGATGGCGAAGCCGACGCGGAAGCCAAGGGCCTCGGCCACGAGCAGACTGCCCGGCGGCGCGGTGCCGTCGGCTCCAAGCAGCCGGCCGAGATCGGCCACCGGCAAGATCTGGCCGCGGACGCTCTTGATGCCGAGCAGTTCGGGCCGGGCCCCGGGAACCGCCCGCACCCGGCCGAGCTCGGCCGCCTCGAGCACATGCTCGACCGGCACCGCGTAGGCCTCGCCCGCGGCCTTCAGTCGGACGTAGCTGCCCATGCGTGCGTCCCGTTGCCGGTTTGGAGGGTGTGGTCCAGGTCGTCGACCAGTACTTCGAGCCGTCCGGCGGTGGCCGACCACTGGGACTGCTCCGCCGCGAGCTGGTCGGCCGCCCCGCGGATCTGCGCAATCGCGGTGCTCACCTGGTCGGCCGCCGACTTCTGCTGCTGCGTCGCCAGGATGGACTGCTCCAGCATGGTCGCCGTCGACGTCATCAGGTCACCGACCTCGTGGACGCGGGGGGCGCCCCGCTCGATGGCCATGATCATCGCGTTCGTCTCGTCCCGGATCGCGGTGATGATCGCGGCGATCGAGTCGGTGGAATGCATCGACCGCTCCGCCAGCTTGCGCACCTCGGCAGCGACCACCGCGAAGCCCCGGCCCGCCTCACCGGCCCGCGCCGCCTCGATCGCCGCGTTCAGCGCCAGCAGGTTCGTCTGCGCCGCGATCTCGTTGATCAGCTCGAGGATCTCGCCGATCTTCTGCGCCCGCTCCCCCAGCGACAGCGCCCGCTCGGCGATCGCCTCAACCTTCTCCTGCATGTCGCGCATGGTCTCGCCGGTTCGCTCGGCCGCCTTCGCCATCGCATGCGCGTTGTCCGCGATCGAGCCCGCCGCCGCCGCCAGCTCCTCGATCGTGGCCGACGTCTCCGCCACCGCCGACGACTGCTCGCTGGTCACCGCCTCAGCATTCTTCGCCGCCAGCCGCAGCTCACCGGTCACCTCACCCAGCACCGCCGACGTCGACCGGATCCGCGCCAGCAACTCGTCACGGTCACTGAGCCGCCCGAGCGCCGCAGTCAGCTCCCGCTCCCGGTTGTAGGAACGACCCAGCAGCCGCACCGCGAATACCCCGAACAAGACGCCGGCCGCCACCGCGAGGACGAGGCTGATGATGCCGATCGTGAGCGCCTCGTCCGCCGCGGAGGCGGCGGCAGTCTTCGCCGCGTCCGCATGCTGTACGTGCACGCGCAACAGCGCGTTCAGCGGAGGCACCACGCCGGCCGCGGTTGCCTCGAGGCGGAGGACCGCGTTGTTCTCGCGGGTGATGTTGGTGCCCACCGCGCGATGGAGCTGCCTGAAGACGGTGTAGTAGTGCGCCTCTGCTGCCACGGCCCGCGCCAGGTACCGCGACTCGTTCGCCGAGGAAGTGCGCCCGAGCTGCGCGGCCAGCCGGCTGAACTGCCGCTGAGACGTCATCAACTGGGAAAACGCCGCGGGCGACGGGGTGAAGAAGTACGCGTTCAATTGGTCCCGCTCGGTAAAGAAATCGGTGATGAGCTGGGCCGTCTTCCCCGCGTCCGTGCGTTCGGCGAGGGCCTGATCGGCCTGGGAAAGGGCTACCTCGTAGCGCCAGATCGACAGCGCTCCCGCACCCGCGATCACGATGACTGCCGCCGCGCTCACCGCGGCGACACGTCGCGCGGACTTACTCAGCATGTGAACCGGCATTGGCTCGCGCACCTTCCGTCGCCGATCGGCCCGGGCTGGCCCCGTTGCCGGTTTGGAGGGTGTGGTCCAGGTCGTCGACCAGTGCTTCGAGCCGTCCGGCGGTGGCCGACCACTGGGACTGCTCCGCCGCGAGCTGGTCGGCCGCCCCGCGGATCTGCGCAATCGCGGTGCCCACCTGGTCGGCCGCCGACTTCTGCTGCTGCGTCGCCAGGATCGACTGCTCCAGCATCGTCGCCGTCGACGTCATCAGGTCACCGACCTCACGGGCCTGACGGGTCCCGTCCTCGGTCGCCATGATCGTCGCGTTCGTCTCGTCCTGCACCCCGGTGATGATCACGCTGATCGAGTCGGTGGAATGCACCGACCGCTCCGCCAGCTTGCGCACCTCGGCAGCGACCACCGCGAAGCCCCGGCCCGCCTCACCGGCCCGCGCCGCCTCGATCGCCGCGTTCAGCGCCAGCAGGTTCGTCTGCGCCGCGATCTCGTTGATCAGCTCGAGGATCTCGCCGATCTTCTGCGCCCGCTCCCCCAGCGACAGCGCCCGCTCGGCGATCGCCTCAACCTTCTCCTGCATGTCGCGCATGGTCTCGCCGGTTCGCTCGGCCGCCTTCGCCATCGCATGCGCGTTGTCCGCGATCGAGCCCGCCGCCGCCGCCAGCTCCTCGATCGTGGCCGACGTCTCCGCCACCGCCGACGACTGCTCGCTGGTCACCGCCTCAGCATTCTTCGCCGCCAGCCGGAGCTCACCGGTCACCTCACCCAGCACCGCCGACGTCGACCGAATCCGCGCCAGCAACTCGTTCAGCCGCTGGAGCGCCCCTGAGAGCTCCCGCTGCCGTTCGTAGGCGCGACCGAGCAGCCGCACTGCGAACACCGCGAACGCGGCGCCCGCCGCCACCGCGAGCACAAGCGCGATGATCCCGATCGTCAGGGCCTGGTCAGCCGCGGAACTGGCACCGGCCGCCGCGGCAACAGAACTCTGCACCTCGAGATGGTTCAGCGCGTTCAGCGGGCGCAGCACGCCCGGCTCGTACGTGATGATCTTCCTGAGCGCCGCGGCCTCGCGAGCGGCGGTCGTGCCGGCGTCCGCCTGCAGCGGCCGGAACGCGGACTGCAGGGTCGTGTTCCCCCGCGACGCCAGCGCCAGGTAGGCGATCTCCGGATGGGTCTCCGGCGTGACGGCCGCCGCGATCCGGCTGAACACGGGCAGCTGTGACCTGATCTCGGCGAGTACCGCCGGCGACGGCGCGAGCAGGTACTCGTTCATCGCCTCCCGCTCGTGCCAGAAGATGCCGATGAGCGACGATTCGCTGGCGGCCTCGCCCGCCTCGTTCCGGGCCGTGTCCGACTTCGACACGGCGACCTCATAACGCCAGATCGTGATCAGGAGTGCGGCGGCGATCACGGCGACCGCCGCGGCGCTCACCAGTGCGACGCGGCGAGCTGGCCCGCTCAGCACCTGTCTCTGCATGTTCGTCCGCGGCTCTCTGCTATCCGGTGAACCCTTGTGGCCCCCTGTCCGAACGCATACCCGCTGATCACTGGTGCGTATCGAATAGACACGCTCAGTTACTGAGGGAGGCTGGCCGATGCAAGGCGGCTCTGGGCAGCAGGCAATTAATGGCTGGTTGAATCTAGACGTCTAGATCAACCTATTTCGTCGCCTCCGGGATCGTTATATGCGGGCGACATCAGCGATGGCATTACCATTGGCAACGAGGTCCGGCAATAGGTAGCGCGTAAATGCCGATGAGGGAAGATCCTGGCGGCCATGGCGGGCCATCGGTGCCAATAGAGCCTGATGGATGTAGAATATCGAACACACAGAGCAGGCGGTGGAGCGCGGGGCAAGGCTGCCGCTTTCGCCCCTTCAGCACGCTTCTTTCTGGCCAGGCTGACGCCACACGCCAATACAGCGCCAGCCTGACAATTTGCGGCAGACTACTTTTATCGGGTCGACGGGCGGCAACGAGACTATTACCCAGGGGGCATCGATGAAGGACTTAGCCGACGACCGGTTCGTCGGGCTGCTGGAGGCGGCGCCAGACGCGATGGTCTGCATCGACCGCACCGGTGTGATCACGCTCGTCAACGCGCAGGCCGAACGGCTGTTCGGATACCACCGCGACGAGATCGTCGGCCAGCCCGTGGAAATACTGGTCCCCGAAGCCGCGCGGGCGGTCCACCCTGGCCACCGCGCCACCTACGCCGCCGACCCCCTGCCCCGGCCGATGGGCGCCGGCATGGAACTGGCCGGCCGCCGCCGCGACGGGCGCACCTTCCCCGCAGAGATCTCCCTGTCCGCCATCGGCACCGGCGAGGCCATGCTGGTGATGGCGGCGGTCCGTGACGTCACGGCCCGCCGGGCGGCCGAGGCGACCGCGGCGCGGCTGGCGTCGATCATCCAGTCGTCCCACGACGCGGTGATCAGCAAGACGCTGGATCAGGTGATCACGAGCTGGAATCCGGCCGCTCAGCGCCTGTATGGGTACACCGCCGAGGAGATGATCGGCCGGCCGGTGTGGGCGTTGTTCCCGGAGCCAGAGCGCGAGCGTGAGATGAAGATGCTGGCGGCCGTGGTGCGGGGCGAACGGGTCGAGGAACATCAGGCGAACCGGCTCCGCAAGGACGGCTCGCTCGTGGCCGTTTCGCTGACCCTTTCACCGATCTCCGACAGCGCGGGGAAGATCATCGGGATCTCGTCCATCGCCCGCGATCTCAGCGAAAAGCAGCGGGCCGAGGCGCGGTTCGTGGGGCTGCTGGAGGCGGCGCCGGACGCGATGGTGTGCGTCGACGGTAACGGGCAGATCGCCCTCGTCAACGCCCAGGCCGAACGCCTGTTCGGCTACCACCGCGACGAGTTAGTCGGCCAGCCCGTGGAGATCCTGGTGCCCGAATCGATGCGCTCGCTGCACCCAGCCCAGCGCGCCGGCTTTGCCGCCGACCCCAAGCCACGGCCGATGGGGGCCGGCACGGAACTGGCCGGACGCCGCAGGGATGGCAGCACCTTCCCGGCCGAGATCTCCCTGTCCGCCATCGACACCGACCAGGGCATCGTGGTCACCGCGGCGGTTCGCGACGTCACCGAGCGAACCGAGATTCAGGCGGAACGGGAGCGGCTGAAGACACAGGCCGAACGGGACCGCCTGGAACGCCAGCTGCAGCAGGCGCAGCGCCTGGAGAGCCTGGGCCAGCTTGCCGGAGGCGTCGCGCACGACTTCAACAACCTGCTCGGCGTGATCACCAGCTATGTCGCGTTTATCGCCGAGGAGGTCAGGCATCCAGAGCACGAGGGATCCGGCGAGAGCGTCCTGTCGGATCTCGAGCAGGTCCAGCTGGCCGCCGAGCGTGCCTCGGCGCTAACGCACCAGCTCCTGGCGTTCGCGCGGCGCGAGGTGGTGCAGCCGCGTGTGCTCAGCCTGAACGAGGTCGTGACCGGCGTAATGGAGCTGCTGAGCCGGACCCTGGGCGAGCACGTCCGGGTCATCACCGAGCTAAGTGACGACCTGGACGTCGTCCTCGCCGATCCCGGGCAGATCGAACAGATCCTGGTCAACCTCGCCGTCAACTCCCGCGACGCGATGACCGGCGGAGGGACGCTGACGATCGAGACCAGCAACGTGAACGTGGACGCGGCGTACGCGGCCAGCCGTGCGGATCTGGTCCCGGGCCGTTACGCGGCGCTGAAGGTCAGCGACAACGGCGCCGGGATGCCCCAGGAGGTAGTTGACCGGGCCTTCGAGCCGTTTTTCACAACCAAGCCCAAGGGCGAGGGAACCGGGCTCGGCCTGGCCACGATCTACGGCATCGTGGTCCAGGCCGGCGGAAACGTGCGGATCTATTCCGAACCCGGGCTTGGCACCACGATCACCGTGATGCTGCCCGTCACGGACCATGCCCGGCCAGGGGACGACCGGCAGTCGGCCGAGGTCCAGGGCGGCAGCGACGAGGTCCTGCTGCTCGTCGAGGACGAGGCTGCGCTGCGCGAGGTGGCCCGGCGGATTCTGTCACGCAACGGATACGAAGTGATAGTGGCCAACAACGGCCAGGAGGCCATTGAAGCCGCCTCACGCTACGAAGGCCACATCGATGGGCTGGTCACGGACGTGGTGATGCCGGGTATGCAGGGCAAGGAACTCGCGGACCGCATCCGGGAGATCCAGCCGGACATCGGGATCCTCTTCATGTCCGGCTACACGCAGGGGATCCTGGGCGCGCAAGGCGTCCTGGAATCGGGAATCAACCTCGTCGAGAAACCCTTCAACGAAGCCACCCTGCTCCAGAAGGTCCGCGAGGCTCTCCGGGCAGCGGGAACGCTGGGCGGCGCGGCCACACCCGGCTCGGGCCGCTGACCCCGGCGCTGCCGCACGCCGCGGTGGGCCGGCGACACCGGCGCTGCCGCACGCCGCGGTGGGCCGGCTGATCGACAAGTAACTTGACTAACAATATGCTTGCCGATACCGTACCCGAATATGATCGGCGGCGATTGGGGCGAGCTCACCACCCCCGCCCTGAT
>Ga0335073_10003335_pt1 | contig 22325 bp, 16 predicted proteins | sample Lox_Sample_22_FD_207093 | JGI IMG/M metagenome (GOLD analysis project Ga0335073, IMG submission 207093) | Soil microbial communities from Loxahatchee National Wildlife Refuge, Florida, United States - Lox_Sample_2.2 | ecosystem: Environmental > Terrestrial > Soil > Wetlands | place: USA... | reverse complement strand
GCGCCGGAACGGTACTGGGCCAACAACGTCGCCGGCACCCTGGCGCTGCTGGAGGCGATGCGCGGCGCGGGCGTCGGCCGGCTGGTGTTCTCCTCCACCGCGGCGACCTACGGCGAGCCCCGGTCGGTGCCGATCACCGAGGACGACCCGACCGCCCCCACCAACCCGTACGGTGCCAGCAAGCTCGCGGTCGACCAGATGCTGCGCGGCTACGCCACCGCGCACGGCCTGCGGGCGGTCAGCCTGCGCTACTTCAACGTGGCCGGCGCCCGGCTCGCCGGCCCGCAACCGCTGGGCGAGCGGCACGCCACCGAGACCCACCTGATCCCGATCGCGCTGCAGGTCGCGGCCGGTGAGCGCGCCGAGCTGCAGGTGAACGGGACGTCGTACCCGACACCCGACGGCACCTGCGTGCGCGACTACATCCACGTGCTCGACCTGGCCGAGGCCCACCTGCGGGCACTGGACTGGACCGCCGGCGCCGGTGGCGAGCACCTGGTGTGCAACCTCGGCTCGGGCACCGGCGCCTCGGTGCGCGAGGTGGTCGAGGCCGTCCGCCGGGTGACCGGCCGGCCGACGCAGGCGGTCGACGCACCGAACCGGCCGGGTGACCCGGCGGTGCTGATCGCCTCGCACGAGCGCGCCCGGCAGGTGCTGGGCTGGCAGCCGGTCCGGGGGCTGGACGAGATGGTGGCCGACGCCTGGGCGTTCGCGCGACGGGACCGCCCGTGACCGAGGCCCGCTGGCGGTCGCCCGGCCGGGTGAACCTGATCGGCGAACACACCGACTACAACGACGGGTTCTGCCTGCCGCTGGCGATCGAGGCCGGCTGCACCGCGACCGTCGCCGCGCTGGACGAACCGGTGGTCGAGGTGACCTCGGCCCAGGTCGGCGGCGTGGTCGAGCTGCCGCTGGCCGAGCTGGCACCCGGCGCGCTGACCGGGGACGATGCCTGGGCCGGGTACGCGGCCGGCGTGGTGTGGGCGCTGCGCGAGCGCGGCCACCGGCCGGGCGGGCTGAGCATCGCGCTCGACAGCGACGTGCCGACCGGCGCCGGGCTGTCGTCCTCGGCCGCGCTGGAGTGCTCGGTGGCCGGCGCGGTGGACGAGCTGTTCGGCCTCGGGCTGGACCGCGCCGAGCTGGTGTCGGTGGCCCGGCAGGCCGAGAACGACTTCGTCGGCGCGCCGACCGGCGGCCTCGACCAGCTCGCCTCGGTCCACGGCGAGGCGGGCCGGGTGCTGCTGTGCGACATGCGCTCGCTGCAGGTCGAACCGGTGCCGTTCGACCCGGCCGCGGCCGGATTGACGCTGCTGGTGGTCGACACCAGGGCACCGCACCAGCTGACCGACGGGCTCTACGGCGAGCGCCGGGCCGACTGCGAGGCGGCCGCCCGCCAGCTCGGCGTCCGCGCGCTGCGGGACGTGCCGGCCGAGGGGCTGGCCGCGACGCTGGCCCGGCTGGACGACGACCGGCTGCGCCGCCGGGCCCGGCACGTGGTCACCGAGAACGACCGGACGCTGGCCTGCGCCGAGCTGCTCCGGCACGGTGACCTGCGCGAGATCGGTCCGCTGCTGACCGCCTCGCACGCGAGCATGCGGGACGACTTCGAGAACTCGGTGCCCGAGGTGGACCTGGCCGTCGAGGTGCTGCTGGCCTTCGACGCGTTCGGGGCCCGGATGACCGGCGGCGGCTTCGGCGGCTGCGTGATCGGCCTGTTCGAGCCGCGGCAGGCGCGGGCGGCCGCGGTCGCGGTGGACGGAGCCTTCGCCGGCCGGGGCTACCGGCCGCCGGCCGCGTTCGAGGTGCGCCCGTCGGCCGGGCTGCACCGGCTGGGCTGAGCCTGGCCGGCCCGTGCCACCGGCAGCCGGTTCAGCGGCCGACCGGGCTGTACCCGGCGGCCTGGTGGCCGCGCAGCGCGGTGAGGTAGGCGGTCAGGCCGTCCCGGTTGCGGGTGAGGCAGCGGATCCGGGCGTCCATCTGCTCCCGCTCCCGCTCCAGGGTCGCGATCAGCTCCGGGTCGGCGTCCACCACGTGGATCGCGGTCGGGTCGTCCAGGCTCGGCAGGATGTCCTTGATGATGCGGATCGGCAGGCCGGCCTCGAGCAGCCCGCGGATCTGCACCACCCGGTCGACCAGGCTCTCCGGGTAGTCCCGGTAGCCGTTGACGGACCGGTCAGGTTCGAGCAGGCCCTGCTCCTCGTAGTAACGCAGCAGCCGGGACGGGACGCCGGTCCGCTCCGCGAACTTGCCGATCCGCATGCGCTGCCCCCTGCCCGACTTTCCTTCACATTAGTGTCAACGTTCCACTATGGCGGCTATGAGCTCTTCGCGACCGGACGACGCCCAGCCCGCCGTGACCACCGTGGCGCCGGTCGCCGAGGCCAGCCAGGCCACCGTCGGCGGTCACCCGGTCGCCGCGGCCACGCCGGACCGGAACCTCGCGACGCTGGCGGTCATCTCGATCGCACAGTTCATCATCGCCCTCGACTACTCCATCATCTACATCGCGCTGCCCAGCATCGCCACCGATCTGCACCTGAAGACCTCACTGGCGCAGTGGGTGGTCAGCGCCTACGCGGTGCTCTTCGCCGGCTTCCTGGTGGTCGGCGGCCGGCTCGCCGACCGGATCGGGCCCAAGCAACTGTTCGTCATCGCGATCGTGCTGTTCGGCCTGGCCAGCGCGGTCGGCGGCCTGGCCCAGGACGGCGCGGTGCTGCTGGCCGCCCGCGGCACCCAGGGCCTCGGCGCCGCCCTGCTGCAGCCGGCCGTGCTCGGCCTGATCGGCATCACCTTCCCGGCCGGGCCGGCCCGCAGCCGGGCACTCGCGGTCTGGGGTTCGGTCGGCGCCTCCGGGCTGGCGGCGGGCGCCATCCTCGGCGGCCTGCTGACCGCCGCGTCCTGGCGGCTCACCTTCGAGATCAACGTGCCGCTGACCCTGCTGTGCGCCCTCGGCACGGCGATCTGGGTGCGCAGCGCGATCGACCGGTCGGCCGCCAAGCAGGTGCCGGTGCTGGCCTCGATGCTGGGCACCGGCACCGTGCTCAGCCTGGTGCTCGCGCTGACGCTGAGCGCCAGCGAGGGCTGGACCCACCCGGCGACCCTGACCTGCTACGTGCTGGCGATCGCGCTGTTCACCGCCTTCCTGCGCAACGAGCGGCGGTCGGCCACGGTGCTGATCGAGCCGGTGCTGCGCGGCGTCCGGTCGCTGCGGATCGGCGCCGGCGCCACGGCCTTCTACATGGCCAGCGTCGGGTCCGAGTTCTACCTGCTCACCCTGCTGCTGCAGTCGCGCAAGGGCTACAGCGCGCTCGAGGCCGGCTTCGCGTTCCTGCCGCTGGCGGTCATGGTGACCGCGGGCAGCACCTCGGCCGGCCGGGCGGTCCGCCGGTTCGCCCCGGCGGCGGTGCTGATGGGCGGCTTCACGGTGGCGGCGGTCGGGCTGGTCTGGCTGGTGCTCACCCTGCAGGGCGGCTCGTACGCGCTGGCCCTGCTGCCGGGGCTGCTGCTGAGCGGCTTCGGGCACGGCGTGATCTACACGTCGATGTTCATCATCGGCACCCACGACGTGCCGGTCGAGCACCAGGGCACCTCCGGCGCGCTGCTCACCACCTCGCAGTACCTGTCCGGCGCGCTCACCGTGGCGATCCTGACGCTGGTGCTCGGCACCGACGCCTCGTACGCCCGGTTCCGCTGGGCGTTCGGGATCATCACCGCCGCGGCCGCGGCCGGCATCGTGCTGATCGGCGCTCGCCGGCGCAGCCTGGGCGCCGGGCCGGTGCAGGCCGGCTGAGCCGGGTTCGCCGGCCCGTCCCAGATCGGTCGTTACAATAATCGTTCCGTTTTGAAACCATCAAATTCACGCACGGTTTGAATGTGACATTATTTTGCTGGTGCACGGATATGCCAGCGATCCCCAGGCCGATCTGAATGATGTCGGTTAATTACTAAATCGGACATTGCGCACGTACGACACATCTGCCAGTATTGACCGCGACCTACCCGACACCGCGAATAGTCGGCAGTCAGCTGCATACCCCTTGCAGGTGACCTGATCGCGTGCCTCGCCGCCGCACGGCGGACGAGACCCCGAGCACCGGGCTACGAGATTCCGGCGCGCACGCCTGCCGACCTCGCGCCGGGGTGTCGATCGCCGGAACACGATCACTCAAATGAATATCGCCCTGCCCTGACAAAACCATTCTTCGATAGATACGCGCGGTGCCGACTTCGTACCGCGCGCCATATCACCCTGCCCTGATACACGTCCGCATTCGTGTCCCGACGTCGCCCATCGGCGGCGCGCCGAGTCGCGCCCGGACGAGATCTACTTCGACGAATCGAGGTGCTTTCCGCGTGCTCGGACCTGAACAGACACGGCTCGTGGTCCGCGAGTTCAACGACACCGTCACCGACACCGGACCCGACTGCTCGCTGCCGGAACTGCTGCTCGACCAGGCCCGCCGGCGACCGGACCTCGTCGCGGTCACCGCCGGCCCGGAGACGCTGACCTTCGCCGGGCTGGCAGCGGAGAGCCGTCGGCTGGCCCAGCTGCTGCGCGCGCACGGGCTGGGCGCCGAGGAGCCGGTCGGCATGTTCGTGGAGCCCTCCACCGACCTGGTGGTCGGCGCCTGGGGCGTGCTGATGGCCGGCGGGGCGTACCTGCCGCTGTCGCCGGAGTACCCGGAGGAGCGGCTGCGGTACATGATCGCCGACAGCGGCACCCGGGTGGTGCTCACCCAGCCGCACCTGGCCGGCCGGCTGGCCGAGCTCAGCCCGGCCGGCACCCGCATCGTGACCGTCGCCGAGGCCCGGCGGGCCGGCGCCGACCAGCCGCTGCCGGCACCGTCCCCCGACGCGCTCGCCTACGTCATCTACACCTCCGGCAGCACCGGCAAGCCCAAGGGCGTGCTGGTCGAGCACCGCAACGTGGTCAACCAGCTGCGCTGGCTGCGCGCGGAGCTCGGGATCGACGAGACCCAGGCGATCGCGCAGAAGACGCCGATGAGCTTCGACGCCGCCCAGTGGGAGATCCTCGCCGGTGCCGTCGGCAGCCGGGTGGTGCTGGCCGAGCCCGGCGCCTACCGGGACCCGGCCCGGCTGATCCAGCTGGTCCGGCAGCACGAGGTGACCGCACTGCAGTGCGTCCCGACCCTGCTGCAGGCGCTGCTCGGCCAGGACGACTTCGCCGCCTGCACCTCGCTGCGCAAACTGTTCAGCGGTGGCGAGGCGCTGTCCCGCAAGCTCGCCGAGGGGATCCGGCAGGCGCTGCCGGGCTGCTCGCTGACCAACCTGTACGGCCCCACCGAATGCACCATCAACAGCTCGGCGTTCACGGTCGATCCGGCCGCGCTGGCCGACGGGCCGCACACCATCCCGATCGGGCGCCCGGTCCACAACACCCAGCTGTACGTGCTCGACGAGCGGCTCGCCCCGGTGGCCGTCGGCGAGGTGGGTGAGATCTACCTCGGCGGTGCCCAGGTGGCCCGCGGCTACCTCAACCGGCCGGAGCTGACCGCCGAACGGTTCGTGCGGAACCCCTTTCACGAGCTGACCGGGTACGCCCGGCTCTACCGCACCGGCGACCTCGGCCACTGGAACGCCGACGGCACCGTGCAGTTCACCGGCCGGGCCGACAACCAGGTCAAGCTGCGCGGCTTCCGGGTGGAACTCGACGAGATCAGGGTGGCGATCGAGGCCCACGACTGGGTCAAGAACGCGGCCGTGGTGCTGCACGACGACGCCCGCACCGGGTTCCAGAACCTGGTCGGCTACGTCGAGCTGAACCCGCGCGAGGCGGCGCTGATGGACCAGGGCAACGCCGGGGCGCACCACCAGTCCAAGGCCAGCCGGCTGCAGGTCAGGGCGCAGCTGTCCAACGCCGGGCTGCGCGAGGAGGCCGAGCTCGCCGGCCGGCCGGTGGTCGAGCTGCCCGGCCGCACCGCGACGCCGGCCCAGCGCGCGCTGGCCTTCGGCCGCAAGACCTACCGCTTCTACGACGGCGCCCCGGTGGCACGGGCGGACCTGCTGGAGCTGCTCCGGCTGCCGGTGCCGGCCGGGCCGCCCCGTCCGGTCGGCGACCTCAGCGCCGAGCGGCTCGGCGCGCTGCTGCGCACCTTCGGCCAGTTCACCAGCGACGAGCGGCTGCTGCCCAAGTACGGCTACGCCTCGCCCGGCTCGCTCTACGCCACCCAGCTCCACGTCGAGCTCGCCGGGGTGGCGGGGGTGCCGGCGGGTACGTACTACTACCACCCGATCGAGCACGCCCTGGTGCTGACCTGCCCGGCCCCGGAGGACGGCCCGGCCCGGTTCCGGCTGCACTTCCTGGGCAAGCACCGCGCCATCGAGCCGGTCTACCGCAACAACGTCAGCGAGGTCCTGGAGATCGAGACCGGGCACCTGCTGGGCCTCTTCGACGAGGTGCTGCCGGAGCACGGGCTGGCGGTCTTCGAGCTGGGCAAGCTGGCCGCGGCGCGCAACCAGCTGGCCTGCGCCGCGGACGACGAGTACCTGGGCAGCTTCGAGATCGGGCCGTGGGCACCGAGCGACTGGGCCGAGGACCTGCGGCTGTACGTCCAGGCGCACCCCGGCCGGATCGCCGACCTGCCGGCCGGGCAGTACCGCTACCGGGACGGCGAGCTGATCCGGATCTCGGACGAGCTGGTGCTGCGCAAGCACGTGATCGCGATCAACCAGGCGGTGTACGACCGTTCCTCGTTCGGGATCACCGTGCTCACCCCGGGCGCGCCGGAGTGGCTGCGCTACGTCCGGCTCGGCCGGGCGCTGCAGCGGATGCAGCTCAACGACCGCCGGATCGGGCTGATGTCCTCGGGCTACAGCTCGCACAGCGGGCACGACCTGCCGTCGGCGCTGCGGATCGGCGACCTCCTGGCCCGGTGCGGCGAGCAGTCCGGGCCGTCCTACTTCTTCGTCGGCGGCCGGGTCACCGAGGAGCAGTGGCGGAGCGAGGGCATGGGCGAGGACGTCGTCCACATGAAGGGCCCGGCCGAGATGATCAGGGACGACCTGGCCGGCTCGCTGCCCGATTACATGCTGCCCAACCGGGTGCTGGTGCTCGACGAACTGCCGCTGACCGCCAACGGCAAGGTGGACAACGCCGCGCTGCAGTCGCTGCTCAACCAGCTGGACGTGCTGGAGAACCGGCCGGTGGTCGCGCCGCGGACCGCGGTCGAGCAGGCGGTGGCCGACATCTGGCAGCAGGAGCTCCGGCTCGACCGGGTCTCGGTGCAGGACAACTTCTTCGAGGCCGGCGGCAACTCGCTCATCGCGGTGGCGATGATCAACCGCATCAACCGGGCCACCGGCAGCAGCCTGCCGCTGCAGGTGATCTTCGCCGCGCCGACCATCGAGGCGCTGGCCGCGGCGGTGGCCGACGGCACCGAGACGGTCTCGCGGCTGGTCCGGCTGCACGGCGGCGACGCGGCGGCACCGGTCTTCTGCTGGCCCGGCCTGGGCGGTTTCACCATGAACCTGCGGGCCCTCGCCGAGCGATCCGGCGCCCCGTTCTACGGGGTGCAGGCGCACGGCATCAATCCGGGCGAGGTCGCCTACGAGAGCATCCAGCGGATGGCCGCCGAGGACATCGCCGCGATCAAGCAGGTGCAACCCGAAGGTCCTTACACGCTCTGGGGATACTCGTTCGGCGCCCGGGTGGCGTTCGAGACCGCGTACCAGCTGGAGCAGGCCGGCGACGAGGTGCGGGACGTCGTGCTCATCGCGCCCGGCTCGCCCCGGGTGGGCACCGAGGACCGGCCACCGGCCACCGCGGACTTCGCCGACCCGAACTACCTGACCATCCTGTTCTCGGTGTTCGCCAGCACCATCGAGGGCGAGGACCTGGCCGAGTGCCTGCGCACCTGCACCGACCTGCCGAGCTTCGCCTGCTACGTCCACCGGCTGCTTCCGGCGCTGGAGGAGGACCTGATCACCCGGATCGCGCAGGTGGTGGCCCGCACCTACCGGTTCCGCTACACCGCCGCCGAACTGGCCGAGCGCCGGCTCGCTGCGCCGATCACGGTGCTGCCGGCACGGGGCGACCTGCCGTCCTTCCTGGCCGAGGCTGGCCGGCTCGGCGCCGACGGCACCACGGTGATCGAGCTCGCCGCCGACCACTACCGCACGCTCAAGGAGCCGGCCGTCGCCGACCTGGTGACGGCGATCCACCGACACCTGGCTGTCCCTCGACAACAACGGAAGGTCTTGGAGCCCGTCATGCCCCACGTCAACATCAAGCACTTCCCCACCCCGCTGACCGACGAGCAGCAGGACCGGCTCGTCACCGCGCTGACCGCCGCGGTGCAGAGCGCGTTCGGCTGCGAGGAAGGGGTGATCTCGATCGCGCTGGAGCCGGTGGCGCAGGAGGTCTGGCACGAGACGGTCTACCTGCCCGAGATCGTCGACCGCAGGCAGCTGCTGCACAAGGTTCCCAACTACTGATCGACCCATCCGGCACACGGAGGAATTGCCCTTATGAACCACGAGATCCTGGAGTTCGCACCCGAGGTGCTGGACGCGCTGGCGTCCGGTGCCCCGGTGGTGGCGCTGGAGTCGAACCTGATCACCCACGGCCTGGACTACCCGGCGAACCTGCGCACTGCCCTCGCGGTGGAGAGCGCGGTGCGGGCCGGCGGCGCGGTGCCGGCGACGATCTGCCTGGATCGCGGCCGGATCCGGATCGGCATGACCGAGACCGAGATCGAGCGGTTCGCCACCGGCCAGGACATTCCCAAGGCGAGCAGCCGCGACCTGCCGGTGCTGCTGGCCCGGGGTGGGCCGGGGGCGACCACGATCGCGGCCACCCTGGTCGCGGCCGACCTGGCCGGCATCCCGTTCCTGGCCTCGGCCGGCATCGGGGGCGTGCACCGGGGCGCGGAGACCAGCATGGACGTCTCCTCCGACCTGATCCAGTTCACCCGGTCCAGGGCCGCGGTGGTGTGCGCCGGCGCCAAGAAGATCCTCGACCTGCGCCTGACGATGGAGTTCCTGGAGACGCACAACGTGCCGATCATCGGCTACCGCTCGGATGACTTCCCCGCGTTCTACTGCGTGTCCAGCGGGCTGCCGGTGCCGCAGCGGCTGGACGACCCGGCCCTGGTGGCGGCCGCGGTCGAGTACCACTGGGCGCTCGGCAACCACAGCTCGGTGCTGGTCACCAGCCCGACCCGGGAGCAGGACGCGATCGACGGCACCGAGGTGGACGCGGCCATCGCCGAGGCGACCGCGGCCGCCGAGCGGGACGGGGTGCGCGGCCAGGCGATCACGAAGTACCTGATGAAGGCGATCGATCGGGCCACCGCCGGCCGGTCCGCGGCGGCCAACCAGGCCGTGGTGATCAGCACCGCCGAGCTGGCCGGCCAGCTGGCCACCGCGCACGCCGAGCACCGCTGGCAGCGCCGGCCGCTGACCGCGGGAGCCGCCCGATGAGCGCCCGGGCAGCCGCGCTTTTCGACCTGGACGGCACCCTGCTCGACACGCCGGCCGGCATCGTCGCGACCTTCTCGGCGGTGTTCGAGGCGATGGGGGTGCCGGCCGCCGACCCGGTCGAGGTGCGCGGCACCATCGGCCTGCCGCTGCAGGTCGCGTTCGGCAAGCTGCTCGGCGTCCCGGCCGACGACCCGGTGATCGCCGAGGCGGTCGCGCACTACCAGCGCTGCTTCCGCGAGGTGGTGCTGCCGATCGCGCCCGAGCTGGTGTTCGACGGCGTCCGGGACGGGCTGGCCCGGCTGCGCGCCGCCGGCCTGGCGCTCGCGGTGGCCACCAGCAAGTTCCACGCCAGCGCCGACACGCTGCTGACCGCGGCCGGCATCCGGGACGAGTTCGAGATCGTGCTGGGCGCCGACGAGGTCGGCAATCCCAAGCCGCACCCGGAGATGGCGCTGGCCCTGCTGGACCGGCTGGCGGTGCCGGCCGGGCGCACGGTGATGGTCGGCGACACCAGCCACGACCTGCTGATGGCCCGCTCGGCCGGGCTGCGGTCGATCGCGGTGACCTACGGCGTGCACCCGCGAGCCGAGCTGGCCGCGGCCGAACCCACCTGGATCGTCGACCACTTCTCCGACGCCGCCGACCTGCTGCGGCACGCACTGACCACGAACACGGAAATGGAAACGGACCCCAGCAGCCATGACTGATTCGGCCCTGATCGACGACCTGCTCGCCGACCAGACCTACTACATCGAGTTCAACGGGCACCTGACCAACCACGTCAAGCACGCGGTGGTGGCGCTCTACGGCATCGGCGCCGGCCCGGAGGAGGTGCGCCGCTACTACGAGAACTACGCCAAGCTCACCGCGTACGGCTTCGGGCTGGAGGCCCCGCGCCCGTCCAGCGTCCGGATCACCGAGCGGAACTGGCGGCAGTACCTCGGCAAGCGGATCGGGTTCGCGGGCTACTGCGAGTTCTTCGACGCCGAGGAGCAGCGACTCGGCATGACCGGCCTGCTGCGCGAGTACGTCCCGCAGCTGCTCGACGGCTGGACCGGCTCGTTCACCCACGCGATGATCCACCTCGGCTGGGGGCTGGACGCGGACAGCCGGTGGATGGCGATCGAGGGCCTGGCCTACCTCGCCTTCTCCTACGTGGCCTGCCACGCCGAGCGCGCCGAACCGGTCCCGAGCACCGGGCAGACCGCCGCCGAGGCGCTGCTGGCCCTCACCCGGACCTGGGACGCCGGCAGGGACCGGCTCGCGCACGAGGTGCTGGAGGTGGTCTCGGCCGATGCCGGCGACCTGCACGCCGAGCTGGCCCGGTCCGGCCTGCAGTACCGGATCGCCCGGATGCTCGGCGAGGGGCACCCGCTGATCTACGGCAGCACCGGCTGGCTGACCGGCAAGGACGTCGCGACCTGCTTCGCCGAGCTCTACTACGCGGCCAGCCTGATCTACCTGTCCCAGCCGGGGGATTTCGTGCTGCTGCACCTGATCACCTCGCTGTACGCGATGGAACGGCTCGCCCAGGACCTGCCGGCCGAGCAGCAGCACGAGGTCATCAGGGCGTTCTGGGTCGGCATGCTCGGCATCGTCTTCGCCGAGCGGCTCTTCCCCAAGGCGGACAAGCTCGCCACCCTGCACGAGCTGCTCGTGGGCGCCGTCGACGACGAGTCGTTCGAGGCCGACTGGGCCCAGCTGTCCGGCCGGGCCCGGCTGGAGGAGGAGGAGCACAACCCGAAGCTGGTCTACGTCCTCAGCCGGCTCTGGCACCGCGGCGGCCGCGAGACGATCCACCGTGCCGCCGCCGGGCAGTTCACCCGGACCCCCGCGCTGCCGCCGTCGTTCGAGGAACCCCCGAACGAGTAGGCCGGCCTCGCCCGCCGACGTTCCCCTGTGAAAGGAAAGCCATGTCCGTCCCCACCCTCAGCACCGACACCCCGGCCGGCTTCGCCGAGCGGCCGGCCGGGCTGCCCGACAACCTCCACCTGCTGCCGCAGACCAAGCAGCTGCGCGCGCTGCACAGCATGGTGCGCAACCGGGCCGCGCGGCGGGAGGACTTCGTCTTCTACTCCGGCCGGATCATCCGGATGCTCATCGAGGCCGGCCTGGAGCTGCTGCCCTACACCGAGTGGCACGTGCCCACCCCGGTCGGCCGGACCTACCCGGGCCTGCACTTCGCCGACGGCGTGTGCGGGGTCGCGGTGGCCCGGGCCGGCGAGAGCATGGAGGCCGGCCTGCGCGAGGTCTGCCCGGGCGTCCGGATCGGCAAGATCCTGATCCAGCGCGACAAGGTCACCAAGCTGCCGAAGTTCTACTACTCGGCCTTCCCGCCCGACATCGCCGACCGGCACGTGCTGCTGCTCGACCCGATGCTGGCCACCGGCGGCACCGCGCTGGCGGCGATCCAGGTGCTGCTGGACGCCGGGGTGGCCGAGGAGCGGATCGTCTTCCTTTCCTTCCTCGCCGTGCCGGAGGGCATCGAGGCGGTGTACCGCCGGTTCCCGGCTGTGAAGGTGGTCACCTCGGCGGTGGACGAGCGGCTGAACGAGAACGCCTACATGATGCCGGGCATCGGCGACTTCGGGGACCGCTACTTCGGCACCGACGCCTGACCGGCCGGTTCGGCCGCCGGACCCCGCGGCGGCCGAACCGTTTGTCGCTACCCGGTTCTGTCGGTGGCTGCTTGTAGCTTTTTCGGCATGCGGTTGCTGCACACCTCCGACTGGCATCTCGGGCGCACGCTGCACGGCGTCGACCTGCTCGATGCCCAGGCAGCGGTGCTCGGCCAGCTCGTCCGGCTCGCGGCGGCCGAGCAGGTGGACGCGGTGCTCGTCGCCGGTGACGTCTACGACCGCGCCGTGCCGCCGGTCGAGGCGGTCGCGCTGTTTTCCCGCACGCTCGCCGAGCTGGCCGAGCACACCACGGTGATCGTCAGCTCCGGCAACCACGACTCGGCGATCCGGCTCGGCTTCGGCTCCCGGATCTTCACCGACCGGGTCCGGCTGCGCACCGAGCTGGCCGGCATCGGCAGCCCGGTGCTGCTGGCGGATGCGGCCGGCCCGGTCGCGGTGTACCCGCTGCCCTACCTCGACCCGGACTCGGCCCGGCTGGCGCTCGCGCCGGCGGCCGAGCCGCTGGAGCGCTCGCACCAGGCCGTGACGTCGGCCGCGATGGAGCTGGTCCGGGCGGACCTGGCCGGCCGGCCGGGCCACCGGGCGGTGGTCCTGGCGCACGCGTTCGTGGTGGGCGGCCAGCCCAGCGAGAGCGAGCGGTCGATCGCGGTCGGCGGGGTCGACTCGGTGGCCGCCGAGACCTTCGCCGGCATCGACTACGTGGCGCTCGGCCACCTGCACGGCGCCCAGCAGCCGCGGTCGGTCACCGGCACCACGCTGGCGTACTCGGGCTCGCCGCTGCGCTACTCCTTCTCCGAGCTGGCCCACACCAAGTCGGTGAACCTGGTCGAGCTGGCGCCGGACGGCGCGGTGACCGTGACCGCGGTGCCGCTGGAGCAGCCCCGGCAGATGGCCGACCTGACCGGCACGCTGGCCGAACTGCTCGACGGCGAGGCGCACCGGGACGACTGGGTGCGGGCCACGGTGACCGACCGGGCCCGGCCGGAGCGGCTCGTCGACCGGCTCCGCGCCCGCTACCCGCACCTGCTCAACGTGGTGTTCCAGCCGGCCGGCGCGGCGGCCGCGGCTGCGGTCGCCGCCCGGATCGCCACCGAGCACAGCCCGCGCGACCTCGGCGGCGACTTCGTCGCCCACGTGACCGGGGCGCCGGCCGACGAGGCCGAGCTGGCGCTGTTCGAGCAGGCCTACGCCGAGGCCCTGGCCGAGACGGGCGCCGCCTGATGCGCCTGCACCGGTTGACGATGACGGCCATCGGCCCGTTCGTGACGCGCACCGAGCTCGACCTGGCCCGGTTCGGGGAGAGCGGGCTGTTCCTGATCGAGGGGCGCACCGGCTCGGGCAAGTCGACCGTCCTCGACGCGATCAGCTTCGCCCTCTACGGCAAGCCGGCGCAGAGCTCGGCGGCGCTCGAGCGGCTGAAGTCGCATCACGCCCCGGCCGGCACCGAGCCGGTGGTCGAGCTGGTCTTCGAGACCCAGCGCGGCCGCTACCGGATCCGCCGCACGCCCAGCTACGACCGGCCGAAGAAGCGCGGCACCGGCACAACCCGGGTGAACATGACGGTCCATCTCTACCGGCTGACCGGGGCCGATTCCCTCGACGGCGGCGAGCTGATCTCGCACAGCCTCGGCGATGTCGAGGACGAGGTCAGCCGGGCGGTGAGGCTCAGCCACGCCCAGTTCGTGCAGACCGTGCTGCTGCCGCAGGGCGAGTTCGCGAGCTTCCTGACCGCCAAGACCGAGGTCAAGCGGGCACTGCTGCAGCGGCTGTTCGGCACCGAGCTGCTCGAGGCCACCCAGCGGCGGCTGGTCGAGGGCCGGGCCAGGGCCGAGAGGCTGCGGCGGGCCGCCGTCGAGTCGGTGCGCGACGCGGTGCACGCCTTCGCCGGTGCCGCGGCACTCGGCGAGGACGAGGCGACCGAGCTGCTCGCGCTCACCGAGTCGGGCACACCGGCCGCGCTGTCCACAGCGCTCACCGATCGGCTGGACGGGCTGGCCGAGGTGGCCGACCGCACCGAGGCCGCGGCCGCGGACGCCGAGCGAACCCGGGCCACGGCCGACGCGGCGATGCGATCGGCGCTCGAGCTGGAGCAGCGCCGCGGGCAGCGGGCCCAGCTGCGCGACCAGGAGGGGCGCCTGCTCGCCGCCGCCGACGAACAGGCCGCGGCAACCTCCGAGCTGACCCTCGCCGAGCGTGCGCTCACGGTGTCGAGCGCCGCCGACGGGCTCCGCTCCGCGACGAGGCTGCTCGACGAGGGGCGGGCGGCCGAGACCGAGGCACGGCGCTCGCTGCCCGCCGAGCTGGCCGACGCCGGCGACGCCGAGCTGCACCAGGCGGCCTCCGCACGGTCGACGGTGCTCGGCGAGCTGGCGGCCGAGCGGGCTCGGGAGCGCACGCTGGCCGGCCGGCGAGCCGAGCTGGAAGCAGGCCAGGCGGAGCTGACCGCACAGGTTTCCCTGATCGACAAGGGTGAAGACGCACTGGCGCAGCTGCCTGTCCAGCGCCGGGCCCTGGTCACCGAGCAGCTGTCGTCCGAACGGGCAGCCGCGCGGTTGCCGGCCCTGACCGCCGAGCGAGACCGTGCCACCGCCAGGCTGCAGGCCGCCCGGCAGGCCGAGATCGCCGCAGCCGAGGCCACCCGGGAGAGGTTGGTCGCCCAGGAGCTGTTCGACTCCGTCGAGCGGGCCGAGCAGCGGTTCGCCCAGCTGCAGCAACAGTGGCGCGCCAGCATCGCCAGCGAACTCGGCCTCGCGTTGAAGGCGGGCGATGCCTGCTCGGTGTGCGGATCGATCGAGCACCCCCGTCCGGCTCGGCCGAGCCCCGACCACGTCAGCCAGGACCAGCTACGGCAGGCCGAACGCGACCTGGCCGGCCTCCGCCGCCAGGTCGAGAAGCGGCGCGGTCAGCTCGCCGACAAGCAGGCCGAGCTGGTGCAGCTGCAGCTCGCAGCCGACCAGCTCACCCCCGAGACGGCCCGGGCGACGCTCGACACCCTGACCGCCGAGCGTGACCAGGTCGAGGCCGACGCCGGCCGGCTGCCCGGGCTGATCGAGGAACTCCGGCTGCTGGACGAGCAGACCGACGCGCTGCGCGCACAGCTCGACGACGCCCGGCAGGCCGCCGCCCGGCGCACCGAGCGCCTCGCGTCCCTGGCTGCCGAGCTGGCCCGCGACGAGGACGCGGTCCGGAGCGCCCGCGCCGGCCACGCCAGCGTCGCCGCGCGGATGGCGGCGATCGAGTCCGAGCGGGCCGCCGCGGAGTCGGTGGCCGGGCTGTCCGAGCAGGGCCGGGCGCTGCTGGCCGCGGCCACCGCCGCCGGCGGGATCTTCCGGCAGGCGCTCGCCGAGGCCGCTTTCGCCGACGAGCAGGGCTGGCGCCGGGCGCTGCGCACCAGCTCGGAGCTGGCCCGGCTGCGGGCGCAGGTACGCGGCTACGACGAACACCTGGCCGAGGTGCGCAGCCGGCTGGCCGACGTGGCGCTGTGCGATCCGGCCCTCGACGACGAGCCGGCCGAGCTGGACGCGCTGCGGAGCACGCTGGCCGAGGCGCAGCGCTCGGCACAGCAGGCAGCCCGGGAGCACGGTGCCGCGGCCGACCGCCTGGCCAGTGCCGGCGAGCTGGTCGTCCGGGTACGCACGGCGATCGAGCGCAGCGCCACCGTGCTCGCCGACACCGCGGCGGCGATCCGGGTCGGCAACCTGGTGGCGGGGCTCGGCGACAACCAGCTCAAGATCGAGCTGACCACCTACGTGCTCGTCCGCCGGTTCGCCGAGGTGCTGGCCGCGGCCAACGGCCAGCTGCACCGGATCTCGCAGGGCCGGTACGAGCTGGAGCACACCGACGCCCGGACCGGCAACGCCCGCAGCGGGCTGAACCTGCGGGTGCTGGACCTGCACACCGGCCGGTCTCGGGATCCGGCGACGCTGTCCGGTGGCGAGACCTTCTACGTGTCGCTGGCGCTGGCGCTCGGCCTGGCCGACGTGGTGCGGGCCGAATCGGGCGGCATCGACCTCGGCACGCTGTTCATCGACGAGGGCTTCGGCAGCCTGGACGCGGAGGTGCTCGACGAGGTGATCTCGGTGCTCGACTCGCTCCGCCACGGCGGCCGCGCGGTGGGCATCGTCAGCCACGTCAGCGAGCTGAAGATGCGGATCGCCGACCGGATCCAGGTGGTGCGCGACGTCGACGGCACGTCCCGGCTGACCACCACGGTCTGACCACCGCGGCCCGACCACCACGACCCGACCATCGCGGCCCGACCGGCAGGCTGCCGGTCAGCCGGTGCCGGTCAGCCGAACCAGGCCTGCACCGGGGCGTGGTCGCTCCAGCGCTCGGCATAGCTCGGCGCCCGGCCGACCTCCACCTTGACCGCGCGGGCGGCGAGACCGGCGGTGGCCAGCTGGTAGTCGATCCGCCACCCGGCATCGTTGTCGAACGCCTTGCCCCGCCACGACCACCAGGTGTACGGTCCCGGCCCGTCGCCGCCGTGCCGGCGCCCGAGGTCCGTCCAGCCGGTGGCGAACCAGCCGTCGAAATAGGCACGTTCGGCTTCCAGGAAGCCGGCCTTGCCCCGGTTGCCCTTCCAGTTCTTCAGGTCCTCCGGACGGTGCGCGACATTCAGGTCGCCGGTGATCACCGCCTCCCCCGCCCCGGCCGCGGACCGGCCGGCCAGGGCAGCCATCCGGTCGGTCATCGCGTCGAGGAAGGCGTACTTCTCCTCCTGCCGCGGCGTCTCGGCCTCGCCGGTGTGCACGTACGCCGAGACCACCGTCAGCGGCCCGGCCCGCGTCGCCAGGTCGACCTCGATCCACCGGCCCTGGTCGCCGACGGCACCTCCGGCGGCGAACCCGCCCACCCCGCGCCGCACCGCGGCCGGCTCGGCCCGGGAGAGCACCGCCACCCCGGCATGCCCGGGGCGGGCGGCCGGTGCCGCGCTGACCCGCTAGTCGCCCAGGCCGCCCGCGGCCAGCGCCGCCGTGAGCTGGTCGGCGGTCGCGCGCACCTCCTGCAGGCACAGCACCTCCGCCTCGGTCGCGGCCAGCCAGGCCAGTCCACCCCGGCGCAGCGCCGCCCGGATCCCGTTCACGTTGGCCGTGATCACCGAGTACACGTCAGAACCCCGCCGAATCAGCACGCGACATCGGGCCAGACTAGGTGACCGCCGCCGGGCCGGCGCGGCCAGCCTCAGCCGCTTCGGCCGGCCCCGGCACCGGCGCGCGCAGCGCCCGAACGGTCGCGGTGGCGAGCGCGATGAACGCCGTGCACGCCGGCAGCAGCGCCAGCCCGACCCGCAGGCCACTCAACTGCGCGAGCTGTCCGATCAGCGGCGGCCCGCACACGAAACCGGCCCAGCCGAAGGTTGCCACGGTCGCGACGGAGGTGCCCGGGTGCATGCCCGGCAGCCGGCCCGCCGCGCTGAAGAGGGTGGGCACCACCGAGGCCAGCCCGAGGGCCAGGCACCCGAACCCCACCAGGCCGGCGACGGTGCCCGGCGCGGCCAGCCCGGCCGAGAACCCCACTGTGGACAGCACGGCCAGTGCGGGCAGCAGCCGGTGCGCGGGGAACCGCGTCAGCAACCGGTTGCCGAACAGCCTGATCACCACCATCGTCATCGAGAAGCAGGCGTAGCCGAGGCCGGCGGTGCCCGCGCCCGCGTGCGCCGGGCCCCGCATGAAGACCGCGGCCCAGTCGGCCGCCGCGCCCTCGCAGAGCAGCGCGGCGAAGCCGATGCCGCCGAGCACGAGCAGCGCCGGGCTGAACCGCCAGCCCCGGCCGGCCGGATCGGCCGGGTCGTCGTTGGCCGCGTCGGCCAGCAGGTGCCTGCCCTGCGCCTCGGCCAGCGGCAGCACCAGCACCGCGAGGCAGGCCAGCTGCGCCGACAGCGGCAGGCCGACGGCGACGCCCAGCGCGCCCAGCGCCGCCCCGGAGAAGGCGCCGATGCTCCAGGTGCCGTGCAGGGCCGACATCACCGGACGCCCGGCAGCCCGCTCGACCGCGATCGCCTGGGTGTTCATGGCCACGTCGAGGGCGCCCTGGAAACCTCCCCAGAGGAAGAGCGCGAGGAACAGCTGCGCCATCGAGTGCGCCATCCCGACGAGGACGCCGACCGTGCAGTAGCCGAGCAGGCACAGCCGGACCAGCCGCCTGCTGCCCAGCCGGGGCAGCAGGTAGGTCGAGCACATCATCGCGGTGACCGACCCGGCCGGTGCGCCGAGCAGCGTCTCGCCGAGGCCCCCGTCGGTGAGCCCGAGCGCTGCCTTGACGTGCGGGATGTGCGCGGTCCACGAGGCGAAGACGATGCCGTGGGTCAGGAAGACCGCGGTGATCGCGCGCCGATCGCGGGACCAGCCCCGGCCCGCGGCGGCCGGCCTGCTGTCGGATACCGCGAGCCGGGATTCGATGTCGGGCACTCGCAGAGTGAAGCACAGCCGATGTGTTTTCGCACATGTGCCCTGTTTGGCACAGGCATGGCCCGGCCAACCGCCCCCACCCATCGCAATCCTGAATGGGCCTTATCCGTCGATATTTTGCCGGCAACCTGCATCGGTTCAGCGCGTGAATCGTTTGTGTTCATATGCACATTGACTCTTGCGGGCAGGTCCACGACGGACATATGGTCGAAAGGTGTAAAACACCCTATTCGCCTATCTCGGCTTGAGGATTCCCATGACCGCTCTCACGACGCCTACCGAAGCCAGCTACTACCCCATCAGCGACCTGCGGATGACCCGCGGCGAGGGCATCTACCTCTACGACGAATACGACAACGGCTACATCGACTGCGCCTCCGCGACCTTCAACCTGAGCCTCGGTTACTCCCACCCGGCCGTGGTGCGGGCGATCCGGGAGCAGGCCGGCCAGCTCATCCACGTCACCTCCAGCTTCCGCACCGGGCCGGTCAGCTCGACCGCGCGCAAGCTGGTGGATCTCGCACCGCCGGGCATCACCCGCGCGCACCTGAAGGTGAGCGGCGGCTCGGAGGCCAACGAGGGCGCGATCAAGATGGCCCAGCGGGCCACCGGCCGGCGCCAGGTCATCACCATGTTCCGCAGCCACGTCGGCCAGACCATGATGATGACCTCGATGTCGGGCAACGCGTTCCGGCGCGCACCGTTCAGCTCGCTCTTCCCGGACAGCCTGCAGGTGCCCGACCCCTACTGCTTCCGCTGCTTCTACAAGCAGCACCCCGACACCTGCGGCATGATGTGCGTGCAGCGCCTGGACGACTTCCTGGAATACGCCAGCAGCGGCCAGGTCGCCGCGATCCTCGTCGAGCCGATCTCCGGCAACGGCGGCAACATCATCCCGCCGGACGGCTACTTCCCCCGGCTGCGCCAGTTCTGCGACGAGCACGGCATCAAGCTGATCCTGGACGAGATCCAGACCGGGATCGGCCGCACCGGCTACATGTTCGCCGCGGACTACTTCGGCGTCCGTCCCGATGCGATCACCCTCGCCAAGGGCCTGGGCGGTTCGGGCGCCCAGGTCGCGGCCATCCTCACCACCGAGGAGCTGGCCGGCCTGCCGTCCGACCAGCACTCGTTCACCTACGGCGCGAACGTGCTGGCGGCGGCCGCCGCCGACGTCACGCTCGACATCATCAGCCGGCCGGAGTTCCTGGCGAACGTCCGCCGGACCGGGCAGGTGATCATGGATCGGCTCGGCGAGCTGCGCACCCGGTACCCCTCGATGGCCGACGTGCGCGGGCTGGGCCTGATGATCGGCATCGAGCTGGTCGACTCCGACGGCCGGCCGAGCAAGGAGCTGGCCAACGAGCTGGCGGCCCGCGCGATGGAGCACGGCCTGATCCTGCGGACCTCGCGCTACGGCCGCGGCAACGTGGTGAAGATCCGGCCGCCGCTGATCCTCACCGAGGCCGAGGCCGAGCTGATCTGCGACCGCTTCGACGCCCTGCTGGCGGCGGTGACCCGGTGAGGGACTTCCTGCTGGAACTTGCCCAGGCGGTGCGGGACGCGGTGCGCGAGCACCAGCTGCTCGGCCGGGCTCGCCGGGTGCTCGGCGATTCCCCGGGCGGCGACGCCCAGTTCGACATCGACGAGGTGGCCGAGCAGATCGTCTGGCAGCGGGTGCTGGCCGCCGGGCGGCCGCTTGCCGTCTACACCGAGGACGGCAGCCTGCGCACCACCGGCCCGGCGCCGGAACACGTGCTGATCGTCGACCCGATCGACGGGACCCGGCCGATGTCGGCCAACCTGGAGATGGGCACCGTCTCGGTCGCGGTGGCGCCGTACGGCACCGGCCGGCCCACCGTCGGCGACGTGTCGCACGCGCTGGTGCTGGAGATCAAGGACGGCTCCTGGCTCTACGCGGCAGCCGGCCGGCCCGGCGTCGAGTCCGGCGGTTACCCGCTCGCGCCACCGCGGCTGAGCCCGAACCGGAGCCTCGACACCATGTTCTGGTCGTTCGAGCTGAACGGCCACCCGATGCGGCTGATGCAGCAGGCCCTGGGCCCGCTGGTGGACCGATCGGCCAACACCGGCGGGGTGTTCGTCTTCAACAGCGCGTCCTTCTCCATCACCCGGGTGGTCACCGGGCAGCTGGATGCCTACGTGGACGTGGGAAACCGGCTGCTGCGCGACCACCCGGCCACCGAGGCGGACTTCCGCCGGGCCGGCCGCGGGCAGATCCTGCACCTCTTCCCCTACGACATCGCGGCGAGCGTGCTGATCGCGAAGCAGGCGGGCGTGCACATCACCGACGGCTACGGGCACTCGCTGGACGGCATGCGGCTGCTCGACATCTCACCGCTCAACCAGCGCTCGTGCATCGCCGCCGCGAGCGGCGAACTGCACCGCGCGCTGCTGGCGGAACTGAACTGGGAACTGACAGAGGCGGGAGCAGCGTGATGAAGGCACTGGTGCTCGGCGAGGACCGGGCGCTCCACCTGGCCGAGCGGCCGGTCCCGGACACCGGCGCGGCCGCGGACCTGGTGGTCGTGCGGGTCGTCCAGACGGGGATCTGCGGCACCGATCGCGGCGTGCTGGTCGGCAAGTTCCACGCCGAACCCGGCGTGATCATGGGCCACGAGTCGATCGGCGTCGTGCACGCGGTCGGCAGCGCGGTCCGCACGGTGGCCCCGGGCGACCGGGTGGTCGTCAACCCCACCCTCTACTGCGGCTGGTGCCCGGCATGCGTGCGCGGTGAGCTCAACTTCTGCCAGCACAAGACGGGCAACGAGATCGGCATCGACCGCGACGGCGGCTTCGCCGAGTACCTCGCCATCGAGGAACGGTTCGTGTTCGCGCTGCCGGCCGACGTCCCCGACGACCGCGCGGTGCTGATCGAGCCGCTGGCCTGCGTGCTGAACAACCTCGACGCCGCCGGCCTGACGCCGGGTAGCCGGGTGACCGTGCTGGGCGCCGGGCCGATCGGCATCGTCGCGGCAATGGCGGCCGCGCACTTCGGCTGCCCGGTCACCGTGCTCGAACGGGACGAGTTCCGCCGGTCGCGGGCCGCGGAGGTGCTCAAGGGCTTCGCACCGGAACCCGAGGTGGTCTCCCCCGAGACTCCGGTCGCCCGGGGCGAGCTGGTGCTCGACACGGTCGGCAACCTGCTGGCCCAGGCCTGCGACCTGGCCGCCGACCTCGGCACGGTGGTGATCATGGGCTTCCACGCCGAGGCCGAGGTGTCGTTGCGGCCGCTGCACATCCTGCAGCGCGGCCTGCGGATCGTCGGTGCCGGCGACTACAACAGCCAGATCTTCCCCCGGGCCGTCGCCCTCGGCGCCAGGCTGCCGCTGGAGCGGCTGGTCACCCACCGGTTCGCGCTCGACGAGCACGAGGCCGCCCTGCGCTGCATCGGCGTCACCGAACCCGGCTACTCGGCCCTCAAGGTCGTCATCGAGGGGCGCCTGTCGGCCCCCGCCACCGCCTGATCGAGAAGGAGACGCACCGTGCCAGACCTCGCCCGCGCCCTGCTACCGGGCCACGATCGCCCCGTGCTGCTCGGCGAATACCCCTACTACCGCGCCGATCCCGCCCACTGGGCCGGCAACCTCGGCGAGCTGCGCGGCGCCGGCGTCGACGTGCTGACCTGCTACCTGCCCTGGCGGCTGCACGAGTACCCGGACGGCGCCGGGTATAGCTACGACTTCACCGGGACGCGAGCCGCCCAGCACGACGTGGCGCGGCTGCTCCGGCTGGCCCAGCAGGCCGGGCTGGCGGTGGTGCTCAAGCCCGGGCCGTTCATCCACGCCGAGGTCCAGCTCGGCGGCCTGCCGGACCG
>Ga0335073_10003334_pt1 | contig 22325 bp, 25 predicted proteins | sample Lox_Sample_22_FD_207093 | JGI IMG/M metagenome (GOLD analysis project Ga0335073, IMG submission 207093) | Soil microbial communities from Loxahatchee National Wildlife Refuge, Florida, United States - Lox_Sample_2.2 | ecosystem: Environmental > Terrestrial > Soil > Wetlands | place: USA... | reverse complement strand
CCCAATTTGCGGGCTCGCGTCCGCCTTCCGGGGTGGTCATGGCGGTCTTGATGTGCGTGGTGTGGGCGAGGTGAGCGCACTTGGCGACATCGTTGTAGCCGTCGCGGCGGAAGTTGCCGGCATCGATATTGATGCGCGCGTAGGGGTGATTGCCGGCGAGCCTAAGAATGTTAAGGATCTGGTCGGCGCTGCGGGTCAGCTCGTCGTCGTCCTCGAGTCCGATGAAGATTCCCTTTTCGGCGCCGTAATCGAGAAGCGGCTTATAAACCTCGACCGCCCATGCGATCGCCTGCTCTTCGGTTGCGCCCTTAGGTATGCTGCCGGCGAACACGCGGAGTTGGCCGGCGCCGAGGCGGTCGGCGATGTCGATCCATTTCTTGCCGAAGGCGATTTCTTTCTGGCGCAGCTCCGGTGTTTCATGCGACATTTTCACCGGCGAGCCGACGGTATAAATCTGCACTGCGTTCTTATACGCCGTGCTGCGCAACGAAGCCAGCCATTGGCTGCTGGGGTTGGCGGGCGTCTCCCGGACCATCTCCGAAACCATCTGGGAGGCGATTCCGGCAGGGAACTTGAGGAGCGGCGGAACGTAGTAGCCCGTCATATCAAAGCCCTGGAGACCGTATTGCGCTGCCTCCGTCACGACGTCTTCATAGGTCATCTGTCCCGATTCCAGCTCGCCGCGGAAGGTCATGGCGACGACACCGGGTTTCAGCCGTCCAGGATAAGAAACGGGTTTGGTGGGAGGAGGAACGGGCATCGAGGGCCCGCGGCCGCCTCGGCCTCCACGGGCCCGTCGCCCCTGTTGCGTGGCCTGGTCTTGCGCGCGCACGTACTCCGCCAATCCGGCCAGGGCAGAGAAGGTCTTCAGAACATTTCGGCGATTCATGAGCTTCCTTTTCGAGATACGGACGCCAGGTCCGACAGAGCGCCGGCCGGAGCTGACCCCAAGAAGCCTGCGCTGCTCTCTTCGTCAGTTTCGCTGCTAAGCGATTCTGAAATTTGACACGCTCCAGAGTTTCTCGCAGAGTCCGACGGGGGCGTAGAGATTTCTTGCAGCCGTCCTGGAATCGCCCTATATGGACACAAAATGGCGGTGGACGGATACGGCTACCCGGCGTTGAGGCCGTCGACCAGGGCGTTGCGGTAGGCTCGGAACGCGGGAATGAAGCCCAGCAGCGCTCCCGATCCGATCACGGCGGCTATGTAGTACAGGATGCGAGACGATACGCCCACCATCACCAGCGGAATCCCGTAGTGATTCTCCACCGGTACCCGCACGGCGAACAATAACCCGTATGCGCCGGCCACCCCGAGGGCCGCCCCGGCCGCGCTGATCAAGCTCGATTCCAGCACGAACAGGGCGAAGATCTGGCGCGTCCGCAACCCCAGCGCGCGCAGCACCGCGATCTCCCGCCGCCGCTCGTTCAAGGCCGTGTAAAGTGCCGTCAACATCACCAGCAGCCCTACCACAAGGACCGCTCCGCTCACCAGCGACAGCGCGATATCGGCGGCGCTCAGCACTCCCCACAGATCCTGGAGGGTGAGCGCCGGAATGATCGCAGTCAACGGCTCGGCCTTGTAGGTATTGATTTCGCGCTCCAGGAAGAGCGTGCTCATGCGCGACTTCGTGCGCAGCAGAAAAGCGCTGATGGTGCCGATGTGCAGGTCCGACTTGTGAATCTGCGATGCCGGGATGGGTTGGAGCGGCGGCGCGCCGTGTTCCCAGCCGAGGTGCATGGCTTCATCGCCCCACAAGGTGATGTAAATGGCGCGGTCCACAGGCGTGGCTGTATGCGCCAGGATCCCGACCACCGTGTAGGGGTTGGCCGTGTGCTTCAGGAAGCTGCCTCCAAGGCCATGGCTCAGGACAATCTTCTGCCCCAGCCGGTAATGCAATTCGGAGGCGACGGTGTCGCCCAGCACGGCGTCGAAAATCCCCTCCGGGCGCGCGCCTGCGGCCAGTTGGATGGCGTGGTTGCCGCGATAGCGGTAGTGCTCGTAGAAGTTGTCGTCGGTAGCCACCACGCGAAAGCCGCGGTGGCTGTCGCCCATCGACAGCGGAATTGTCCATAGCACCGCCGGATGCCGGGCGAAATGCTGGTAGGCCTCGTAAGAGATGTCGTTGTTGGCAACACCGATGTGAAACACGGCATAGAGCAGCAGCGGCAGAGATCCTCCGCGAGCCCCCACCACCAGGTCCGTCTGGCTTAGCGTGCCCTCGAATCCCACCTGCGTGCCCTGCCGGATCCGGTCCACACTGACCAGCAGCAACACGCTGAACGCGATCGAAAACACCGTAAGCCCGCCGGTGAACTTGCGGCTGCGCAGCGATTCGTAGGCCAGGCGCGGGATGATCATGCGCCCATCCGGCTGATCTCGCCCAGCGCCAGCCGTTCGTCGAAGCGCTCCATCAGGGAGCGGTCGTGGCTGACGAAGATCAGCGTCGCGCAGGCCTCCTGGCATACCTCGAACAGCAGGTCCAGAAAAGCCTGCCGGCGATCCGCGTCGAGCGCGGAAGTCGGCTCGTCCGCGATCACCAGGGCTGGCTTGCCGATCACCGCCCGCGCGATGGCGACGCGTTGCTGCTCACCGGTGCTGAGTTTTCTGACTCCGCGGTCGAGGCGCGTTTCCAGCCCCAGGCGCCGCACCAGGCGCTCCACCTCCTCCCGCACGGTAGGCGCCACCATCCGCCGCCGCCGCCGCTCGTGCACCTGGCAGGGGAGTGCCACGTTCTGCCGCACCGTCAGGTAGGGGATCAGGTTGAAGCTCTGGAAGATGTAACCCATCTCCGAGCCCCGATGCCGGTCGCGCGCCGGCATCGACATGTTCGTCAGTTCTTTGCCCAGGACCATGCAGCTTCCCCGCTGCGGCTGATGGATGCCGGTGATCAGGCCCAGGAGCGTCGTCTTTCCCGATCCGCTCGGGCCGTACAGAAAGACCCGCTTGCCCGCTTCTACCACGAGTTCGTCCACCTGCAATACCGGCGTCCTGCGATCGTACCCGAATACGACGTCCCGCAGATGAACCGCCGGTGGGACAGGGGAGGTCATGGCAGACCCGGTCTCATTGCGGCTGGTACGGATTCACCGTCTCCCCGGTAAGGTCGTACGAGACATCCCCGTAGGGACTTTGCACGGTAACGATCTGAAGCGTGCCGGTCACCTGAATCGGATCGGTGAAGGTGACGTGCACCTTGGCGTGCTTTTCCATCTTGACGTAGACGATCTGGTTGGGCGGCGGCGGCGGAACGTGGATGCAGGCTCCCGCGTAAGGAACCAGCAGAAACTCCGTCACATCCTCCAGATCGTCCTCCAGCGGCACCATGAATCCGGGGATGTTCACGCGTTTGCCCGCCAGTTGCAGCGCGGCGGCCTTCTGTTTCGCCGGAGGAACATTGAAATTCAGCGTTTGCAGTGTTTGCCAGCTCACCGTCTGCGGCTTCGCCTCGCCCGCGAACAATCGCGCTCCCAAAGCCGCTCCGCCACAGACGCTCCCCATCCACGCCCGTCTGGAAATGCCCGTGCTCATCTGTTCGCGCCCTCGCCCTCCGACTCTCCGGTTGCCGCTCTCTCTATGATACTGCCGAGCGGGCGGCGGCTACTCCTCCGCGCGCCGGCGCGGTGTCAGCTGGTCCGGCAGCGCCGGGCGCGGGCGGTACGTCGTCCAGTGTGTCGACAGGCGCGGATCGCTCGAAGGATGCAGATCGTTCCACGGATCCATCGAAATGCCGTTCAGATCGTAGACCACTTTGCCGTTCCGGATCGTGAGCTCGCAAACGAGCCGCGTGTTCCCCATCATCTTGGTATTGTCCATGTCGAGGAAGCCGAACCTGCCGTTCTGCTCGCTCAGCACCGCCACGTCGGCCGAAGCCCCCACCGAGAGGTTCCCGAGCTGCGGCCGCTGGATCTCCGCCGCCGGATGCGAAGTCGTGTCCGCCACCACCTGTTGCAGCGTCAGCCCCATCGCCATGAACTTGCTCATCACGTTGAGCATGTCCTTGGTGCTGGAGTTCATGCTGTCGACGTGCAGATCGGTGGAGAGCGAATCGGGCAGGAATCCCGCTTTGATCAGCGGCACGGCAATGCGGAAGCGGAAGCTGCCGCCGCCGGTGCCGGCGTCGAAAATGATGCCGCGCTGGCGGCCCTCAATCAGTCCCTTCTGCGGCAGCAGCGTCATGGCGTCCTGTTCGCCGCGCAGCCCCGAGTAGGTGTGGGTGTAGATATCGCCCGGACGGAGATACTTGGTCAGCAGTTCATACAGCGGGCGTTCGATGCGATTGGCGCCGTAGTCGATCATCACCGGAATATGGGCGATGTTGCCCGCGCCTACCGCCTGAATATAAGGAGTCCATTCCGGACCCGTAAAGTGCGCGCTCTTGATTCCGATGATGGTTTCCGGATAGCGGAGCGCCATCCAGCCGGTGGGCACCATTTGCATGTCGTCGATGTTGTTTTCGAAGCGGCCCCCGCGCATGCCGGCCCCGACGATGTTCAGGAATGCCAGCACGCGGGTCCCGGAGCGGTCGATGACGTGCTCCTTGAAATCCTCGAAGTTGCGCCAGCCCGAGCTGCCGGCATCGCAGATGGTGGTCACCCCGTTCCGGAAGGTGAAGCCGTCGGGCCAGATGCTGTAGTCGCCGGCGTAGGAGCGCGGTTCACCCGTCGAAGCGTACACGTGCGTGTGGATGTCGATCAGCCCCGGCGTGACGAACAGGCCGGACGCGTCGATGGTCTTGGCGGCGTCCTTGGCGTTCAGGTGTTCGCCCACAGCCGCGATCTTGCCGTCCTTAATGGCCACGTCGAGCACGCGATCGATGGCGTTCTTGGGATCGATCACGTGGCCGTTCTGCAGCAGGAGATCGTAGGACAGCGGATTGGGCTCGACCGGCTGCGGACCCACCCGGCGCACTGGCGCACCCGCTTGTCCGGCGACGCCCCGCCCGGGGAGCGATTGCGGCAGTCCTGCCTCCTGGTTCGGCCCCTGCCCTGCCGGAGTGACCGGAAAACACCCGCGGCACCCACTCGGTCCGGGAGGGCCCTGGTTCTGATTCGAGTTGATGTTCACCGGAACCGAGGTCTCCTGACCGCGGCCCCCGGCCGGCGGGGCTTCCCCTCCGGCTTGCGCGTGCAATCCCATTGCGCCTAACACCATCGCTCCCAAAAGGGCGCAGCTCATTACGAGCCCATGCTCTTGCTTCATTGTGGTAGCTCCTCTGCGTGGCATCTCGAGTGATTATATTCCCTGCAGGCGCGGTGGCGACTTGCGAAATCAATTGCCTTTCCCGGCGCATCAGATTCAGTTCGGCATGAAACTTGCCATCGGCTTAGGTAACTCCGCCGCCTGCCGGTTCCGATCACCCGTCCACCAGGACTTCACGGCCGCTCGCAAGATTTTTATCGACACGGATCGTTCTGTTCAGCTTTGGGGTGCCGCGCCAGCCCGCAGCCCCGCGTACATGGAATCATTCCTGTCTCATCGGAACTTCGGTTCATTCTGAACTCCGCACGCCTCCTCCCCAGCGGGAGATAGAGTTTCACGCCCCTTTCCGGTGACTTCCCGAAAGTTTAACCAGACAGGCGCATGAAAACATCTTGGCATTCGTAATGCAGCATCTCTTGAGTGGGGGCCTTCCCGGAAGGCCGGTCCCTTGAAGGACAAAAGTATGGGCATCGTAAAATCGCTGAGAATTGGGATCTCAATCGGCTCAGTCTTGCTACTGCCGCTGATTTCCATGGCTAAGGAACAAGCATGTGTCACCGGGCCGCCAACCGCCGCATCCTACACATGGAACTTCACCCGGGAAGCTTCCGGCTTATTGCGGGATATGCACGACGACGCCGCGCGCGCGTCTCGCGCCGCCGAGGTGTTGCAGACAGTGGCCCAGAACCCGGATGAAAGCTGGGCCAGCCGCGCTTACCAGTTGAGCAGCATCCGGGCGGAAGTGGACGACATGGGAAAACGGCTCTGCCGGCTGGAGGCGATCCGGCGGGTGGCTGCGCCGTGGCAGCAGCAGGCGATCGATCAAATCGCCCCATTGGTCCAGTACATGGCCGACAACACGGATGACGCCATCCATTACCTGAATACCCACCAGGCGGCATATTGGACGCCGGCCTACCGGACCTATTCGGGAAAACTCTACGCGGAAGCGACTGCGCTCCGCAGGCAGATTCACTTTGACCGGAGCGCCGCCATACAGTCTGAATTTTGGCGCATAAGAGCCTCGCGCCAGCCGCTTGCGAGGCCGCCGTTCACCGCGATGGCCTCGTGGGCGGAGCGGGCGATGCCAGGCAGAATGGAATCTCACGGCGCCGGCTACGGACCGTCGATCGCCACAGGCTGACCGTCTGCGGCGATAAAGCAACCTTTCGCTGTTTCGCGCCGAGCCATTAGTCGATTTCCCGGGCACGGTGAGTTGGAATTTCCAGCGATAACCGGTAACCGATTGTGAGGCGAGATCGTCATGTTATATACCTCCCCGTAACGCAGCGGGCGCTGTTACCCCAATCACCCCAATGGCGCCCACCCTAAAAAGCAATTCCCGGTAATTTTACTCAGCCTCAGTTATGGGCTGTTTGTCGGCGCCAAACCAAGTACATCCGCTCACGCGGCTTTCTATCCCGCTCCGTCCATTTTCAGGCTGCCTGCAAGAATCCCGTGCCCGCGGCCTTGCCGGTTCCCCTAGAGCCTTGAATCGGCGGGAAGTTGGGGACGTACACGCCGATGTACACGTGGTGGCTCATTTTACCCTCTTGCTGGCCGGGGCGGCCGTTTCCTCGGGAATGTACGAGCGGATAGCTTCGACCGCTTTGCGCTTCGCCGCGGCGCGGATGTGGCTGTACTGCTCCAGCATTGAGCGGTCCAGGTGACCGGCAATACTCATGATGGTTTGGTCGCTGGCTTTGCTTTCGGCCAACTTCGTGATGGCCAAGTGCCGCAAGTCGTGGAAACGTAACCCGCTGATCTGGGCGGCCGCACGCCTCCATGCGGCAGTCCCGGCGCGCCAACCTCCGCCAGCTTCGATGGACTCCCGGGCCGCCTTCTCTCCCGCTTTCCGGGTGGTCTCCTTCACCAGTGCACGCCACGCGGTACGTCATGTCGTTTGATGGCGCGTCGGATCATAGCGCTGGCGTAGAGCAGGCGGTAGGCGGCCGGACGTTGTATCAGGCGGTTACCAAGGCGATAGTGCGGCTTCGGGCCGCGGGAGGGAACTAAGATGGCGAATCCAAATATTCAGGGTCGGATTCCGAAGGGCACCACGCCTGGCAGGCGGTTCCAGCCGGGCATCTGTCCGAATCCTGGAGGCAAATCCAAGCTCCGGGCCGAGTACGAGGCATTCAAAGACCGCCTCTTTGATCCCGCGGTTCGGGACGCTGCCTTCGCCACCCTGAAACGTGCCGTTGAAAAGGGCGAACTGTGGGCCGTGAATCGGTGGTTCGATCTCGCCATCAAGGTCTTACCGCAGCCGGCTCTGGAGCTGAACGTAGCCGCGGATCTAACCGTGGGCAGAAAGGAGTACGATGACCAACTCGCTTTCATCACCGAGCAACTTGCTCGCTACGCTGTCGCCAGAAGCACAGCGGGAAATCCTCTCGAAATTGGACCCGCAGAAACTACGGTACAACTGGCGGTTCTGGGCCCCGCCGGATCAACTGGAACCGATCGGTAATTGGACTTGTTGGCTCGCCCTGGCGGGTAGAGGTTGGGGTAAGACCCGGACCGGTGCTGAATGGATCAGGGAACAGGCCGAATCCGGTGGTACGTTAGGTACTGCACTCGGCCGGCGGCAACGTGGGCCGCGTGGCCCGCTTGGGGGTGGCTCTGCATGACCTGCAGAACCCGGCGGAAATCATCGGGGTGAACGATTCTTGGATCCTGCAGCCGGAAGATCCGTGGGAAGTCACGGGATAGGTTCACAATGTCGTGTTCACCTGTGGCGCGGTTGCCGTGTCCGATGCAACCGTAAAGATCTATTGGGGCGGCGCCGACACGGTCATGTGTGTGGGCGAAGCGGATCTCGGTGATGTGGTCGCCTCCTGCCTCGATCACGGCAGACCGGCAAGGTGAGTTTCTCCGACCAATCCGGGCTCGTGAACCTCCCCTGCGCCGCAGAGAAGTATCTGGCCCCGAAGTAAGCGAGGCCGGTTTCGGCTCTTTTTTCTAGGCAAATCATCTGCCAGCTCGATCCAGCTACCGAACGGTAACATTGTAATCCAGTCCTTCCCATCGATTGCTGTTTCGCCAAAAGAAGGTGAAGCGGATGCAGGCATCTTTCGATGCGGACACCGTCACAGGCAAATCGACGAAGTCGATTCGTAGAGCATTGGCGCTCGATTCGGTATCGTTCTGGGATTGCCAACCGTCGCCCGACCAGCGGAGGCGGAACGGCTCAGCGCCATGGATGCGCAGGATCGAACCCTTTCGCATAAATCGCAGATGACGGTCCGGTTTCCAGACTTCCACAAGCTTACGATTCTTGCGATCGTCGAGGTAGCGCTCGCGTACTTCGGGGATGGCATCATAAACCTTGCCATCGGAAGCAGATCGAAGCAGCTTGATGTACTCGGCGTGCGCCCACATCAGCGGCATGGCGGAACCGGTCGGCTTGCCCAGAGACAAGAATTCCTGCGGCCGATTGGCCTCGTCCCAAACCTGTTCCGGCAACAGGCCAGTGGGAGAGGCAAGCGCCTCCATCGCCCGCAGGTAACACTCGACGCTTCGGCCGGCAGCCAGTTCGTAATGGCCTCGCTCTCCGGTAAGCAACGGCCACGCCCGGCCGACTCCGACGCTGCTGAAAGGGCCACCGTCTTCCTGCTGCCCGTAGCCGTCGTGATTGTAGCGATGCCACACGGGACCAGCCTTGGTTTCCACTTTCAGCACCGCATCCAACACCTTGACGCTATCCACGACAAGGGGATCGCTCGCCGACCGGATACCATAGCGAACCAGTTCGAGAAACCCACCATCCACGACGTCTTTCGCCGGAAATCCGCTTTGTTGACCGTACGGAATATTCTTGATTTGCAGCGTCCGCTGCTCCGGATTTTCGGCAGGGTTCGCATCTCCCATCTGCTCGGGAAGGATGCGAATGTAATACCGTTTGATCGCGGGATGAAGCGACCCTTGGTCAGTTACTGTCCAATCCTCGATATGAGATTCGAGGAAATCCGCGTATTCTTCGGCAAACACGGCCGATGCTTCATCGCCTCTCTCGCGGAACAGCAGCGACGCACAAATCAGCGCAGCGATGTTCGAAGCAAGCGTGGAGGGTGAATACCCGCTGGCCTCCTCCCAGCGCTCCTGCTGCGTGACCGGGCCGTTGCGGATCAAATAGGCAGCTCCCTTCCGCACGAGGGTGTCCGGATTAAATTCCCCCAGTGCCTTCTCCCTAAACAGGCGCCACGCCAGCATGATCGGAAACGCCACTTCATCCAATTGAATGCCGGTCCAATATGCCTCACCGGTTACCCAGAAGTTTTGCGCGAAACCGCCATCCTCGTGTTGGGAGACGGCAAGAAAGATCAAAGCGCGCAGAGGGGTGGCTCTGTCGCCAGCGGCCAGAAGTGCAGTCACGCTGTTGACCATGTCCCGCGTCCAAACCAGGTGATATCCGCCCTGATCCTGGTCACCTTTCGCCTCTCCCCAAGGAATGGCGAGCGAGGCAATCATGGCGCCGGGGTACGACTTATCCTCGTGCGCCAACAGCAGGCTGACACTACTCTGGAACAACTTGCCCTGGTCATATGACGACTTCTCCAACGGCCGGCAGTGGGCAGCCACGCCTTCCCATTGGTCTTTGTACCGGGTGAGATGCTCATCGAACGAAGTGCCCAGAGACTGAAGTAGGTTCGTAATCGCCCGATGTTCCGTTGATCCAAACGCAGTGGCCAGCGTAAAGTCCCGGGTCTTACTCAGATCCAGTTCACCGGTGAGAGCAATATTGCCGTTGGCGGCCTGATCGAATTCGTAGTCCATCTGGAAATTCTCATGCAGGTCCGTCCAACCATCGCTTCTGCCGACGAAACCACAGGAGGTTCGGGAAAAAGGGACCGTGGCGGTCATCGCGAGCCACACCCCTTGCTTCGAGGCCATGAGAACGCGCCAGCCGTTGGCGATGGTTACGTAGCCTGTGTTGCCGCACCCACCTACCTGGAGGTGTGGGGCACAGAGCGCGAAAAGCTTCAGGGTGGCGAGAAACTTCTCGTCCGAGCCGGTAAGCCGCGTGCGCTGCAGAACGCAGGGCAGATGCGGATCCGTGATCACTTCTTTGCTGATCGAATAACGCCCATAGGGGTCCGAAGTGGTGCAGCGAAAGCCTAAGGTATGACCGGAAAGCCTTGCCACCGTGCTCTTCAGATCCCGCTTCTCTTCGTGGAAGAAGCTCTTGCCATCCGTGATCAAGTATTGAAGGTCGCGGAGTTGGGGACGGTCTACCGTCGGGTAATACACTTCCGTCACAATGCCGCCGAACAGAGTGAACCATATCCGGCTCGAAGCTGCGTAGGCAGTCCCGACGCCATCTTTATTGCCGTGAGTCCAGCGGGGTTCTATCCCCGGTGCTCCGAAAGCCTCTTTGCCACCATCTTGCTGCATTGCTCAACTCCTCCTCGGATCCTCAGCCGGTGAACGAATTGGAAGGAAGTCCTGGCACCTCGCAATCGATAGCGAACAGCCTTCCCGAAAGCGTGCTGCTGCCAACCGTTCCGGCAACATCGTTTCCCGCCCACTGGGTACGTAATGGGTTTTCAGATCATTCGACCACGAAGATGATTCCAATAGCCGAGCCAACCCAAGTGACCGGCGGAATTGGGGCTACCGAGCCTGGTGCTGAGTACACCGCCGGCTGTGACCAGTAGAACGCCGGCCAGTGACAGAAACTCAAGGGTATTGTTCCAGACCACCCAGCCGATGAGTCCGGAAAAAATGACGACGGTGTAATTCAAAGGTGCGATCCGGCCGGCGGTGGCGTGTTTGTAAGCCAGGATGAGCAATAACTGACTCGTTGCCATCATCAAGCCAATGCCACCGAGGTATAACCATTCCCGATCGCTCGGAGTTTTCCATGTCAGTACGGCAAAAGGCGCTGTCGCGACGGATGAGTAAAGAAAATAGTAGAACAGCATTCGATGGGGAGATTCCGTATTCGAAAGTCGATTGACAGCCACCAAGGCGAGGGCTGAGAAGACGGCCGCGCTGATGGCGATGAGCGCAATGGGATCGGATAGCAGCGCCACACCAAGCTTCAATATCAGAATCACGCCCGCAAAACCGATGAGCAGACTCACCCATACCATCCGGCCGATCCGTTCCTTCAGCCATACCCAGGTAACGAGAGGAATGAACAGGGGCGCGGAGTTACTGAGCAGCACGGCGTTCACCAGCGGCATCCGCTTCACGGCCACAAACATCAACACTTGCGAAAGCAGGCCAGCCGCGGCGCGCAGAATATGCAGCCAGGTGCGAGACGTCCGCAGGTGGGAAACACCTTTTCCCAGAACCCAGGGCATGAACAACAGCAGTCTGATCAGGTTCTGAAAGAGCACCAGAATATCGGTAGGCACCTCTTTGGCCGCCTTACCGAACGCACTCATCACGGCTACGCAGGCGAACGCGAGCACGATCAGCAGAGCTCCCAGGGCTACAGAGCTTGTGGATCCACCCTGTGCATTCAATGCAGGCTCTTTCAATCCAATCTTTCCAGCAAATGGTCGCCTACACGGAGCGCGTTGGCGATGATCGTGAGCGAAGGATTGACAGCGCCACTGGAGGCGAAGAAGGAGCCGTCGACGACATAAAGGTTATCGAAGTCATGGGTGCGGCAATTTGTGTCCAGGACCGATTGCTTTGGATCGGTGCCGAAGCGGCAGGTCCCGTTTTGATGCCCCACTCCTTCTAAAGGAATCCGCTGCTTGAAATAGGAGCGCAGGTGAAACCAATGATCGGCATGGCCGGACTGCTTCAAAACGTCGATCCATTTGTTTCGCAGGCGCTCGAAGGACTCCACGTTGTTCGGTATGTAATCCAGGCGAATCCTGCCGTTCACGATCCGTACACGATTGTTCGGATCCGGCAGATCTTCCGTGGTCAGCCACCACGGCACGGCGTGGGTGGTCATCAGGTCCAGGATGAAGGTGGGGGTGAGAGGCGGCGCGTCCGCCTTCATCATTTCGTGGTGAAAGGAGCCGATCGGCTGGATATTTCCCATAGGATAGGGGTATTCCTTGTCGCCGAAGTAGAAGTCGTTCAGGGCAAAGGTCTTCATATAGAGAGACCGGTTCGGCTCTTGGCCGACCGCGAGGATGGCGTCAGCCTGGTGGACCATGAAATGCCTCCCGACCATGTCGGAGCTGTTGGCGAGGCCGTTGGGATGTTTTTCATTGGCGCTCAGAAGCAGCAGCGCCGCCGAGTTAATGGCCCCGCAGCAAAGCGCTATGATGTCGCCGGAAAAGGTAGTCTTTTTGCCTGAGTTGTCTAACTCCACTTCCACGACATCGATGGCGGTTCCCGCGGCGTTCGTGAGCAGGCGCGTCACCTTCGCCTGCGTGACCAGCGTCACGTTCGGCAGATGCATGATCTGGCGGATGCAGTTGATATCGGAATCCGATTTCGCGTGCAGCAGGCACGGATAACCGTCGCAAGTGTCACAGCGGATGCACCCGCTTTCCATCCGATTTGCTTCGTTCAACTTCAACCCGAGGGGGCATGGGAAAGGCCGTAGCCCCATGTTCTCCAAATCGTTCTGAATTTCCTGCATCCGTGGTTCGTTCGAAATAGGCGGATACGGGTAATCGGCGCTGCGTCGGGGTTCTGTCGGATCGATCCCCTGCTTTCCGTGCACACAGAATAGCTTTTCCGCCATTGTGTAGTACGGCTCAAAGGCGTCGTACTTCACTGGCCATGCGGGCGAGATGCCGCCTTTGTGATGAAGCATGCCAAAATCTTCTTCCCGCAAGCGAAACAGTGCCGCGCCATATACTTTGGTGTTGCCGCCCACCCAGTAGCCGGTGCCGGGAAGCAGATCACGTCCCTCTTTGTCCGTCCAGACGTCTTTTGTGTGATAGCGGTTGTTGAGGAACACGTCCGTGGTATTCCAGTTCGGCTTTTCCTGCGGCAGAAACGGACCGCGCTCGAGAATGAGGACGCGCTTACCAGCATTGGCCAAGCGATATGCGAGCGTTCCACCGCCCGCACCGGTTCCGACGATCACGACTTGGTAGCGTTCACAAGATGACATTCTTCCTCGATAAGGCGGGCGTGGCCACGGCAAGTCCCCCAACACCGGCGGCGGGAATCAGAAGGGTTCTGCCTTTTTTCAGGCCCCTGGTTGCGGCCGCGATCAGAGCTGCCGGCGAAAGCTTTGCAGGCCCGATGGCCAAGCGCGACGCCGGCTCCCGGCGTGGGCGAACCCGTTCAACACACTCATAAAAGCTCAGTAACTACCGGACTGCCGCAACATCCCGCCATCAATGAAATAGGTGGAGCCGGTGATATATGCCGCTTCGTCCGATGCCAGATACACCGCCAACCCGGCAATCTCCTCGGGCTTGCCCCAGCGGTTCAGCGGAATCTCGGCCATCAGCCCGCTTTCCATATCGGGGTTGGCCTCGATATCGGTATCGATCGGCGTAAACACAGCGCCGGGTCCGATGTTGTTCACCGTGATTCTGTCTTTCGCCAATTCCACGGCGATCGTTCTGGTTAGCATCCGCAAACCGCCTTTGCTCACGCAGTAGGCTGCATTCGTCGGCATGGGAAGATCCTCATGAACCGACGAGATATTGATCAAACGCCCGCCGTGCCCCTGTCGAATCATCTGGCGAGCGGCTGCTTGCGAAACCAGAAAAGGCCCAACCAGGTTGATATCCAGGATTTTCTGCAGTTCGTCCAGCGGGTAGTCCACAAACGCGAATTTCTTCTCCACTCCCGCATTGTTGACGACAATGTCAAGCCTGCCGAATGCCTTCACCGCGCCCTCGATCAAGTTCCGGACCTGATCGGACTTGGAGATGTCAGCCGCTATTGCCGTGCTCTTGCCGCCGAAAGCGGCAATCTGCCGCTCGGTGTTGCTGGCCACGCCGGGCGCTCCAATGTAATCCACGACCACAGCCGCGCCCTCGCGTGCGAAGCGAACGGCAATCGCCTGTCCAATGCCCGTAGCCGCACCCGTCACAATGGCCACTTTGTCTTGCAAGCGCATCCGTCGGCCTTTCCCGGCGCTACCTGGCTGACGCACATTCGAAAGAGCACGCGGGGAGGGCAAGCATTGTGCCATCCTCGAGTCTGTTGCCATGGCCTGCCGATGGGAGTAAACCGGGCGCGATTCCTGATGTCATATGTGTTTGCCTCTTCTGTCGCAGGGTTCCGCTGCAACCACTTTCCCAGTGCAATCCGAGGACCATCGGGAGACTTGCGGCAGTCGCCGGAGGGGCAAGTGCGCAGGCAAAGGGGAGGTGGCGCGCGGCAGCCGGTTCTTCCGCGCTGGCGCGCCGGCGCCCGTAAAAATAGCGGCGCGGTGCACCGGCGATGCCAAGGGAGCCGCTTGTCAGTTGCGGTTTTCCGATTTGAGCGCGCCCCCGAACCGCGCGAATTCCGCCAGCAGTCTCCGCGCCGCCTGAGGAGTCGCGATCTTGCCATCCAAAATCGCCCGGCGGGTGACACGTGCGCCGTACATGGCCTTGTCTCCGCTACGGTCGGCTTGCATGACTGCCCCATCCAGGCTGACGCCGGCGAAGACGCCTTTGCTGCGAGAATAGCTCAGGATCTCAGCGTTGAGTCTGGCATCCGTGCCCGCGGATGCCTGTCTTCCAACGGGCCCGGCTGCCGCGGTCGCGTCAGCGCCGATCTTGAATTTATCGCTCATCAGGCTCTGCAAGGCATGGTCGTTCATAAAGAGCATGACCACGTCCGTGATCGAACCGCCAACCTGGAAACCGGCGCTTCCTCCCCCGACGGCCACGAACATCGGCGCGCTCCAGCCGTTGGCGGTGCGGCAGGAGGCCAGCCCCTTGCCGTAGTTGCCGCCAAAGATGAACGCGAGTTTCTCCTCTCCAGGAACAATGGCAATGCACTGCGCCTTTTCCAGCAGGTCCTGCGGAATGCCCTTGTCGGGCGTGTTCATGATCTCGTGAAAAACCATGGTCGCTTTTTGAATGCGCCCGATGTCATCCCCGCGATCCGACGCCAAAGCAGGCAGGAGCAAACCCAACCCTGCCAGTGAAACCATCCACACGTTTTTGTACATGATGTTTCTCCTTAAACCTTTTCCGATCTGGGCGCGTGAAAGCCCCGGAGTTCCGCGGTCTCTACCACCTGAATCCGAAGGCCTTCACGAGCCAGTCAGCAGGACTATCTGCCGCCAACCGAGGTAAGTTGTCCACGATTTGCCGCGTGAATTGTAACCTCGATGGAGTGCGTGGTCTGCAGGATCTCCCTGGCCTTGGCTACGTCGCTCGCGGTGCCATGAGCCAGAAGGATAAACCTGTCGGACTTGAGCGCCGCCTCGTACTTCACGACGCTGTCCTTGGGAACGCCGATGCTATACAGCCCCGCGCCGACGGCGCTCAGCCCGCCCACCACAACGGCGCCTTCCAGTGCGCCGACGATCCAGGCGACCAGCGGACCGGCCACTAATATCGGCCCGATGCCCGGAATGACGAAGAAAGCGGCTCCAAACAACATCCCCCAGAGGCCGCCCCAGAAGGCGCCCATCTTGCCCCAGTACTTCATGCGGTCCCCGGTGTTATAGTAGCCGACGACATGCTCGTCGGTATGATAATCCTTGCCGACGATGGACATTTGCTTCATGTCAAACCCAGACCTCTGCAGTTCCTTGACCGCTTCCTCCGCCTGGGAATGAGTTTCATAGACGGCTACAACCGAATTCGTTTCAGACATGGCTTATGTTCCTCTCTGTTCACAGCATTCTTATTGCATTTGAGGGCGGATTCCCGCCGGCGCGGGCGACACTCCCGCGCGAACGGATTACATCCGATCGTGGGCGGAGCAAGGTGTTACCACACGAAGCAAAAGGCGCCTCCACCTGGCTCCCGGATCCGCCCGCCTTGGACCGCACCTTCGCGCATCGGAGCCATGCTCTCGACAAGCACAACGGGTAAGTGCGGTTCGGCGCCGATGGTCTGTTCGACCTCCACGGCGCCATGCCGGTTCATGACATCCGCAGCGGCGTCAACCTGGTCGTCCGATCCCGTCGCGAAAACCAGGGCGCCTCCGCGCCGCAGTCCCGCGACATAAATCTCCACCTCCGCTTTCGTCGCCCCAATCCTGGTAAGTTCCCTGGCCACGTCAACTTCGAAATCGAGCCGCGGAAAGCTCATGACGCCGGTAACGGCGAAGTTTGCCGGCTCCTCCAGGGAGCGAACCTCCTTCCGGGGAAAACCCAGGTCCTCGATATCGCGGACGGTATCGTCCACAGGGCCCGAACTCTCAAATAATCCAACTGCAGTCTTAGGCATATTACGACCTCCATCGCAAAATCTTTGCACCACGCTTCCGTGTGCCGGAAGGGCAGCTTTGGCCTTACCGCGAAGTAAGAGGCGGGCATGCCGGCCCATGACTACGGACCGGCCCCACCAGACCCGTCACGCTATCGCCCCGGCCGCTCAACTGTGCGGTGTAATCTCCGGCGGACAGCGTAAGCGATGCGCCGTTGCAGCTCTTGGAAGCGCCGAACCAGATGCGGTTGGAAGCGCGACGGCGAATCCTCGCAGACGTTTGATTGCAGTTCATGCGCCACTCGAAGACAGCGGATGAGCACGACTTGGATGCCGGTCTAGCCCTGGGTGTAGGCACGCGTGGGCGGGGCAAAACCACTGCCTCGTGTTTCTTCGCGAGCTTTGTAGAAGCGGCATCGCAATATGGCGTCGGCAAATTTCGCACTTGCAGGTGCAGATGTTGCCTTTCGAATGGAAATGACTTTCCACCTTTCCATCCCCCTGGCCCGGCAGGCCAAATCTCCGAGAAACGGGTTACGGCGCAATAAGCCGGTGCACCGGCGGAGAGAGAGTAATGCCATCCACGCAAATTCCCTCGCGGGAATTGCCCGCTCGGCCAGGCAGAGGCGAGGCACTTCTGCAGACAGAATCTGCCGGTCCGAATGTAAGTCGCATCCGGAAGGCTCGGCGCCCGCGCAGGTGCAATCCCCGGTAGGCGACTCTGGCAGGGAACTCTCTGATCCCGGAGAAACTGGCCTGCCGCGTGCCTATGAGACCGGGAGTGGGAGCGTTGATTGCGCTTCTACGAAGGACACCATCATGCACGAAGGTTATAGCCACGGCTCGTATGTCGAGAATCACCAACGAGCTGCCGAGTTGCACGAGAGTGCCGCTCACGCTCACACCGTATGGCCGTTTGGCCCGCACGTGCTATTCGGCCTGACGGAAAGGTGGAATCGTGCCCGAAACGCCCACAGCAACACTCGAAACCATTCTGGTTGTCGATGACAACGCCTCGGTTCTGGACGCCGTGGTGGCGATTCTAAGAAACGCAAACTTCCGGGTGCTCTCGGCGCGCAACGGAGCCGAGGCTATCGAACTAGCGAAGCACACCGACGGGAGAATCCACCTGCTTCTAGCCCCCATCAGCGCCGGATGCGGAGTGGGCCGAATCTTCCTCTTTGCGCAATCCGGCGATCCGGCTCTGCAGCGTCCGGAGGCTGATCCCCAGCATTTCGGCGGCCCGCTTGCGATTGCCGCCGACGTGATCGAGGGTCAGTCTGATGTAAGCTTCCTCGAGTTTCATGAGGGGCTGGCCGGGCCGGATTGCGCCCGCATAACCGGCAGATTGCCGGGTATACGGACCGGGGCTGGCGCCAAGCGCCGGGGAAGGCATGTCCTTGAGCCGCACCAAACCCTCGCCCGCCAGGATAGCGGCCCGTTCCAGAGTGTTGCGCAACTCCCGCACATTACCGGGCCAATCATACTGAACAAACAGGTCCAGCACTTCTGAATCGACCCCCGTTACGCGCGTGCCATGTTTCTTGTTCAGGTTCTGCAGCATGACATCGGCGATGGAGGGGATATCTTCTTTATGTTCCCGCAGCGGCGGAACGACGATCTGGAAGACGCTCAAGCGATAGTACAGCTCTTCGCGCAAGTGGGTTTGGAGGTCCTGACTGGTTGCGGCCAGGATCCGGGCGTCTACGGCAATCTCATGCTTGCCGCCCAGCCGCCGCACGCGCAGGTCCTCCAGAACCCGCAGCAGCTTGGGCTGAGTAGACGCCGGCATCTCGCCGATTTCGTCCAGGAATAAAGTGCCGCCTTGAGCCTGCTCAAAGCAGCCGGCGGACCGCTCCATGGCGCCCGTAAACGCGCCTTTCTCGTGGCCGAATAACTCGCTCTCAATCAGAGTCTCGGGCAAGGCGGCCGCGTTGATCGCGACGAAAGGCCCATCGCAGCGCCGGCTGTACTTATGGATCTCCCGCGCCACCAGTTCCTTGCCGGTGCCGCTTTCGCCCCGGATCAACACGGGGGCCGAAGTGGGCGCCACCTGCCGGATGAGCGAGAAGATCTGCTGCAGCGCGGGGGACACTCCCACCATGTTTCCCAGCACGCCGCGGAGGCTCATGTCGCGCTGCAGCTCTTCGGTCTTCTGCAGGCTTCTTTTGTAACCAAGTGCGCGGTCCAGAAGAGTCCTTAAAGCACGCGGTTCCACCGGCTTCTCCAGGAACCAGAATGCCTTGAGGTCATGAACCGCGGAGAGCGCTTTTTCGAGGCTGCCGTAGGCGGTGAGCACAATCGCCGGAGTGAGGTTGCCCTGGTCCTTCAGATGCCGGAGCAGTTCGAAGCCGTCCATGCGCGGCATGACCAGATCCGCGATGATGACATCCGCGTTGAACGCCGCCAGCCGTTCCAGCGCTTCCATCCCGTCGGCCGCGGCCCGTGTCTCAAAGTCGGAGTCCGACAGCATGGCGGCCAACGCGACACGCTGCCGCTCGTCATCGTCAACGATGAGGATCCGGCCCGAAACCGGCTGAAGTCGCGGCATTAGCGTCTATTCTATCAGCCACCGCCGGATCGGTGACGCGCTTCGAATTGGGATCGCCTATCTGCTGAACGAAGTCGAGAACGTCGAACTGCTCGAGCGCTCGATCCGGAAAGAAGCTGTTCACCGCAGCCTGCTCATCATCGAAGAACTCGAAGGCCATCGCCAGGCGGGTCAGCAAGAACCAATTCCAGGTGCGACCGGTTGAGGTTTACGAGCGCTAGTCTTCCGCCGGCCTTGCGCAGCCGGGCGAGCCCAAATACCAGCGTCCCCGGCCCGGTACTGTCTATCTCGCTGACGTCCTTGAGATTTAAGACGATATTGATCTTGCCGGATTGAGGCAGCGAAGGAAGCCTGTCACGCAGTTCCAAATCCCCGCGGCCCAAGGTGAGGGGGCCTCTCAGGTCGAGAACGACGATGCCTTCCCGTTCTCGCTGTTCGATGTGCAGAGCCATGGTCCGACCCTTCATTCGGCCAGACTGAATTCTGTTGTGGGGCGCCGTTTAAAACGCAGCGGCTCAGTTCATGAATCTATAACTAGTTACGCGCGCCCACAGCCCGAACGCCTTCAAGAGCCAGACCGCGACCGCGATCACGACCACCAGATTCAGTATGCTCTTGATGCTGGAGGCCATGGGGATGAAGTTATTGATCAGCCACAACGCCACGCCGACGACGACCAGCACAATTACGATGTTTATCAACGGCATTTTCTTTACTCTCCTGCAATCCTTAGGTATCAATCCGCTGCCTAAACCGCGGGCAGGTTGTTTGGTTGTTCGCCGGGGTACGGCTGCGGGGACCGCAGCAATCTCTGGCCGCGGCTAACCAAAAATTTGGCGGCCCGAAATCAGGCGGGTTACGATGATTACCAACGCAACCACCAGCAGGATGTGAATTAGCCCGCCGGCGGTATAGGCGGTGGCCATGCCCAATGCCCACAGCACCAGCAGAATTATGCAGATCGTCCAAAGCATCTTCTGGCTCCTTCGCGCTGCCGTAACAGCACGTGCGGGTCCAAAGCCGCGAATGGCGGTGCAACAGGCAAAGCGAGCCAACCGGGAATTCCGGGACGTGGGCGCTTCGGCCGGCACAAGGTGCGGAATCTGCACTGCCGAAGGCAATTACTGCGTGCCTGCGGGCGGCCTTCGCAAGCATTACGTTCGGTGGTGTTCTCCATTGCTTTTTCGGCTATAGCGCCACGGTGATCGCGAGTCCAATGCCCGGATACCTGCGGTCGTAAAGATAGTACCCATTGTTATAGGCGATGTAAACGTCATCGCTGGCATACCAGTTTGCCGCCCAATATTCCGGCCAGGGATCCACGAGCATGAAGGAAAAGCCCTCATACGAGAAACGAGGATACCCCATGTACATGGTGTAGCCGGGCATCCGGAAATAGTGTTGACTTCCGAAGTACAGATTGAAGCGGTCCTGAGGAATGTAGTAACCGCCATATCCTCCTCGTTGCGCCCAAGTGCGATGGTCGCGGCCCCAGTTTCGGGAGGAGTCTTGCTGGAATGTACTACGCCCCTGCCAGGCGCCATGCTGCTGCCATCCCCGCTGCTGTTGCCATGCGACGGCCTGCTGCTGGGTACGCTGGGGTTGGTGTGGCTGCCGGACCTGCTGGGAACGCTGCGCCCGCTGCTGTGGCGGCCGTTGCTGGGGCTGTTGCGCCCGCTGCTGCTCTTGTCGAGCCGGTTGCGCGCGCTGCTGTTGGTGTGGCTGCTGATCCGCCTGGCGAGCCGGTTGGGTTCGCTGCTGCTGTTGCTGGGGTTGCTGAGCCCGCTGCTGCTCTTGTCGAGCCGATTGCGCGTGCTGCTGATTACCCTCTCTTTCCTTTGGCTGGTCGTGCTGCGCGTACGCAGGGGCCATGATCGCGAAAAGCAGCCATAGGCCAGTGGCACCGGTAACTCGAATAACTTGCATAATGGTCCTATCCATCACAATCGTCCTTGCCTACGCACGCAGACGACCAGGCCGACGCGGCTCGCCTCCCCGGTCGGTGCGTTGGGGGAGGCCCCGCCTTAACGTATGCCTCCCAAAAGGTAGACCAAGAGCACCACCAATAGTACGGTTCCGAGTCCTACGCCGGCGCCGCCACGGTAGCCCCACCTGGTATGCCCGTAGTAACCTCCGCCACCGCCGAAGACCAACAATAGAATGATAATCAGTAATAACATGTGACGCTTCCTCTCTTTGTAATCACGAGGCCGGCTGGGCCTCATCAGTTCCTGGTTTCGTCGAAAGCGCAGTCGACCGTATCCTGGGCAGCCACCTCACCACTGCCCGTGACGGCCGCCGGGGCGCGCTCTGTCGGCTTATCCGTGGTTCCGTAATCGGCGCCAGCCTCATAGGCAGAGGAGATGTTCCGGGCGCCGGTGTCTTTCAGGGTTTTCTTCGCCCGGTCGCACCACTCCGGCGAATCGCAGTGAACGGATAGGAGAATACCGCTGCTCCTTCTTCTGCCCGCGTACCGTTTGGCGACGTATTCGGTGAGGCGCAGGCCCCCCAGAAATCCCGCGATCCAGCCGAGCGCCCCGCCGGCACCGGCGCCGGCCAAGGCAGCCACCACCGGTCCCGCCGCGACGAGCGCGGCCGGACCTGTGATGGTCGCGATTTGCCCGGAGACGGACCACGCCACTGCGGCGCCAACCACCGCTCCCGCCGCCCCTCCGATGGCCGCTCCCAGCGGCGCCTTGGTACGCTTCTCGTGCGCGAAGTCCTTGGTGCCTTGGTTGTCGGACGACAAGACCGAGATGTCTACCGCTCGATACCCAGTTTTGTGCAGGACGCTGATCGCATCCGAAACGGTGGTGCGATCGGGATAAATTCCCATCACCGATGTATGCCTCGCCATTTTGTGTTCCTCCTTTTTGGAACCGTCGTGGCTCTGCCTGTGCACGAGATGGGCCACCTGCCGCGGACCTCCAACTCGCGGAGACGCCGGGGCTGCACGATGTGCGCAGGTGCAGAATCTGCGCTTGGGAAATGCAGATTCTGCCTCGGCAAGAGGCCGCATCGACGACTTGTGCCAATCCAACCCCCGAATTCAAACGGCCGTCAATGTGCCATGTCAGTAACGCCGGGAAACCGGGAGAGGCAGGAGGAAACATGAATTGGGACCAGGTTGCAGGCAAGTGGAAGCAGTTTACCGGCTCTGCCGGCGAAGGCTGGGGGAAATTGGCTGAGGTGTCGAAAGCGGAAGACGGCAAGCATGCCGATTCCGATAAGGAATGGAAACCGGTCGAACCGGCGCTGGCGAGAATCGCGGATTTCTGGTGCAGATTGATGCACACAGAGCCAATGTGGCCTTCACATGG